>ERZ1034844.295-NODE-295-length-28279-cov-22.395727_pt1 | contig 28279 bp, 35 predicted proteins | sample MGYA00520594_ERZ1034844 | MGnify/ENA primary metagenome ERZ1034844 (study PRJEB33766, sample SAMN09781733) | gut metagenome | biome: gut microbiome | host: Homo sapiens | place: Madagascar | study: EMG produced TPA metagenomics assembly of the PRJNA485056 data... | reverse complement strand
TTTATATATATATTATTGGGGTCAATTTTTGACCTACCCCCCGTCAATTTCTGACCTGGGGGTGGGTCAATTTCTGACCTACCCCCCAGGTCAATTTTTGACCCACCCCCGTCAATTTTTGACCCGGGGGTGCAATTTGGGGACTGGTCAATTTCTGACCCGGCAGAGTAATTATTTATCGCTTCGAGGTCAACTCTATATCTGTTAAATTTAACTCCGTTTATATCTTCTTGCCTTTTAACGATAAAGCCTTGGCTTATAAGCTCGTTGAGTGCCTTCGTAATGGTATTCTTTGATGCTCCGCCAAGCCATTCTCTGAGATAGCTTATGCTACCTGTAAACTCGGATTCGCCGTCCTGAGAAAACCCGTATATTACCGCAAAAATCATGAGCTGGTTGCCTTTAAGTTTTAAGTCGGTGATCATCCAACCCTGAATAATCACAAAATTGCTACGTTTTATCTTATTTCCCATATCTTATAATCTCCTGTAATCAAATCCTGGATACCCGCAACCTTCGCCGTCACCGTAATGTATGATAACTGACTGCATATCAAGACCGTATTTATCGGCAATATTTCGCCTTCTTATCGTAAGACAGTCACATTCAGTCAGTGTTTCGTAACCGATAAAGCCTTCCTTATCTTTCTTCACGTTTACTTCCCAGTAATAGCCGCGATTCTTGCAAATCTTGCAGTCATATATAGTTGGGTCTAAATCGCCTTCCCTGTGATTTCTCATAGCCATTTGCTTGACCATATCTTCTTTGACTAACATGTGTTCACCTGCCTTTTGGTTTGTGCAGCACGCCGCCATGAGCAGCGCACTGCATGATCTATGATAAAAAATTATAAGGAGATGTGTTTTGCCGGTTTAGAACGGAATATCGTCTTCCTCTATCATCTCAAACCCTTTAGGTATACCTTCCATCGGGTTTGATGCTATAGGTCTGTTAAAGCCTGAATCATTGAGTTTTTTATCCGTTGGAACTACATAGTTTCCTGAACGTATATCGTCTATGTTCTTAGCCTTTATTGGCTTAACTGAGTTTCCTATACTGCCGTCATTTTTGCGGTATTCTTCGTTACCGAATACCATACCTACAAGTTTGCCGTTGAAGCTCTCACAAAAGCCCTCACCCCACTTAGGTTCAAAACCCGGATTACTTTCCTTTACCGATTCTACAAGGTTCTTAAATCCGCCATTCGTGTTACCATCTTTGTTAAGCGTCAGCTGATAGAACTTACAACGCCACTTTTTATCTTCTTTCGTATCAGCCTTATACTGATTCATAAAGTGATCTTTAAATTCACCTTCAGCAATATCTAAACTGAGCACGACCATCTGATTGCCTGCTTTGCTTTCAGTCTCAGACATTCTCATTATCTTACACACATAACCGTCTGCCGGAAGCGGAGTAAAGTCTCCAAATCTCTCAGCTGTATTGTAATCACTTGGCATGTTTATCATCTTCGTATTTCTCCTTTAATATTCTTCCAGTGCTTTGAGTACCTGTACTATATCGTTATCTATAACAGCTTCGTTGATTGCACCCATAGGTGTTTTAGCTGTTGAATTGTTTGCCTTTGTCTCAAACACATATCTGCCATCGAGGCTCTTTGCTAATAAAACTGTCGGGAACTTAGATTCAAGCGTTATCTTATCCAGCTTCTTTCCTGACGTTTTTATGTGGGTAAACATGTATCCACTATCTTCCCTGTCTGTCTGCGTGTGAGCGACAAATATTACAGTCAGGTCGTCGCGCATAGTCAGTGCATAGTCTATGATCGTGTATATCGCATAAGCTAAATCCCGCCACTTGTCAAAGCCTTTATCTTTCATACGCCGCATTTCATCTGCAACCATGATTCCGTTGATAGTGTCTATTATGATCGTCTTGATGTGTTTAAACTTGTCACTGCTGTCAACTATCTGTAATGTACTTAACACAACATTTTGATCGTCTGTTTTTATGTAATTCTTATTTGCACCGTTGTACTGTTCTTTCCAGCCTTTCCACGAAAGTCCCTTCTTGTCGCAGTCAAAGTACATTGTTGTCTTTGGGTCGAGATTACGCATTGAAGTTGTCTTTCCTGCGCCGCTCTCACCCATTATCGCTATTATTTTTGCCATTGCCGTACCTACTTTATTGTCATTGATAAGTTTTCTTCTATATGTGCTCCGAGCAGTCCGTCAGGATGTTCCTTTAAGTAAGCTTTTATCTCAGCCTTCATAGGCTGCGGTTCTTCCTGCTTTAAGAACTTAGTGGGTAAAAGACTTATATCGTCTATTTCTACCTTGCTCGACTTACGCCATGTCACATTGACCTGTGGTGTACTGAACTTTTCACCATCGAGGTGGTATTTAAGCCAACGGTCAAGGCTCTCTATTGTCCTCTCAGAACTTTTTCTGCGTTCGGCAAGGTTCTTTTCCTCTGCTTTGAGCATGTCAGCCTCAGCGGCTAAATTTTTGCGCCATAAAGCTACGCCCTCTATCTTCTTTTCGCGTTCTATTGACAACCTTTCAAGTGCTTCATCGTCAAGAATCTCACCCGTTTCCATATCGAGGCAAGCAAGTATGTCGTTGTTTATCTCATACAGTGGTCTCATTAGTAATCTATCCCCTTTCTTGGTATAGGCACGCCGTCAGCGCCGTTCTTATCCGTCAGAAAATCAATAATAAGTTTTGCTTTTGTTTCCATAGGTATTTCTTCTACTTCTTTATAAGTGCAATCTGTGATTTCCATGTATGCACCATTTAAAAACATATCAAAAGCTTTTGATGGATGCCCAAGCTTTATCAATGTTTCTCCAGATACTGCGCTCATCCCCAACATTGCAAAATCAGTAGCGATTTCGCTTGCTAAACCCTCAATTTTTAACTCGCCTCTATCTGTTTTTATCATTCCTACCCCCTAAAAGCGCAGCTGCTGCAAGCGCAGATGCTATCATAGTAACAGCGTCTTTAAATCTACCACGATCTGATTCTTCATCATTTTCTTCATCTTCCGTTTCGGATTCTTCTGGATTAATCATCTTCTCGAACTCTTTTATATCTTCCTCCATCTTCTTTTCAAAGGCTTTCATCCCGCGCTCGTTAATGTACAGCCCATCTTCGAACGCCTGCTTTAAAAGTACCTTAGGCATATTCGCTGCTAAATTAGATGTAAGCTGTGCAAACTCGAACGCAATACGTCCTAATTCTCCTTCTACTTTGACCTGGCTTCTGTTGTTGCTGATTTCGCTTCTTATCATTTTTTATTCCTCCACTTCCGCGCCAAACATAGCGCACTCAAACTTTTTGTCGAGATACACTCCCTTTTCAAGTGCCTCTCTCTTTAGCTCATAGCTGCTTTCCTTGTACAGCAGTTCAACAAGCCGCTGATACGGTATAGTCACTGTCTCAGTCATACACATCCACTCGCCTTTCACTCAGCCAATCCTCCACGCATCCGCGGCACATCCTGTAACCTCCGATTATGTAGAGATAGCTGTCATTGCTCCATCTGCTGTAATCATCGACCGGTTCGCCGCATATCTGGCACTGTGTCTCAGCACGTATCCTCGGTTCAGGCGGCTCTATCGGTAACTCATTAAGCACTATGTAACCTTTCCTCTCTGTATTCCTTTACACATGCTTTAGTGCAGTGATAGAGGAATACCGCAAATACGGATACCAGCAGGTCGCCAAATCCTGTGCCTATATCCCAGTATCCTCTTGACATAAAGGCTGACGTACCGTAAACTATGTCAATGAGGGCGACTTGAATTAATTTTAATTTCATGTTGTGCTCCTTTTCTTCTGCGGTAGCTGTGTCTCAAACATTTAGCTACCGCTTTTTTATTGCTATAACGTTATCTTCTTTCTGCTCACTATCACGTCAGCGATATCGCCGATGAAGTAGCGTTTCTCTCTGCCGACCGGCATGTAATCGACTCCTACAAGCATAGGCTTTAAGGTATTAACTGACATGTTCAGCAGTTTAGCTGCATCTTTGATGTTCAACAGCAAACGCTCGTTTCCATCGAGATCGCGTGAGAGCTGCTTTTTTATCTCTGTTTTTGTCATACGCCTTACTCCAAGAATTCTATTTCTTTCCCGTCAATTATTATCATCGTAACTATTACGCAAATTGTTCCATTGCCTGTACACTTATCATGGTAAGCAATTACTACCTCGTGCCCCATTTTATTTAAAATGTCAACAAATGCTTTTATTTGTCCGTAGTACTTGCGGTTATCTTCAAGAAACTCGTAATGAGCTGTAAGGTTTACCTTGCCGGCGGTTAAAATTATCGTGGCTTTTACACTTTCAACGACCTTGTTAAGACCAATCTTTTTTTCTTTCATGTTTCTCCTTTCTTTTCTCTTTATTTCAATAGATTACAAGTGACCTTTTTGCATCCCAATCACCTATAATGGGCGTAGAAGCGTCTACAAGGAACGTTATCGTTATCACCGTGGGTTTGCCTTCGGTGATAACGGTATTAACATCGGTTATGTTGTGCAGGATTCCGTGTTCTGTTTCCATTTCCATGAAATTGTTATGAATCATCGAAGGATTCTGCTGTCTGAACACTATTCTTTTCTTATCCATGGGTTTACTCCTTAGTAGCAATAACTAAACGTGTTAGGACACACAATCATTTCTCTTGCATCATGTAAAAGACTAAGAACCTCAATTCTACCTTTCGTTGTTCTCCCTTCATATGCGATGTCTTCCTGAATAATCTCATTTACTGCTGCTATCGCAGCTTCTATAGCCTTTACGGCGTTTTCGTTCTTTTCGTCCATGCTTGCTCCTTTCTACCACTCGGCAATAAAATACAAGATAAACGCAACCACAAGTATCGCTAACGTGTAGGGTGTATAGACAACAAGCGAACCCCTGTCAAGTTTTGCCATGCCTATATTCCCTACGATTACCGCTATCAATACCGCCACAAAGGCGAGTACTTTAACTGTGCTTTCTTCCATACTTGCTCCTTTTGGTGATATAATCTACTCATTCACATTCGCACCATTCCTGAAAGGACACACACTCATGACACACTATGAATTCATAATAAGATTTTTTGAAATCGTCACACCATCTATTGTTGCAATAGCAACAAGCCTTTTTGCTTCCTGTGCAACAATCGCTGCGCCTAAAAAAGTTCAGCAGCGAGACCGAATATTTAATCTGTATTGTGATTTCTACGATTCTTACAAGCAGTTCATTTCTACATTCGATGAAACAGATTTCATTTCAATGCATGCATGTACCATGAAGATATGCCTCGTATGCTCCGAAGAAACTCAGAGATTGTGCTTTGAATTTCTTAATTACATAAGCCACATCAAGCGACCTGACCCAAACACAGCCTCAGATATAGAGCTTGCTGCATTTGAAGTTCAGCGTCAGCAGTGGGAACTCATATTAGGCAAAATCCACGAAGCCATCCGTAAGGAATTCGGTGCTAAAAATACGCTGCTTTTTAAAAAAGCTATAAACCGTTTAAAAGTACGTCTGCAATCACTGAAAAAATAACCACAGTCCATACAAGGAAATAGCCTATCAGCGGTAATACCGCAGACCAAAAGAGCGCCTTTAACAAGAAATCTTTTATAGCCCCGACGACTTCTTCAAATGTTATCTCGCTTTCCTCGCAAGCCTTGACCTGTATAGCAAGCAGTCTCATGCTTTCTTCTTTCATTCTTTCAAGGCGTTCTTTTTCTGCGTCTTTTTCTTCCATACTTACTCCTTATCGTCCTGCAAATCAGCTTCCTTGATGATTCTGTTGACAGTTATATTCAAAGCGTCTGCAACCTTAATGAGCTTATCAACGCTTGGAGAAGATACTCTCCATTTGTTGATGATGCCCTGTGACAGCCCAGCTTTTCTTTCAACGTCAGCCATTGTAAGATTCCTCTTAGCTGCCAAACGTGATATTGCCGCGTAATAATTTCTCGTTTCTTGTCGCAAATTGTCACCCCTCTCTTTTTTAGTTGGAATATTTTCAATGTTATAATTGACTTACAGTTGAAAATATTCTATTATGGTGTTGATATTTGGAAGTTAGTTTGAAATATTTCCAACTTATATTGAGAACATTTGCTGATTTTCAAACCGTACATTTAGTATACTGGAACATCTGCAAATAGTCAATATAAAATTGGAAAATATGCAAACATTTTAGCAAACATGAGGCAACAAATGACAACTAAAGACAAAATAAGGAAACTTTGCAAAGAACGAGGTACATCTGCAAACAAACTTGAAAAAGAAATAGGATTATCACAAGGGTATATATCTAAGTTGTCCAGAACTATTCCAAGCAGTAGTAAACTACAAAAGATAGCAGATTATCTTGAAGTTACTCCTGATGAGTTGTTAGGGGATGACGTGTATAGCAAGTATAGCGAGCCAGTAACTAATGATTTCTCCGAAGATGTCGAACAATGCATAAACAATGTAATAGACAGACTGAGGGGAGATTCAGGAAATGCAAAAATAATGTACCTCAAAGGAACTAAACTCACAGACACACAGATAGAATTGCTTGCTGATGATCTCGAAAGTGCCCTTAACAGAGTTATCAAATTGAGTGAAAGGAGAAAAAGTGAAGAGTGAGATTGCTAAAACAGTACAGAACTTAGTGTCGGAGTACGGAACGAATGACCCGTTCGAACTTGCTGATGCACTCGGCATCCTGATAATGCCGTCTAAAGCCCTGAAAGGTTGTACGATGGATTTACTTGGATACCCTGTAATATTCCTCGGAGAAAGCCTGAACGACTTCGAGAGGCGTTATGTGTGTGCTCACGAGCTTGCTCATAATGTGTTACATGATATAGAACAGTATGACCTGCTCATGAACAGTACGTTCTTTAATGAGGATAAGATTGAAGTTGAAGCTGATACCTTCGCTGCCGAACTTCTCATTTCAGATGATGTGAGCACAAAGTATCCCGGCTTTACACTTGAACAGGTCGCAGCATCGGAGAACGTACCACCTGAGCTTGTGAAGTTGAAGTTTGGGTTGTCTTAATTTTTTTAAGGATATAATTTACTTTTTTATTATTAAGTTATTTTTTATAAGGAAGTTTTAGTAATGTTTGCACTAATAATAGGACTAATTTTACTTGCAACGTTTGCTGTTATTTTATTCATAGTAATAAAAGAAAATGATACAGCCTATGACAGAAAACAAGCCGAGAAAGAGCTTCAACGTAAGTTAGACAAGCTCGCTGAGAAACAGCAACGAACCGAGCAAGCGGTTCTGAGGATTGAAAAACAAGCAAAACCGCCTGAAGTGGTGGAAGCTGTTGTCGTAAGTGAACCGCCACAGAAAAAAGTCGAACCGCAGCCGGTACACAATGGCCTGCCGTCCCAAAAGCCTGCGTCAAAACCGCAGTCAAAAGTAGAACCTGCACCGAAACAGCAACCCAAGCCAAAGACAAAGCCTGAGCCGGTGAAAGTAACTGAAGTTCAAGAGTCTATGTTCCCTGAAGCTCCGCTTGAAAAAGGCGATGAAGTTATAGCTATACTTGATTCTGATGGCATATACTACATAGACAATAGAAAGACATCGGGCATTATTTGGATACCGTATACGCCTGATTCGCAAGCTTCTATAGATGTGATAAAGGATATATTTGACGTAAGATTTGAGACACGTGGAGCAGTTGCAACACAGGGATATCCTGCATGGAGAGTGATGATAAGATGAGCAAAAGAAAAAGTAAGACCGATGATGAAAAGACCTACGAAATAATAAACGAATTTGGGGATTTTTCGGACGGCACAGGAAGATGGATAAAATCATTCAAACGTTTAAGTTGGAACGTGCAAGAGCCAAAGTATGATATAAGAAACTGGACAAAGGATGGTGAACCGGGGAAAGGCGTAACCATGAACTTAGAAGAGCTGCGTACCCTATATGAACTTATTGGTAAAGAACTCGATTATATAGATCATAGGTTATAATGCAAGCCTTACATTATGGATATTAAAAGAAAAGTAGCAATAATATTCCTAACCATGTTGCTGGCAAGTCTGTCTGGAACATTAGGATACAATATTGGCAGCAATAATGCAAAGAACGATGGTACAGCAGCACAAGCGCAGTCTATATCTTCAGAACAGTGGAATGAAATCTACAGTGAGGGTCATTCTGCCGGATATGCATTAGGTTATGCTGATGCACAAGAGGCAGAAGTGCCGCAGGAAGCAGGATATATAGCAAGCGCACACTCCAACAAGTTTCATTATCCTAACTGCCGTTATGTCAATCAGATAAGTGAGGATAACATAGTTGCATATTCATCAAGAGATGATGCTATAGCCGATGGCAAAGAACCATGCTCTGTATGTCAGCCTTAAACCCGTCGAAATCGACCAGTTTAAAAAATAAAAATAGCCGTCCGCACAGACAGCTATTTTTATTTACATGGTTATACAAACAAATAATCAGATAAAGCATACAGAAAAAGCCCCACCTGACCTACATCAATAATCTACGCTGGAACGTAGACCTTCGGTCAGACAGAGCTTTTCTGTAACATTCGCAATCTAACTTTAGAAAGGAGGCGAAAAAACAAAAAAACATTTCTCGCAATGGTGGACCGTGGAGGACTCGAACCCCTGACACTTCGGTTATGAGCCGAACGCTCTGACCAACTGAGCTACCGGTCCGTGTTATTACTGGCTGGGGCAGGCGGACTCGAACCGCCGTATGGCGGAGTCAAAGTCCGCAGCCTTACCACTTGGCTATGCCCCACAGTAAGTAGAAAGTTAGGTTTAATTGTGTATGTGTTATTTAAAAGAGGTACATTATGTGGTTGCAGGAACGGGAATCGAACCCGTGACCTACAGGTTATGAGCCTGTCGAACTGCCGCTGTTCTACCCTGCTATGATGAGTGGAAAGCTGGAGACTATCCACTCACGTAGTATATATCGCTAATCATGGAGTGACCTTAACGGGAGTTGACCGCTAAATCGTATAACTTTACACCAAAATGAGCAAAATATCAAGGAGTGATTAAAAAATGGCGAAAAAGTACAAGATAAATCGGAAGTTCCGATTTGAGGGCAAGGATTATTGGATACACGCTGACACTGAAAAAGAGTTTATCGAAAAGAAGATTCGCAAGCAGATAGAACTTGAAGATGGTCGGAAGAAGATTGACAAGAATATGTTATTCAAAGACTGGATAGACGAATGGTTTGTTACGTATGTAGAACCTACCGTGAGTGTCGATACCGCTTATTCGTATAGAAATGTTCTGAAGAACCACGTTTTACCTGTGCTTGGCACTATGCGTTTATCAGACATTCGACCGCTGCATGTACAAAACATGCTCAACAACATGACTGCACGTTCTAAAAAAATGCTGAAGCGCGTCAAACAGTTGACCGATAACGCGCTTGAAGATGCACGGCGGAACAAGCTCTTGATTGAAAATCCTGCCAAAGATGTTGTTGTTCCCAAAGGGAGTGAAAGCCCCCGCCGCTCTATTACGGATTATGAACGAAAACATATACTCAATGTATGCCAGTACCATCGAGGTGGAACGTTTATTTATTTGATGTTATACGCAGGTCTGCGTACTGGTGAAGTTTGTTGTTTAAAGTGGAAGGATGTACACTTTGACGAATCATATATTCAAGTCGAATCCACGCTTAAACGGATAGGCAAAATTGAAGGTGTGACGAAAACTGAAGCAGGTGTTAGAAAAGTGCCGCTGAGTAAGCCGCTTCGTGATTGGCTCTATCCTTTAAGAAAAAGTGCGTTTGAATATGTGGTAACGAAAACAAATGGTAAACGTATGGATTTTTCTGCTGTTCAAAGTATGTGGCGTTCATTCAAGCACGATCTGAATATAGATATGGGCTGTGAGACATACAACGATAAAGTATTACCGCCGTACCGTGTCGCTTCCGACCTTGTGATGTATTGTTTCAGACATACGTTTTGCACTGACCTGCAAGATGCAGGTGTACCGCTCAATGTAGCAAAGGAATTAATGGGACATGCAGATGTTTCTGTTACGGCAAAAATCTATACGCACGGCACTAAACGTTCACTTGACGCTGCACTCAACAGGATGAATGAATTCCATAGAGTTTACAACGAATAGTTAAAGTCAGGGTGCAACTTTAGGTGCAACCTTTTTGTGATGATGTATGACGATGTGTGACGGTTATTCGTATACCGCAAGACATAAAAAAACACCGTCCAATATTGAAATATCAACATTTAGAACGGTGTTTAATATCTTGGCGCGCCATGCAGGATTCGAACCTGCGACCTTCGCACAAAACATTGAATTTCCAACGTTTACCTGTATAGTTGCTACACAGGGTGCAACTCATATATATATAAATCATGATAACAAAAGCGGACGACCTTTTCAAGTTCTGAGGTCGTCCGCTTTTGTTTTGTTTTTAAAGATGTTCACACTGACAAGTCAGATTCTATCATAAAATAATGAAATATACAAATCTCGCCGGTGCGATTTTGTTTTTACCTTGGTGGGAATCTCATCTGTACTATATACATAGTCTGCATATAGTTGTATCCTGCCTGTTTGCACGCAGTCCTCAGACTGTCCTTTGTTACGCCTGCTTTCTTATTCGCTTTCGCTATCGTATCTGCCGCAGCTATTGTGCTATCGTACATTTCACCTGTTACACCTGCTTTTACAGCTCCCCTGTACGCGGCAAGATTTTTATTATACGTATTGTCTGTAGCCCCCGATAACGCCATTGCTATAAGTTCTGCATTGTCGCCACCTGCGCCTATAATAGTAAGTGCTTTGGCTTTCTTCGAATCGTACTTTCTTGTCAAGTCATAAGCCTTTGTTATCTGCTCAGGCGTTACGCCTGCATCTGCCATTTTCTTATACGATTTCGCATAATTAGCGTACTGTTTGCCCAGTAAATCCTGTGAGAGATACTCTTTCTGTTTGTCATTAAGCTCGGTATCGGCAGCGAGTGCAAGTTTCTTAGCTGACTCATCACCTTTGTTTATCCTGTTAAATGCAGCTGTATACGTCTCCGGCGTAAACCCTACACTATCTATATCTGACGGTATTATCTTCTCAGCATATGAGCCTTGCGGTGTACCGCCGCCCTTATACGCCCTCACAAGGTCGTAAGTCATTTCGGCTATGTGCTCGTATGCCTTATTCATTTTCGCCGCCCTATCGCTGTATGACATGCTCAGGTCGTTCCTGTATGCTCTGATATCCGCAAAGTAATCTCCGACCGTCTTGTAGTCCGGATCGTCACCTGAAGATTTGCTCATGGTTTTGCTAAACGCTGTAAGCCACTCCTTTTCTTCATCGGTCAGCTTATCCGCAGCGTTAAGTGCAGTGAGCTTGTCCTTGATGTCATAAGCCTCTGACGTATAGCGTGAACTCTTATCCTCGTTGAATGTGTATTTAGCTTTGAGCGATTCTCCGAGACCTGCCCATTTTTCAGCAGGTGTTGTGAGTGGAAGTATTACATCACCGAGACCGCCAGTGAGCTGATCAAGTATATATTCAACACCCTTTGGAGTAGCAAGCACATTTAAGGCTTCACGCATAGCTTCAGGACCTTTGTTTATCTGCTTCGCAAGGAAGTTCGCAATCTCTGATGTTGATTCGTCTGTTATGTCCATATAAGTTTCAGGATTTTTAAGCAGGTCTTGATTTGAGCTTGATATAAGGTCTGAGCCATACCACGTTTTGTTGTTGCGTGCTTGAACGAGTGCCCAACCTACAGGTGATACCGACGGTATCAGCTGTTCCTTTAAGTAACCAAGAAATTCTTTCGTTACTGTAGAATCTCTCTCATCAGGATAGATATTATCAAGCACAATGTTTTGGAAGAGCGTTCCGAATAGTGCTGAAATTTCTCTATCTCGTGGAAGTTTTACCCATGTATCGCCCCATTTGAATATCCAGTAGTTATTCTTTGTGTACTCGCTTAATTCATCATATTCCTTGCGTTTTTCATCATCATCGCCGAACCACCCTGAATTAATGAACGCAAGCAGTACAGCTGGAATAGCCTGTGTAGCAAATGCGCGAGCGAGCTTTAATCGACCATTTTTAGTAGTGTACGTTTCTTTTGATGTAAGTAATGTTACAAACTGGTTTACGCCTGCGACCGCCGCTCCAAGGAACGGTACTGCTTGTCCTAAACGTTTTGTTTTTGCTCCCTTACGGTTAAAGTTTACTGTAGCCTCACGAGCTGCCTTACCTGCGGTCATAACTTCTCCTGTAGCGCCAAATTTACGCTTGTATGCTACATAACGTGGAGCGGATTCTACCGCAGTATTTAGCGCATCTATAAAGTGTGCCGCCCATACAAGCGGATTATGCGAACGATGAATACTTTTCATCACCTCACCAAGGGTGTCGCTATCCGCCATATATTTATGGTCAAATCCTGTAGTGGATTTGTACTGTTTATACATGTCGCTCTGATGTTTACTGCTGAACTCATTTTTGAGTGCCTGCCCCAGTGCAGTAATCCACTCTACTGGATACGTAAAGTTTTGATACCAGTGTTCGGCATCAGTATAAACCCAACCATGCTGAAAGTCTCTTATAGCATTGCTGATAGCGAATATCGGGTTCTGCGATGTAGTCAATGCGGAGAATACGCGTGTCAGCTTTGCTATATGTTTAAACATGTACTCTGTAGGCTGTACTGCCGTTATCGCCTGTGCAAGATACTCATCCATTATCCTGTAATAGTGCTTCTCGCCGTTGATAAGCGCAACTACAACATCCTTGTCAAGACCATTATCGGTAGGCACGAACTGCGTTATAGTGTCGTCTATAACATCATCTATGATATCACGGTTAGCAAGTTCAGCTTTAAGCTGCGCCTTTTCCTCATCGCTCATCCTGCTCCATTCGCCGCGCTGCTCTGCGCTCCACACATCATTAAAGATATGCTTAAATACTTTATTTTCAAGCCTACCTTTTATTTCTGTGGTATCGACCTGTTGTTTCTGTAATTTAACTTCCTCTTTTGTAACGAATTGACCTATACCGCTATGTACTGCCGCATCTTCACTTGTCCACAGCCTGTGGATAGTTGCCGCCACTTCATTATTATGATACGCCTTAACGATGTTGTTGACCTGTATCATGATGTTTTCTATAGGGTTATATATCTCCCTCGTAGAGCCTTTGAGTGAGTTATGTTTCAGCGGATTAACGCCCTTTGATACCTGACCGTTCGCATGGCGTGTATCCATAACACGGAACATTGGAACGTAATGTGGATACATGCTGCGCATCATTTCATATTTTTCTTCTGAGAGCAATCCTGTTTCTACCATCCACGAACGCATGAACGCATCATACCATTCATACACTGCGTCAGACTGCTGTTCAAACAGATTACCGTACTTGCTATCCATATCACGTATAAGCTGCTCATAAGCCGCTATATTATCGCCGCCTGTAGCATCCTGTGACATAGTTACCTGCCCCATTCTCTCACGATCTATAGACTGACGAGCTATGAGGTATAACGCAAAGTCGTTAAATGCGTTCTTCTTGCTTGTGCGTCCTGCCTTTGCACCCTTTTCTTCTGTGGCTTTGATTATATCGGCAAAACTCTCTCTGCCTGTAAGTTCTCCGTTTGGTTTTATAAAACCACGAGTTATGAGCGTATCTGTCACTGATGCGTTAGAACCTGCGAATTCAAGCGCGAGCTGTAAGTTTTCTTTCGGCGTGAGCTTGCGGCCCGATGCTTTTTCAATGTCCTTAACGACCTTTGAAGCCGCCCATGTCGAATCAATAAAGTTTTCTTGGAAGTTGCCGTATGCTCTGTCGAATCCCTGTATGAGCTTCCCCATTGCCCTGTTAGGCGTTTTAAGGTCGTGAACATGCAGCCTATCTTCCGCTCTGACTTCCTCTCTCGTCCTTATCTGACCACGCATACGTTCTGTTGTATTCTTTGTTGTGAATGCAAGTATATCAGCTCTGATAGCCTTGATATCTTTCAGCGTTTTCTTATCCAGCGCAAGCTCAAACGTTTCATAAAAATTACGATTCCGTGCATAGCTTCCCATCTCCCATGCAGTATCCGGCTCAGACAAATACTTCCATACGAAATCAGCTATAGTTTCCATCTGCATTTCTTCTGGGTTGTAGCCGCGCTGCTCCATCTCCTGTTTAAGACCCGGCACGCCGTTGAGCATATCCTGTACCCCGGCAGAACCGTTCAGCCCGAAATCCTTATCGAGCTTATGACCTAACTCATGTATCGTTATGCCAAGCTGTTCCTTTTCCTGCGTGTGTATCTGCGAGTGCATATTGTCAAACCAACCGAGGGTATTCCTGCCCATGTTGCGGTAACGTTTAGCGTAGATATTGACATGGAACGTCTTTCCTATTTCCTTTATGATAGAACCTATATTCTCAGCTATAGCCCTGTTCTCAGGTTTGATACTACGTATAGCCTCGTCCGTCTTACCGTAGTTCTGTCTTGCTTTAAGGTCGTTCAGGCTGCCGCGCAGAGGATTGTCTTTATTTGGTGCTGACTGCTGTTTCTTGCCGCGTGCTTTGAGTATGGTAGGCTCTTCGCTCTTAGATGATGGATTGAAATCTCTTAGTGTAGGTTCAACCAATCCAGTGCCTAAACCTTCATTGCGGTAAAAGTCTAACAACCCATCATGAAAATGACTGCCTAATGGATATGGAGTCGTAGTAGATTTGCTATTTTCAATCATGTATGTTTCGATACTGGCTGGTGATTGTGATTTGTAGTTAGGTATTTCAAAGAAAATTTGTTTTACAGGATTTTCTTTGTTTGTTCCATACAACTTTGCATACAGGCTGTTATCTTTAGCTACAAACTGTACTTTGTTATATTCGTAAGTATTATACTTGCCGTTACCATAGCTTCCTTTGCCCGCATCGTAGACCTTTGCATCTTTCCAAACAACACCTTTAGGCATTGTCTTTAAGCGTCTTATTATCCTGTTCGGTTCAGCTTCGCTTACTTTTTCTTCGGCATCTGAGCTTTCAGCACGTCCTTTTTCAGCTGTTCTTCCATCTTCTTTTTCAGTTCCGGATTTGCTTTCTCTATTGCTTTTCTCAGCTGATGTGCTCTTTTTACCTTTTCCATCTGACTTTTTCTTATTTTCACTTTCATTTGTCTTACCTTCCGTTTTTGCTTTTTTAGACTTCTTTTCCGGTTTAGCTATAGACAGCACCTCGCCGAGCTTATCCGCCCATATGAGGCTTATATCCTCAGTGTCAAGCCCTTCAAATGCCGTGCCTATGCCGCCCTCTCGAGTGTACATCTTTTTTTGTATCTCACGAGCGGCAGCTACAAGCTCAACGAGCATATCGCCCTCTGTCGTAGCTTCTCCTGTTATTTTGGAATTGCCGTAAAATACATCCGGATATTCCGACTTAATGTATGAATAAAAGTTATCTATGCTCTGTGTGCCGTTCTTGCCTGATTTTAATATAATGTTTTTATTTGCCTTCTGCCAGTCGCCGTAATCGGTTATTTCCGACTTTACGGCATCGTCTACTTTGAAGTTGCTATGTGTGACTGCTTGATAGAATTCTTTTTCTTCCGGAGTTCTTAAATCTTCGCCGATGTATCTGTTGTTTTCTATCTCATACCTGAACGAATCAGCAGCAGCACTGAGATCATAATATCCATCCTCTACGACCTGATCATATATTTCTTTAACGAGCTTGCCCATTTGGTTAGCTGATTTAGGTGTATCGTACAGCACGTCAAACGCCTGTTTCATCTCGCTTGCAATAGCACGGTTGCTTCTTATCTTGTCCATATCTATCTTCTTCGCGACAGGCTCAGTTTCCCCTTCGTCAAGGTCTTCCCAGTCTATCAGCTCATATTCATCTTCAATGAACGGTTCGCTGTCTAAATCTTCACTTTCTTCTGTTTTATTGTCAGTATTTGCAGAATTTTGACGATTTTCTTCATTAATTCCTTCAGAATCTGAAATGTCTTCACTTTCTGTTTCAGATTCTTTTTCAGTTTCTGTTTCAGATTTAACTTCTTTTTCATCGTCCTTCTTGTCTTTCTTGTCTTCATCTGACAAGCTGCGGACATATTCCTCGGCTTCTTTTCTCGACTTGAATTCATCTTCGTAGTAACCGTCAGGGTCATAGACTGTAAATGTGCTGCCGTCGGAGCTTTCGTCTATAGAATATCCGTTAAGATCTACATTGTTTTGTTCCTGCTCGTTAGCCGTTTCTGATTCAGATATATCCTCTGAACGTTCTCCGCGTGAAACTATATCGCCGAACATATCATAGAAATAATCAGGGTTGCTTATCCGTGAACTTTCATATTTACGATGTTCGCCTTTATCATCTAAAGCGTTCTTCCATGAATCCTCACGTGCTTTCTGCGCAGCCACATTAAAGCCTGTGTAATTCAGTGGCACATATTCCGACTTATCAGGGATTATTCGACCGGGAGCATATTCATTCTCATGATATTCTTTAAGTTCGCCTTTTTTATTAAACGTAACAACAAACTCAGATTCTATCGTTGGTTCTGTATAACCGTCAAAATCATCTACTTTTATAAAAGTAACTTTGCGGTTTCTCGGTTCTTCTCGCACAAGGTCATAGTCTAAATTCAGTCCTACAGCCTGTATAGCTTTTTTTACGAGCGGAGAATTGTTTTCAACTTCCGCTGACTTATGATAAGTAACAGTGCTGCCCTTCTTTTGACCTACCACATAATCATCTACAGTCTTAGGTTCTTTCTTAGGTTGTGACTTAGGTTCTAACTTAGGTTCTTTTACATTTACTGGCTGAATTTCACTTACAGCAGACTGAGCAGCCGCAGATTCAACTGTAGGCTCTGCCGCTGTAGTTGTGTTCTGAGTTGCCGTTTTACCCGTAGACGCAACTTTCCCTGTAGTTGCGTTGTTGCTTTCAGCAACTTCAGATGCACTTTCAGAGAGAGGAACAACATCATCGGTTATATCTATTACAGGTGTAGCATCTTCTCCAACACTTTGAGCAGCGACTCTTGCATTTGAAGTTTCGCCATCTGCACTTTGAGTATCAATATCCGCATTATTATTTTCAGCATTTGCATTCTCCGTATCTTCTGCGTAAAGGTCACTGTCATTTGAGACTATGTTCTGTCCTGCCGCACTTGCAGGTATGCCGTTGATAACTTCGTTAGCCCGTGCTCTGACCGCAGCTGCGTACTGCCCGTCCTCTGACAGTACGCCGCTGTATAAAAGTGCATTTGAGTTTTTAAGATATTCCTTTATGTTAGTTTTCAGGTCTGTGTTTTCAGGGTCAGCTTTATACTGCTCTATCTGCATAAGGATGTCTGTAGACTTTTTTAACCATGCGTCCGTGAACTTCTGATTATTGTACCCTGTTTCATCCCTGCTGCTTGCTTTGCCGAAAGCGGTAGCGAGCCTGTGCGGAGCTTCAAGTCCTACATAATTATAGAATCTTGCTATGTCGTCATAAGTCTTTTTCTGATAGTAGTCCTGTATCGCTCCTTTGAGATTTGCCGCCTCAAGTGAGCTTACATTATGCCCCTTGCTTATCTCCTTTGCAGTCTCAGCGTATTTGCCGCCTAACCCTATCTCATTGGCAGTCTGAGCAAGGTCTTTCGCGTATGCTGTATTGCTGTTTATATTGCGACCTGCTGACGCTGTATTGAAAGCTGACGCCGCGCCACCCATCATGCCGCCCGCAAGCGCACCTGTAGCCATAGCCTCTGCCGTCTGCTTGACGTACATATCCATAGTGGCTTGCTTTACAGCTTCCTTGTGTGACTTGCCTTCCTGCTCATAGTATTTGACTGTCTGACCGAAATTAGATTTATCCCCCATTATGATCTGATCTGCAAGGTTTTGAGTGATGTTTGCAAAGCCTTCGCCGCCTGCCTCTATCCCCATCTGTCGGAGCGTAGATATAGCAAAGCTCTTTACATCCTTAACAGGTCTGATGCCGCGTCCTACGTTGAATACGCCTTCTACCGCAGGTGATTCAGAGAGGAATTCTAACGCGCCGTTCACGATACCGTTCAGAAACGCCTGCTGTTGCGTACCGCCGCGAGAGAGTGTGTCAAGCACGGTATCGTTTGCTGATACTGTAGACATAGACAGCGTTACAAACTTGCTTGCATTGCTGCCTGCGCCGCCCAGAGTGGCAGTCTGAGCCGCCATATCAGCCATAGACATGACAGCGTTATACCCTACTCGTAAAGCAGGATTCTTTATCTTTTCAGATACCGCGCCGCGCACCTTTGAGCCGTAGTTTGATATTGCGTTCAGTGAATCGTTTGCGTCTATAGGCTTGTATTTAAACATCCCTGTAGCGTTCTTTACGCCTTGTATAGCGTTTCTTACAGCTGCCACCTGCGGCAGTGCTGTATTTGCGCCTACGGATGCTATTGAAGCCATTACGGGATTTGATTTAACGTCAGTCTCTATCATCCTTTGAATATTCTCAGCGTTCTTAGGATTGAGTTGAGTATATTCAAGCGATTCAAGATACTCGTTAGCCGCCTTCTTGCCGTGCTTTGCGTAGGTATAGTTATACATATCCTTCTGCATTTGCGTAGCGGATGAAAGCAATCCCATTTTCGGGGACCATTCTGATTCAGTGCCTTTACCCATGAGCGAAAGCAGACCGTGATTCTTACCTGTATACTTGCTTGATTCCTTGTCGTTTAAAAATTCCTGTTCTACCTTTGAGTACGTTTCAGCCTGTTTCTGCTTGTACTCTTTCGACTTTGAATCGTCATTTAAAAGCTGTTTTGCCGCGTCTCCGATGTGTTCAAACACGCCCTGCCTTTTGTATGTGATATCACGCTTTTCTTTCGGATCGTTATATTCGTAAGTGTTATATTTTGTCTGCGTGGTATCGGGTGCTTTCTCCCATGTTTTACCTGACGCATCTTTGAATGTTTCAGTCGCATCCGTGATGTAAGAACCGTCGCTGAGTACAGCCTTTATAGTATATGTACCTGCATTGGTTACTACCTTGTCGCCCGGATACAGACCTTTCGGAGCTTTGCCGTTTACGGATTTTACAGTTATAGGTTTTGTACGCGCTCCACTCTTCTTTGTGCTTTCCCATGCGTCAGCAAGTGCGTTTTCTCTGTCAGCCGCCTTGTCCTGCCTTGGAACTAATGATTTTGATATCGGATTCACTTCGAGCACGTGGCTGTTTTCACTTCCGAAACTTTTCTTCCCGTACTTTTCAAGTTTATCTATCGTCTGTTGAGAAGTCTTAGGGTTTTTAAGTCCTGAAAGGATTGCCATATCTGCCTTATCAGGTTTTCTTGGCGTTTCTTTTATTTTATCAAATGTCTTATCTGCAAGCCCTCTAATAGCAGAACTGTTTATTCCTATGCCCTCAAGCGCATTTGTTATATCGCCTTTAAGTTTTTCTTTCGCCTCGCCTTTGATTACGCTTGCGTTATGCGCATTGATAGTGTTCTGTACGGTCTTATCCATGTGCTTAGATTGGATATTAGCCATTTTGATAATATCAAGCGTGCCTTTCGGCTTTGAATTATTGTTTCCCCTTTGAGAATCGCTCATGCGCACCGAGCCGGCCTTAAGGTTACTGAACCCCATATCATCATCATTGTACAGCCCTGCGCCATGTTTGAGCTTTATGTACCCGTTTTGGCTTGTACTCTTGCCTGTACCATTGAAGTTATCCGCAGTGACCTTAGTAGCGCTCACGCCTTTTTCTTTACTGGCTTTTGGCACGCCTGTGCTTGTGGTAGTCTTTAACGCAGGCGTAGCTTTTTTGGTAGGCGTTACGGAGTTGCTGTGTTTGCCTGTATCACGGCTCGCCTTGCCGCCCTTTTTAGTGTCGAACGCTTTTGATGCAAGCTGTTCTTTCTTCTGTTCCTTCTGTTTCTTTGTAGAGAGCGTATCACTGCTTAAAAAATCCTTTATTTTTCCTGTTAATGACATTCGTTATTCCCTTCCGTGGCTTTCGTATAGAGTTTAAAAAGGGCTGCCACTTATCTGTGAAAAAAGTGATGTTAGCGTATCCGTGAATATTGCCAACATCACATTGTAGTCGTTACTTTCCCATTCTTGACTTTGCGTATGCATACGCCTGTGACGGGTCTACACCTGCATTGATAGCCTGTATATAGAGCTGTACCGCGTCATTTATAAGCCCCTGCTGTACTTGGTCGTATTCCTGCTGTGTCTGCGCGTTTTTAAGCGCGTTTTCAAGTTCCTGCTGTCTGTATTCTGCAAGCATGTTGTATATCTGCTGTATAGTCGATACACGGTTCTGAGATGTCTGTGTGTCCGCTGTAAGCTGTGTCTGCGCGTAATCTCTTGAATCGCTCATAAGGCTTCTTGCAAGGTCGTTTATCGCGCTCTGGCGTTCTACTTCGTTTGATGCCGCTGCCTGTTGACGGAGTGCTTCTGTCGGGAGCTGACCGTAAAATCCTGTTTCAAGTGCTTTCTGATTCAGTGAATCGAGCGTGTTATCGAGCTGCTGATCATACCGCCCGTTCATCTGTTCGCCTGCCTGTGCAAGTGCCTGTTCCCATGTGAGCGTGTCGTAATCTGACAGTTTAGGAACGTTGTTGTATCCTGCGTCCATGATAGCGTTGTAGAGCTTGTCTAACAGTTTGTCTTGCGTCCATTCCTTGGTAAGCCCTGCATTTGCGCCTGTTATCTCTTCACCATTCAGAGTGTAGTAACGCATATCGTTACCCCTGCCGACAGCGAACGCATAATTGGATGTATCAAGCCCCATGCGCTGTGCTATCTGTCCGAGGCTTTCACCCGTTGATTTAAGGTATGACAATCCATCCGAACCATACACAAGGTCTCCGCTGTCTATAGCGTTGCCGTCTGCATCCCTAAGAGTAGTAGCGTCGTACGAGCCATCCTCATTAAGCTGCATGACTGATACAGGAGAGTTACTTATAGCAACGAGCTTGCCCGTCTTGCCGTTATCGTTCGTAGCTATGTACTGTTTCTTATACTGTGAATTATTCGGATCCGAAACAGTGATTATGCCGAAAAGGTCAGATGGACTTGAACCATCCGAGCCGATGAGCTTTAAAGTGCCGTCCTGTTGAGTTACGACGTTATACTGTTTACCAGTGCTGTCTGTAGCTACCGTAGAATAGTTATAAGTTTTCTGATAGTTGTTCTGATTTTGCCCGCTTGCAGTCAGCTTATCTATCTTTGCGTTTCTCTGTTGCTCGTACAGTGCGGCTGTCGCCCAATCTCCGCGTGATACAGCATCGTTTATGAGCTTTTGGAAGTCGATGCTCTTAGCTGTTGATGTAGTGTTGTTTGCATCCACGAGCTGAGACTGATATGTGCCGTCTTCATTGAGTCCTGTTATCTTATAAGTACCGCCGCCAGTGATTACCATATCGCCCGCACGCAGTCCTGACGGAGCTTTGCCGTTCACTGAATAAACGGTCCTGCCGCCTTGCGAAGTATTACCGCCTGCTATATTGCCCTGCTGCATTTGTGAAGCGTTGTTAGCCCCTGGTTGCTGCGTTTGTGCAGCGTTATTACCACCAGTACCGCCGGCGCCGCCCGATACAGCCCCCTGTGCTCTGTATGTGTTGTTTACATTCATGGATACACCGTTTTTGATCGCGGTCATTTTGCCCGTGTTCTTATCATATTTGAGAACGACCGTATCACCACCCTTATCCTTGAATGAAGCTGTACCTGTAGTCTTTGCGGTATTGTACAGGTCATTGCCCTTTGGTGTGCCTATGGTGTAGGTGTTGTTTGCCGCAGTGCTGCCCGTGTTTATTTTCCCAATCGAGCCGCCGCCTGAAGAACCGCCTGAATAACTGCCTGAGCCGTTGACTCTTGAACTGCCCGAACCGCCCGCAGATGAACCGCCGCTTGAAGCAGTATAAGCGTTCTTTGATACAGTACCGTCTTTAGATGTTACCGTTACTGAGCCGTCGCTTTCTTTCTTCCATGTTGAACCGTCAGACGCTTTGTACGTACTGCCCGTTTTCATACTACTTGCTATCTGCTGACCTTTTGATGAGCCTATAGTGTATGCTCCCATTGAGTATCCCTCACTTTCGTTCATTTTTATTCTTTGCAAAAAATAATATTCTGTTGAATTATTACATACTCGCTATTCCACTTTCGGAAATTAAAAAAAGCGAACATTATAAAAATGCTCGCTTGAAACGGGGTAATTCAGTTAAATTACAGCTACTTCTTTGAAAAGTATCTGCCTATTTTATAATTGTCAGCGTCTATGTCATTGATAAAGTCGTTAGCTATGCTGAAATAAAACTCTACATCGTCCTGCGCGTTGAATCTTGACGCTGTATTAAAGTAGTCGTTCTTAGCCATATTCATAGCAAGATAATACTCCACGCACTTGTCAGTTACACCGTGAGTAGCTATATAGTCCTTGACCTGCTCATATGACCACACCTCGCCGCGCGGTCTCATGCCACGGACTATCTGCTCCGCATCCTCTTTGCTGATGCTGTACGCCAGTTTTTCCATTTTGTTTATGATCTCATCATAACTCCTGTGGTCTGACTGTTCGAGCATACTTAACGCCCATTCAGCCATATCCATGACCTTATCTTCTCCACACTTCTGCTTTACCATTGCAGCTAAATCCTTAAAACAGCTCATATCCTCACCCTGCCTTTCTTTATCATGCAAGTTTGATAGCTGTGAGGGCTGCTGCCGTGAACTCCGCTGACACATCACCTGCGTTAATAACACTGATCGTAATATCGTTGTTGACATTGCAACATGAGCCTCCTACCGCTACAAGATATGGGATAACGACATTAGCTGTTGTAGCTGTCGCTGTCGCTGTTATATTAGCTGATGCTCCCGTAACTGCTACGCCGTTAGCCGTAAGCTGAGGGATTATGTTTCCTGCTGTAGTTCCTGTGTTTACAGTGCCGTTGAAAAGCACAAGATACAGTCCTGCATTCTTTAAAGTAAGTGCTCCGCTTGCAGGATTCGGTGATACGGATACGCCTGTATCTACAGTAGCGGCAGAGTATACTACAGCTCCGTTCGCTAATACAGTCTGAGTGGCGCCGTTTGACATTCTTACGCTTGATTTTTGGTATCTTTTATTACAATTCGGCATTTTTTATTCCCTTTCTGAGATTTTATCTCTAAAAAAACAGGACAGGTGGCATCACGCCACCTGCCCCCACATTGTTAAATGTACACGTTATTCAGTTAGGCTAATAAGCCACCTGACCGCAGCATCCTGCATTTGCTCCGCCGCAGAACGGATTTACTCCGCTTGAATAAGTGGTAGCCATAGGGTACTTAACCACTCCTGCTGTAGCAGCGTTGATAACGTTTGCAGTTTCAAGCTGATTGATGCGCGCCTGCATCTCTGACATCTTATTGCAGTTCATAGTGTCAAGGACTCTCTGTGTCTGCTTTGCCATTTCAGCCTGCATTGCAGCTGCGTAATTTGCCATATCGAACTTTACTGAGTCGATATTGCGGTTAGTCTCACAGCAGCATTTCTGCTGTTCAGCGAAACTGCCTATAAGCATATTGCTCATGTTCGTAAAGCCTGCCGCAGCTGCCGCCTGTGCATCTCTTACTTCGCCCAGGTTGTTGTACGCTGCGTCTTTGATTGCACTTATCGTTTCATAGGTAGTTCTCTGAACGTCAGCAGCAATGTCAGCCTGTCCGCGCTGGATAGCGTTAAGGTCAACGGCTCTCTGAATGTCGGCTGTCGTAGCAGCCGCTACGCCATTACCGCCCCAAAAACCGCCGCCGCCCATCATTGCAAAGATAAGGAATATGATTATCCATGCAGAGTTTCCGCCCCACATGCCGCAATCATTCTTATCTGTTACAGCTGCGATGTCAGCTAAAGATAAATTATCTGTCATAGCTTTATCTCCTTCTGTTAAATAGAATTAACTTGTTGTATATATCAATGCATTGAATCCATAAAGTTTTTAAACTCCGTATCGAAGTTTTTCCCCTGTGACTGACACACGTTCCTTGCTATCTGTTCTACAGCCTTGGTGTCACCTTTCTGGGCAAGTGCTAACGCATTTGAAAGGATAGGATTGTTCTGTATCTGCGGCATCATTCTGTTTATTATCTGCTGTGGATTCATCATCCGTGAAAACATCTGCATAGGGTTAAGATTCATCTTCCGTTACACCTCCGCTCCACATTGAAGTTATCTGATTGACTGTATCGTTTATAGCATCCACCTTATTATTAAGCGACTGGATAGCCGCCATAAGGTCACCGCTTGCGTTCTCAGCCTGTTTTGGTGTATCCTCGACTGACAGCTCATACTTGAATATCTTTGACGTGCCGTCATTCATCATCTGTTTTCTGTATATCGCCGTGCCGTCCGACATGAGATAATACTTAGGTTGCCCGTCAAGGCTCGTGTTCGCCGCCTTGATAGTCTCAAGGTCGCTGACTATCTCCCACATTACCTGCTGCTGTTGCTGTTGCTGCTGCTGATAGTTAGGTATCATCTGCTGATAGTTTTGTGCTGTTTGCTGATACGGTTGCTGACCAAACATCATATTATTGTTATTGCCGTTTGGTATCATATTCTGACGCATCGGCATATTCGGCATATATGGATTGTTATAGAGAGGCATGTTTCCGTACATGTTTTAGTTCTCCTTCCTTATTTACGCTTAAATTTTCGCATAAAAAAAGAAGGTAAGACTTTCGTCTTACCTTCGATTTATTACACTGTATCCGCCGATTTCCTGTCGGTAAACCGTCAATGTTCGTCCATGTACAGTTCACATGCACTGCGCTTTCTCGGCGGCAGTATGTCCGAATACCTTTGCACGTCGTCGTACTTATGTTTCAGTGTTGAAATGATACGGTCTATGCTGCTTAATGACATGCCAAATTCCATCGCCTGTTTAGTCCTCGTCCAACCTGCTATTCTTGTTCGAATTATCTTTTCCTCGTCCTCTGTGAGAAGTGCAAGGCTGATGAATTCGTCAAGAATAACACTGTTCCATGGAACTTGTTTTGCCATTTTCTGCCGTGCTCCCTATTCGATTGTTATAGTTCCGTTACTCCATCCAACTTTATACCCTAAAAATTCAAGCAGTTCTCGGATGCCGCAGTAATTCTTGCCGTTGCTTTTGAACCCTTCTATCTCTGCCGACTTGCCGTTAAAGCTGACCTTTACGCCCGGCATGCTCACTACAGGCTTACTGCCCTTTGACGTGACCGGGAATCCTGCGTCAGCAAGAACTTTCGGTGAGAGATAATTACTGCCGTCCTTGAATATACCCTTTGTAGAGTATTCCTTGCCGAATATTTCAATGTCTCTGTCTGTTACCACTTCATCATCTTCTTTCTGTGATGGTTTGCTCCCGCCTGTCTCGATTATCCAGTAGTACTTTACCTGAGACTGCCACACGGTCAGGCTGTTGCACTCACGCATAGCTTTTTCACTTGCAGGGTCGTTGATATAGACTTTGCCGTCCTTAGTCTTGTAAGCAAGCACGAAATGACCGCTGCTCGTCCAAATCCCCTTGCCTACGCAAGCCAGTACGAATTTACCCTGTTCAAGGGCATCAACAACTGTTCTGTGGCACGCATTAGCTGACGTGGTATCCTTGCCGTATATATTGCTGAGATTTACACGTTTGCAGTCTATACCGTACCAGGCAAACTGCGGTATGAAGTACGTGTAATATGTGCCTTGATTCTTAGCTTTGTACCCGTGTTTCTTTGACCATGCCGCCGTTTCTTTCGGCGTTACCGACTTGTCTTTGAGTGTAGCAATGACCATTGCTGCACAAGTCGGACCGCAACCGCTTTTTGCGATATTAGTCTTTTCACCTTTAGCTGAGTAATCAAGTGCCCCCCAACGTTTATCCGTTTGCAGGTATTTTACTGGTCGATTCATTATGCAAACACCCAATCTTCAGCAAGCATGTCAGCCTGTGATGCAAGCCATCCAAGCTGTATGCCAGACGTTCCAACAAAGGCTATAGCTGCATTACCAATAGCGTCATGTTCACAATTTACGATATCACCATCTGTAGACTTATATGAGATGCAAGTAGCAAGCTGGATATACTGCTTCTTGCCATTCCACCCTTTACGGGCAACTTTGAGACCACGCTTTAAGTATCTTATAGCGTCGCTGAAACTGAATGTTGCTTCACCGCCGAGCTGAGGGCAGTTCGTTTCATCAGCAATCTGCCATTCATCTGAGCAGATGTTTGACGTTGTGTACTCAACCGCTTCTGTTTCACGGATATCCATTAACTTCCCGTCTTTGGTGTGCATCATGATTGTCTCTTTTTCAGCATCCCAATACCAGTAACCACCCCATGATGGTAGCTTTACTTTCGCACCGTTTTTCATGTGTTTGAAAATTTCTTTGAATATCATTCTTGTTCTCCTTTACTTTCCGAGTTCTTCTTCTCATGCTGCACGCCGAAATAAAAACCGATTATCAGCGTAAACACTGACAAGAACTCACTGCTTGAAATAACTCCACGCACTGACAGAATCGCAAACACGACCGTCAGCACAAGTGTAAGGATAGACTTAACGTCTATCAGTTTTGCAATCTGCTTTAAAAACATAACACGCCCTTTCTACCATTTTCGTGAACTCACGAAGATGATATTTTTTCTTTTGCTAAGGACATTTGTGTCCTTAGCACCTGGGAGAGAGGGCAAGCCGTATTACCTGCCCTCAGATACATAGACCACCTACCTTTTTATTGGCAATTCGTTAAACTCTTCCATAAGGTCGTCATAATCGCCGTTGCCGCCTAAACCGTTGTGATACACCGAATGCATCTCATTGAGCATTTTTTTATTCGAGAATGTAACTTCCCCCTCTTCGATATATCGTAATCCGAGATACTGTATCTTATCTGCGAGCAGGAGCTTTATTCCCTGCTTTAGTGCGGCGTCCTTGTCTTCTGTTCTGTCCTCTACTGTGTCTTTCCTCTTGCGACGGTCGGATATGTAGTTTCCAACCTGCGTTATCAGTGCTGATAATGCCGAGCCGCCGAGGACTGCTATGATTATTTCTATCATGGCTTGAATGATTAATGCATTTCCTTTACTATCTTGTCTAATGTGTACTTGCGGCAGGCTTCTAAAAACTCTCTCTGCTCCGCTGTATACGGTGCGTACTTTATGCCGTGTTTTGCACAGTACATATCGAGTGCTACGCCTACGTCTACGTTTTCCTTGACTGCTATTTCTCTGATTTCCTTTGATGCTTTTACGTATTTATTTTCTTTGTTCATGTTGTCTCCTTTTTATGATGGTATGTAGGATTCAGAGTAATAAAGACCGTTGCCGTCACCACATACTACCCATACACCATTAGCGTAATATACATCTTTAAAAGCTCCACTTGTTACATTACCCTGCGCCCAATATTCACCGTCAGCAGAGTAATAAAGACCCCTATTATCATTATTACAAGCAACCCATATCCCATTGGCATTATATACACCATTAAAATACCCACTGGTTATATTGCTTTTTACCCATCCTTTACCATCTTCTGAATAATATAATCCGTAGGAGCTGGCACAAGTCGCTACCCATATTCCGTTCGCGTAATATACAGCGTTAAAACTAATATCTGTTATATTACTCTGTGTCCAACTTTTACCATCTTCTGAATAATAAAGACCATTAAAATCACTACCAGCAACCCACACTCCAAAAGCATTATATACTACGCAAATATTTTTATTAGTTATATTACTTTGTGTCCATGTTTTACCGTCTGTTGAGTAGTAAAGACCTTTTCCGCTATAACTACCTGCAACCCATATACCATTGGCATTATATACAGAATTAAAATATCCTGTTGTTATATTACTTTGCGTCCAATTTTTACCATCTGTAGAATAGTATAGTCCATTACTTTTACTGCCAGTAACCCATATGCCATTAGCATTATATATAGCGTAGAAACTCCCATCTGTTATATTAGATTGACTCCATATTTTACCGTCTGTAGAATAATAAAGACCTTTGCCATTTTTTATAGATTTATTAGAACTACTACATGCTACCCATATTCCATTGGCATTATATATAGTATAAAAATTTCCACTCGTTATATTAGATTGATTCCACTTTGTTCCATTGGGTGCAGGTTTTGAAGCTTCTCCTGAAAGTATCATCTTTTTATCACTTCCTTTCTATGATGGTATATAGGATTCAGAGTAATAAAGACCGTTGCCGTCACCACATACTACCCATATACCATTGGCATTATATACAGAATTAAAATATCCTGTTGTTATATTAC
>ERZ1034844.293-NODE-293-length-28301-cov-4.817178_pt1 | contig 28301 bp, 22 predicted proteins | sample MGYA00520594_ERZ1034844 | MGnify/ENA primary metagenome ERZ1034844 (study PRJEB33766, sample SAMN09781733) | gut metagenome | biome: gut microbiome | host: Homo sapiens | place: Madagascar | study: EMG produced TPA metagenomics assembly of the PRJNA485056 data set... | reverse complement strand
GTGCGCACGTACGTCAGGTCGCCTACGACATGGGTGCGGGGCGCGTGCCCGTCGAAGCGCCTTTCGAGCGGGCGTGACCGTCGAGCCCTATGAAAGGCGCGGCATCGTTCATCGGAGGCTCCTTCCGTGAGTGTGGCGTGGCCGCTAGCGGTTCGGACATTGCTATTGTCGGCCTAATCCGCGGATATGCGTGCAGGAGGGGCTTCCAGTTTTTTTTATGTCCTGCTCATATCGTCTTGAGGGAGGACGGCAGTGGAGCTTACGTCTATTTTTTGGGAGCTTTGCCGGTTTGTGTTGCCCTGTCGGTTGAGAGTGTTTGTTGTGCTCCGCGCTTGCTGATAATCGGCGGATTCGCGCTCGGCCTTTTCGAACCTGAGTATTGAGAGGGCTTCTTCTTTGGAGTATTGGGCATAGTTTTCTCCTATCTTGGTAATGCCGAAAAATAAAAACCTGGAATGGTAACTGCTATCAAGAAAGTAGCTACAGACAAAAGGAAGAGCCCGAGGGAAACATGAAGGAGCAGAGTCCTGCGTCGGTTAGCTTTGTCGACAGATTTCCAGAGGTCTTCGTAAAGCGAACATTCTGAATCAACGAGGCCATCGAGGTCGAATTCCTCTTTGTTTCCCATGAAGTAGTCGTGGAGCTTTTTCGGTGATGCTGGATACTTTATTTTCGGGCGAAAAAGTACCAATGCTGCAGCAGCAAGGCTAGATAAGAGCAATGAGGATATAAAGAGGTAACAAATCAAAAGATAGCTGTTAGAGAAGATGCCTGCATCGTTTATCGGAGAAAATGCTGTAATAAAGAAAATCGAAAAAGCTGAAAGTCCGGTAATTGTCAGCCCAGATTGAGTTATGCATGATTCTTCCCGCCTATATTCTTGCTCGAGCGAGAACTGAGCGCATCCTAGAGCTGATGATCGGATACGTCTATTGAGAGCTTCCTTATTAGAGTCATCCCTTTCAAGGTCGTGCTCATCGATGTCGGAAGAGGTGTCCGCGTTCATCTTGCCTCCTGGGGGTATCTAGGGCGGTATGGAATAAATGGCATTTCCCATTTTCCGCAAAAACCGTGCAGGCTGGTTAGCGTGCGCCAATACCCTTTACAATGAAACATCGTGATTATTTAGGTCGCGCTGGGCGCCAACCGCAAAGGCGCCGGCCCCTGCGCAACCACTAAACGATAAGGAACTGCATTAATGCCAAATATGCTCTCAAGCGCTAATGCCAGAAGAAATTGGTTCACCATAACATCCCTTGTATCCAGGGACTTCAAGCTGAAGTACCGCCGCAGCGCCTTGGGCGTTCTGTGGTCGGTTCTGAACCCTTTGCTCATGATGATCGTACTTTCCGTTGTGTTCAGCACGTTCTTCAAGTTCAGCATCGAAAACTACCCGCTGTACGTAATCCTGGGCAACGTTATGTTTGCCCTTATGGCCGATTCCACTTCAGGTGCCATGAACTCCATCATCGAATCTTCCTCGCTCATCAAGAAGATCCGCATCGAAAAGCTTATCTTCCCGCTGGAAAAAGTGCTGTTCCAGCTGGTGAACTTCTGTATTTCGCTCATTGCTGTAGCTGCGGTAATGATCTTCTTCCAGGTTATGCCACACGTTAGCTTGCTAGCCCTGCCGCTGCTGCTCCTATACGTGGTGCTGTTCAGCGCGGGCGTGGGCATGGCGCTTTCCGCTCTTTCGGTGTTCTTCCGCGACGTGTGCCACCTGTGGGGCGTCGTTATCACCGCATGGACGTACGCCACGCCGCTGTTCTACCCCGTAGAAATCCTGCCTGATTGGGCGGCGCCCATCATGCAGTACAACCCCATGTACCACTACGTAAGCTACTTCCGCGATCTTATCTTGAGCGGCACGGTGCCCGGCCTGCAGGAAAACCTCCTGTGCCTTGGCATGGCGGTGGCCGCGTTTGCCATCGGCCTGTTTATTTTCAAGAAGACCGAAAAGAAGTTCATTCTCTACGTTTAAGGAACAACCATGCCCGAAAACGTGAATACCAGCGTTCTGGAAATCGAATCCGAACTCGCCGACGACTCGTCGAAGAAAACCATGATCAAGGTGGACCATGTGTCCATGATCTTCAACATGGCAAGCGAGCAGCTGAACAGCATCAAGGAATACGTGATTGCCGCTGCCAAGCGCGAGCTGCGCTTCAAGGAATTCCGCGCGCTCGATGACGTTTCCTTCGAAGTAAAGCAGGGTGATGTGTTCGGCATTCTGGGCACGAACGGCTCCGGCAAATCCACCATTCTGAAGATCATCGCTGGCGTGCTGGAGCCCAGCAAAGGGTCGTGCACGGTTAACGGCAACATCGCTCCGCTCATCGAGCTTGGTGCGGGCTTCGACATGGAGCTTACTGCGCGCGAAAACATCTATCTGAACGGCGCGCTTCTGGGCTATTCGAAGCAGTTCATTGAAGAAAACTTCGACGACATCGTTGAATTTGCCGAGGTGGAAAAGTTCCTGGACATGCCCATGAAGAACTATTCTTCCGGCATGGTGGCGCGCATCGCCTTTGCAATTGCTACGGTTATCGTGCCCGAGATTCTGATCGTTGACGAGGTGCTTTCCGTAGGCGACTTCATGTTCCAGAAGAAGTGCGAAGACCGCATCACAAAGCTGATCAAAGAGCACGGCGTGACGGTGCTTATCGTTTCGCACAACAACGATCAGATTGAGCGCTTGTGCAACAAGGCGGTATGGATCGAAAAGGGCCACCTGCGTATGGCAGGCACGGCGAAGGAAGTATGCCAGACGTATCGCGTGCTGGGCGGCCACGTGGGCAGCAAGGAATCGGAGCAGATTGTGTTCGAAACCTTGCAGGATCCGAAGAAGCCTGACATGAGCGGCATCGAATCCATCGAAGCGGACACGCGCTACGGCATTGCGGCAAAACTTTCCAGCCGTTGCTACCCTGATGGGGCAAAGGCGGTAATCCTGGCTTCGGGCGAGCACGAAATGGTGCCGCTGATTGCGAATGGCCTCGCGGGGGCATTGGATGCGCCGATCCTCCTTACACAGAACGAAAGCGTGCCCGATATTACGGCGCAGGAGCTGACCAGGCTCAATCCTCAAACGGTGTACGTTCTGAATGGCGGCACGCTGGATGTGGATGCTGTTCGCGAAGAGGTGAAGGTAGCTTTGCCATTGGTTGCAATTACCGCGTTTGAGGGAAAAGATGCTTGTAACTTGTCCTGGGAGGTTTACGAATACGGCGAAGCGAATGCTCTTTGGGATGCAAGTATCGCCTTGACCTACGATGGCTGTTTGGGCGATTTGGCATCGCTTTCCCCTTACCTGTATTCGAAAAAGTGCCCCGTTTTGGTTAAGTTCGGTGAAGAGGCGGTTTCGCCGAAGATGTGCGAAATTGCATCACGGAAAGAAGAGACGCTTATTATCGGCGGTTTCAAATCGTTCCCCGATGAGGGCATTGCTCCAATTGCCGGCAGCCCTGCATCAGTTCATCGTTTTGTGGGCAAGGATCAGTACGCTGCAAATGAGCTGATTAATAACTGGATCGAGCGAAATGTTGATGCCGACTCGTTTCTCGTTGTTTCCATTTGGCATCCAGAAGACGCGCTTGCGATTGGCCCCTTTGCGGCGAAGAACGGATCTCTTGTTTTGCTGGAAGATCCGCAGAACCTCGATAGCGTTGCTCATGGCATCACTTACGTTGGTGGCAACAGAAAGAAATTGCGTTTCGTGGGCGATAGGTCCAGATTCAACGATCTTGACAAGGAGCTGCTTGTCAAAGCGTCTGATTAGTGGAGTGAAGCGGAGGGGATTGGCGAGATGAGTAATCAAAATACACGTGAAGCCATGGTGACGATAGAGCCGGTTGGTGAATTGGGCCAGCGCAAGCCTGGGCTTAAGCGCGTTTTGACATATGGCACATTTGACCTCTTACACTACGGCCATATCCGTTTGCTGCAGCGCGCTTCGCAGCTGGGCGATTATCTTATCGTGGCCCTGTCCACCGATGAGTTCAATGCCGTTAAAGGCAAGAAAAGCTTTTACCCTTATGAGACGCGCAAAGAAATGCTTGAAGCAATTCGCTACGTTGACCTGGTTATCCCAGAAAACGATTGGGCTCAGAAACGTTCTGATATTGCCGAATACCATGTTGATACGGTTTGTATGGGCAGCGATTGGGCGGGAGATGTCCGGTTTGAGGACTTAAAGGATTTATGCGATGTTGTATACCTTGATCGTACTCAAGGCATATCCACCACAGAAGTCAAAGAGAGGCTCGGAGCCAACGAGATGTAAGCGGCCCTAGGCTGGATTTCTCTTCTTGCTTTGGCTGCCTCCAGCGAGAATGCCCTGTTGATAGGTTGACGGAGCTCATCATTGTAAGCGCATTTCGTTTTTTGAAAACGAAGATATATAAGATTTGGGCCAAATGATTCTGCTTGAAGCTGACTGGGCTCGCTTCTCATTGCGGCATGGAGTTTTCGGAGGTCAGCAGGCGACTGCTATTCTCGCATTGCTTCTCATGCTTGCGGCTGTCTCCCATTCGGACAGTTGACTTAAATATTGTTTCGTTCAACGCTGTGGGCCTGAGGCTTTGTGAATATTCTGTATGATGTTAAGAACGTGTGTTTAACGAAAGGCAATTCGTATGGCTGTCGGAAAAAAGCTGCTAAGCGTATTTTTCTCCTTCACTCTAGTTATGGGTCTTCTTCCTTATTCGGCATTTGCGGACCCTTCGGATTCAAGCTCGAATTCAACCGAGCCTAGCTCCGATGCATCGACTTCCAATGAGTCCGAATTCGCGGATGGCGGGGTTGCTTCAAAGCCGGATCCAGGCGATTCCGAAGGCGGAATGGATTCCAGTGGTTCTGTCTCTGGCGGGGAAGATGCTGGATTTGGCGTCGATGATGAATTCGCCAACGAGCAGGAATTGTCTGCCCCTGACTATAGCGATGGCAAGCTGGCGATTTGGGCTGATGGCCTTGATGATCCTTCCGGCATTGCGGATGTTTATCCGCCCGATACCAACGAAATCGAAGCATACGCTAACGGCTCTAACCTTCAGCCGATGACTTTCAGCTCTGAGATGCTCTACTTCTGCAAATATGAAAGCAGCTGCAATTATGACCAAGGCCTTAGCTCGGGCGATGGCTATCATGCCATGGGCTATTTTCAGTTTGACAACAGGTATGGCCTGGGTAGCTTCCTGAAAGCTGCGTATAACTACAACCCTTCAACCTACAGCGCTTTAAAGGTTATTGGCGATCGCTACGGATGGGATGTGACGGGCGCAACTCGCTCCAACGGCGCATTCACCCAATTGGGCAACGACCTCAATACCGCGTGGCATGCTGCATACAAGGCGAACCCCACCGAGTTTTCCAACCTTCAGAATGGCTGGGCATACATTGATTCCTACAACGGGTCGTTAGGTGCTCGTGGTTGCCTTAAAGCATTTGGAATCAACCTGGACAACCGCCCCGATTGCATTAAGGGCCTTTGCTGGGGCATGGTCAACTTGTTTGGCGCGGGAGGCGGTGCCTCGTATATCAACAATGGCAATTACTATGGTGCAAATTGGTTCTTCAAGAATTCTGGCATCAATGACTCTATGTCGGACGAAGCTTTTGTAACTACCCTCTGCGACTATGTCGTCAATAACGTTGCGAAGCGTTATCCCAAGCAATCCGTCTACTGGACCGGTTGGCAGAATCGGTACAAGAGCGAAAAAGCTGACTGTCTTCGTTACATTCAGTCGAATATCTATCCAATAGAAGATAATTTCGTCTCAATTAATAAAGCACCGAATTCGGTTTCGGATGGGCAGTATTTGTTTAAATCGGAGCTGGATGGAATGGGCGTTCTCCAGGTCGGCTCTAATGGCTCGGCATCCGAAACTTCGCTGAAAATCTGCTCTTCAACTATGGGCGAAGAACAAAAGTTTGTGCTTGAGCGCGATAGCGGTAGTGGGTACGTAAGAATCAAAAACATGCAGAGCTCTCGCTATTTGGGCTTGGTCGGCTCGAGTGGGCGATACAGCCAAGCTGTTGTTCAGAAGGAATATTCGGTAGATGACAAGACGCTGCTATGGCAAATTGCCGAGAGCGGTGGTGCTCTTGTTGTTAAACCTGCAATTAATACCGACTATTGTCTTGATGTGACCGGTGGCTCATTTTACGAAGGAGTGAGTGTTTGCCTGTATAAGGTGAACGGCGGCGCCAACCAGCGCTTCAGCCTGGTCTCGACCGCCGCGCCCGAGGTCGAGGGCGGCCGCACGGTCGACGACGGGGTCTACTCGGTGTCGCTGGGCTCCGACGGCTCGGTCGCCCTTGGCGTGTCCGGCTCCGCGACCGGCGACGGCGGCAACGTGCAGGCGACGGCCTCGGCTGGCCTGGCCTCGCAGAAGTTCCGCTTCACCCTGAAGGAGGACGGCTTCTACGAGGTGCGCAACCTCAACAGCGGGAAGGTCCTCGACGTCGACCACGGCAACATAGTGCCCGGCACGAACATCCTCCAATGGTCCGACTACGCCTCGGACAACCAGCGCTGGGCGGTCCAGCGCTGCGAGGGCGGCTACCGCCTGGTCTGCAAGGCCAACGGGCTGGCGCTGACCCTCGGCGCCTCCGCCGGCCCCAGGTCGAACGCCTTCGCCTCGACCGTTGCCGACGGGCAGGGCCAGGTGCTCTCCCTGGAGCCCGCCGCGCTCGAGCGCGTGGTTTCCGACGGGGAGTACGTCGTGTCCTCTCAGGTCGACCCCATGCAGGTGTTCGACATTGCTGGGGCCTCCAGCGCGAACTGCGCCCGCCTCGAGGTGTACGAGTCCCACATGGCCGACAACCAGATATTCCGCTTCGAGAGGGACGACGACACCGGCTTCTACAAGGTGACCTGCGTCGGGTCGGGCAAGGTCCTCGACAACGACAACCGCAACGTATCCAACGGCGCGGCGGTCCTCCAGTACGACTCGACCGGGGCGCTCAACCAGAGGTGGATCGTGCAGCGTGAGGGCTCCGGCCTGAGCATCCGCTCGGCCATCGACCCGTCCTACTGCATCGACTTGGCCGGGGGCGGCGCATCCAACTGCACCAAGGCCGAGATGTACCGCTACAACGGCGGCGCCAACCAGCGCTTCAGCCTGGTCTCGACCGATATCGCCCCGGTATCGGAATCGGAAGATTTTGGGTTTGAAGGATGGTACGAGATTTCGCCCGTCGCCGATTCTTCTTTATGCGTTGATATTTTCAATGCCTCCTCCGACAATGGAGCGAAATCTCTTCTCTACAACAAGAATTCGAACCTCAATCAGCTCTTTAAGCTGGAATACCAAAATGGCTTTTACAGGTTGATATCCGCATCTTCGGGAAAGGCTCTTGAGCTCAAGGACGGTAGCGTTATTCCGGGCGTACCTGCTCAGCAAAGAGTCATTTCAGATTCAATGAGTCAAAAATGGAAAATTACGAAGAACCAGGACGGCTCGTATTCGTTTTTGTGCGCGGCTAATGGTTTAATGCTTGGTTCTGCTGAAGTTGGTTCGGACGTTGCCCTCTCTGGTAGAGATGGGGGAGCGGGCGAGAATACTTCTTTTTGCTTGACCAAGAGGACCGACCTTCTTAAAGAGGGAATATTTAAAATTGCATACGGAAAAGATCGAGGCAAAGTAGTCGATATCGATAATGCGTCAAGGGCTGATGGCGCAAATGCTCTTATTTACGGCTCCAATTCGAATCTGAACCAGAAATGGAAAGTAAAGCTTGTTTCCGGGATGGAGAATACTTATACATTTGAATCTCTCTGCTCGGGTAAATACCTGTCCGTATCGGGAAGCAATGTGGTTCAATCTTCTTTCAGCGATGGATCCAGGGAGCAGATGTGGACGCCCATTGATATTGATGCTGGGGCAGTTGTTCTTCAAAACGTTGCCACGGGAAAGGTCCTCGATGTTGAAGGCGGCAGCAGCTCAAACGGGACGAATGTTCAGGTTTATGAGAGAAACAACTCTTCTGCTCAGAAGTTTGTTTTCGAGCCAACAGAATTAGTGAAAACAGCAACGTACGTTTTTCACTCTGGCGCGAACTATGGACAGGTCATAGATTTAAATAACGCTTCAACGCAGGATGGGGCAACTATTGCCACATGGACGTCAAACAATGGCGGAAACCAAAAATGGAATCTGAGTGGTAACGGAGATGGCACGTATCGCATTAGCAATGCCGCTAATGGCAAGGTGCTGGATGTTAGCGGGGGAACGGTGAGCGACGGTGCGCGAGTCGTCCAGTATTCTTGGCACAATGGGTTGAACCAGAAATGGTATGTCGTTTATGACAAGGAAGGCGGTTTTGTTTTCGAGTCCGCTCAGAACAGAGATGTTGTGCTTGCTGTTGGGTCTCCTTCGCCCTCTGATGGCGCAAGTATTCGTGTTGAAAAAAAGACCGGTGCGGCAAATCAGCGCTTCTGCTTGGAACAAACTGTCTATACGCCGCCAATGCCTTCGGACAGGCAGGCAATGCAGAATAGAATCTGGGGATATGGAAGCGGCACGCAGTGGCTTATCGGTGTTGACCGCTCCGCCCACAGGGTTGGAGTATTTCGTGGGTCTGCCAACAACTGGACGCTTCAGTACTGGTGGAGCTGTGTGACCGGTGCTCCCGGAACTCCAACAATAACTGGATACTATCGAACGACCGGTGGCAAGAGGATGTCATTGAGCACCGACAGTCGTGCGAAGTGGTGTACGCAAATTTGGAACGGCTATTTCTTCCACACTATTCTGAATTCAGATGCGGAACTTGGTAACAGTCTTTCACATGGATGCTTAAGGATGTCATATCCGAGCGCACAGTGGATTTATAACAATATTTATGCTGGCACAACTGTAGTTATCTATAATTAATTAATTAGCGCTTAGGCTCGGTTGTCGGGTCTAAGCAATTTTGGTAGTTATTGTTGCAAAAATGACATTCGGGGTGCGCCTGTTTTCCCGCGATAGGCATTTGCATTGATTTACTGTTAGGGTGCTTTGTTGATGGAAGAAAAGCCAGCTTCGGCTGATAGCTTACCCACGCTGTGGCTCGTGATTCCCTGCTATAACGAAGAAGATGTACTTCCTATTACGGCTCCTATGTTTAAGGATGCCATTGCGGGTTTGATAGACGATGGTCTTGTTTGCCGAGAGAGCAGAATTCTGTTTGTCAACGACGGATCGAGCGATAAAACCTGGGAGATAATTCAGGGATTTGCAAGAGAATCAATTTTCGAGGGCGTTTCCCTCAGCAGAAATCGCGGACATCAGAATGCGCTACTTGCCGGATTGATGGAATGCCGCAGTAAATGCGATATCTCGGTGTCTATTGACTGCGATGGGCAAGATGATATTTCAAAGATCCGCGATATGGTCCTGAAATTCAACGACGGTTTTGACGTGGTGTATGGCGTGCGTAGCTCGCGTGACACGGATACCGCGTTTAAACGATTTACTGCCGAGGGTTTTTATAAAGTGCTGAATCGCATGGGCGTAGAGGCTGTATTCAATCATGCCGATTATCGTTTGATGAGCGCACGGGCTCTCGATGGCTTGTCCCAATTTAATGAAGTTAACTTGTTCCTTCGTGGCATGGTGCCCTTAGTTGGCTACCCTAGCAGCATCGTGGAATACAGCAGGGAAGAGCGTATCGCCGGTGAGAGCCATTACCCTCTAAGCAAGATGATCCATCTGGCTTTCGACGGAATAACTAGCCTATCCGTTAAGCCCATTCATCTTATTGCGGCGATCGGCATTGTGTTTAGCCTTGTTGGACTTGTTGGCGTTCTTTGGGCGGTTGTTTCCGCCTGCATGGGCGCAACGGTTGCCGGTTGGTCGAGCTTGGTTTGTATAATTTGCTTGCTTGGCGGATTGCAGCTTCTTGCCCTTGGTGTGATTGGCGAGTACATCGGTAAGCTGTACCTTGAATCGAAGCATAGGCCGCGTTTTATTGTGGCGGAGCGTACTTGGAAGGAATAGCGTGGCGGCGCGATTTTTCGGTCAAATTTCAAATGAGACAGAGCTATTTAAAACGATAAGAAATATCGCTGTCGTTGTTTTTGGAATCATCCTTTTCGTCGTACTTTTTCTTTCGGAGCCGGTTGATTATGCATGCAAGCAGCCGTATACAGCAGATAGGCAGTGGTTCTTTTTTGCTATTGGGATAGCTGTAATTGCGACTGTATTTGTTGCAGCCTTTTTGATGCGAGGGAGATTTGCAAATGTCAGAAAGCTGCTCGCGAAAGAATCAACTTTTGCCTTGTTGATATCTCTATGTGCGATTGTCTTGCTATTTGTTCAGTGCTTTATCGTGCGATCAACGTGGTTTGAAACCGATTGGGATGTACGCATAATGGCGAGGGTTGATGCTCCTGATACATTATTTCCCTATCTTTCCCAGTACCCTAACCAAGCGTTTCTGTATGGCTTGTTCCGCATCGTTGCTAAGATGGGGCTATTACTCGGGCTTCAATCTAGCTATCTTAGCCTTGTGCTTGGAGGGTGCGTTTGCGTAACCCTGGCAGTATGGTTTTCTTCTCAGGCTGCTAGATCTATATTCGGATATGTGGCTGGGTACTTGACGTTTGCCGTCTCTTTCTGTTTTGTGGGTCTATCTCCGTGGATCTTGGTGCCTTATTCGGATTCATATGGAATCCTGTGTCCTTCTATTGTCCTGTTTTGCTATTGCTGTTTGGGCAATAGAAGAGCCAAATGGGCATTAATAGCTTTTTTCTCACTTATAGGCTATTCAATAAAGCCAACGGCGATTTTTATCCTGTTTGCATTATTATTTGTTGAATTGTGTCTTTCCGTTTTCCGCAGGGATGACGTAAGAAGAAGACTTAGGGCAGTTTGCGATGCTGCGTTTGGCGCCTTGTTACCATTTGCTCTTGGGCTTGCGTTGGCTTTTGGGGCGATCGCTGCCGTTAAGAGTCTGGGACCTGATCTGGATCCCGAGAAAGCTTATTCGATGACTCATTTTTTGATGATGGGTGCAAACACCCAAACAAAAGGCGTTTATTACGAAGATGATGTTGTTGCATCGCAGCTGTGCCCTGACAGGGCGAGCCGGCAGGCTATGAACATTCAAGCGTGGGAGAGCCGAATAGCCGAAATGGGCCCATTGGGTTTGGCCAAGCTATCGTTGGAAAAGACGTTATGCAATTTTGCGGATGGAACACTTGCGTGGGCTTGGGAAGGGAGCTTCTGGGTTACTTTGCATGGCGATGGCGGATACTTCTCTGATTATTATGGAATTGGATCCTTCTCTTCTTCAGATGATGGAACAGCGAATGCGAAATTGTTTCAGGGTCTGAGTCAGATAACCTGGCTGCTGCTTCTCTGCGGTATGGTACTGGGATTTTTGCGAAAGAAAGCCGAGAGAGGTGAACTGGCAGCTTATCTCGCACTGGCTGCCTTGGCGATATTCTTGATGGTATTCGAGTGTCGCGCAAGGTATTTATACCTATATGCGCCTTTCTTTATTATGCTTGGTATTGCTGGATGGATCGGGTTGTATCGACGAGCTGAAACGGCTGCCTGTAGTGGTGGCGGACTTTATCGCCGAAGTTCTCGGTTGGTTGCGAAGCACGCTGCTAGAAGCTAATGCCGAGAATGCCGTTGTGCTCGACAAAGGATCTGTCTGTATAGATAAATTTGGAATGTCGTTTTTGCGGATATGTGATTTGCGATGGCGCTTGAAGGAAAGATAGCATATGTCAGATAGGATCCTGGTGACTCGCTCGTCGATGCCGCCCTTTGAGGAGTACTGCGAAGAGATATCGTCTTTGTGGGAGAGCCACTGGCTTACCAATATGGGGGTTGAGCATAAGAAGCTGGAGGCAGCGCTCAAAGAAAAGCTGGGCGTTGAGAACCTGGCGCTGTTTACCAATGGGCACAATGCGCTCGAGTGCGTTCTGGAGGCTATGGAACTTCCCGCTCATGGCGAGGTTATCACTACGCCATTCACGTTCGCTTCAACCACGCATGCAATTGTACGCAAGGGCCTTACGCCTGTGTTCGCCGATATTCGCCCCAGTGATTTGACGCTCGACCCAGAGTCGGTAGAGCGTTTGGTCACCCCGCGCACTTGCGCTATTGTGCCGGTGCACGTGTATGGCAACCTTTGCGACGTGGACGCCATCCAGGAAGTCGCCGACCGTCATGGGCTCAAGGTGATTTATGATGCTGCCCATGCCTTTGGCGTTGAGCGCGAGGGCGTTTCCGCAGCTGCCTTTGGCGACGCATCGATGTTCAGCTTCCATGCTACGAAAGTGTTCAACACTATCGAGGGCGGCTGCGTGTGTTTTCGCGATCCTGCTCTTTATGGTGCTTTAAACCATTGGAAGAACTTCGGAATTGCTGGACCTGAAGATGTAGTTTATGTTGGCGGTAACGCCAAGATGAATGAATTCTGTGCAGCAATGGGGGTATGCAATCTGCGTCACCTAGACAGCGAGATTGCCAGGCGCCGCATTGTGGCTGAGCGCTATTGGGAGCGTCTGGATGGCATAGCTGGCGTAAGAGTTTTCAGTCCCGCTGGTGGCGTGAAGGCCAACTATGCATATCTGCCCGTATTATTTGATCCTGAGGTTTTTGGTGCCACGCGCGATGACGTGTTTGATGCGCTCGATGCCGCTGACGTGGGTGCCCGAAAGTATTTTTACCCGCTGGTTTCTGATTTCGAGTGCTATCGCAGTGTGTACTCGTCTGACCGTACGCCCGTTGCCAAGAAGGCGGCATCACAGGTGTTGACTCTGCCAATGTATGCCGACCTGTCACTCGAGGATGTTGACCGTATCTGCGATGTTGTGCTGGCGGCAGGGAAGCGAAATGATTAGGAGAGAGAAATGAGCAACGTACTTCTCACGTCGATCGGTTCAGTGGCGGCCGATATAGCAATAAAATCCCTCAAGCGTTTAGGGTATCGGGTTGTTGGTGCTGATATCTATCCTCGCGAATGGGTGGCGGATGCCTACAATGTTGATGTTTTTTATCGCGTTCCTCTCGTGAGCGATGCTGACTCTTATTTGTCGGCAATTCACGATATTTGCTTGAAAGAGGGTGTCGATTATTTTATCCCGCTTATCGATCCGGAGGTTGACTTGCTCAATGGAAGTCGTGGATGGTTCGAGGATCACGGTGTGACGCTGTGCATCTCAACGAAGCGCTCGCTTGACATTATTCGCAATAAGAAGAGTTTGCAGGATTTTATAGAAGCGAATGTGCCCGAGGTGAATGGTATTCCGACTCTTATGGTCAATGATGTTGATAAGCTCCCATGGGATTATCCTGTTGTGGTGAAGCCTTACGACGGGCGTTCAAGCCAGGGTCGTGAATACATCAACTCCGACGAAGAATGGGAGACATACAAGGAGAAGCGTGCGGATGCCAAGAGCATAGTTGAGCCCTTTGTGGGCGGGTGTCTTGTTATGGTGGAAGTTGTTCGTCAGGAGTCTACCGGCAAATGCATCTGCATCCCCCGACGAGAGCTCTTGAGTACCCCACATGGCTGCGCGACCACAGTGCGCGTCTACGCTAACCCTGAGCTCGAGACGGCTAGCTGCGTGCTTGCAGAACGTCTAGGGATAAATGGTTGTGTCAATTTCGAGTTTATCGAGCATGAAGATGGCCGGTTCTTTTTGGTAGAGTGCAACCCCCGCTATTCCGCTGGGCTGGAGTTCTCCTGCCTTGCTGGCTATGATTGCGTTGCTAACCACCTCGACTGCTTCGGCTGCCGCGAGATTGACGATTTCGATATGGGATCACCCATCATCGTTGCGCGTAAGTACGAGGAGTACGTGACCTCGGTAGAAAGGGGAGAGCAGTGGAGCTGCATGCGGTAAATCTTCTGTATGACTTTGCCGTTGCGGCAGCGCTGCTGTTTGTGGCTAAGATAATTCGTTGCAAGTTTCGTTTTATCCAGCATGCTTATATTCCAGCTGCGCTCTTGGCGGGTTTTCTCGGCTTGTTTCTGGGTCCGCAGTTTCTAGACATTCTCCCTTTTAGCTCCGAGATAGCCAATTACCCTTCGATCCTAATTGCTGTGCTATTTGGCTCGATGTTTGTAGGCACCAGGGGGAAGATGTCAGTCAAATCGGTGCTGAAGGGCGCTGGCGACACGATGCTCATCAACGGGGCTTCCGAAATGATGCAATTTGCCGTGTTTATTCTGATAGGCGTGGCGGTGCTTCCTGTGGCATTCTCAGGTATTAACAATGCGTTCGGGTTAATGCTTCCTGCGGGGTTTGTGGGTGGTCATGGCACGGCTGCCGCCATTGGTGGCGTGCTGGGTGATGCCGGATGGGCGGACGCTTCAACAATAGGGCAGACTTTCGCTACTGTGGGTTTGCTCGGTGGCATTTTGCTTGGTGTGGTTCTTATTAATTTTGGTGCGCGCAAGGGTTGGACCAAGGTAATCAGAGGCATCAACGAGTTGCCCGAGGAGATGCTGACAGGGGTCGTTCCCGAAGGAAAGGCGGCGTCTCTAGGCAGAAGCACCACTAATGGCGTGAGCATAGATTCGCTGACGTGGCACGCATGTCTGGTGCTGGTTTCGGTAGGAATGGCATATCTGGTTAACGAAGGGTTGAAAATTGTTATGCCAGGCATCTCATTTCCAACCTATGGTTTGGCGCTTCTGTGTGGCGTGGTAGTTCAGCTGGTATTGAAAGCCGTCAAGCTTGATAGCAGCGTTGACAAGGATGTGATCACTCATATTGGCAGTTCTGCGACGGATTTCTTGGTAGTGTTTGGCATTGCCTCGATTAAAGTGAGCGTCGTGGTTCAGTATTGGGTCCCCATTGTCGTTCTTTCCGTGCTGGGCTTCCTGTTTGTGACTGCATGGTTGCTGCTGGTGTCTCGGCGCTTCTTTTGCAACTACTGGTTTGAACACGGCATCTATATCTTCGGCATGTCTACTGGCGTTCTTGCTACGGGCGTCATCTTGCTGCGTATTACCGATCCCGAGTTCCGAACGGGTGTGCTGCAGGACTTCGGGCTGGCGTGGATTGTTCTGTCGGTGATGGATGCGCTGCTGGTGGCATTTGCTCCGGTGTTTGTGCTAGCGGGGCAGGGTGTCGCTTTTTCGGTGACGTTGATCGCGGTATCCGTCGCGGCGCTAATAGCTTGTAAGCTCATGTTTGGCCGAAAGGCTGAAGGGTAGGAGGGCACTCCATGAAGGGCATAATACTTGCGGGCGGATCGGGGACCCGTCTTCATCCCATAACTAAGGCTGTGAATAAACAGCTGCTACCAATTTATGATAAGCCTCTGGTGTACTATCCGCTGAGCGTGCTAATGCTGGCAGGTATTCGTGAGGTGCTTGTTATCTCTACGCCGCGCGATCTATCAGCATTCCAGGAGTTACTTGGTGCTGGTGCAGAGCTTGGCATGCGGCTTGAATATACCGAGCAGGCGGAGCCGCGCGGTCTTGCCGAAGCGTTTACCATTGGACGCGATTTCTTGGCAGGTGAACCCTGCGCATTGGTGCTAGGCGATAATATGTTTCATGGCCAGGACCTTACTCGCGTGCTTGTCCGCGCAAAAGAGAAGGTTGAGGGCGAGGGCGGTGCCGTGGTGTTTGGCTATCCTGTACAGGATGCTAGAGCATTCGGTGTAGTGGAGTTCGATAAAGATCGGCGTGTTGTGGGCATTGAGGAGAAGCCGGAATGCCCTAAGAGCAATTATGCAGTGCCGGGCCTGTACTTCTATGACGGCCAGGTCTCCGATATCGCCGCTGGCGTTAAGCCCAGCGCGCGAGGCGAGCTCGAGATCACAAGTGTGAATAACGCCTATTTGGAGCGTGGTCAGCTCTCGGTTGAACTGATGGGGCGCGGTATGGCGTGGCTGGACACAGGAACGCCTCAAGGTCTTTTGAAGGCTGCCGAGTACGTTGAAGCCGTTCAAAGTAGGCAGGGTTATTACATTGCTTGCCTTGAGGAGATCGCATTCCGTCGCGGATTCATCAATAGCGATGAGCTACGTGACTTGGGCGAGTCGCTTAAGAAAACCGACTACGGCAGATATTTGCTGTCAATTGCCGATGAGGCAGAAAGGGGATAGGCGTGACGGACGCTTTTACACCCAAGAACATCATCGTAACTGGTGGTTGTGGCTTTATTGGGAGCAACTTCGTGCGATACGTGGTGAAGAACCATCCCGACGTGCATGTGACGGTTCTTGACAAGCTGACCTATGCGGGAAATTCAGAGAACATCGCAGGACTTCCTTCTGATCGTGTGCAGCTTGTGGTGGGCGATATTTGCGATGCGGGTCTGCTAGACGAGCTCGTACCTGGTCACGATGCCATTGTGCATTACGCTGCCGAATCCCACAACGACAACTCTATAGCCGACCCACGGCCATTCCTTTATACGAACGTTGAGGGCACGTATTGCTTGCTTGAGGCCGTGAGGAAGTATGGTGTTCGCTATCATCATGTGAGCACCGATGAGGTCTACGGTGATTTGGCAATCGACGACCCCGCCAAGTTCACTGAAGAGACGCCATACTGCCCCTCCAGCCCATATTCAAGTACGAAGGCCAGTTCCGATATGCTCGTTCGCGCCTGGACGCGCACCTACGGTCTTAGAACCACTATTTCGAACTGTTCGAACAACTATGGTCCATACCAGCATGTGGAAAAGTTCATTCCTCGTCAGATCACTAATATTATTGATGGCGAACGCCCAAAGCTTTACGGCAAGGGGGAGAACGTTCGTGATTGGATCCATACCGATGACCATAGTTCCGCAGTTTGGTCCATCTTGACCAAGGGTCGCATGGGTGAGACCTATCTTATTGGCGCCGATGGCGAGAAAAACAACATCACGGTGCTACGAATGATCCTTGAACTAATGGGCAAGGATCCCGATGACTTTGATTGGGTTCGCGATCGTCCTGGGCACGACCGTCGATATGCAATTGATTCAACCAAGATTCAGCGCGAGTTGGGCTGGAGGCCAACTCGCAACAACTTTGCTGAGGGCTTACGCCAAACTATTGGGTGGTATCGCAACAATGAAGCGTGGTGGCGTGCGGCGAAGGAGATGACCGAGGCAAAGTATAGGGCTCAAGGGCAGTAAGTGAGAGCGACCAAGCAAATCTGCTTTGCTCTTAGGGGCATTATGCTTTGGTGGGTGTGGCGATCGTTCTGGTGATTAAGAGGCGTGTGTTTTGCCTTTTAACGATGTTCTATCGGGACTGTGTTGAAAGAAATTTTAGATTTTCAATTAGAAAGCTCATTAGTTCGATTTTGATTTTTTGATACGTCCTAGCTCTTCTCGTATGAATTGGAGCGTATCAACCTTGAAAAGGCAGGAAAGTAGAATAAAGACCCCGCTCATGATGAGTAATTGGGCCATTGCGCAAAATAGCGGATGGGCTTCCGGAAAGAATATGATCGGGGTAGCCAGTCCAGTAAATGCTGACATACTCGTACAGAGAACTATCGGCAACAAATCCGATAGTTGCTCTCTGTACGAGTAATGGAGCAGCGTTCGGTTTGGGTATCCGTTAACAAAGGTCGAGATAACATCAGTTGCAATGAGCCCAATGCAGATAGCGTTGATGTCTTTGATAATAAATGCCGTGAAAAGCAGCACTATTAGTCCGTAGCTTTTTTTAATTATTTCAAGTTTAAGAAACCAGTCTGGTCTGCCTAGTGCGTTGATTGCTTGCAGGTTGGTTGAATGAATGGGGAGCAAGGCATAGATGATGCAGAATGCCTGGAAATACGGCACCGCCGGTAACCATTGGTCTCCCAGTATTAGAGATATAAGCGAAGGTGCGGCAATTGCCGCATACGCCATTATTGGCATGATTACGAAGGAAGCAGACTTGATCGCTCTCCGAACTATGCCCTTAGCGTCTTCGACGCTCGACTGAACTCGCGATACGGTTGAGAGCATTATGGGCTGAATAGTTGCGTCAAGGGTGGTTCCAAGGGCCTGTGGGTATTTTTTCCCTTGATTGAAGAAGCCAAGCTGAGCTACCGAAAATTGCTTTCCGACGATAAGATCCGAGGCTGAATTGTAAATAGTGTCTATCAGCCCCGACACCAGAAGTTTCCATCCAAAACTGAATAATTCCCTTGCGCTATTCGGCTGAAAGGAAAAGTGAGGAAGCCATTTTGTCTGAAATGTGATCATAATAGCCGAGATAATGCTATAGAGTAGCTGCTGTGACACCAGCCCCCATATTCCACCGCCTAATGCGCTTATAGCTATTCCGCTGGCGCCGGAGATGGTAATTGCGGTGAGGGTAGCCTTGAATATTTTTTTAAATTGGAACTTACGTGTTATTAACGCAACTTGAATTGAGTAAAGGGAATTCGTGATAAATACCAAACAGAGGACTCTTAGCGGGGTAACCAATGATGGTATGGAGTAGAACTCCGCAATTAATGGTGAAGCAAGAAAGAGAACAATATATAGGACTGCTGCGATGGCAAAACTTATCCAAAAAGCCGTGCTTAAATCATCAGCTTCTAACTGTTGTTTCTGGATGATTGCTGTATTTAAGCCGGATTGAACAAGCGTATTGCCGATATTTATGAAGACGACCATAATTGCCATCATTCCAAAATCTGATGGCGCAAGAAGTCGCGCTAATACAATCTGGACGATAAGCGCTATGGCTTGACCGCCTCCCTTTTCGAGGAGGTTCCAAAAAAAAGATGAAAACACCTTGCTCTTTAATTCGTTTAGCTTGTTTTGTTCCACCGAGTTCACTGGACTTTCGTATTTGTAGGGCGTTATGCGAGGAAACGCTTAACGGCTTCCCTTGCTCTGATTACTGTAGAAGAAAGGGACCGAAAATTAGCTTTTAAAGCGATGAATGTTAAGAGATTATCGATTCTCAGCATTCGTAAGGGGGCATTTTCAAATACCCCGTGTTCTCCCATGAATTTGCGGAGTGTGTGGTAGTTATTTCTTTTTTCCGAAGAAGGGACATCTGAAAGTTCATTGATTTGTGCGAGGTATAGAAACTGCTCTATTCTGCTACAGCATGCCTCTACTTTGAGGCTGCTTCCCCAAGCTGATGCATATTTGACCAGATAAGTGGTGACGTAATCTATGTCTGAGAGCTGCGTTATGTTGAAGGACGAAGTTTGAGCAGATTGATTTGAATCGTAGTAATAGTACAAGGCGTCATCTAATTGGTAAAAGGAGTCGCACGCATCGATCAGGTCTATCATCTGAAGCAGATCTTCGCCGAAGCTAATGCGATTAGGTCCGCTGTGCTTGGGGGTTGATTGGAATAGGGTTCTGCGTATGGCATTGGACCAGATAGAGTTTAGGCGTCCCTGGCAGAGCTGGCGTTTGACAAGTTCCATTTTGGTGTCATCGTATAATCCACTGGGCAAGGGTGCGGCGATGAATTTATCTTTTGAGAAGTCTTGGTTTCTCGTGTAGCAAAAAGAAATAATATCTGCGCGGCTGGATTCTATTGCCTTCGCAAGCAGTAGAAGCGCATCTTGACGCAGCTGGTCATCTGCATCAAGAAAGAGAACGTAGTCACCCTTGCATATAGAAGCACCGGCTCTTCTTGCTTGGAACACGCCAGCGTTTTGCTGCTGTATAACGGTGGATTTTCCAAGAGCGGATTGTAGGTTTAATATGACGGCAAAGGTGTCATCAGAGGAGCCGTCATCGACAAAAACTACTTCGAAATCTTTATAGGATTGCTTCTCAAGGGATTCTATTGTGCGTTTGATTGAGTCTTGAGCGTTGTAGGCTGGGATAACAACTGAAAAAAGCATCAAATAAGCCTTATCGTCTGAAGTGAAAGAAGCAATTCTGTCATTATTTTAAACTATGGTAGGCTAAACGAGAATCGTTGATAGATAGCATAGCTAAGGTGGTCAATTGTCCAAGCTGTACCTTTTTATTACGCCAACGTTAAGAACTATGGGCGGTTCGGTCTTGTATGTGGCGGCAAAATCAAAGCAGTTGAGGGAAGACGGATGGGCGGTTTCTGCGCTTACCATTGACGACTACTTTTGGAATGACATGAGCCGACCCATTATCGATGATGTGGAGTTTTCGTTTTACGAACTCGAATACGACCCCGCTTCCTATAGGGAAAAGAGATGCGAGAAAGTCTCCCAAAAGGTCGTTGACTATATTAACCAATTTGACTCTTGCGTGATCGAATCCCATTTTCCCAATGCGGCGAAATGGGGTGAATTAATCGCAGGCAAAACAAAAGCTAAACATATTGTTTATCTAATTAACGAGAGATACGAAAAGCCGTCGAAAACCGATATCGATTTTTACGGATTTAAACTTGCTAGACGTGAGCTAACGTGCATTCAGAAAAAGGGCCTTGAGGAGGCAATGGGCGGAAGCGGAGTTGCAAGATTAGTTGAGCCTGTTGAGATTTTGAATGCGTTTGGCGCTTCGGACTGTGTAGCGAATGTTGAGTTCGACGATAGTCCAATTCGGGGAGCAGAGCAATGTGATCTGAAATTAGGAAGCCTGGGGCGTCTCGACAAAGACTATGTCCCCGAGATGATCGATTCACTTGTGCAGTACGCCTTGCAGAATAGCGATTTGAGTATCTTCATATGCATCGTGGGAGATACCAAGGACCCTAAAAGGGCTTCGTACATAGTGGACTCTTTGAATCGATGCAAAAACGTGAGTTATTCCATGCTGGGAGTATTGAGTCCAGTTCCTGAGAAGCTAATCGAAACATGGGATATCGCGATTGCGAGCTCTGGTGCCGCCTGCGCGCTTGCTGAGCATGGCATTCCAACCATTAAATATAGTGCCGACGGGCAACCTATGGGGGTCATTGGGAGTATTGGCAATACAGACGGCTTATTTCTTATGGAAGGCGACTGTGGATATTCGCTCGAGTTTCTGCTTGATAGCGTTCGTTCGGGAAGCGTGGAAGCAAAAGATAAGTATTGCGGCTCGGATCATTCCGAAGATTATTCTCGGCATATGGCCTTTATCGATGAGTCTTCAACAAAGAAAGAATATTTCGACGTAATGCGCGGTTTTTTGGATCGTCTCCCTCGGGCATGCTTTGCTGCATGTAGCCACATAATTCGCCCTTTGAGAAAAAGGGGAATCATATAGTATGGCAACTTTTGCTGCAACAAAACGTCTTATTGTGCTGCGGTAATTTGAAGCGGGGATTGCATGCTGACCGCCTATGTTCTATGCGATCGCAGTGGAGTCTCGTGTGCGGGTAATGCGCCAAACTTTTTGAGGAAAAGCGCCGCGTAGTCCGGCAGGTGGGGTCTGCGCAGCTGCATGAATACTTTTTGAGTAACGCGATATGCGTATATCTCCTTTGAATCTTGGCGTTGTCGGGATGGGGTTTGACGGTGTTTCGTCGGGTTTGCTTGCACTGACTTTTTAGCCGCTTACATTGTGCGAGATTACCTCTGAGTAAAATTTCTCATAATTTTCTGCAATGGCTGACCACTGAAAGTGTTTCTTTACGACCTCTGTTGCGTTCTTTGCCATCGATTGCCTGAGCGGGGGATTGTTGACTATTGCGATTATTTTTTCTCCGATCTCTCCGACGTCATTTGAGACCCCAAAGCCAACACCGTATACTTCGGCGAGATCTTTCCAAGTGGTTCCTTCGCTAACAATGATTGGTAGACCATAAGATAATGCCTCGATGATCGATGTTGGGAATCCCTCCGTTCGGGACAACTGGATATAGCAAAGTGCACCTGAGAGAACCCTGCCTTTACTCGTTGCGTCAACGGGGCCACATAGTTTGCATAGCTCTGACAAGCCTTTTTTATCGATTTGGCTTTGCAGTTCCTGCATCGACCCCTTGCAGTCGGGCCCATAAATTTTGATGGCAACCTTGCGCTTTTTGAGATCATCGGCGACCTGAGCCGCCGCTTCGACTAGTAGGTCAAGTCCCTTTACATATACGTCAAGACGGCCGATGAAGACAATGTCTTTTTTTTGAGGGGGGTTGGCGCTTAGCCTTGCTGGCAAGGGAACGCCATTTGGGATAATGCACCTCCCCTTTGTCTCAAATTTATTCGATTGGTTCATTTCGCGTTCCGAGAGGAAATGAACAACTTGTGCTTGTCTGACAAATTTATTGAAAAAGGCAATATTAAGGATGGTTTTTGAGAAGTGATGTTGTTTTTGCGCTGTAGCGTTCAGGGATCCATGCGGCGTAATGATGTAATTTACATCGCTTTTCTTTAGCTCGAGGAAAAAAGGAAGAAACCGTGTTCGGTAAATTTCATGGAATACGACAAGGTCTGGTTTGTTAAAGGGCGCAGGCAGGTTGGACAGCCTATTGCTAAAAAAAACAGGGAAGGTGGCGTTGCTAGGCGTATATTCGGTCAGGTTTAGCAGTGCAACCCTCAGCGAGGGAGCCTTGCTTTGCCAATTTAATAATTGGGGTACTACGGTTGAAACACCTGACGTATAGTCGTTACTGATATAGGCGATATGGAGAATTACGTTCTTCTTGACTTGTTTCATTGTCTGTCCGTGACTTGGTTGTTTGGAGATAGCTTGAGTGATAAAGAACCGCTTGTTTCCGTTCTTATGTGTTGTTATAGAGAGCCAGCTAATTATCTTAAACTAGCAATTGAATCTATACTAAATCAAACATACGACAATCTTGAGATAGTACTTGTTGTGGATGACCCTCGAAACCGTGAGGCGCAGCAGATAGTTCGCAGCTATTCTATTGGCGATAATCGAATTGTGCCCATTTTTAACGAGCGCAATCTTGGGCTGGCTTCGTCTTTGAACGAGGCGATTCGCCATGCGAGGGGCGAGTATTATTGCCGTATGGACTCTGATGACATATCGAAAAGGACAAGGATCGAAAAGCAGCTTTCGTATCTGCGGGATAATAGCCTAGATTTGGTTGGCTCGTATCTTAACGTAGTTGACGAAGATTCGGGCTTTTTGTATCGAGTAGCGAATATTCCGACACGACCTTGTTCCATTGGTAGCGCCTTGCGCTACAACAACTGCGTCCCACATCCCTCATGGTTTGGCAGGTCTGTTGTATTTAGAGAAGGGTATAGAGAGGTATCTTTTGCGGAAGATTATGATTTTTTGATAAGGGCAGCTTTGCGTGGTTTCAAAATTGGTAACGTGCCCGACGAACTTGTCGATTACAGGATGAGCCCAGATAGCATCTCTCGTTCAAATATGTATAAGCAATATCTAACGCAAAAGTATCTCTCAAAGCTTTACTCTCGAGGAGAGCAAGCTGGGATTGACGAATTGAATCATTTTCTTAATTCGAGGTATGACGAGGATAAGGACAGACGTTATTCGGAAGCGAATCGTCGATTTAATTCAGGGTTGGCATCATTGCGTCAAGGTTTCAATTTCCCTGCAGTGAAAGACATTGCTAGTGCCCCCCTCTTGTCTCCGTCGTATTTTATTAAATTGATAAGAATGGTACGTGCTTCAATTTGCTAGGTCGCAAAAGTGGTTTGATTTATGGTCGTCAATGGTTTGAGCGCCCTAAAGAATTAATTAACATCGATAATCGCCTGCAGGAGCGACCTGAGTAGAGCGTGTGGGTGTGATTGGTACCGCCCGCCCAATGGCGAAATAGATCGCCGATAATAAAGGTGCGGTATACTTTACGAGATTAATGCACGTGGAATGTTGTCAATGAGTGAGCTATCTTGAAAATACTTCTTATTATTCCAGCATACAACGAGGAAGAATCGCTGAAAAAAACAGTCGATTCCGTGATCAAAAAAAGCCCTCAGGTTGATTTCCTTGTCGTTAACGATGGCTCAAAAGACGGCACTGCTCAAGTCTGCAGAGACAACGGGTATCCTTTTCTTGATTTACCGACCAATCTTGGTCTTGCTGGGGCATTTCAATCAGGGATGAAATACGCTTACAGGCACAGCTATGATTGCGCAATTCAATTTGATGCCGACGGTCAGCATCTGCCCGAGTACATAGACTCAATGGTCAAAGCTGTTTCTGATGCCGACATCGTAATTGGTTCAAGATTCGTAGATACGAAGAAGCCTCATTCGATGCGTATGCTTGGCAGTAATTTGATTAGTTGGGCGATCAGGATAACGACAGGCAAAGTAATAAAAGACCCAACCTCGGGAATGAGGGCCTTCAATTCGAAAATGATTGCATATATGGCAAATGGCCTCAATTGCGGGCCAGAACCCGATACTGTTTCTTATTTGATAAAACGCGCCGATGCGAAAGTAATTGAGGTTCCCGTAAAAATGGCCGATAGGTATGCTGGGGAAAGTTATCTTAATCCATGGAGGTCTGTGGTTTACATGACGCGGATGACTATCTCCATCTTCTTTATCCAGTTATTTCGCAAGCGCCTTGGTGGTGGTTGCTAAATGACTTTAACGCTGCGTGTCGTTTTGGTTCTTGTTTCCCTCATGACTCTTTTGTTTGTTATGAGGAAGGTCAGGAGCTCGAAAATTAGGCTTGAGGACTCGATGGCGTGGATCCTTTTTTCAGGGGTGCTATTTATTCTAAGCGTTTTTCCGGGAATCTTTGATTTTCTTGCTGAGCTTGCAGGAGTCTATTCGACGGTCAATTTCGTATTCCTCTTTTTTATTTTTGTTCTTCTTATTCTGTGCTTCAGTTTAAATATGAAGGTCTCCCAAATGGATACAAAAATAAAAGAACTCACTCAGCTTCTGGCTATTGAAAAATTTGAGAGATACTCCAATGATCTCCTGAAAAGGGATGAAGGCGATGAGGAAACTGGACGTGAGCAGCGGCTCCTCTAGTGTTCTCGCGTGTGTTTGGGTATATAAACATGTACGAGGTCGTTATTTGCGACTACGTTTAATTGTTTGCCATGTGGCTGAATGCGGACAAGCACCAGCCCGAGCCATTTGCTGGCATTCCGGTATAGGCAATTGCTCGGGCGACATGACCATCATGGTTTAATAGTTTGTGCGTATGAACAGTATTTGATTTGAATTTATTTTGAGATTATCGAGGGGCTTGTTGTAAATATCGCAGTTGCGTGTTGCCCCCGCATAGGAGAACGGAAATAACATATGTGGCTTTCATTTTTCTGCTTGTCCATTTGTTTGGTGGCTTTATTGCTATGTCCAGGTTTTCTGTTCGCGTATGGGATATCCAGAGATCGCCTTTTTTCCTTGCTGAGTGCGCCATTATGCGCTGTCTTTCTGCTGGCTACCGTTTCCATTTTAAATAGCGCATTAGGGCTCTTTTCGAGCCCTGGATTTATCATGGTTGAATTATTTTCCATTGCGATTGTCGTGGCTGTGATTGGTGCTATCGCTCGTAGCAGGTTCGACCTTTTTTTTACGGCGCCAGACCTTCCGGCTTCTAAAGTTGTCATATTTGCCCTCGCGTTTTCCTTCGCTATTGCGATTTACAACTATGTGATTCCCCTAGATGGACCATCTTCTTTTGCTCAGGATTCGGACAATTCTTTTCACCTTTCCCTGATACGTTCATTCGTTGAAAGTGGCAATTGGTCTTCGCTCGGGGTGTCTGTTTATTCCGGCATGGGTGAAAATCAAATTGCCCCATTTGGCGGCGGTTTCTACCCGGCGGCATGGCATGCTCTGGCTGCGTTTGTTTGCGGTATTGCGGGCGGCGATCCCTGCATTGCTGCAAATGTGGTCAATTTCACAACTTTGTTCATCGTGTTTCCTTTCTCGAATTTGCTTCTTTTCTCCGTTTTGTTTCCTGATAAGAAATGGGCTCAAGTTTCTGGTGTGATTTTGTCGTTTGCCTTCAGCTCTTTCCCTTGGGGGACATTGTTGTCGGTTTCTGGTCCGTTGTTCCCGAACACCTTGGGTTTTTCCCTTGTTCCTGCTTGCGCTGCTCTGTTCATAGCGTTTGTCAATATGCTTTCCGAAGAGCAAATTCGGTTGAAATCAGCTTTGCCATATATCGTTTTACTGATTTGCGGATTCGTGGCGTTGTCTTTAGCCCATCCGAATGCGGTATTTACCATGGCGGTTTTTGTTGTTCCATTTGTCCTTTATAGGCTTTTCGTTTACTCGGATCGGCTCAAGAGCGGCTTTAAGAGATTTTTGATTCTTGGCGGGGCAATAGTAGCGCTTGTTGCGGTTTGGCTCTTGCTGTACGGTTCTCCTTTTTTGTATGGGGTGACCCATTTCAGGTGGGCTTCTACCGCATCGTCCAGTCAGGCAATAATAAACTGCCTCGCCCTTTCTTTCCGTTCGCCAGCGTGTAGTTTCGTTATCCCGGTGATTGTTTTGGCTGGTGTTCTGTATTCCATAAAGGAATGGAGGCGCTATGCGTGGCTGTCGTGTTCGTTTGTTTTTGCTTGCGCGATATATGTTATCGGAGCTTCATCGGACGGAGTCCTCAAAGGCCTAGTGGCGGGCTTCTGGTATACGGATCCTTATAGGCTAGGAGCTAGCGCTTGCCTTATGGCTATGCCCTTAGCTGCACTTGGCGCATACGCTATTGGGTCTTTGTTGAAAAGGGGATTTGAGGCACTGTGCTTCGAGCGGGTCCCGACATTGCTTTGCGTTGGGGCGCTTGCCGCTGTTGCTCTTTTCTTCTCTTTTGTTGGCAATTATTCGATTCCTGGGCTCGCTAGCGTTACAACGGGCTTTGGCGATTATAGATGGTGTGCAACGTTCTCAAATTCATACGATAGGCCGAATTTGTTTGATGAGGACGAGAAAGCTTTCTGTTCCAAGGCAAAGGATATTGTTGGCGAAGACCTTGTCTACAATAACGCTGATGACGGGAGCGTTTTCGCTTATCCTCTTTACGATATCAACTTGGTCTACAAGCGTTCGCTCGGGGATAGACGTAAGAGTATCAATTCCGATGAGCAGGTGCTTTGCGAAAAGCTGAATGAGATAAACGAAAACCCCGACGTGAAAGAGATTCTCCACCGAAGTGGCGTTAAATACATTCTGAATCTTGACTATGGCGGCGAGCCTTTGTATGACCGCTGCTACTACGGATCGTACGACCCGGATAATTGGCGTGGCATGAATGCGCTTAAGGATGACAGCCCTAGTTTGAAGGTTGTTCTTTCCGAGGGCGATTGCCGTTTATACGAAATTCTGTATTAGGATAATTAAGACTAAACTTAATCTTGTTAGCGCAACTTTGAAACCCGTATGCGGCTCTTCAACATATCGGTCGGAGGATTAATGACGTTTAAGGAAAGAGTTTACGCTGCTCTGAACAAAAATGCTGTGTTTAGCGATTTATTTGAGGCGCGAAGGCTTTCCAGGCAACGCAAACGTGTCGATGGGGTCGCATCTGGAACCCATGATTTCGTTAATCGTAGCAAGGGCCGCGAGAAGATGTGCATGGTTTTGGCGGGTTATAAGCCGACATTGTGGGAAGACGTCTTCGGTCGACTTGCCGCCTTTGTTCCGGATGATGTTGACGTTTGCATAATGACAAGCGGGCTCGTTGATGATGAGCTTAAGGATCTTGCTGCGAAAAACGACTGGTCGTATCTCTCTACGAGTGTAAATCATCTTTCAGTCGTTCAGAATATCGCAATAGAATGTCACCCAAATGCAAAATGGATCTACAAGCTCGACGAAGACATGTTTCTTACCAAAGGCTTCTTTGAGATTCTGATGTCAACCTATCTAAGGCTCGAAAGCGATTCTCTTTACAGGCCGGCATTTGTTTCCCCTCTAATTAACGTGAGTTGTTACGGGCATTTACGACTGCTTGACAAGCTTGGTTTGTTGGATGATTTTCGTTCGACAGGTTTGACCGATATGAAGTATTCGGATGGCCTGCATCATAATCGCCAGGTTATCGACGAGCCAAAAGTCGCCCAATATATGTGGGGCGAATCCAGCCCTGTTCTGCGTGATATAGATGCTTTGACCGAGCGTTTCTCCGAGGAGCGTGAAGGATTCTCATACTCTATCTGTCCTATTCGCTATAGTATCGGCGCTATATTGTTTACGCGTGACGCTTGGGAGGAATTTGGACATTTCCCCTTAACCTTTGTTGGCGGTCCGTATGGGTTGGGCGACGACGAAGAACATATTTGCAACTATGCGTGCTTCACTGGAAGAGCAATGGTTGTGAGCGAGAACGTTGTGGTTGGCCACCTTGGTTATGGTGGTGATCAGACCAAGTCGATGATCGAGTACCACGCGCAGCATCGGGATCAGTTTAAGCTGAAAGCTTAATCGGAAGGAAATCAGTTGCCAGAGCAGCCTGATATTAAAATACTGGTGTCTTGCCATAAGCCGGTATGCACCCCTAAGAACGATATGTTTATTCCTTCATGTAGGCTCTTTGGGGAAGGAGACCATAGAGGGCTGTCGGCGTGACGACG
>ERZ1034844.288-NODE-288-length-28516-cov-7.570395_pt1 | contig 28516 bp, 45 predicted proteins | sample MGYA00520594_ERZ1034844 | MGnify/ENA primary metagenome ERZ1034844 (study PRJEB33766, sample SAMN09781733) | gut metagenome | biome: gut microbiome | host: Homo sapiens | place: Madagascar | study: EMG produced TPA metagenomics assembly of the PRJNA485056 data set... | reverse complement strand
GCCATAATTTATAATGGACATCGATAGGAGGTGAGACCATGGAAACAATGGGAACAAGAATAAAGGAAATCCGTAAGGGCGCCGGGCTGACCTTGGAGAATTTCGGAAAGCGTATAGGAATTACAGCGTCATCGTGCAGCACGATTGAAAACGGAAAGTCGAATCCGTCCGATCAAACCGTTCTGATGATCTGCCGGGAGTTCAACGTCAACGAGGACTGGCTGCGGGACGGAACGGGCGAGCCGTTCATGCAGCTCTCCCGCGAGGAAACCATAGCGGCGTACGTCGGCAGGATCACCGGCGGGCACATCACGGACATTGAGGAGAGCATCATCAAGTTCATGGCGGAAACGCCGGTAGAGGAATGGGAAACCCTCGCCCGCGCCCTGCGGCGGTTTGCCGAGACAATAAAAAAGCCCGATACGGAGTGATCCGTACCGGGCTTTTTTCTTTTTTGGGTTACAACATATTCAACGCAACGATGTACAAACGGTGCAGCATTTTCGTGTCCATGAGGCGCAGGATGCGGACGATCTTCTCAATTTGGCGTTCCTTTTCCATTGTTCCCTCCTTATTTTATTGCCTTTCGACAAATTTAGCCTTGATTCTATTTATGAAAAGCGTTATTCTAAACATATCCACAGCAAAAATTTAATAGGAGATTGGATGTTATGAGAAAGAAACTGCTTGCCCTTGCCTTGGTTTTTGCGCTCGTTTTTGCCCTTTGCGCGTGCGGCGCGGCGGCACCGGAGACGAAAGCAACGCCGGAGCCGACTGCAGAGCCAACCGCCGAGCCGACTGCGGAACCGACGGAGGAGCCGACGCCCGCGGCGACGTTCGACGGCATGGTATACGAGGACGACGAAGCCCGCATTGAGATCATCGGGTGCGAAATCTTAGAGGTTGGATCGGAATATAACAAATACAGCGACGTTCCGCTCGTTTGCTTCAAATTCAACGTGACAAACCTGTCCGACAGGGACGTGAGTGCTTCCGGGAAATGGATTGACACATTCCGCGCCTATCAGGACAACGACCCGAACTTCCTGAACGAGCTTAATGTCGGATCGCAAGAAAACAGCGCCTATCACGATACCGGATTCGCAAAAATCAAAAAGGGCGGAACTGTTGAATCCGTGATGACCTACGAGCTGGACGACATGGAGACGCCGGTCACGCTCGTTGCATTGTACAGATGGGAAGAGATCGGCTCAAAGGATTTCGACATTGCACAGCAGCCGGAAGAGGAAGCGTCCGAAGAATCCAATCTCGGCAAATGCACACCGGAGACGCTGGAAGCCGCGGCGCAGTTTATTCAGGTGACATGGAAAAAGAATCTGCCGAACGTGACATACACAATCAAAGAAGATCAAAATTTGATTGTGATGCTCATTGAGAACGACGGATTTGACGCGAAAATCAGAGAATCGAAGAAAGCCGGAACGACGCCGAGCAATTGGAGCGATACGGTTTCCGCGCTGAACTCCATGACCGAAAATGCAATCAGCCTTGCGCAGTTTTTCTGCGGCGATGAGGTGCATGTCGGCGCGATCCTTGTTAGCGATGTAGATCACAACACCGCGTTTTTAAGCTCCGTTGACGGGAGAACGGTCGACGATTATTTTGCGTGAATTAAAATGCCCCGGCATTGGCGGCAACCTCTGCCGGGGCTTCGGGTAAGGTGGTAAACCGACACGTCTGCCACATCTCAAGCGTACCCGCTCTTGCCAATAAAGTCCATGTTGTAAATCACAAATCAGGAGGAAGATTCAAGAACCGTTCCCAAAACTTTCGGGAAATCCAACAACTGAATGGAGATGGAGAAAAAGTGTCCGCGCTCACAGACTTACAGCCTTACTTAGACGAGTATCCAGCCAAAATTCGCAAAGCGAAAAATACAAGCGGCTTCACCCTGCAAGAGTTGTCTGACCTGTCTGGCGTTCCCTATAACAACATCTGCGACACGAATGCAGGGCGGGTCAAGCACCCGCTCCTTTTTTATGCCGCTGCCACTTGTAAGGTATTGAATCTGTCGCTGAATGAGCTTGTCGGTCTGGATGAACAGCCGGACACACAGCATGTCCATGAATTGGAATTGGAGAACGTGCGGTTATCCGGCGAAGTAAAGCATCTGCAAGAAATGAACGCAGGGCTGAGAAAGCAGGGGGAAACCCACACAAGGACAATTTATATGCTCATAGGCGTATGCAGTATTCTTTTATGTGCCGTTGTTTGGTACGTCATATTTGACATCCAGATAGAGACCGCCGGTATTTTCCGCTCGGCTGGGACAAGCATTTTTGCGGGCGTCCTCGCCCTGATACTGAACGCCTCCGTCGCAACCATCATTTACGCCTTCAAAAGCATTCACAAGGGGAAAAAGAAATGAGACTGACTCACGGGGCGTACATTCTCGCCCGGTTCTCTACGGACAATCAAGAGGTGGACAGCATCGACGTACAGGTGCAGAAGTGCCGCGAGTGGTGCGCACGGGAGCATCTGCCTGTGCTGGACGTGTTCGCCGACGAGGCTACATCCGGCATGAAGAACACCCGGCCGGAGTATTCCCGCATGATGCGGCAGCTCGCCGAGGGCGGCGCGGATACCGTTGTTATATACGATCAATCCCGGATGTTCCGCAAGCTGACGGCGTGGTTTCAATTCCGCGAACAGGTAGCGTGCTACGGCGTGCGCGTCGTGGCCGTGACGCAACCGATCATCGGCGGCGATCTGCGCGACCCGATGACGTTTCTATCCGAGGGCAGCATGGCGTTGATGAATCAGATGTGGGTTCTCCAAACGCGGCAGAAGGTCATCGAAAAGATGCGTTACATGGCGGAGCAGGGTAAACACACCGGCGGAAAGCCGCCGCTGGGGTACGACGTAAAGGACAAGCGCCTTGTCATCAACGAGGATGAGGCAGATACAGTACGGGAGATATTTCGGCAGTACGCCGACGGGAAATCGTATCGGGAAATAATAAAATGGCTGAACGATTCCGGGAAGCGCACAAAGCGCGGCGGATGCTTCGGAACGAACAGCCTGCATGACCTATTGAAAAATGAGAAATATATCGGGAATATTGTGTACGGCAGGAGCGAGCGCCGACCGGACGGTACGCGAAATTCGCATTCTTTTTCAATCAGAACAATGCGGATGGAGAATGCCGTCCCGTCAATCATCGACCGTGAAACGTGGGAAAGGGTGCAGAAGAAGATGGAAGATAACCGACGTGTACAGGCTGGCAGGCCACCGAAGGCAAGAGAATACCCGCTCAAGGGGAAAGTGTTCTGCCGAGAATGCAAAAGCGCCATGACGATCGTCAGCTCGAAAAAGACGTATTACTACTATGCGTGTTCCGGGAAAAAGCGAACAGGGCAATGTGATAACCCGCAGATCGGCGCAGGAGAGCTGGAAAACATCGTCGCTGATGCTATACGCGAAATCCTTGGAAATCCGGGAAACATAGAGAACATTATTAGCATTATCCGGGAAGAGAAAAACGAAATAATCAACGTCGCCACACAGCGGATGCAAATTCTTCTCGCCCGAAGGATGGAAATCAACCGGCAGCTCGAAGCGGGAACAAATGCAATTCTCACAGGGCTGCACAGCCAAACGTTGAAAACGAAGATGCAGGAGCTTGAGGAAGAGCTTTCGGAAATTGACCAGCAAATGACAACGTTGAAACACAGCGCCGATGGTACGCAGATACCAGAGGAACGCCTTAGGGCGTTGTTAAACGCCGCAGGAGACGATATAAACGCGCTTTTGTCGTTGGTAATGCGCGTGGAAGTCGGCAAAGACAGAATCGTTGTGTGGACGCTTCTGGACGCAGACCCTAACGGACATTTTGACTTTTCCGAAGATGGAATAAACATTGACTTACAGCCGGTAGATCGAGGGGACGAAAATTCAGGGTGTCCCCTCACCGGTACCATGAATTTCCATAACTTTTCCATCGCAGGCGGGCTACTAAGATTCAGCATACCGCGAAAGAAACGCTGGGGTTAATCCCCAGCGTTTTCTTGTTATAGGTCGTTTAGTTTGTTCATGACCGCGGCGTAGGTCTTAGGCTGCATCACGCTCAGGCTCTCCATCAGCTCATCCATTACCCTCCATGCGTCCCGCGGCTCTTTGTCCGAGACGGTGCGGAGAAATTCGCTGTTTCCGTAGGCCGCGCCGGAATAGACCGGGATGGACTGCACTCGCGGCGCGGCGCTCTGCGGCTCGTTCTCCTTGTTCATTCCGGCGCGGATGGTGTAGAGTGTGGCTAACTTGGCATAATTGGGATAGCTCGACTCTTCATACTCGAGCCTCGCTATCTCCTTGCGAATCTCGAGTGCGTCCAGCATGTCAGCCGAGATCGTCGAGGCAGCGGCGCAGCGCCTCGCGGGTACGGTCGTCCTGCGCGTCGCGCATCATGCCCTCGATATGCTCGCGCATACCGTCGCGGCTGTACCGTTCGCTGTAGCGGTCGCCCTCGCCGTCGCGGCTGTAGTGGCCGCGGACGTAGTGCGTTCCGCGGCGGGCGTAGCTGCTGCCGCGTCCGTAGGTGCCGCGCATATCCGCTTCCCACTCACCGGCGCGGGAATAGTCCCCGTCTTCGAGCATTTCGATTTTGTCAATGTTCTTGACAGTATCGGTGATTTTGTGGAGGATATCGAGATCGCCAGCGCCGAGGTCGGGCTTTCTGGCTACTTCGTCCAGCTCGCGGCAGAGCTTTTCACGGATGGACTTCATTGCATATTCACTCATGGTTTTTCTCCTTTCACGCCACGCGCTCAACGATCATGTTGGCGTTGGCAACGTTGATGGCCTGTCCGCTGATGTTCTCCGCCGCGACAGTCAGGCAGCAGCCGCGGGGAACATCGACGTTCGCGGAAACAAAGATGTTTCCGTAATCACCGACGGCTGCTGGTGTGAAGATGGCGGTGGCGCTAACAAGCGGCTCGCCGTTGACGGCGAGGGCAAGTGAAATTGCTTCGACCGTTCCGCCGGTGGGGATGGCGATGTTTGCGCCAAAGGACACTCTGTACCGCGCGCGGCACTGATTCGTCAAGCCTCGGAGGGTGACGACGCCCGCGCCCTCGCGGTGGACGATACCGCAATTTCCGGAAACCGCCGTTTCGGTGAGGGGGACGTTCTGCCCGGCGGCGACAAGCGCCGTCGAGGCGTTGGTAAATTCAGCCATTGGGTTTCTCCTTTCAAAAAATGCGGCGGGGTATAATGCCCCGCCGCCGTGTGTTAAGCGTCGGCATTAGGCCGACCATGCCGTTAGGGGCAAGCTCTCGGTATTGAGTTTAGGCGACGCCGCAGTTGTAGCTGCAGCAATACGGATTTGCGACCTGATACGCCGGAATGGGCGACGGGCGGAGAGCGGAGACAAGGTAGCTGTTCTGCGCCGCCTGGGAGGCCGCGAGCTTGAGGGACTGGTTCTCGCTTTCGAGATCGCGCATCTTGCTCTGCACGAGGAAGTCGAGGATGGCCTTGCTGTTTCCGTTGGCGTTGTCGATGATGTCGCGCGCGGCGTTCTGCACGGTGTTGCGGGTTTCGCAGCCCTGCGTTGCCATGTCATAGCGCACCTGCGCAACGGCGGCGCGGTTTTCGCAGCAGCACTCCTGCGACTGCATCTGCATCTGGAAGAGCTGCGCCATGAGGGCAGACTGCTGATTCGCGCGGGAGAGTTCGGCGGACATAAAGCCGTTGCTCATGTTCTGCTGCACGCCGTTGATGAGCTGCGCCTGCGCGTAGAAGCCGTCACAGAGGCCGGTGTTCACGCCGTCGAGCTTGCGCTCGATGTTGGCAAAATCGGAGGTGAGGACATAACCATCCGTAACACCGCCTCGATTGCCGCCGAAGCCGCCCCAGCCGAAGAGGACGATGAAGAAGAGGATGATCCACCATCCGTCGCCGCCGAAGCCGCCCCAGCCGCCGTTATTCACGCCGGTAGGAGTTACGGGCATGGTGGGCTGGATACCACCGTCGGTAAGAGACATTGTTCAATTTTCCTTTCAAAAAATATTTTTTATCCGGCCGGATAAATTCAACGTAAGAGTGCCTGGAATTGCTGCGCGGCGTTTTGCAGTTGGTTTAGCTGCTGCTGGGAGATTTTGCCGCTTTGCAACAGCTTCTGCACCTCCTGCTGCGGATCGCCGCGAAAGGTGTTTCGGAATTGCTGGAACTGCTGGACAAGCTGGGCGAACTGGTTGTTCTGTCCGCCGCCGAATGCCTGAAACAGGGGGTTACTCATTTTCGGTCACCTCCGCTTTCTTTGCGGTTTTCTTCGGTGTGAACTGCGCCGCGAACGCTTCAAATTCCGCACGGGTGACGTATTCCGGTGTCTGCTGCGCCGGTGCGGGTTTGGTGCGCTCGGTGTAGTCGAGGATACGCATGGAGGGGACGCCAGAAGCGTCAACGGACTTGACATAGATGCACATGTTTTCGCTGTCCCACAGCGGGACGGTGTTTCCCGCCGCGACAAGGTAGGACTTGGCGGCGGCTTCGCCCTGCACCCAGATCATCGGGTTCGGGGCTGGCTGCTGCGCGCGGAGCTGCGCGAGCTGATCCATCATCGGCGGGGTATAGGGCTGATAGTTCGGCTGGTAATACGGCGGATAGTTCATCGTTTTTCCTCCCAAACGTAGATCGGTGTTTCGTTGCCGGAATCCCACGCGTCAAAATACTCTCCGTCCACGACTGCCACGACGTGGCCGCTCAAGGCGAGGATGTAGGAGCCGCGGGGGTGCTCGGCGGCAAACTGCCGGACGGTATAACCGTCGTAATCGGGGAGAGCGGAGCGCGCAAATCCACGACGGCGGAGATACGCGCCCCAGACCGCATTGGCTGACGGCATGTCGGACAGCTCGTGCCCCGTCGCCGCCAAATCCATATACACCTTGCCCCAGCTGTCGCCGGTCGCCTTAGCAATCGCGCGGATCACGCAATCGCCCACGGCCTTGCCCGCCGGATTCGGGTTGAAATATTGCATACGGTCGCCTCCCACTACCAAAATTTTCGCACAAAAAAAGAGGGCTAACCCATCAGTTAGCCCTCAATAATCCGTCAAAAACCCATCATTCGATTGCAGCGGCGATCTTGTCCTTGATCGCCCGTATACGGCGCTCGACTTTCTCTGTGCCGTACAGTTCCGTATCCGTCTGCATGGCGAAGGAGATTTGCAAAACGCTCATGCCCTTTGCCCGCAGGCGGAAGATTTTTAATTCCTCATCGGTAAAGCCGCAGTCCCGCTCAAACTGTTCGCGCAATTCGCGCGGGAATTGCAGCTTATTTTTTGTCCCCGGCGTCGTTAAACTCCGTAGGAGGCTCTCTGTCGTCATCGGCTACACTCTCCATATATGCGTTAAAAAGTGTCTCTGCGAGGCTTTCAGACGCCTCGACGCCATTGATGCGGCAGAACGTTTTTACGGATTCTTTCATCTTTCCGTAGTGTCGGTTTACAAAGTTTTGGTTACCGTCAGGCGGCGTTGAACTTGTCGTTCATTTCCTTGACGGCGGCTTCGAGCAGCACCTTAAGCTCGTCCTCCGTGGTTTTGATGCCCTTCTGTTCGAGCATGGAGGCAGCAACGGCCATGGCACGGGCGAGCTTCTCGTCGCCGTGGATGTCCTTATACACCTGTTCAATATACGCAACGGTAGTTGCCGCTACCTTGCGCTTGGTATCGGTGTTGACATACTTTTCGTACAGCTTCGCGGCGTAAGACGCGGCAATGCCGCAGATGGCGAGGATGATGTACTTGATGATTTCCATGCCGTAGGTAGTGATGATTTCGTTCATTACAAATTCTCCTTACTTCAAAAAATCGTTTTTCTTTAGATGTCCCGCGTAGACGCAGTTAAGATGCTGGATGGTGTTTGCGGCGCGGTTGTTTTCGTATAGCGGGTGGCCGGAGCAATAGTCCTCGTATCGGTCAACGTCCCGAAGAACGTCCGCCCAATGCTCGGCGGTGTGTAATACGCCCTGCCGCACCTCATCGCCGAAGCGGAGGATGCGGCTTCGCGCCTCGTCAGCGCGGCACGCGGCGTCGTCCTCGATGTGCTTTACGAGCTTGCCGTCGAGAGCGTCCAGCCGCTTCACGATCTCGTTGTTATTCTTACGGTTGGCGAGGATCAGCGAGAAGATGCCAGCAACGGCAGCCCCGCCGCATGCGGTGATGATTGCCTTTATGATTTCCATTTATTTCTCCTACTTTACTCCGAGGATACGGTTCACTTCGCCCTGCACGAGATCGTAGAACCATGCGCCAAGCTTCTGCTTTCGCTCCTCACCGTTGCCCCACTTCCCGTCAAGCACCTCCTGCGCCATCGCCGAAATGCTCACGGTCATTCCGTCTTTCCCCTCTGGATCCGTAGGGAAGGGGCTCTGCTCCTCCCGCTCCCCGAAGTACGAAAGCGAGACATGCATGATATCAAGGTCAAGCGGCTCCCCGCGGTACTGGTGAAAGATGCATTTTCCAGACAGATCGGGATAATGCTCCCCGTCATTCCAGCCCCACGCGGCGATCCACTTGTCGTACCCGGTATCCCCGATGTGCTCGTCGAACCAACTCTGCGAGGCATACACACCGGTCCTGTTCCCGGCCTCTTCCATGGCTGCGCAGAAGGTCTTGCACATCGCGGTAATCGTCTCGTTAGACGGGAATCCGTTATATGCCTTGTACCCGTCCGCGTCCTCCATGTCGAACCACACGCCGAGACGAGGCTTCCGGCCATTGAGGAAGCGCAGACACCGCTCCGCCTCCACTTTGGCTGTCTGCACATTCAGCGCATAGCTGTACCAGTAGATGCCCCACGGGATACCGAGCGCGTCGCATTTGGCAATGTTGCGCTCCGCCCATTTGTCGGCATTTCGGATGCCGTAGCCGCCGCGGATGATGACAAAGCCATCCTTGTACGGCGTGAAATCGAAATCGCCCTGATGCTCGGAAACATCAATACCGTTCATTTCCATGTTCCTCCTGCTTTGAATTCTGCCAGCGCATTTTTCCATGCGCCGCCCTTGCGGTACAGCGTCGCCTGCTTCCACGTCCCGCCGGTCTTGAAATAAAGCGTCGAGCCGAGCAGCTCCGGGGCCTTAAAAGAAATTTCCTTTGTGACGCTGTCCGCTTTTACGCCAACAACGACTTTGATGTCCGCTCCGGCTGCCGCAATACCGGTGAAATAATAAGCCTTTGTGCTCCCGCTGCTGCCGAAGCGCGATTCTGTGTAGGCTTCGCCCGTAACACCGGCAACATCGCAGCGGTGATATGTTTTGTAAAAATCCGTGAAGTTGGGATTCGTCAGATGAAATGTGCGCGTCTCAACGATTTTCAGAGCGAAGCCCTGATCGGCCAAACGAGCGCAAAAGACCGTACCCGTAACGTCCAACTGGGCGTGGGAGATGGATATTGTATCCTTCTGCACCCACTCGCTTCCGCCGGGAAGTGTCGGGGCGGTTAAGCTCCAGCCCATCTATACCACCTCACTCTGTATACTGAAGATAAATATCGCCGTCATTGCCAAGGCTCGCGGACGGCTCGGCAGTTCCGGCATAGATCATGCGTGTGTCATAGTTGCCGGTCACAATGAGCGCAACATTTGAAATCTTTTTCAGCTTGATCCATTTGTATTGCGGAACAGTGATTCTGATTTCAGCCGCCGCTGAAGATGTTCCCTTATTGCTTTCAATCACAGCGGGCATATTCTGCAAAATCAGCGTAAAAGGATTGTTGGCAAAGATGACCGTCTCCCAGAAGTCATCCGTAATACGATTAAACTCGTTCAAATCGAACATGAAAGACTGATTACTGCCGTATACCCAGTTAAAAACGTGTCCCCAGCTCGAAACGACATAATTGCTTGTTGCGTCGGAACTTGTGTTCGTTCGCGGAAGCTCACTCCAATACTTTGCGTCAGATGCCAACTTCGCCAGCGTTACTGTGTTGTCCGGGATAATGCCGCCGCTCGCCTGTTCGATGGCGGCGCGAAGCTGCGCAAGCAGCTCCGTGAACTGCGCGTTGATGACGCTTGTGTCGATGCTCAACGTGTCGGTCACAAGGCCGCAGACGTCCGGGTTTTGCCGCTCGTCCGTAATCATGGAGGCGGTGATGGAGGTCGTACCGGCAGCAACGAGGATCTGTGCGAGGCTCAGCTGCCGCTGCGTGGTGTTGTTCGTGAGCGACGGAGCAGCCGCCGCGCTTGCCGGTGTGCCTTTGAGTATTTTAATTTCCGGTAGATCGGCGTAGTCGGTGGTTTTCCACTCAACGATCACGCGGTCGATGCGGTTTAAAACGCCGTCCGCCGCGTCAATTGTGAGCTGCATTTTTGCGCCGTTGTTTTTTTCGGTGTCGTTCCACCAGACAACGCCGTTTGCATCGGAATCGGAGATCCAGCCGATTCCGTCTGACACCGTGACCGCCATTGCGTTCTGCACGGCGGCGACGGCGGCATTGTTGTTCGCGGCGAACACGCCGGAGGTGCGGCCATGAAGCCAGCGCATCGCATGTTCCGCTCCGACATATTCGTCGCGGTTGTTCGGGAAAGATTTAATATTTGCCATTTAGTTTCTCCTCACTTAATGCGTCAAGGATTGGGTCGCCGAGGATGATCTGCGTTTTTTCGCCGGTGCGGTCAAGGGTGTATTTAAGGCCCGTGATGCGCGCGGCGAATGACACGCCGAAGCGGACGGAAATGCACAAAACGACATCGCCGAGGTCATAGCGGATGCCAAGCTCGGACGGGTCGATGACAACGTCAAAGCTGGATCGTTTAATATACTTCCCAAGCTCCATATTGCCGAAGGACTTTGCAGACTTGGCAGCGTCGTCGGCGGTGCCGTCCGATTCCTGCGATATCGAGCTGTCGAACCACCGCTCGAAGCGGTCGTCGCCGGAGGCACTGCCCACGACCGCGACCGGCTCGGTTTCGTCCGTCAGCTTGTATTTTACATAAGCGACATTTTTAAACGTGCTCACGTCTTTGCTGATGACAAGGTCGGAACATGTCCCCTGCTCTTCAACAAAGGCTACACGATGAATGCCGGTCGTGCGGTCGGTGCCTTTGATGACGCGGAAGGTATGCGTCAGGGTATTTCCGTCCCAGTCCATCCGGTGGCCAAGCTCGGCGGTGTCGAGAACGTCCATGATCTTATCGAGGAGCTGACCGCCGTAGACGGTATTGTCTTCGTCGTCCTCTGGCTGGAACTGCTCGGTCATGCCAACTGGCGTTGCCGTATGGATGCGCGTCAGGCCGCGGAGGTTGTCGTTGATGAGGCCGTAGACGCCCGTCTCTATGGTCGTGATGGCCGTCTTTGCCGCGACGACGCGCTTGTTTAATATCCAATTTGACGTGTAGCCGTTGGCGGTGATGCGGTTCTGCACCGTGTCATGCTTGACGTTGACCAAAACGTAGGTCGTGCCTCTGGTGGTGTTGTACAATACCGACCCCTCGCGGAGGGCGGCGATGTTGTAATCGTCCACGGGGGCGACGACCTGTATTTTCCCTATAGCGTTGTAATGCTCGGTGATCTGGATGGAGATGGCGTGCGTCAACTGGTATCGAGTGGAGAAATCGGGGGGATATATTTCAAAGCTCATACGCTTATCCCCACGATCTCCTGCGCGAAGTCAACGGCGACCTGCAGGCTGTCAAGGCCGCTGTCCGCGGTCGGCTTCAAAACGTTGTCCCCGACGGAAAGCCGGTAGAGGCTGGACGTCAGCTCGAGCGCTCCGCGGCACTCGCCGTCCACGCTTGAGGTAACATACGTCCGGTCGTGCGTGATTTCGATCACGACACGCTCCCCGGCGGCGAGCGTTTTGTTGACGCGGATGAATTTTCCTGTAGCCGCGTCGAGGATCTGCGGATTGACAACCTCGTTTAAGGCGGTGAACGTCAGGGTATACGGCACGGGCACTTGCCCGCCGTTTTTGACGTTTATGAACTGTGTCCGGACTACCGTGCCGAAGCGGTACGGGCGGGACTGATTCCACGGGAATTTGAAGCCGTACTCCACGCCGGAGAGTGTGGCGGCGGCGGATGCGTCCTGCTGCCAATAGGGATACGGCGCGGTCAGGGAAAATTGAAACGCGGCGAACACCGGGCGCGCCTCGATGGTCGGGGTGGCCGTCGGGCGAACTTCGAGGTAGTAGTCGTCGGCATAGAGACGACCGTAGAGGTCAGGGCGCACGACGGATAGGAGCGCGTCCTTGTTCTCCGCCTGAAATTCTCCGACGAGGATTCCGCTGATCGTCACGGGGCGCGACTGCACGTTGACGCTCTGGACGGTCGTGCCGGTCTGGTCGATGCCCTGCGCCTCGTTGAGCTTGCAAACGACGGTGTCGATGCCCGCGGGCTTGTTGATGAGAAACCCGCTGGCATACTCGAAGATGATCTCGCCGCCGTCGGAATTGACATAGCGGAAGGTTTTGGAAAGATTGCTCACATTGCCCACCTCGCCGTTTCAAAATACGCCGCCGTGGCCGCGGCAAGCTCCACGGGCGTTTGCGGAACGCTCTGGATGTTCTGCACGATGGTGATGCCCGCGGTGTTGGGCGTACCGCGCCGCCAGTCTTCCGCCTCGGCCTTTGTCAGCACAGATTCGCCGCGGTGGAGAACCGCCGGATATCCATCGTACGGGACATAATCGAGGCCACCGGCGGAGGAATGACCGCCTGTACCACCACCGCCAGTGTTCATCCCGTTTCTTGCGGAATTGGCAATGCTCATACCGGCGTTGTAGGCGTCCCACGATTTACTTTTTAGCCCTTCGATGAAGCGATCAACCGCTCGGCGGCCGGAGGAATAAAATGTTCCGCTGTCAGCAACGCGCGCAGAAATGGCGCTTACGGTGCGGTCGACAAGGTCTTGCCCGGCCTGTTCGCAGGTGACGTCTTTGTCCATTCCCTCGGCGAGCTGCGCTGCCGGGTCGGCATCAATTTTCCCCGCGCCGACGGACTGCGCAAACGCCTCGATTGCCGCAGCGCCGCCCTCTTCGTACAGGGCGCGCAGCTCGGCGAGGCCGTCCTCGCTTCCGGCGTTGGCTTCGGCGAGCATGGCGACGACACCGGCGTACATCTCCGGCCCGCCAGCATTGAACATCTCCGCCAGCTCGGCGGGAAGCTCTCCGGCGATGGATGCCATGTTCGCGGAAAAGTCGTTCGTTGCGTCGATGTTGTGGCGCATGTTGTCGAGGGCGTCTTTGTACGACAGCTCGCTCTCCGTGTTGATGCGCGAGAACATGTTCGTCGCTGCGTCTGTATAGGTCTGTAGGCGCTCGGTGGCCTCCTCCATGGTGAGGTTGCTGTTGGCGAGCTCGACGGAAAAGCCGTTAGCGCTGATCGTCATCTTATCGACAGCGTCGGCGGTGGCGTTCGCGGTTTCTGCGGCGGAAGCGTCCGCCGCTTCCATTTCGCCGAGCTGTTCCGTGCCGCGGCTGATTTTCCCGGTCAGGTCATCGACCTGATACGATAGGCGCCAGAACGTGTCCGCGTCCGTCGCCTCGCTCACACCCGCGAGCTCTGTTTTCAGGCGGACAAGCTCTTCGTTCCACGCCTCAAGCTGCGCCCTTGCGTCCTCAACGCTTTCCGTCGGGAGGGGGTTTCTAAACTCGTCTGCCGTTTCGGCCCAGCTTTCGGCAACATCGGCAAAGCCGCTTGTGAGCTTTTCCACCCAGCCGAGCACTTTTGCAATGGATGGCGTCAAAATGCTGCTGAACGCGGTTTTCAAACGCGAAATCTGTTCGCCGACACCAGCCTGCGCCTCTTCAAGCTCAAGCTGCGCGTCGCGGGCGTTCATGACGGCGGAATTGTTGCGATGCATTGCAGCGGCGGCATTGTCATACGCGGCGGCGAGGGTGTCGGTGATGAGGGCGGTTCGCTCCGCCGTATCGGCGCAGGAGGCGAGGCGGATGTTGAAATCGTCCTCAGAAATGCCGACCCAGTTGAGCGCGTCGGCCAAAACGCCCGTGACCTGGCCGACCTTGGCGGTTTCGTTCGCTGCCTCAATGAGGCCCTCGATGGGGAGGGAATCGCCGAAAGTCCCGTAGACACCGGCGGCGATCTCCGTCCAGCGCGCCTGTTCCTTTGTGCTCGAGGTAAGCCGGGCTAGGAGCTGCGAAGCCTCTACCGCCGTATCGGTGTCTCCGAGGAGCTTGTAGAACTCGCGGAACGTTTTTCGCGCGCTGGTGGTGGAGTAGCCCATGGTCTCGAACGCAGTGTCGAGCTTGCCCATGGAGACGCGGAACTCCTCCGTGGATTCGTCCATGTTCCAGAGCGATTCGAGGAAATCCGCGATGGCTTCTCCGGCCTGTTTGATGGCGTCGGAAAGAAGGTTGCCTTTCGTGACGGAGGATAGAATCGTCTTCCCAAGGCCAGCCAAAGCGCCGTCCGCCCCGCCGCTCGTTTCTCCTACGTCTTTCAGGCCGTCTGCGGCATCTTCGATTGGCGTGGCCGCATTGTCGGCCTCTTTCCCAACATCGCGCAGGGAGCGTTCTGCGTCGTTTAACGCGGTCTCGGCCTGGTTTGTTTCGGTGGTTATCTCCTCAACGGATCTCGTGAACTTATCAACGGCCTTTTCCGCCTTTTGGGTGTCGCCGGGGATGTCCTCGGCAGCGCCGCCGAGCTTGTCAAACGATTTCGATGCGTCGGTGACTTGCTTGTCAAAATCGGATGTGTCAAGGGTGAGTTTGGCAAAAAGGTCAAATACATTCATTCTTCATCGCCTCCAAATGCGGCGCGGAAGCGCGCGATGATCTCCTCCGGTTCCTCGATTTTTCGCGGACGGAGGACGTCAATAAAGCGCCGGTTGAGCATCTGGTCGCGGCGGACGAGGGCATAGAGCGCGTCGGTGACGTAGATTCTGTACGCCTCCTCTTCCGCGCGTCGGTGCTCCCTGACGGCGACATACCGGACAATGCTGCTTACTCGTTGGTCTCCGGCGTATTCTCCGGCGCAGAGCCAGCACGATCCGCGCCAACCTGCGCCGCCGTAAAAAAAGACTTCCAGACTTCATCGCCGGTGAGCTCTGCCCAGTCCTGCAGGGCTTTGACGTAGGTGAGTTCGGCGGCGTACTTTTCGGGCGTTGTGCCGTAGCACACGGCCATGATGCGGCAGAAGTCGTCCTCGTGGCGGGAGAGGATCTTGTAAACGAGGGAGACGATGTAAGAGCGCGAGGAGCGCTCGTCCGGCTTTTTCTCCTGCCGGTACATCTCCCGCGTGTCCTCGTCCTCAACGAGATTGCAGAGCGGATCGATGAGGGCGGCAAAGGCGCTCAACGCGCCCTTGCCTTTGATTTCAGACGGGAGCGTCATCTTTTTCACGCCTCATCCGTCCCTTCTTTGAGATATACCTCGAACGGCACGACCGTCTGCGCGCTCATGCTTACATGGCCGGTGAACTCGAACGAGAACTGCGCCTTGCCCTTGTCGGTGCTCTGCATGGAGAAGCCTCCGGTAGACAGGGCGTTGATGATCTTGATGGCGCAGTAACCGCCGTTGGCCTCGCCGTTCTTGTCGGAATAGTCGCAGACGAACCAGAGGTCATTGAAGTCCGCGGACGCGACATCCACGCGCGGGGTGATCTTGGTCGTATCGGTCGTGCCGACATCGCCCGCACCCATGAGCAGGGCGATGAGGGACGTGTTCGTAGTGATGAAGGTACCCGTGAGCTTAACTTCCCACGAATCGAGCTTTTTGAGCTCCTTCATGTTTTTCGGGCAGTTGTCGATGTCCTCGCCGAAGTCGGTGAAGGAGGGCGTCGCAGTAAAGTTGATCCCGCCGGTGGTCGCGCCGAGGATGTTCTGGTCCTCAATGGCAGGCGTCGCCGGGGTGAACGACTTAAGGAGAACGCCCGCGTTGAGAACGATATTTTTGAAAGTGTCTTCGGGGATTTTTCTGAATTTCATTTTCTCACCTCAATTTTGGGTTAAAAAATCGACCGTCATGTTGATGTAACGGCCTTTGATCCTGTTGTCTGCCGCGTCGGTCTGCGGCTGGGAAAAGGGCGTTCCGCGCGCTATGAGCAGTGCGCCGCCGTCGCAGGGGACGTAAACGCCGCCCAAGCCGATGGCGTTGGAGATCTCCTGCGTTTTCTCAACAATGGGGCGGTAGGAATCGCCGTAATACCAGAGGTTCACCACCATAGGCATGGAGCCGTCGTCGAACGCGCCGAGCACCTGCTCATAGACAAGGTACGGAAACGCCGCGCCGGTCTCGGCCTCATTGGGGTAGGCCGTTAGGCCAAACGACGACATGAACGAATGGAGGGCTTCGGCCTTGGTCATGGCAGCGCCGCCAATCTGCGGACGTTGTACCGCTCGAACTGGAACGTCGATACCGTCGGCGTTTTGGGAAGTTTGGAAACGATGAGGTAGTAGCTTCCGTCCGTCTTGATGATGTCCTGCTCGTCGAGGTTGGTGTTGAGCGGCGTGACAATGGTGTCGGTATAGGTCACGTCGGCCTGCTGCGCGGCAATGCGCTCTGTTGGCGTCAGGCCGGAAAACGCGATCTTGATCTCCGCGCCCTCTTTCCATGCGTTGACGTATCCGCCGACCCCGTCCGGCACTTTCGTTTTGTTCATCACAACGGCGTGGGAATAGAACGTTTCATATAAGCTCATAGTTTCCTCCAACGGTTCAGCCGTTTGGCAAACACGCCCTGCCATGAGGCGGAATCGCTTCCTTTCGTGTAGGAATAGCCGCCGAAGCTCTCGCTCTGGTATGGGCTTGCGAGAACATCGGCGTTTTTGGCTTTCCATTCCTCGATCTCGGCGGCGATAGCTTCCAGCGCGGGCGGGATCGCCAGTGCCCAGATCGCGCCGTCAAACGTTTCGTCCGCGGGGAGCTTATCCCCGCAGCGATACACCCCGTCGCAGAAGATGCTGCCGACGACGCGGAAAAACTGTCCGGCGGCGAGAAACGGCAGCGTGATCTCGCCGTCATTCACGGTGTACTCGCCGGGAACAATGTCCACAACGAAATAGTTGTGCAGCGAGGCACAAATTTCGTCGATCATTGCCCCGCTGCACTTGGGATTCTCATTCACGCTGCCGCCCTCCTATCAGGAGACGGAGGCGAGAATCTTGGCGATCTTCGTTCCGTCCGTGACCTTCGCGCCGTAGACGTGCAGGCCCTTGACCGCGTCGGCAAAACGGCTCTCCATGCGGTACGCCTCGGTCTTGATGATCTGCTCGGCGTAGGTGGTGGCGTCGGTGATCTGCGCGGTGATCTCGAAATACGGCGTCTTGCCGGTGTCCGTGCCGGTGCCGGTCTTGACGTTGTTGGACATGTAAACGTCGAAACCGGCGATGCGGCCGACAAGGCCGTTGATGAGGGCTTCCTGTCCGGCGGTCGCGGTGCTCTTGGCGAAGCGGTCGTCGAGCAGGAGGAGGGAGTGGACGTCCGGGGGAACGACGATGGTGCGGCCCGTGTTGGGGACGTTCGCCTTGTCGAGCTTCGTCTTGAGCTTCACGATGTTCTCATAGACGTTGGAGGCGGTGAGGGCAACGGGGGCGGCGGCAGAGCCGATGGTATTGCCGGCAGCGGCACCGGCGGCGATCACGCCGAGAAGGTAGGCGTCGGAAACGTCGGCGAGGGCGTAGGCGGCGCGGCCCATCGCGGTATCGACCAGCTCGCCCGCGGCCTGCACCTTGTCCACGTCGTCGACCTGGAAGTTGAAGTACTTGGCCTGGTCAATAACAAGGGTCTGATCGGTCGTGGTCAGGGTTTCGGGAGCGTCGATGTCGGTATTCTTGGTGTAGCTCTTTACGGTGATCGCACCGATGGTGTTGATGTGGACGGTGTCGCCGTGGTTGCTGATCTCGCCCTCATAGTTGCGGTTGACGAGGTTGGTGGCGACGTGCGCCTTTTCGAGCGCATAGAGAAGTCTTGCGCTCCAAAGCTCGGGAATAAAAGTGGTTACAGCCATTGTGAATTAGTCTCCTTTCCGGTTGAGGGACGCCTTTACCGCGTCCCAATTCTTGTTAATTTCGGCGGCGGACATTTTCTTGATCTCGTCCGGCGTGTAGCGGGTGACAGGGTTGTTGTTCGGCGGGGTGGCGGTGTTCGCGCCCTGCGTCTGCGTCGTGGACACGAGCGGCTTAAATGCGCCCGCGATAAGCGCGTCGAGGGACGCGGCGTCTTTGATCTTGTCCCCGTCCATTTCGAGCGCGGCCATTTCCTCGCCGCAGCCACGCATGGCGAGGTCGAGGTTCCCGCCGGTGATGTTCTTACTTTCAAAGTAGGCGCGGACGGCCTTTTCCTTTGCCGCCTTGCTTTCCTTTGCGGTGACGTCGGCCTTGTACGACTCGAAATCGGAATGCTCTTTTTCGTATTTCGCTTTGTAACCGTCGTCGCCTTTGGCTTTGAGCGCGTCAAGCTCGGCCTGTACGGCCGGGAGCTTTTCCGCGTCCTCTTTGAAGGCGTCGCGCTGTTCCTTTAGCGCGTCGGTGGTTTCGACGTGCATTTCGACGATGGAATCGACCTGCTCGTCGGTGAGCCCCATTGCCTTGAGGGCCTTTCTTGTGAGTGCCATGATGATTACTCCTTTTCATTCTTTCGCGGCGGTGCATCGCCGCAGAGTAGTAAAAAAGCCGCTTAAAAAAGCGGCAGTAAAAAAATCAGCCTACGGCGGTACATCGCTGTAAGCTGATTTTCTTATTCGGTTATTTGCTGAGGTATTCCTTGATGATCTCTTTGTAATCATCGATGTATCGTTCAATCGCATTTTTCAGGAAACGCCGGGGCCGCTGCGGGTAGCCCATGCGGAACTCCCCCGTCAGGGGATCGCGATATACCCAGCGTTCCTTTGGCGTTCCGCCGCCGATGGCGTATTTGCCGGTTCCCTCGTGGACATAAACTGCGTAATCGACGTTTGTGCCGACTGCGACGGAATCGCCGTCTACCTGATGGGCAATGCTGCCCCGCAAGCGCCCGGTATCGACCGCATCGAGGTCGGTGATCTCGTCCTTTACGTCGCCCTCGGCTTGTATGCCGACGGCTTCGAGCGCACGCAGCTTTTGTTCGGCGGTGGCTTTCAGGACATCGGCTGCATTGTCATAAAGTTTATAGACGAACGGCATGGTTTCCTCCTTTGGGCATAGAAAAAGCACCGTGCAAATACACGATGCTTTCTATTCAATTACGGCTTCATTTCGTTTCTATGGGACAACAGATATTCTGAAAGGAAATCTGATTCCTCAAGCGTGAGGACGCTGAACGGACTAACTTGCGTGTCATCCTCGTGCCCAGAAACTTTATATTTATACCCGTCAACTATCGGGTCAAACCCGAGCTTTTCGCATATACCCAAATACGTCATCTGAACACCTCCAATACAACATTCTCGGATGCAAGCTGCTCCAGCGTTTCCTTTATGTCGTTATCAGTATAAAGCCTCTTATTTGCTCTGTCAAGGAGTTGGTCAACAACGACCTCATTGATTTCGCCGGTAACTTGGTAGCGCATAACATATCCATTGTGGCACGCAATCAGACCATATTTGTATTTGTGCGCAAACGCCGTCTGTAGATCGGAAATGCTCGGCATGCTGTTACCCGGATGATTATGTATCGCAATGATCGTATGAGGCGCTGCATTTGTAACCATTTGTCGCATGCGAAGGCTCGGCATTACCTCACTTTCTATGTTATAATCCGTGCGCGTCATTGATTTTCCGGTCGCGGAATCGATAAATGTCAAATCTTCAAACTTTGTTCCGGAGCGGTGCTCGAGCATCGTTTTAGACGCTTTATATGCCTCGCGTTGTATCTTCACGTTTTCGTCGAGGTTGTTAAAGCGATTTCTATATTCCGACGTCTTTACCACCGGGCTCACCGCTGCACTGTCGTACAAATTTTTCGATTCCTCGCGTTCAGAGGAGGCTTTCATCTTTTCAAACCACTCGCTGTATGTTTCCCGCTTGCGCCCGTGTCCTTTGACAAACGCTTTAACGGCACATCTGCAGTTGTAGATGTTCCAGCCGGACGCGCCGTGCGATCTGTCGCCGGGGAACATGAGCTTCTCGCCGCCGACGGTAAAGGCCTCGTTAACACCGACACGCTGACCGTCCGCCGCGCCGTGCCATTCTCTGGTGCGATGATCCTTTGTGGCGATCCACTCGCGCTGCATTTCGATCCCCATTTCCGCGGCCTTTTCATACGTCGCCTGTCGGCCTCCGTTTTCGGCGGCGGTGACGGCGGTACGCGCGGCGCGGATGGCGCTCTCGACGCTCATGTCAATAATGCGGCGGCGAAGGTCGGCGGCAATGCCGCGGCTGCTGCGTCCCATCAAGATACCGGCGGTTACTGCGTTCGTGATCTGCTTCTTCCCAAATTCCAGGTCGATGCCGCGGCGGACGGCTTTCTCTTTCGGATAGTACGGCATTAAATCCGGCTGCTCAACGATCAGGCGGCGGACGGTCTGCTCATCATAAAGCGTGAAATCGCCGCCCGCGTCGGAGACTTCATACGCGGCATAGTTTCGGTTGAGCGTATATATCCCCGGTGTGGCGTCGTTGACGTAGGAGATGGCGACTTCGTTTGCGTTGGTGAGGCGTTCGGCGAGCTTGTCGCGCAGGGCCTCAAAGCGCTCGCCGCGGCCCATCTGGGCGAGACGCCACTGTTTATAGTCCTCCTCCGTCCATTCGCGGCCATTTACGACCGTTCCGATGAGCTTTTGCATTTCCTCATCGCGGAGGCGGAAGTTGGCGAAATACTCGTCAATGATCTGCTGGAGGTTTTTTGCCGCGCCGCCGTACATCTCCCGGATGCGCTTTTCGAGCGCCTCCAGCTCAGCATCCGTCAGGCGGCGTCCCTCGTCGCGCTTCATTCACCCAGACCGAGGCGGTCGACCGCCGCGTTGTCCCGGCGCTGCATGAGATCGTCGAACTGGTCGGCGTCGCCGTTGATGGTGAGCAGCTTCTTGATGATGTATTCGTCGTCGTAGAACTGCGCGGCTAGGATGAGGCTCTGCGTCTCCTCCTGCCGGTTGATGATCTGGCTGCGCGTGTAGGTCGGCTTGTCGTTGATGCCGAGCAGGGAGAGGATGCCGACAATGAAGCGCGTGACCTGCGCCTCGAACATGTCGGTCTTGAGATCGAGCGGAACATACGCGGCCTTGATGGCTGTCGCCGTCTGGTTTCCGGCGGATACGGCAGCGCTGTCGAAGCACTGGAAGTCCTCGAAGAGCTTCTTCTTCAACATATCAATCGTCGTGTTCGTTCCGGCATACGGCGCTTCCAACGTGTGCGCCTCCGCCTTTGCGCCCTCATCGCCATCCGCGTGGGCGACGTGCGTGGTTTTCATGCGTTCGACAAACCGGGCGTCGTCGAGGTCACCCATGCCGCCGCAGTTGGTGAGCACCCAATAGATGAGGTTGCCCTCATCTACGTTGTTCACCATGTTCGAGGCGGCAAGGTCGAGAGCGTCAATCGTGTTGCGCTTGCCGACGATTTCCGACAATCCGCGTTCGTTGTTAAACAGCGGCACGATGGGAAATCCGGGATAATTCTCGCCGTCGAGGATTTCCGTACCGCCGACCTCGGACGTTCTCACGATCTGCTTGTAGGCTCTCTTGTCCTGCATGATCGTCATCGGCTCGCCTTCGCTCTGTATGTATTCGGTAAAGCCGTCCAACTCGTAGAGCGTGACGCGCTTCGGCTTTTCCGGCGCGAGCTGCCAGAAGCGGATGCCGGCGGAGAGCGCGCCCGTCTCCTCATCGTAGAGCGGCACAAACTCCGTCAGGCGAAACACTCGAAGGTGTTCCAGATCCCAGAAGCCGAACGAAATGCCGCCGATCTGCGCATACTTCGCGGCGGTCATGACCTCCTGGTCGAAATCGGCGCATAGCTTGTCCGCCGTTTTCTTGTCGGCGAATGTGACGCCGTTGCCGAGGAGATAGGCCACCTGTTGATTCACGTCGAAGCGGAAGAACGAGGAGGCCAGCTTGTGGTTGGCGGTGAACATGTCGCGGTGCGCTTTGCCCTGCAAATCGTAGAGGATCTTTTCGTAATTGCTGATGGTCGGGTTTTCGCCGTTGTAGTACAATTCGGCGTCTGCCGCCGTTCTATACGCCTTGCTGCCGGTGTGCTCGTCGATGGCGTTGTTGATAAACGTCGTCCTCGCGTCGAGCGATCCTCCCGCGGCGAGTAAGTCCTGATAGGTATACATGTCTCCTCCTTACATCCACAGCGGGACGTATTCCGTGTCTTTTTTGTTCCACAATTTCCGGACGACGGACGCGGCGCCGTCCGGCGCGTCATCGTGCTCGGCGTTCTCGGTGTAGTCGCAAATTTGGTTGATGTATTCCGCGTCCGTACCGGCGACGAATACCACGTTTTTCCACTCGCTTTTTAAATAGCTCGTGATCTTGACAAATTTGTTTGTCTTTTCGTGGTAGGTGTCGGCGCGCTCGCCCTTGTCGCGGAGCGCCTTGGCAAGGTAGCCTTTATCCGCGTTGCGCTCGCAGTAGATGATCCCGGCGTTGAACGCCTTTCGGAGGCGGATGATCTCCGGTAAACAGTCGTCAACATGCTTTTGCCAGAGCCGCCCGTAAATGTAATACTTGCCGCCGGATTTCTTGCAGATTGTAAACGCGGTTCCGTCCTCGCCGCCGTAGGAGGCGTCGATGTGACAGATGCCCTGTTCGGCGAGCGCCGGGTCTGCACCCGTTTGGGGAGAGGTAAAAATCACGTCATCCGACGCGATGTGCCGAAGCTCGTAGTTCGCGGCAAAAAGGGAGGCTGTCATAGCCTCCCGTAGGTTCTTTAGTTTTTCCTCGGAGATAAGCCCCGTGGAATAGCAGTCGTATCTTTCCGGCGTGGCCACAAGGGAAAAGGCGTCCTCCTTGTGCCACGGCGTACCGATGAACACGATCCGCCCGTCGCGGGTGACGATGTTCCGCAGCTCCCGGACGATGGACTTTGTCTTTTCCCGTTCCGCCATGCTAATTCGATCCTGTAGGTTTACAACATCGTCGCAGACAATGAGATTTGCGTGCTTGCCTGTAAGACTGCCGCCGCAGCCGCAGCCGACGAGCTGTTCCGCGCCGCGTGGGCTGTCGTATGTGGATACGGTCATATTGGAAGCGTTTCCCGTTGTGAGATATACAGGAGAATCCATGAGGATTTCGGCCATATGTCGGAACGCTTCATTTTCCATCACCTTTTGCGCCTGGGCAATTGATTCTATAACGTCTGTATCTGTCTTTCGCATGAAAAGGGCGTTTTTCCCATGGTTCAGCACACACCACATGGCAAGCGCTACGGAAAGGCAGGACGATTTATAGCTCAACCGGTGTGCTTGCAGTGTGTAATCTGCGTCGCCGTAGATGATGTTTTGCATCCATTTCCCGTGCAGCTCATCGGTAAGGTCTTTAAAGCCGATCATGCGGCCTATTGCCGCCGGTCGATACCGCCATATCTTCCAGACTGTTTCTTTTGTGAGCGCCGTCATGAAACAATGCCTTTTGTCTCTTCGAGCAACCGGTCAATATCGGCCTTGGCGTCGTCGGAAAGCTCTCGCTTCGTGAGGTCGACCTTTTCCACAAACAGGCCGTATCTCTTGCCGAGAAGCTCTGCCGCCCGGAGACGGTCTTTCACGCCGGGCAAATCCGGCGTTGCCGCCATATCTCCGTTCTTGTCAACGATCATTCCCGCTTCGCTCTCTCCGCGGAGAACGGAGGTAAGATATTCAAGGATTTCGTTCTGGTCGGCGATCAGGGATGTTTCTTTTTCCGCCATGCGGTCACGGATATATTTTTGAATGTTGGGTTTTGCCAAGTTTTCACTTGCAATGTTATTTGCGTTCTTCCCTGAATACCCCGCGCGAATTGCGGCTTGCGTTGCGTTCAGATCAATCAGATATTCATCGCAGAAACGCTGCTGCTTCGCTGTCAGCTTATCCACAAACCACACCCCCTTCGCGCGTTCCGCCGCCCCCTCCGCTGCGTACGGCTTTCCCGCCTCTCGGCTTCGCCCAAAACAAAAAGCCACGCTTTGGCGCTCGGTGATCGTCCGGCGTCTCTGCGTGGCTCTGGATGGTAATATTATATCACGGATTTTTGAAAAGTTACTGTCTCGAAACTTCCATCAGATTGCCGCGGAGCTGTACCGGGCGGCGCAGTAGTTTTCCAGCGCCCGCATTGCTCGCTTCCATACCGTCGCTTCCTCGGCTATGGCAAGCTCTTGGCAGAGCCGTTCCGCGCCTCTCTTCTGTCTGTCGATGTACAGAACTTCAAGGATTCGCCGTTCCTCGTCTGTCAGCGTGGCAAGGGCTTTCTTCGTCAGCCGCACCTCCGCTTCTGCAAAGCGTAGGTTGTCGGACAATAGATCGATCAGGCAAATGCTGTTGTTCATGCGTTCCTCGTACGATGTGCCGCCTCCCTGCACCGGGGCCGTCCCCGTGGATGCGCTCTTGATGGATGTCATGCGGTCGCGCTCCATGTCGATCTCTTCCGGTATGGACAGAATCGCCGCCTCGTTTTTCCGTAGGTTGAAGAGGTCGGCCTTGCATTTCATTTTCCAGAGTTCGTTCACTTTCTCACCTCGTCATTCAATGTTAAACGCTCTGTGCCGCATTTTCGGATTTTATGCGCATCTTTTCATGCCTCCCACGAAACGCTCAATTTCGCCATTCTCACGGAGCCGAGGACGGAGTAAACGAGGTTCAGCGCTTCTGTGGTCGTGGTGTTCTCGAAGCAGAGGCTTCCGCTCTTGGGAGAGCCCCCACTATTCTGTACCGGCGGATCGTCAGGAGCTTTGACCTCCTCCGCCGGTTCAGCAACTTCCAACGTGGAATGCACCGGTTCCGGCGGCGCTTCTACATGATCGGCTTTCGGCTCCTCGGCGCAAAAGGCACGGAACCCGCCGTTGTTGGTATTCGCCCATCCTACACGATGCGGAAACTTGATGCCGAGCTTCTTAGTCTCCAAGCCCACCGTCTGAACAGAAACGCCGAACATGGCAGCAAGGTCTTTTTGCTGCACGTCGAAGCGCTTCTGCAGATTCTCTATGTACTCCCGGCGCACATCGTCCGGGAGTAACTTAACTTCTTTCCACCGCATGGGTCGATTGAGAGCGTAGGTTTTTACTTCGCCGTTCATTGCTTCACGTTCCTTTCTTGTGAGATAGTCGGACGGGAAAATAACTTTCCCGCCCTTTCCGGCGTGGGTGCGCTTATTGTGTATGCCACGCGCCGTTCGCTTCTTCTCTGCGCAGTCAGTAATGAAAACGTACTTTTCATCGTTCACAGTTAAAGCTCTCCATAACGTTTGATTTGATATCTCTCACCGTCTATGGTGCATATCGTTAAAGTCTCGCATATCACTGGGGGAGACGATACAGGAACAAAAACCGTTCCCCCGTACCTTGTCCCGCAATACTCGCACACATCTCCGGTGATCGGCGCTCCGCAGTTTAGGCAGTTGGCTTTACTGCTCATCCGTCCTCCCATTGGCTGGGACAGCATAGCTTTCTTTTCCATTTTTCATTCTCCTCATTCGCGTATTTAGAGATCAGCATATTGAGATCGCGCAGTCCTCGCATTGTGACAACATCGGATTCGTAGAGAGCGTCGCGCAAGGCGAGGATTTTGGACGCGGGAACAGCGTCAACGGTGGGCGCATCCTCTATCAGTTTTCGAGCTTTCCCCGGCTCTCCTTCGTGCTGCCGGTCGTATTCAGCAAGCAGCGCGTCAGCGTCAATTAGTCTTGCCATAAGAACCATCCTTTCTCTGATAACAATTCAACAGCGGGTCTGTCGTTTCGCAGAAGCAGCAGGGCTTTCCGTCCGAAGCGCTCGGCGGGTAGTGGATGCAGGATTCGCAGTCGTTCATTCCACACCATTCATTCTTGCGCCACAATGGGGACAGTAGGCGGGTAGGTTTTCCTCTACGACGACAACTCCAGTGCCCTTATGCGGATTTTCGCCACACTCGGAGCAGTTCCAAACTTGGAAATCGGTGTTGTACTTCCACCGCCCATGCCGTACAGGTGCAACGTCGGCGGCGGGTAGTTCAAAGATTGCTTTTCGTGTCGCTTCATAGTTGCCGTAAGAAAGCTGCACAGCTCTTATTGCTTCGTGCCGCGAAAGGTATTCATCCATTATCCGCATCTCCTTTCGGCGGTTCGGGAAGCGGCATCCAATACTCAACAAAATCGTCCACGGCGCTAAAGTTTTCCGCGTACTTAACGCTTTCCCACCAGCCTTCCGGGATTAAATAGGCGTCTTTTTCCTCGGAATACTCCATGTCGATATATTCAACGTCCCACACATAACTGCTATCTTCCGTATAATGCTTTCCGTCCGTGTAAAACGCCCTTACGACGATATAGAGCCATTTGTCCGGCTTGTTATAGTACTTCCTCTTAGCACAGATCAGCACATCACGTTCATCCTCCGGCAGTCTGTCCTTGACGCTGATCCATTGCGGGACGGAGACGGCGGGAAGCTCGTTCAAAGCGTCCACAACGTCATACGCTTCAATTAGCGTGCCGTCTCCTTCATCGTCTCCCCACATCTTCCCGTCAACGCATTGATTTTCTACGCATTTAATTGCCGCTTCGCGGTCTATGTATTCAGCCATTGTCAGCCCTCCTGTTCCATGCTTCGATTGCTTCCTCCTGCGCATCATAAAGACACGTTTGCGGGTGGCACAAGCATAATGCGTACCCGCATCCCACCCGGTATCGTTTTACATGCTTAACAACTGTTTCCCCGGAAAAGTAGTTGCAGGCGACATCGCGAAAACTAACCACCCGTATGGATGGGCTCTTTCCGCAAAAAGGACAAGGTTTCAATCTGTCCATTTCCAGCCCTCCCAAGATATCGCCTGTCCGCAATTCTCGCAGTATGTGATTTCTTCCACGCCACCGATAAATTCCCAATGCCCAAGAGAGTAATCGCACGCGGGGCAAATGGCTTCTTTCGTAGGCGTTCCCCATGTCCTGTCAATGCCGCTGTTCGGCGTCTTCGGAATCTGCTTTTCCAGCGCCACAACTGCGATTTTCAACGCTTCAACATCAACGAAATCACCGGCGCCAAGTCTGATTCCTGATTCGATGAGATCATTTTTTGCTTCTTCGTAGGTCATGTAATCAGCTCCTTTTCGTATTTACAGAATGTCATGTCGCAGTCCTTCCTGTCCGCACACACGCTGCATCCGTGCGCTTTGGAAAAGCGGAAAAACTCTGCGGCAGTCCTTGCCGGGTAAACCTTTCGGACGGCGGTTTTCTCGCTTTTCGGCTTCTTGACTTCCACAGGCGCTTTTTTCGGCTTTCTTCCCTGCCTCATGTGCTCGGCTCCGGCCGCTCTCATTTCGTTTGCGAGACAGCCGCAGGATCGCGTTTGACCGTAAATGAAATTGTTCTGCATGATGACTTTTTCCGTTCCGCAGTCGCATTTTACGCGCCAGAAAATGAAGCCCTTTCTGTCCGGCACATCGGCAAGGCCGAGGACAACGAGACGCCCGAACCGCTGACCTGTCAGGTCTTTTCTCGGTCGTGCCTTTAGAGCCGCCCTTGCCTTTTCGAGCTTTGCGCGGGATGCTTCGGCGTTCAGGCAGCCGCAAGACCTTGTGCTTCCGCTCCGCAGGGAATACCCTGCAGCAACCTTTTCGTTTCCGCAATCGCATTTACATAGCCAGTGCGCGCCATCGTGCTCGGCGTGGTCGTATCGGATGACCGTCAGGCGTCCGAAGCGCTGCCCGGTCAGGTCAATTCGTTTCATCCGAGCCTCCGCTTGGCGTAGAGGGCCATGAGTAAAGATTCCGCCATTCCGTCATGCTCTTTGCGGCAGCCCGGCGGGATGAGATTCACGCCGGGGAAGAGCCGCTTGCAGACCTCTATTGACGTGTTCTTGTCGGCAGTGACGGAAAATTCCTTCTTCCACTTCTGCGGGCGGACGAGCTCGTAGGGGATCTCGTATGCTTCGAGCATCCCTTGCAGCCAGCCGAAGCCCTCGCCGAAGTGGAACATAGAGGTCACTCCCTGCCCCGGCATGGCGCTGACGTGCTCTAAGCAGCACACCGCCTTTTCCCCGCGCAGGTCGGAGAGGATGCAGCGGTAGGTGTCGCGGTCGTACCGGAACGTCAGGGCCTCCTCCCCTTGCAGAATGGCAAGAGCGCCGTTCTTGCCGGGGTCTATACCGATGTAGATCATTCTTCCGCCTCTGCGATCTCGCCGTTTCGGAGGGTGTACCACGCATCCGGTTTGTACGTTTTCCCGTCGATCACAAAGGATTTCCACGCGACGATATCAAACGACGTTTTCGATTCAACGGCAATCGTCAGCATTGCGCCCTTGCCGCCGCGGATCATAACGTCATCACCGCGGACTGTACCGACGCCATTTTCTCCAACGGACACCTTACCGCGGGAAGTTGCTGCGCCGAAGTCGCCCGCTGTGGCTGCGCCGCGGTAGCCCGCTGTGGCTGCGCCGCGGTAGCCCGCTGTGGCTGCGCCGCTGTAGCCCGCTGTGGCTGCGCCGAAGTCGCCCGCTGTGGCTGCGCCGCGGTAGCCCGCTGTGGCTGCGC
>ERZ1034844.287-NODE-287-length-28539-cov-14.657211_pt1 | contig 28539 bp, 23 predicted proteins | sample MGYA00520594_ERZ1034844 | MGnify/ENA primary metagenome ERZ1034844 (study PRJEB33766, sample SAMN09781733) | gut metagenome | biome: gut microbiome | host: Homo sapiens | place: Madagascar | study: EMG produced TPA metagenomics assembly of the PRJNA485056 data... | reverse complement strand
AACCCCTGTTTTCGCCGTGAGAGGGCGACGTCTTAACCGCTTGACCAATCAGCCATAGGTTACTTTCGAACCTTGTTTAGTATAATCTATTCTTTTAAAAATTGCAAGTATTTTTTGAAAAATTTCTACAATTTTCAAAGAGCAGCTGATAGGGGAATCGAACCCCTGTTTTCGCCGTGAGAGGGCGACGTCTTAACCGCTTGACCAATCAGCCACAAAAACAGTACTTGCATAGTATAATAGAGATGTCGAAAAAATGCAAGTACTTTTTTCATTTTTTTACACCAGGTCAAAAATGCTGATCTGGTTGGACTCGGGCAGATTTCCCAGTAACCCCAGCGAATCCATCAGTTCAATAATCGTCTTGGATACTTTGGTTCTCTGTCTGAAATCATCTTTGGACAGGAAGGGGCCGTCTTTTGCCGCTTCTACGATGGCATCTGCCGCCTTCTCTCCCAGTCCGTCGATACTGTTTAAGGAAGGCATCAGCTTACCGTCCACGATCTGGAAGGATCTGGACTGTGCCCGGAAGATATCGATCGGCTCGAATTCAAACCCTCTCGCATACATCTCCTGCACGATCCGCATATCGCCCATGGCATCTTTTTCCTTATTAGATAGTGAATCCTGTCGTTTCTTATAATCTGCCATCACGCTTTCCAGATGTTTCTGACCCTGGCACATGATTTCATAAGAGAAAGCCTTGGCACGGATACTGAAAAACGCTCCGTAATACGCTAACGGATAATGGATCTTGCAATATGCGATACGCCATGCCATCATAACGTACGCCGCCGCATGGGCTTTGGGGAACATGTACTCGATTTTCTGGCAGGACTCGATATACCACTGGGGTACATTGTGTGCCAGCATATCCTCTTTCCACTCTTCCCACATGGCGCATTTGCCCTTCGCCACCATACCTTTACGTACTGCTTCCATGATCTTAAATGACTTCTCCGATTCCACGCCCATCTGGATCAGATACAGCATGATATCGTCACGGGTACAGATGGCTGTGGAAATCGTAGCCACACCGCTCATGATCAGATCCTGCGCATTGCCCAGCCATACGTTCGTACCATGGGACAGACCGGAGATACGCACCAGATCGGAAAATGCTTTCGGCTTGGCGTCGATAACCATCTGCATAGCGAAGTCCGTACCGAACTCCGGGATTCCCAGTGCCCCCAGCTTCGTTCCGCCGATCTGCTCCGGCGTGATACCCAGAGCATCCGTGTTCTGGAACAGGCTCATGACATCCTGTCCGTCCAGTGGAATCGTCAGAGGATCTCTCCCCGTCAGATCCTGCAGCATACGGATCATGGTAGGATCATCGTGTCCCAGAATATCCAGCTTCAACAGGTTGTGGTCGATGGAATGGTAATCAAAGTGTGTGGTTATGGTATCCGTGGTCATATCGTTCGCCGGATGCTGTACCGGCGTAAAGGAGTTGATGTCCTGTCCTAACGGCAATACAACGATACCGCCCGGATGCTGACCGGTACTGCGTCGTATCCCGGTACAGCCGGCAGCAATACGGTCAATTTCACTGGTACGTTTATGGATACCGCGCTCTTCAAAATAGTTCTTCACATAACCGAACGCTGTCTTATCCGCCACGGTTGCAATGGTTCCGGCACGGAAGGTCTGACCGGCACCAAAGATAACCTCCGTATACTTATGTGCTTTGGACTGGTACTCACCGGAGAAGTTCAGGTCGATATCCGGCTCCTTGTCTCCCTTAAATCCCAGGAATGTCTCGAAGGGAATGTCAAATCCGTCCTTATGCAGTTTTTCTCCGCACACCGGGCAGACCTTATCCGGCATATCAATTCCTGCCTTACCGGCATACGCTTTTACTTCGTCACTGTCAAAATCCACATAATGGCACTTACTGCAATAATAATGGGGACTTAAGGGATTGACCTCCGTGATTCCCGCCATGGTAGCCACGAAAGAGCTTCCCACGGATCCACGGGAGCCTACCAGATATCCGTCCTCGACTGATTTCCATACCAGTTTCTGTGCAATGATGTACATTACGGCAAATCCGTTTTTGATAATGGAGTTTAGTTCCTTCTCCAGTCTCGCTTCTACGATCTGCGGCAGGTCGGGTCCATAGATCTCGTGTGCTTTGTTATAGCAGATCTCTGTCAGAGTCTTATCACTGTCCGGGATGACCGGAGGACATTTATCCGGACGCACCGGCGCAATCGTCTCAATCATATCCGCGATCATATTCGTATTGGTAATAACAATCTCTTCCGCCTTATCACTGCCCAGATAGGAAAACTCTTCCAGCATTTCCTCCGTAGTATGTAAGAAAAGCGGTGCCTGCTCGTCCGCATCATCGAAACCGCGTCCCGCCATAATGATACGACGGTATACTTCATCCTCAGGATCCAGGAAATGCACATCACAGGTAGCCACTACCGGCTTATGGAACTGCTCTCCCAGTGCCACGATCTTACGGTTGATATTCTGAATATCCTCAATAGAGTTCACCGTCCGCACCTTCTCCGATGCAATCATGAACTTATTGTTGCCACAGGGCTGGATCTCCAGATAATCATAAAAGTTTACCAGTCGTGCGATCTGACTGTCCGACTGTCCGTCCAACAGCGCCCGGTACAGTTCTCCGGCCTCGCAGGCACTGCCCAGGATCAGACCTTCCCTGTATTTCATCACCAGACTTTTGGGGATTCTGGGATGCTTGTTAAAATAGGTCAAATGAGACTGGGACACCAGCCGGTAGAGATTGATGCGTCCCAGATCATTTTTTGCTAAAATGATCGCATGGTAAGAAGGCATCCTCTTCACCGCATCCACACTGGAAGCTCCCAGTGCATTGACCTCTGTCAGCGTATGAATGTTTTCCTCTTCCAGCATTTTGATGAATTTGACAAAAATATGCGCCGTACACTCTGCATCATCCACAGCTCTGTGGTGATTTTCCAGCGATATCCCCAAAGTCTTTGCCACAGCATCCAGTGTGTGCTTCGCCTGATTTTTCAAAAGCACTCTGGAGATACCTACGGTATCCACATAGGTGAACTCCTGCGGATATCCCAGTCTTCTGCAGTTCTCCATGATGAAGCTCATATCAAAACTGGCATTGTGTGCCACCATGATACAGCCTTCACAGAACTGCAAAAACTGCGGCAGGATCACATCGATCTGGGGAGAATCCATGACATCCTCATCCCGGATACTGGTCAGCTTCTCAATCTCAAACGGAATCGGCACATCCGGATTTACAAATGTGGAAAAGCGATCTACGATCTCTCCGCCGGACACTTTCACCGCACCGATCTCAATGATCCGGTTATTCACCGGAGAAAAACCTGTGGTCTCAATATCAAATACCACATAGTCTTCGTGCAGTCCCTGCCCCTTGTCATTCGTTACGATTTCCTTCAGGTCATCTACCAGATAAGCTTCCACGCCATAGATGATCTTAAAGAAATCCTGCTTGTCCGGATTCTCCTCACCGGCTTCTTTTCGTTTTCCTTTTTCTGCCTTCCACAGATCATCCCAGACATGGTTTGCATCGGTAAAACTCTGTACCACACCGTGATCTGTAATGGCAATCGCTCTGTGTCCCCATTTATAGGCTCTCTTTACAATATCCTTTGCCTCGGAGACACCGTCCATATCACTCATCTTCGTATGGCAGTGCAGTTCCACTCTCTTCCGCACGGAAGTATCCATTCTGGTATTGGTAAAATCGGGAATCTTCTTAATACCGGCGATAGAACTGATGGCTAGCTCATGATCGAATTTATCCATCATACAGATGCCTTTTACTTTCAAAAAAGCCCCCGGTTTAATATCGGCGGTCACTTCTTTGACCTGTTCCGTGCGGACAAATATCTTGACCGTCATAGTATCGGTAAAATCGGAGATATTAAAGATAATGATCGTCTTCTCATTCTTGATATCACGGGTATCCACGGACAATACCTTACCGCGGATCGTCACTTCCCCCATATCGCCGATGAGTTCCTCGATTTTCATTGCCTCGTCTTCAAAATCACGGCCATAGACGACATCCGGATTATCAGATCTCTTCAGGGCACCCTTCTCAAAACTGCCGCCCTTACGAAATTCACCTTTTTTGAATTCGCCACGCTTGAATTCGCCCCTGGCACCGCCCTGAAAGCTTTTCGTCATGCCACCATTTTCCGCTCCCTGCTTCTGGGCATTTTCTGTTTTTTTGCCATCGGGCGTCTGTCCCTCTGCCGGTGCGGAATCCTCTTTTGCAGATTCCGGTACATTTTCTCCGTCACTTCCTCTGTGTCCTTTGATACGACCGTAAATGGCATCTACCTGCTGTCGTATCTTCTGTTCTTCTTCCTCCTGGAACCGTCCGGTTTCCTTTTCGATATATGCCGTGTGTATGTTCACGGAAAAGCCACAACGTTCCACCAGAATTTTCTCCAGGATCTGAAGGATTTCCCCTTCCATACTGTGGTTTAACACCGTATCCTCCATGGTCACCAGCATCTCGTTTTCCGCAGGATATTCGATTTTCGCCGTTTTCAGGGCATTATACTGGATATGGCTGTATTCCCGGAACTCTTCCAGCACGCTCTCCTTATAGATATCCATCAGCTTTTCCGGATTGTACTGGGAGGACAGCTCGAATTTTTCATAGATTTTTACCGTCAGATTGGCATTTGGAAACAGTTGCTTTTTAATCTCCTGTTCCGTCGTCCAGATATCTGCTTTCCGGATCAGACGTGTGCTTTTCAGGTACACCCGAAGAAAGTCTCTGCGCTTTGTCGCCGAGACTCTCTCTACTTCCGTCTGTCCCATCAGGTCACGGATATCGTCCTGTAACTGTAATGTCGGAAATACTTCAAAAAAAGGTTTACTCATTTATTTCAACTCCAATGATCCAATTCCTCTTTCAATGCGCTCAGAAGCCGATCCTCCGGAAGCTTTTTGATAATCTCTCCGTGTTTGATCAACAGCCCTTCTCCGATGCCGCCTGCGACGCCGAGATCAGCTTCTTTTGCCTCGCCCGGACCATTTACCACACAACCCATCACTGCAACTTTGATATCCAACGGATAATCTTCCACCAGTTTTTCCACCTTTGTTGCCAGATCGATCAGATTGATCTGCGTCCTGCCACAGGTCGGACAGGATACCACTTCAATACCGCCTTTTCTAAGTCCCAGGGTGCGCAGAATCAGTTTGGCGGACTTGATTTCTTCTACCGGATCCCCGGTCAGGGAGACACGGATGGTGTCACCGATTCCCTGGCTTAAGATCAGGGACAGACCGATAGCGGATTTGATATTGCCGCTGTTCACGGTACCGGATTCGGTAATCCCCACATGTAAGGGGTATACCGTCTTGCCTGCCAGCAGTTCATGTGCTTTGACACACATCAATACATCCGAAGATTTGATACTGATGACCAGATTGTCATAGCCCAGATCTTCGATCATATGCACCTTATCCAATGCGCTCTCTACGATGCCTTCCGCTGTCACACCACCGTATTTTTCTATCAGTGGTTTCTCCAAAGATCCACTGTTGACGCCCACACGGATCGGGATATTTCGTTCCTTTGCCGCATCCACCACCGCTTTTACGCGTTCCACGCTGCCGATATTGCCGGGATTGATGCGGATCTTATCTGCGCCGTTCTCGATTGCGGCAATTGCCATACGATAATCAAAATGAATATCCGCCACTAACGGAATATGAATCTGCTGCTTGATCTCGCGAATGGCTGTTGCCGCGGAAAGGGTCGGCACCGTACAGCGGATGATCTCGCATCCGGCCTTTTCCAGACGTAATATCTGCTCCACTGTAGCCTTTACATCTTCCGTCTTCGTATTTGTCATCGACTGTATGGCAATCGGATTCCCGCCGCCGATCTTGCGGTCTCCGATCTGTATTACCTTTGTATGCATTCTGTAAGTATCCTGCTCACACATAAGAGATACCCTGCCTTTCTTTCTCCTAACGATTCCATTCTAACTATGCAACGATCTATTCGCTTTATTTTTTAAACAACAAGCCCATTTGTTATTTGCTCCGAATAGTTATCTTGTACTTTTAATAACTATACCTCTTGTACAAAAGACTTGTCAATTCGCATAAGTGCCAAACCGCTCCTGTCGGAATGCCCGAATCTTCGTTGTCAATCGTAAAATTTTCACAAGCTGTATCTGCCCTGACCGTTTTGTCTGGCATACCCAGAAAGCTCCAGTTCCATCAGTGCCCGGTTCAGTGTCGAAATATCCAGATAGGAACCGGCATTCCATGCCGCCTGTAAAATATCTTCTGTTGACTTCGGCATCGTATCCAGTAATCCATATACCTGCCGCAGTGGTTCTTCCAGCGTATCTATTCCCGGGGGTATTCTTTTTGCGCCTTTTGCTTTCTTTCGCCTCCTCTTTCGGGTGTCCTCCGGGGAGTCCTGTGAAATCCCCTGTTTTTTCTCCCAGCCTGCCATAAATTCCTCCACAAAACTCTCCGGGGACAAAAAAATGCCGGCGCCCTGTGTCAGCAGACGGTTGCAGCCGTCACTGAGTCTGTCCGTGATCCGTCCCGGCACCACATATACATCTTTTCCCTGTTCCAGTGCCATGTCCACTGTGATCAGGGTTCCGCTTTTTTGTCTCGCTTCAATGACGATCAGGGCATCCGCCAGTCCGCTTACGATCCGGTTCCTCGGCGGAAAATAGGCAGGCAGTGGGCGGACCTTAGGAGCATACGTAGAGAGCAGTCCACCGGACTGCTGCAATTGTTCATACAATTCTCTGTTCTGTGCCGGATAGCAGATATCCACGCCGCACCCCAGGACACCGAAGGACATGCCGCCTGCCGCCAGCGCCGCCTGCTGGCTGATACCGTCAATACCTCGCGCCATGCCACTGATGACCTGGATTTTCTCTCTTCCGAGATGCTGTCCCAGTTCTGCCGCCACAAAACGTCCGTATTCCGAGCACTCTCTGGCTCCGATGATTGCCACCGCCGGCTGCTTCTCCTGCGGCAGTCTTCCTTTGTAAAAAATACCGTACGGCGGATCCGGAATCTCCTTAAGCTTCTGTGGGAATCCCTCTTCCTCCTGCAGCACCAGCCGGATCTGCAGTTTCTCCATCTGTTGGTATTCCTCTATGGGAGAGGTATTTTTCTTCTGTGTGTCCATATATTCCACAATCGAATCGCTCAAAAGTTCTTTCCAGCCGGTCGTCCCCGCCTCATAGACCGCCTGTGGACTGCCGAACCGGGCAAGCAACTGCCTTGCCCGGATTCCGCCGATCATTGGAATACTGCACAGCCAATATGCATAGACTCTCTCTGTCTCTGTCATGCGTTCATTTCTCCTTTTCTTTGTCCTTTTCCTCGTCTTTATGTATATTGCTTTTCAGGCACACATTTACTTCCAATACCTTTCGGAAGGCCTGTAACATGCAGCCTCCAGTAAATGTTCCTTACAGATTTTTTCGCTTTCTTCCAGATCCGCAATCGTTCTGGCCGTCTTAAGTATCCTGTGATACGCTCTGGCACTGAGTTGCAGGCTTTGATACATTTGCTCCATGACCTTTATTTCCTCAGCCCCAAGTTCACAATATTTTTCCATATCCACTGTCTGAATATTACCGTTAAAACGACAATCCGTTCCCATAAAACGTTCTGCCTGAATTTCTCTGGCACGCAGGATTCTGCGTCTCATTTCCTCACTGCTCATTGACGGAACCGTATTTTGCAGATGTAAAATATCGACCGGTTGCAGTTCCACACACAGGTCGATCCGGTCTAATATCGGACCGGATATTTTTCCCAGATATTTCTCAATCTGCGGCTGTGTGCACCGGCATTTGTTCCGGTCAGGATAATATCCACACGGGCATGGGTTCATCGCCGCCACAAGCATAAAATCGGAAGGATACGTCACCATTCCGGCCGCCCTCGCGATCTGCACCTCATGATTTTCCATCGGCTGCCGCATACTGTCTAACACAACCTTCTGAAATTCCGGCAGTTCATCCAGAAAAAGCACCCCACGGTGCGCCAGTGATACCATTCCCGGTCTTGGAATTGCTTTTCCGCCGCCAATCAGGGCTGCCTGCGTAATCGTGTGATGCGGTGCATAAAAAGGACGCGTTGTGATCAGGGCCTGTTCCGTGGGAAGCAGCCCTGCCACACTGAAGATACCGGTCACCTCCAGGCTCTCTTTTAGTGATAATGGTGGTAAGATTCCTGGGATTCTTCCGGCAATCATCGATTTTCCCACCCCCGGTGGTCCCACCATCAACAAATTATGAAAGCCTGCCGCTGCAATCATCGCCCCTCTCTTGGCATTTTCCTGTCCCGTCACCTCTCTGAAATCCCCTCTGCCATCTGCGTTCTTCTCCTGCAGCAGATCCTCGACCCGGATTCTCGGTCTATATATATTGTCCTTCTCCACAGAAGACGCTTCCGCGCCGTTTTTTGCCGCAGTATGCAGCAATGCAGCAAAAAGATCCGTAAGCGTGCTTGCGCCCCAGACCGTGATTCCCGGAATCACCGCTGCCTCCAATGCATTCTCTCTCGGCACTACCACTCTGCGCATCCCCATTTTCAATGCTTCCTGCACGATCAGCAATACTCCCTTTACTTTTTTGAGTTCACCGTTTAATCCCAGTTCTCCCAAAAATAAAGTATCCTGCAGTATCTCTCCCGGTAATAATTCCATGTCCGCGAGCAGTCCTACTGCGACCGGCAGATCAAAAGCAGTGCCGTCTTTGCGTCTGTCCGCCGGTGCCAGATTCACGGTAATATGGCAGGGTGGGATCCGGAATCCGGAATTTTTCATGGCAACACAGACCCTCTCCCTGGATTCCCTGACTTCACTGCCAAGCGACCCCACCATCTGAAAAGACGGAAGTCCCCCGGCCAGATCCACCTCCACGCGAACCGGATAGGCCTGTAATCCGTATACAGCGGCTGAATGAATCGTAGTAAACATAAATAAAATACCTCCTTTGCATCTTTGTTTTATTTTTATAATGAATTTCATAAATACCAATCATGTAGGAAAAATATTGCGAATTTGGATAATGAAACGAACCAATCCATCAGATAACTACAGAACGATAGAACAACATCTAAATACGAAATCACCTTAAATATAACTTTTGCATCCGCGCATATATAGAAAAAGGCAGCTACAAATGCTGAAATTGTTTTACATCTTCTAAATACATACAATGGGAATTTTTATGAATGCCATTCGGCATATCAAAACACAAAACAGAAAAAAGAATTTGTAACGATTCAGAACCATACATCCATAAGCTTTCACCCAATACTGCATTACTATCAACTGCAGTATTGGGATGGAATCATTTCGTTGAAATCATATCAGATTTTATTTTCCATGCTGTCCGGATCCTGTGCGAACTGGATGGCATGTTCTCTGTCAATCTTGCCTTCAAAATACAACTGGACAATGGCCTCGTCCATCGTAATCATCCCCAGCTTGCGGTTTGTCTGCATCACGCTTGCCAGCTGATGAGACTTTCCTTCACGGATCAGATTGCGCACAGCATGATTGGCATGCATTACTTCAAATGCTGCTACACGGTGTTTTCCGTCTGCCGTGGGAATCAGCTGCTGGGAGACAACGGCCTCCAGTGTATTGGACAGCTGTACTCTGATCTGTTGCTGCTGGTGCGGCGGAAACACATCGATTACACGGTCTACCGTGCTGGCAGCACCGATCGTATGCAGAGTAGACAATACCAGGTGTCCGGTCTCTGCTGCGGTAATTGCAACACTGATTGTCTCAAAGTCACGCATCTCTCCTACCAGGATCACATCCGGATCTTCACGCAGTGCCGCTCTTAAAGCATTGGCATAATTATTGGAATCAATGCCGATCTCTCGTTGGTTAACCATAGACATTTTATGCTGATGCAGATACTCGATCGGGTCTTCCAGCGTAATGACATGTGCATCCCTGTTGTTGTTGATTTTGTCAATAATCGCTGCGAGTGTCGTAGATTTACCGCTTCCGGTAGGTCCTGTCACCAGTACCAGACCACGTTTTCTCTGATACAGATCTATCACAGATTCCGGCACACCCAGTTCCTCAGGAGAAGGTACCACGGTACCCACCAGTCGGAATGCCAGTGCTACAGAGCCACGCTGTTTGTAAGCATTGACACGATAACGACCGCAATTCGGAATGGAGAAAGACATATCATATTCTCCTCTTTCCTCAAAACGCTCTCTCTGCACCTCGGTCATGATGTTAACCAGGACTTCCAGGGTATCTGCCGGAAGCATTTTGGGATACTCCATGGTGATCAGGTTACCGTTTACACGCATTTTGGGTGGAATTCCTACGGTAAGATGCACATCACTTGCGCCTGCCTCTTTGGCAGCTCTCAGGATTTCTTCTATTGTCGGCATACTGTGTTTCCTCGCTTTTTCTCTTTCTCACACCGCATTGTTCTATCGTAAACCTACTTTTTCATAATATAGCGGTTATCCATTGTTTTCATAATATCCACGATCTGGATATCTTCATTTTCCTTAAGCGACAGATCCAGGATACTGTTGTCCCGAAAACTCACTACAGTCGGGCGTAAGACATTGTCCTCATTCTCATTCAATACCAGTGCTTTTTCCCCCGTGCTGAGCTCCACGCTGGCTCCGGGCGGCAAAATATTGATGGAACGGATCAGTGCCCGTACTGTCTCCGGATCGTATACTTCGGGATGTTCCAGGAATTCCTGAATCGCCTTCACTTCCGATTGTGCGGTTCCCTGCAGTGTCATGGCCGTGATCTCATCGTACCGGTTTGCCACCAGCAGCACATTGGAACCGGGCAACATTTTATACCTGCTTTCCTTCCCTTTTTCCGGGAACAGATCCAGCTGCCTGGCAGCCGCCTGCTGGCAGATTCTGCGGATTCCCGTACCGTCTGTGGCGAAAGCATCCTCAATCATACCGTACGCCTCTTCCTGCGTCTCACAGCACTGCAGCATCGCCTCTCTTGTATACGGTGCCCCGTAATACACGTCATTCTGCTTCTTCATTTTTCCCATATCATGGAGAATTGCGGCACACACGGTATGATACTGCTCTTCTCTCCTTATATTCATTACATGGGTAAGCATGGCACAGAGAATTGCCACATTCAGGGAATGTCTGGATACATAATCCTCCAGACTTCTCAGATTCTGGTAGAAATTGATTTTTTCATCCAAATGACCATAGTTACGGATCACCATGTCCGCGATTGCCTGGGTTCTACTCTGCTTTCTGGTCTTCAGAATACGTTCCAGTTCTTCCTCGATCGCGCTGACTGCCTTGATCTGAAATCTTTCAAATTCCAGATCCTCCTGTGTCATAGGGGGAAGCGGTTCCGCCGGCTCCAGGACATAGACACCGATCAGGCCAAAATTGCGGATACTTTCGATCGCCTGTACAGACAAAAGAGAATTCCGGTCGAATAACAGAATGCTTTTCTTGTTGTAAACCGGTCTCGCCAGACGCATTCCTGTCTTCAAATCTTCTGTTCTCACAAAACGCATCCCCGTAGTCCCCCTTTATCCGCATCGTACCTGTGTCTGCCCTGGCAGAGTCCCCTTTTCCGGTTCCAATTGCCTCGCCACAGACGTGCCCTGGTGCATCAGAACCGATGACTCTGAATAGTTACAATATATCACAGTGTCCATAAATTGACAAGATTCTGTTTAATCCTCACACAGTTCCTGTGCCAGCTTGCGAAGGGCTCTTTTTTCCATGCGTGATACATAACTTCTGGAGATTCCAAGCATTTCCCCCACCTCTTGCTGCGTGTGTTCTTTTTTCCCGAATATTCCATACCTCAGTGTCAGAATCCGTCGTTCCCGTTCTGTCAGGCATTTGTCCATTGCCGGAAGTAATCGTCTGATGTTCCTTCCAAGCTCCAGATCTTCTATCACGTCTTTCTGTTTTTCTTCGATGATATCCAGCAGATGAATGGCATTCCCTTCTTTGTCCCGGCCGATCGGTTCATACAACGAGACTTCTCTGGATAGCTTTTTCCGGCTCCTGAGCATCATCAAAAGCTCATTGTCTATGCATCTGCAGGCATACGTTGCAAGTCTCCCTTTGCCGGCATCAAAAGAATTTACTGCCTTGATCAGGCCGATACATCCAATGGAAATCAGATCCTCCATGTCCTCTTCTACATTCTGGTACTTTTTGGCAATATGCGCGACCAAACGCAAATTCCGCTCCACCAGGATCTCCTTTGCCTGTCTGGCTTCTTCCACGGTACCTTCACGGAGCATACGGATATAATAAGCTTCTTCTTCCGCGGTTAAAGGCTGCTGAAAGGTCTTCAAAAAACACCTCCGTGGACAGTTGCTTATGATAGTTTATGTGTTTTGCTGTCCACAAGTGCCTGTCAGTCTCCCCGGATTCTCAGAATAAAAATTGTGCCATCACATAATTGCTCAGATCCAGTCCTCTCTTTGTCAGCGCAAGAAAATGTTCCCCCGTTTCCGTACAGTCTGCCTTCAGCAGACCATCCGCAACATTCTGTTCTATGATTTTTCCATAGACTTCTTCCATCCGTTTTCCATACTGTTTTTGGAAATTCTCATAGGATACTCCTCTTGTCAGGCGCAATCCCAGGATCATCGTCTCTTCCATCTGCTCCGGTACTGTTAGTATCTGTTCTTCTTCCCTGCATTCCAGAGGATGTTCCAGATATTCCGTAAGTGCTCTTCTGTTCTGAAATCTCCTGTTGTCGACCATAGAAGCCGCACCAATTCCGAATCCGAGATAATCCCTGCGCACCCAGTATCCCACATTATGTCTGCACTCATAGCCTTCCCTGGCATAGTTGGAAATCTCATAACGTCTGAATCCATACTTTGCAAGAACCTCTATCGTCTCCTCATACATGGCCCGTTCGGTGTCCTCATCCGGCAGCAATAGTTTTCCCTTTTCCTGCATTGCTGCAAAAGGAGTCCCTTCTTCCACGATCAGGCTGTACGCGGATATATGCTGCGGCATGGGATCCAGATGCAGCACTTTTTCCAACGTATCCCGATACGTATCTAACGTCTGCCCCGGAAGTCCGCTCATTACATCCACGTTTATATTCCGAAAACCTGCTGCCACCGCTTCCCGGTACACCTCACAAAAGCAGTCAAAATCATGGATTCTGCCTAGTATTTGCAGTTCTTCTGCCTGTGCGGACTGCATGCCGATGCTGAGTCTGTTGATTCCGGCTGCATGAAAGCTGCGAAGCTTCTCTTCAGATGCAGTTCCCGGATTCACCTCCATCGTGATCTCCGCCTCTTGCGCCACCTCGAAGTTCTCCCGGATAACGTCCATCAGCTGTTGCACCCATTCTCCGGATAGCAGAGACGGTGTTCCTCCGCCTAAAAATATGCTTGTCACCATGCGGTCTTCATAGGCTGCCGCCCTTCCCCTGATCTCTGCAAAAAGTGCAGCCATATAAGCCCCGATTGTCTGCGCCGTCGCCGGTGCGGACAGGAAATCACAATAGCTGCACTTTTTTACACAAAAGGGAATGTGAAGATATAATTCCAATTCCTTTTGTTCCATATAAATCCTCTTAGTAAATCCTCTTAATCCTTACTTCCCCGCAAATCCCCTGCACAAAAAGAACTTGTGTCAAATATCCTGTTATTTATCATCATCCAGCTTCAGGACACTCATAAATGCCTTCTGAGGAATCTCTACATTGCCGAACTGACGCATACGCTTCTTACCCTCTTTCTGCTTCTCCAGCAGTTTCTTCTTACGGGTAATATCACCGCCGTAACATTTTGCCAATACATCCTTACGCATCGCCTTCACGGTCTCTCTGGCAATCACCTTGCCGCCGATTGCTGCCTGAATGGGGATCTCGAATAAGTGTCTGGGGATCTCGTCCTTCAGCTTTTCACACATCTTGCGTCCTCTCTCATAAGCCGAGTCGGCAAAAACGATAAAGGACAGCGCATCCACTTCCTCACGATTGATCAGAATATCCAGCTTCACGAGATTGGATCTCTCGTACCCTTTCAGATCATAATCGAACGAAGCATACCCACGGGAACGGGATTTCAAAGCATCGAAAAAGTCATAGATGATCTCATTCAACGGCAGTTCGTATTTTAATAAAGCTCTGGTGCCTTCGATATATTCCATACCGAGATATTTACCGCGGCGCTCCTGGCACAGTTCCATGATTGAACCGATGAACTCGCTTGTCACCATGATCTCCGCATTGACGACCGGTTCTTCCATGTACTCGATCTCCGAAGGATCCGGCAGATTGGAAGGATTGGTCAGTTCGATCACTTCTCCGTTGGTCTTGTGTACTTTATAGACAACACCGGGTGCGGTGGTCACCAGATCAAGATTATACTCTCTCTCCAGTCTCTCCTGAATGATCTCCAGATGTAACAATCCCAGGAAACCGCAGCGGAAACCGAATCCCAACGCAATGGAAGTCTCCGGCTCATAGAACAGGGAGGCATCATTTAACTGTAACTTTTCCAGTGCATCTCGCAGATCCGGGTATTTGGATCCGTCTGCCGGATAAAGTCCGCAATATACCATCGGCTGTACCTTTTTATAACCGGGCAGCGGTTCCGCACAGGGATTGTTGTCATCCGTTACGGTGTCACCTACCGCTGTATCTTTTACATTTTTAATAGAAGCGGTCATATATCCTACCATTCCGGCAGAAAGCTCGTCACAGGGAATCAATTGTCCTGCGCCGAAGTAGCCTACTTCCACGACTTCTTCCTTCGCACCGGTTGCCATCATGCGGATCACCGTACCCTTTTTTACCGTGCCTTCCACCACACGGCAGAAAATGATGACTCCCTTATAGGAATCATATACGGAGTCAAAGATCAGTGCCTGCAAGGGATTCTCCGGATTCCCTTTCGGTGCCGGAATCTTTTTCACGATTTGTTCCAGCACTTCCTCAATGCCGATACCGTTTTTTGCGGAAATCAGTGGTGCATCCTGTGCCTCGATACCGATCACATCCTCGATCTCCTCGATGACTCTCTGCGGATCCGCGCTGGGCAGGTCAATTTTATTGATGACAGGAAATACATCCAGGTCATGATCCAGTGCCAGATAGACATTGGCCAGGGTCTGTGCTTCGATCCCCTGTGCCGCATCCACGACTAAGATTGCTCCGTCACAGGCTGCCAGGGATCTGCTTACTTCGTAGTTAAAGTCTACATGTCCCGGGGTATCGATCAGATTGAAAATATATTCTTCGCCGTCCTGTGCCTTGTACACAGTACGCACCGCCTGCGCTTTGATCGTGATACCGCGCTCCCGTTCCAGATCCATATTGTCCAGAACCTGTGCCTGCATCTCTCTGCTGGTAAGGAGTCCTGTTTTTTCGATAATACGGTCTGCCAGGGTGGACTTGCCGTGATCTATATGTGCCACAATGCAAAAATTGCGGATCTTGCTCTGGTCTATTTCTGCCATTTATGATTTCCTTTCTGCTACATTTCAAAATAAAGGTGGGCTGTCGGTTTGATCCACCCGACACTCCCTGCAATTTACGATTGTAGCAGAATTCAGGATTCTTGTCTATGTTTTTATATGTAACTGCTTATGCGCCACGCAGTACCATATCCAGAATATGTGCCAACGGATCACAGGCATTTTTCGCTTCTTCCAGGGTATTGTTTTGTGCTCCCAATTCCACCAGCAGCGTCCGCGGACGCAGATGCATATTGTACCGGTATCCTTTCAGGTAAATCCTTCGGGTCAGCCCCGGATAATACTCTGCGGCTTTCAACTGCATCTGAAAAGAAAAAGCCAGATTCGCCTCCTGGTTTTCGTTATATAAATAATCAATATCTCCCGTCTTCCGGGTACGGCTCAGTCCGTTGAAAAACATAAATCTTGCCGTCGGTCTGCCTTCGATCTCCGTAACCAGTCTGGTTCCTTGCGCCACTTCATCCCGGTGCAGGTCTATCACGATCTGTAAGGATGGATTTTCCGAAAGGATCCGTTCGATCTCCGGCAGTGCCCTGGAATACGCGTTGTCCCTGGTCTCTGCGTCGTATTGTCCGGTATGATGTATCACCTGATATCCATATTGCTCCGTCAGAATCTTCGCCAGATATTCCCCCACTCCCACGATTCCGGTCGTGACATCTCCCGGCACCGAATCTGCAAAGGTCTCCTGGGAATGGGTATGATAGATCAGGATCTGTGGGGTCTCTCTATCCTGCGGTAACGTCATGTCCATTCCCATTAATTTATCAATGTTCAATTGATCGCTGCCTGCCATGGTATTGGCATCGATCGCATAAAAATTGCTTACCAGTGTCTCATAATCCGTCAATTGCGTAAGGTCGATCTGCACTTGTCTGTCCGCAGGAATAAACGCTGTTTTCTCCGGTGTGATATTCGTTTCTGACATTTGTGATGTATCCCCGTGTTCCATGGTATTCTCCGCAGCTTCTCCGGGAAGCACGATCTGCGCACTGATCAGGTCCCGGGTCGTCATCATCCGGCAGGTCGCATCCTCTTCCGGACCCTGTGTTTCATTTTGTACCAGACATCCGTATCCGGAAAGCGGAAAGGTCACATCCAATACCTGTTCGAACAATAATCCACGCATATTATCTGTGTCCTGCAGGGCACCGGCAAATGTCAATAAAGGAAATTCATTTTCCCCGGTATCCAGCATAAGAATGCTGCTAAGAACTGTCATCAAAAACATTCCTGCCCGGTACCGGATCCTTTTATTCTTTTTAACTGTCCGCACTCCCCTTCCGATACTTTCACCTCTATATATATGCGGCTACGCCCAGTTTTTTTCCATGGCAATATTGATTCCTTCGGATACCGTATAGCTGACTCGCTTGATCACAGCGTCAATATCTTTTCCGGTCATATACATATTATTCAGTTCAGCGAACGCCATCCTGTGTTGTCCCATATATTTCACGGCGTCGAATTCTTTTTCTCCCTGCATCAGTTTCTCCAGTGCATCTCCTACGATCGTCGCCGCATCCACCACGGTAGGAATTCCGATTGCGATCACAGGGACTCCCAAAGTCTCCTGTGTCAGGGCATTGCGGTGATTACCGACACCGGAGCCCGGCTGGATTCCGGTATTGGTGATCTGTATGGTTCTGTTCAGGCGTCTGGTGCTGCGGGCCGCCAGGGCATCTACGACAATCAGAACATCCGGCTTCGTCTCCTTCACCACACCGCTTATCATCTCTGCCGTTTCCATTCCGGTCTTCGCCATCACGCCGGGTTCCATGCTGCTGACAAGATTCATTCTGGTGCAATTATAAGCTGCTTTACCATAGGTTCTGACCACATGTCTGGTGATCAGCAGATGATCCACGACCTGTGGTCCCAGAGCATCTGCGGTCACCTCTCTGTTTCCCAGCCCCACGATCAGGACGGATTTTTCTTTCTGTTCGTCAGGCAATAATTTCAGTAGCTCCGCCGCAAGCGCCTCCGAGATCTCCCGGTGATAGTCCTCATCCGGTTCTACCAGGGCAGGTGCTTCCATGGTAATATATATCCCCATAGGCTTTCCGAGCTTTTTCTCCGCATTTTTCGTATCGATCGTCACTTTGGTGATCCGGATGTCCGTTTCTTCCTCATAGTGTTCCTCCACCGACACTCCTCTTAATTTACTCTCCTCTTCATTGACACTTTCCTTCGCTTCCAGAGCCAGGTCTGTTCTGATCTGAAACGTTTCCATTTTGCCGTCCTTCCGCCGTTTGTTTTGCTTCTACGGTCTTATTTTGGGATTTTTTCTACTTTTCTTTTTCCGTACTTTGTTTACTAACATTTTTTACAAAAATCCGTAAAATATGTATTGACAAAAACCGGCAGATTGTCTAAACTACAATAGTATGTTTACGTTAGTCTTCCGTGTCTGGCTAAAGTGAAACATTTCTTGTAAATTATAATTTTATTGTATACATTATGGAGGTGTACGACTTGGCTAACATTAAATCTGCAAAAAAGAGAATTTTAGTATCCCGCACAAGAGCTGACAGAAACAAAGCTATCCGTTCCGGCGTTAAGACCGCTATCAAGAAGGTTTACGCTGCAATCGAGACCGGCGACAAGGAAGCTGCAAAGGCTGAATTGACCGCTGCTATCAAGACAATCGAGATGGCCGCTTCTAAGGGCGTTTACCACAAGAACAACGTTGCCAGAAAAGTTTCCCGTCTGACCAAAGCTGTTAACGGAATGGCTTAATTTTTCTTGAAACGATACAGAATTTAAGGCATACAAAAAGCACCTATACCGTCATGTAGGTGCTTTTCTTATGCGCTGTTTTTCAAAAATTTTTCAAGCTGCATTTTCACAAAAGCGCCCAGTGGAATCCATAGATTCTTCCGGGCGCTTTTCCTCGTTGTTCTTGTTCTTACTATCTTCTGCGTCCACCGCCGCCGTGACTGACACCGCTGCTGCTGTGATGGCTTCCGCCATGTCCGCCGCTGTGCCCACTGCTATGGCTGCTGCCGCTGCTACTGCTGGTCTCGATTCTTCTGGTCACCACGTTTTTACGCAGGTACTGATCTCTGGTGTCATTGATTTTCGGCTTCTTGCCCTCGACATATTGATTCACAGCAGTGGTATCCTTTGCCTTCGTCTGTCTCAGGTTCACCAGTGCATAAATCAGCGCAACAACAAATCCTGTCACAATCCAGGGAAATACCGACATGGGAACCGCCTCTTTGCTCTCTTCCATGGTTCTGGTCACATAATCCACATAGGCTCTGTATGCTTTGTAAGGGCTGTCATCTACATAATCATAGACAATATCCAGTGTCTGGTCGATCTCATAGTTTCCGAAATAGTCATAGACATTTCCACAAGTCGATAACCAGCTTCCCTTCTGTCCCTCATACCAGTTATCCAGCAGGAGGACGCCGTTGCCGTGCACCTTGTCATAACCGAAGTTACTGTAATCGTAGAAATTGTCAGCCAGATTCCTCATTGCGGTCTCCCAATCGGTGCTGCCGACTTCTGTTGCATGAAACGCCTCTGCCAGACCGGGATTCTGCAGATCATACTCCACAGATTCAGAAATCGTAACAACTACAATATCCGCCTGTATTTTCTCTTCGCATTGTGCTATGTAATCCCGCAGGTTCTGTTCTTCCTCGTCTGTCAAAACATCCGCATAGTCAAAAACACGTTCTGTGGGGTCCTGGGCATTCGCCCGGACAGTCTTTGCTGTTGCAAAATGAATCACTGCCGCTACGATGGTAACCACTGCCAGCACCCCGGCAATGATGAACCATACTTTAAAATATTTGAAGTACTGTCTCCGTGCTTCCCTCTTGATATCTTTTTCCATTGTTTCGCTATCCTTCCCTCATAATCATTACAGCAGACTGGCAATTGCATTCAACATACACAAAATTGCCGCCAGTGTCACTCCCAGTGTTCCCGCATAAGCCCACACCTTCGCTTTGGAGATGGGTGCGATGCCTACCAGTTTACCGGTCTGTCCGTTTACATAGAAAGGATATTCTTTCCCTTTGTAAGTATAATCATATTTCCATACCGGCAAAAGTCCATAATTCACAGAGCTGTCCGTTACGCTGACATTTTCTGCTATTTTACGGACGCTGGCGTATCCGGAATAGCTGTCATTCAGCATTTTCTTCGCATCTTCCTGCATCTTGGCTTTTGCACGGCTCTCTATCAGGTCAGAAGTCATATTGTAGCGCTCGCTATAGAATCCGGATAAATATTCCGGCTTGAATTCCTGCATTTCCTTGTAATCAAACGGCTCCATGAGATCCATGACATCATCCGGCATACCTACGGATGCATCTACAGGAATCTTGTCAAAATCAATGTCCATGTCACGGACAATATCATAATAAGAAGTCTCCGTGTACTGGGTATTGCCAGTGGTCCAGCTGCGCACCTTGGTGCCCTCTCCATGGAAGGTACAATTGGTATTATAATCATAAAACCAGAACGGTACATAGTCGCCGTGGATGCCATTCAGTCTTACCTCAGACAGAAAATCCGTCGGTGCGAAAACACACTTTTCAAACTTGCTGCGGATCAACTGTTTACATCCTTCCTTGCCCATCTTGAACGGGATCAGCATATGCGGTGTATATACACCGGAGATCTGGTCATCTACGATCAGATAGTTGTCACAATAGGGACACTGTGTTGCGGAGGTTGCTGCTGTCATAGGAATCTCACCACCACAGTTCGGGCATACCTTTGTAACCTTTTGCTGTGCATTTACAGCACTTTTCGGTTGTGCCGTAGCACCGGTCGTGCCGCCCTCCTGTGTTTTTGCATCGACGACACCGGATGCCGGCTGACCGTTCTCCGCTTCACTCGTTACGATCACGCCGTCTTCACGTTCCTCACTGTCCTCACTCTCGCAGAAAGGACAGAACATTTTCTTTCTCTCCGGACTGTAGACTACATTGCCGCCACAGTTTTTACATCTAAAGATCATCTTTTACCCCTCACCTTCTGTCATGTTACGACCATTCTCTCGGTAACTCCTATTTTATCCACAGGCAAAACAATTCGACAAATCTCTGCTCTTTTGCCCAAGTTTAGATTTATCTTATCATACTTCTCTCTCTATTTCCATATTGCAAAATTGCACGAAAACATTTTTTATCGTCCCTGTCCGGATCTTCTGTTTATTATTTCATCAGTTCTTCGTAATCCTCCGGTAAGAAACGGTGATAAATCACATGACATCCTTCCTCCCGGAAGCAATAACAATAGGGATCTCCTATTTCCTCCGGAAAACGGATCATAAGGTCGAAATCCTCTCCCTGCATCTCTTCCACATAAATATTCTGCGAATATCGTAAAAATAACTGCCGGATATCCTCCAGGTGGCAATCATGCTGCCCGATCCTGTGGATCAATTCACCGATAAATCCTTTTTCTGCATAATTCTCGTGAACATAGACACTTCCTTCTTCCGGAACACAGAGGCAAAACCGATCTCCCCCACGGGTGACGGTAAGCTTTCCAAGTCTCTGTATCATATCTTCCGGCTGATTTGCTAATACGTTTTCCATCTCTTCCGCCGTAGTAGCGGTCTCCAATAAATGATTCAGTGTGGATAACGGATAATAGAACCGGATTTTTTCCCGACGAAAGCCAAGTTTTGCCTGCTCTTCCTGTATCACACCAATCAGATTTTTTTCTAATTTATCGAAATTCATGCAAGCTGTTTCCTCTCTTCTCCAGACAGTCCGTCCGGAAATTTATCCAGTTCTGTCTCTGCAATGGCACGCGCAGGTCTTCTAACAGATTCTTCTCTGCGCTGTTTCTTCTGTGGTTTGCCGTTACCGGCCAGATGTACATGCTTCATTCTTGCTGTTGATTTTCTTCACGTACTTCCTGTACCAGTTCCGGATCACATTCCGCGATCGCACAGATATCCTCATCCGAGTATCCCCTGGCAATCATATTCCGGACAATCTGCACTGTTTTCCCGGTTTCACCGATCCGTTCACCGATTTTTTCACCGAGTTCCTGTCCAATTTGCTGCCCGATTTCCTGCCCGATATATTGTCCGATATTCCGTTCCTCTGCGCGCAGATCTGCCAAAGCTTTACACATGTCGTATCTCTCCTCTCCGTTCTCATCTATTTTCAGATAAAACTCCATATACGCTTCCAGTTCGGGAAAATCCAATAAAATTGCCATTAATTCTATGGTATCGAAAGTCAGGTTCTGATATGCTGCATTTTCCTGCATCAAATTTTCAAGCTTTTGTCTGTCATCCCGACAACAAAGCGCCTGAAATACTTCTCTCAAATCTGTATGAAACTTTTCAAAATCTTCTTCCTCATGAATACGATACAACTTCATAGGATAATCTGCAAACGGAAGCTGTCTTTCTGACGGTTCCGTTCCGAAGTCCATCATATCCGACAGGCATAGCGGTCCGTCCCATTTTTTCTCCCCATGATACAGACATAACGTATATACCGGAGCCAGCCTGTCTTCTTTTTTGATGCCACTAAGCCATTCCGCATCTTTAAGTTCTTTTGATCTGTTATACTTGTTTCGTAATTCCCGTAGCTGTTTCAGATACTCCTGCACATCATATTCCATACACCGCAGCGGCATCGCATAATCTACATAGCTCTGTGCCTCCAATGCAAATATACGAAACGTTGTTCCATCCTCCAATATTTTCTTGATATCACGGTATTCTTCTCTGGGCTTCTCTCCCTGTCTCTTACGTTTTCCTCCACGCTCTGCAGAATGCCTTTTCGGATGTGTCACATATCGTTCCGACTGTTCCATAAGCCTCTGCGGTTCTATCACCGCTTCCCCTCCGAAGAACACTGCGTTGAACAGATCTGAAAAACGATTGGCATCCCCCAGATACTCCTGCATTGCTACTGCTGTTTGTCCCATACGTTACCTCCTTTGTCCTGCAGGAGCATATAACAAAATGTCAGTGGAATCCTACGACATTTATCCGTAAACGCATTTATCACTATGCAAAAATCACATTGGGAATACGTCAGGTCAGAAGCTCCTGCTTTTAGAATGTTTGATATTCCATGAAAAAGCACGATTTTCCGACTTGCCAGATGAAACAGATTTGCCAAAAAGAAAAACTACTATGCTTTGTATCTAACATAGCATAGTAGTCTCTTTGTTGCAAGTGTTATTATGATTTTTTGTTATAATCTACGATAATAATTTTTCTTGTAAATTGCTTTTACGCGTAACAGTAATTGTTCATGATTGCTTATTGTACTCGTAATTATTTATTATAGTTGACGATCTGTCCGAAGTCAGCCTTCAGGGAAGCGCCACCTACCAGACCACCGTCGATGTCTGCCTGTGCAAACAGTTCGGGAGCGCTGGAAGCAGATACGGATCCGCCATACTGGATACGGATAGCTGCTGCGGTTGCATCATCATAGATTTCAGCGATGCACTCACGGATTGCCTTACATACTTCCTGTGCCTGCTCGGTAGTAGCTACTTTGCCGGTACCGATCGCCCAGATGGGCTCGTATGCGATCACAGCGGTTGCTGCCTGTGCGGCAGTTACATTCAGGAATGCGATCTTGATCTGCTGACGGATGAAGTCGATGGTAACACCCTGCTCTCTCTGCGTCAAAGTCTCACCACAGCAGATGATGGGAGTAATGCCATGTTCGAAAGCCTTGAGGACTTTCTTGTTCACGGTCTCGTCAGTCTCTGCAAAGTACTCTCTTCTCTCGGAGTGACCGATGATCACATACTTCACACCTGCATCATCTAACATTGCGGGAGAAATCTCGCCGGTGAAAGCACCCTTCTCCTCGAAGTACATATTCTCGGCACCAATCATGATATTGGAACCCTTTGCTGCCTCCATAGCGGGAATGATGTCGATTGCGGGAACGCACAGCAGTACGTCTACTTCATCATTTGCTACGAGGGGCTTTAAAGTATTGATCAGTTCTACTGCCTGGCTGGGAGTCATGTTCATCTTCCAGTTGCCGGCAATGATCTTCTTTCTTGCCATAACCATACACCTCTTTATTTTGCTATTTTCTCTTATTTATCGTCTGCTGCAACGCACGGCGTTGCAACTCCTAGATTTTCTCTTATTTATCATCTGCTGCTGCAACGCCGGGCAGTTCTTTGCCTTCCAGGAACTCCAGGGAAGCACCGCCACCGGTAGAAATGTGGCTCATCTTGTCAGCGAAACCAAGCTGGTTCACAGCTGCTGCAGAGTCACCGCCACCGATAATGGTAGTTGCATCGGTCTCTGCCAGAGCCTTAGCTACAGCGATGGTACCTGCTGCCAGGGTAGGATTCTCGAATACGCCCATAGGTCCGTTCCATACAACAGTCTTAGCGGTCTTAACAGCCTCAGCATACAGAGCTGCAGTCTTGGGTCCGATATCGCATCCCTCTCTGTCTGCGGGCATGTTGGTAACATCATATACCTGAACCTCAACAGGAGCATCGATTGGGTTAGGGAAATCAGCGATGGTTACGGAATCAACAGGAAGCAGCAGCTTCTTACCAAGCTTCTCAGCCTTTGCCATCATTTCCTTACAGTAGTCGATCTTGGTATCATCTACCAGAGACTTACCGATTTCATATCCCTTTGCCTTTAAGAAGGTGTAAGCCATACCACCACCGATGATCAGAGTATCGCACTTCTCCAGCAGATTGGAGATAACGTTCAGCTTGTCTGCAACCTTAGCACCACCCAGGATAGCTACGAAAGGTCTTACGGGATCTTCTACAGCCTTACCTAAGAAGTTGATCTCCTTCTCCATCAGGTAACCTACTACGTTTTCGCCACCCTTAGCGGTGATGAACTTGGTAACGCCTGCTACAGAAGCATGTGCTCTGTGGGAAGAACCGAATGCATCACATACATACAGATCAGCCAGGTCAGCCAGTTCTTTGCTGAACTCCTCACCGTTCTTGGTCTCTTCAGCGCCACGGAAACGGGTATTCTGCAGCAGAACCACATCGCCTTCCTTCATATTCTCAACAGCCTTGGTAGCAGCTTCGCCGGTTACATTGTAGTCAGCTACAAAAGTAACCTCTTTGCCCAGCTTCTCGGACAGTCTCTTTGCGACGGGTGCCAGAGATTCGCCTTCGTTGGGGCCGTTCTTTACTTTGCCCAGATGAGAGCACAGGATTACCTTGCCGCCATCGTTAATCAGTTTTTTGATAGTAGGCAGAGCAGCAACGATACGGGTATCGTCAGTAATCTCACCGTTCTTTAAGGGAACGTTAAAGTCGCATCTTACCAGGACTCTCTTTCCCTTTGCGTTAATGTCATCTACAGATTTCTTATTTAATCCCATGGTATTAACCTCCAATTATTTTAGTATCTAAAAAGGGCCCGGTCCTTGTAAGACCGGACCCTGATAGGTCTTTACGCGTTAGCGCCTGTAGGCTTATGCCAACTCGCTGAAGTACTTGATGGTACGAACCATCTGAGAGGTGTAGCTGTTCTCGTTATCATACCAGGATACAACCTGTACCTGGGTATTGCCATCTTCCATAGGAGCAACCATGGTCTGAGTTGCATCGAAGATGGAACCGTAGGTGCTGCCTACGATATCGGAAGATACGATCTCATCGGTGTTGTAACCGAAGGACTCGGTAGAAGCAGCCTTCATTGCTGCGTTGATCTCTTCCTTGGTTACAGCGCCCTTAACTACTGCTACCAGAATGGTGGTAGAACCGGTAGGGGTCGGAACACGCTGAGCGGAGCCGATCAGCTTGCCGTTCAATTCGGGAATTACCAGGCCGATTGCCTTAGCTGCACCGGTAGAGTTGGGAACGATGTTGCAAGCGCCTGCACGGCTTCTTCTCAGATCGCCCTTTCTCTGAGGTCCGTCAAGGATCATCTGGTCACCGGTATAAGCGTGAACAGTGGTCATGATACCGCTCATGATAGGTCTGCAATCGTTCAGAGCCTTAGCCATGGGTGCTAAGCAGTTTGTTGTACAGGAAGCTGCGGAGATAACGGTATCTTCGGGCTTCAGTGTGTTGTGGTTTACATTGTATACGATGGTAGGAAGATCATTTCCTGCAGGAGCAGAGATAACAACCTTACGAGCGCCTGCTGCGATATGAGCACTTGCTTTTTCTTTGGAGGTGTAGAAACCGGTACATTCCAGAACTACGTCTACCTTTAATTCTCCCCAAGGAAGTTTGGAAGCGTCTGCTTCTTTGTAAATGGTAATGGTCTTGCCGTTTACAGTGATGTTGTCTTCACCGGCTACAACAGAATCAGCATATTTGTACTTACCCTGTGAAGAGTCATACTTCAACAGATGTGCAAGCATCTTAGGGCTTGTTAAATCGTTGATTGCTACTACTTCGTAACCTTCTGCATCAAACATCTGTCTGAATGCAAGACGACCAATACGGCCGAAACCATTAATTGCTACTCTTACTGACATTTTAGTTTCCTCCTGAATATCTTTCTTTATTGCAATCAGTTTATGATTGTCAAAACTTTATCAACAAGGCTATTTTACCTAATTCCTTTCCATAATTCAAGATAAAAATGGAATTTTTTTATTTTTTCTGATACAATACCTGTAAAAGTACAGGAAGGAATGAAATTTATGTCAATTTTAGCTGATCAGCATCTGCACTCTTCCTTTTCCGGAGACAGTACGGAGCCCATGGAAAACATTGCGGAATCCGCTCTGCAGAGAGGACTTTCCCACATCACTTTCACGGAGCATATGGATATGGGGTATCCTGTCACGGAGGACACTCCTGAAGGAACCTTTCTTCTGAATGCAGATTCTTATATTTACGATTTTCTCAGAACACGTTTTAAATACGACGGCAGGCTTAGTGTCCGGCTCGGCGTGGAAATCGGGCTGGACCCCCGTTTCATCAAGGAACTGAATACCTTTGCCGGCACGCACGAATACGATTTTATCATCGGTTCCACCCACCTGGCAAACGGTCGTGACCCCTACTATCCCGATTTTTTTGAAGGCCGCAGTGAGGAAGAAGCCTTCCGGGAATATTTCCTGGCGGAGCTTGAGAATTTAAGGACGTTCGATTTTTATGACGTGGCCGGGCACTTAGACTACTGCGTCCGCTACGGCAGGGAAAAGGACCGGAATTATTCCTATGATAAATACAAGGATATCCTGGACGAAATACTCTCCGTTCTTTTAAAAAAGGAAAAGGGGCTGGAGCTTAACACCGGAAGTCTGCGGAGCGGTACTAAGGACGTAAGTCCCTGCCGGGAGCTGCTTGCACGTTATCACGAACTGGGTGGCAGTCTGATTACCGTCGGCTCTGATGCCCACAGGGCTTCTGATGTGGCATCCGATTTTTCCCTTGCCTCGGAAATTTTAACGGACTGCGGTTTCAAATACTACTGCATCTACGAAAAGCACCAGCCTGTTTACATGAAATTGTAATTGTCATTTTCTTTGTGTGTCCGGAATATAATATGGAAAAAAGTAAGGTGACCCCATGCTTTTTTGCAGAAACCGGACTTTTATCAAAGGCACTCTCATTCTCACGTTGACAGGACTTTTAAGCCGTGTCATCGGCTTCTTTTACCGTATTTATCTTTCTCGTCTGTTTGGTGAGGAGGGCATGGGCATTTACCAGCTTTTAAGCCCGGTACTTGCCCTTTCTTTTTCTCTGTGCGCCGCAGGCATCCAGACCGCCATTTCCAAATATGTGGCGGCAAGTGTGGCAAAGGGAAACCGTAAGGACAGCTACCGCTATCTTTTTACCGGTTTGTTTCTGTCCCTGCTTCTCTCCGTTCCCTGCATGCTTCTTCTGCTGATGTTTTCGGATTTTGTCGCCGTACATTTTCTTTTAGAGGCAAGGACGGCTTCCATGCTGCGTATCATCGCCCTGTCCATCCCTGCCGGTGCCGTACATTCCTGTATTAACGGTTATTATTACGGTATCAAGAAAACCATGCTTCCTTCCTCCACACAGTTAATTGAACAATTCATGCGCTTTTTTTGTGTTCTGGCAGCGGATTTTCTTGCCCGCCGGTCTCATACGGTTCCTCATATCAACGCTGCTGTTGTGGGTCTTGTGGTGGGCGAATGCGCCGCCATGTTAATTTCCCTGCTCGCCATCTATTTCCGGTTTTACCGGGAGGAAGCCGGTGCCGGGAAGTCCTCTATGCCGTGTTCAAACGCAGGAGGCGAGAAGCACTCTATGCCAATGTCAAACGCAGCTGCGTTTGGCATCTCCCGTTTTCATGCCGTCATGAATCTGCTGGTACTGGCTCTTCCGCTTACCGTCAGCCGCATTGTGGTAAATCTTTTGCAGAGTGTGGAGGCAGTTGCCATTCCTTCCCGTCTCTGCCGGTACGGCTATGACTCCGTGACGGCGTTAAGTGTCTACGGAGTGCTTACCGGTATGGCGCTCCCGCTTTTATTTTTCCCGAATGCGCTGACCGGCTCCATGTCCCTTCTGCTTCTTCCCATGGTTTCGGAGGCCGATGCCAAAGGTAATACGGATGCAGTTAAAAATACTACCTTAAAAACCATTTATTCCTGCCTTCTATTAGGCGCTGCCTGCACTTTGTTTTTCTTTTTGTCCGGGCCGTTTTTAGGTCGTTTTCTTTTCCACAGTGAGCTTGCCGGCCGCTACATACGTTCCTTGAGTCTGCTCTGTCCTTTTTTATACCTGTGCACCACTTTATCCGGCATCCTTCACGGACTGGGAAAAGCCGTCAGTGTCTTTTTTGTCAATGTATTTTCCCTATCCCTGCGACTTTTGTTTGTATTTTTCCTGATACCCGCATTCGGTATTGACTGCTATATTTTATCCATGGTTTTAAGCCAGCTTCTCAGCGCTTTTTTCTATCTCTTCCTGTTGTATCGGAAGTGGAACTGACCAAAAGTTTGATTTTTCTTATGCTTCTCCGGCGTTTTTCTTGCATGATAACGGCATTTAGTATATAATGCACTCGAAAAAAACACAAAGGAAGAGGTATTCGACATGTATGAATTTATCCGTAAATTACCAACCCCTGAGGAAATTAAAGAACAGTTTCCGGTA
>ERZ1034844.282-NODE-282-length-28980-cov-6.743267_pt1 | contig 28980 bp, 27 predicted proteins | sample MGYA00520594_ERZ1034844 | MGnify/ENA primary metagenome ERZ1034844 (study PRJEB33766, sample SAMN09781733) | gut metagenome | biome: gut microbiome | host: Homo sapiens | place: Madagascar | study: EMG produced TPA metagenomics assembly of the PRJNA485056 data set... | reverse complement strand
ACACGGGCTCCTCTCGGTCCTATACATGCGCCGACTGCGTCAACATTCTCATCTGCCGAATAAACGGCGATTTTTGTTCTTGAACCGGCCTCACGGGAAACTGCTTTGATTTCAACCGTTCCGTCATAAATTTCGGGAACCTCAGACTCGAACAGTCTCTTTACAAGACCGGGATGAGTTCTGGAAATTGTAACTCTCGGTCCTCTTCTGCCCTCTTTACCGTCTGCAACTCCTGCGATATAAACCTTAATAAGCATACCCGGGAGAAGCGTCTCGTTCGGAATCTGCTCGCTTCTGAAGAGCGGCTCCTGAGCCTTACCGATTTCAACGATAGCGTCCTTAGTCTCGGGATCAACCCGCGAAACCTTGGCTGTAACGATCTCCTGATTGTGAGCCTGGAACTCCTCACGCAGTCTGCCATGCTCGGCCTCTCGGATACCCTGTCGGATAACGTGCTTGCCCTTATCGGCTGCAATTCTGCTGACCTCTTTTGTCTCAAGCTCAATTTCAATAATGTCTCCGACCATAGCTGTCGGCTTATACTTCTGAGCCTGTTCAACGGTCAAATCCTCATCGGGATCAACCACCTCTGAGACAACGTTCTTTCTTACAAAAACTCGCATTGTCTTTTTCTCGGGGTCAAGCTCGCAGAAAACGATGTCCTTGTTGTTGTAGTCACGCTTAACTGCCGTGACGAGCGCCTTCTGAATACCCTCGCAAAGTACGTCCATAGGTATTCCTTTTTCTTTTTCAAGCATTTCGAGCGCCATAAAAAGCTCTTTGTTTACCATTGTTCTTCTCCTCCGAAATCATCAAGTTTAACATAAGATGTTTCTTTTTTATTTATAACGAGCTTCGCCCCATCCTGAGTAAGAAGCTCAAAATTTCCGTTGTCGTAGCTCTCGAGAGTTCCCTTGTACTCTCTGCTGCCCTCAAGCGGACGGATCAGCTTAACCTGAATCGGCTTGCCTATGCACTTTTCGAAGTGACTGTCCCTTTTGAGATTTCTCTCCAGTCCGGGGGAGCAAACCTCAAGGCAGTAGCTCTGTTCGATCGGGTCAGCATCGTCAAGCGGCTTATCGAGAGCATGGCTCATATCAACGCAATCGTCGATTGAAACACCGCCGTCCTTGTCGATGAAAACTCTGAGGAACCAGTCTGCACCCTCTTTTTCAAAGCGCACATCCCAAAGCTCAAGTCCAAGACTCTCGGCAATCGGCTGAGCGATATCCCAAACGGTATTGACGGTAATTCCGCCCTTTCCTTTTGAAGCCATTGTAACGCCTCCTTTACAATACAAAGGAGCGGGTCACCCCACTCCTTTGTCAATACCTTAATAAACTTACAGATATATAATACCACATTATAATGTAAATATCAAGTGTTTTTTATTATTTCTTTTTCTTCATGCCCTTCAATGGATTTTCGGGCTTTACGCCGCCGGTAAGGAATCCGCTGATATACATAAGATATGCAGAGAGGATTGAAACAACAACGCAGATCGGGATCAGTGTACCCGTGCCGAGGCTGCCGTTAAACATAAGTACAATTACTGCGGCAAGGACGGGAACAAAGGAAATCCTCCAATGCTTTGCAAGATATCCTGCACCGAGAGCTCCGAAAAGTGCCGGAAGAACCTGGTCAAACGCCGGCTTGAGAGCCGAATCCTCGCCTGTAAGAGCCGGAAGAATCGGAGTAAGCGCAAGAACGCCGACCGCAAGAATAATTGTTGTAACAATAGACGATGTCGCCGTTGCGATAGTTGAGATAACCTCGTCCGCCTCTGTGCCGGGCTTTGTCTTTGCAAGCTCACGTGAATTGAGCACACACGGGAGCTTGAGGTTCGTGATGTTACCTGTGACAAATGAAAGATATGTAGCACCTGTACCGAGCATCGGAGCATAAACAACGATCTCAAGAATTGCCGATGTCCAGAAAATCGGGATAACCTTAAGAAGTCCCTTAAAGACCTGATTGAATGTCGGCCATGCGTCAAACTTTACGCATATTGCGACGGGGACAGCAACCAGAACACAGATCGCCGTAACCATAAAAATATTTCCCCACGTATAGGTAGAATCCATATAACTGCGTTTTTTCTTACTCATACGATCGGCCTCCATTCAAATGTTGATATACTTTCCGGAAGAACATAATGCAGAAGAACCGCCATGCCCATACCCGCAAACATACCAAGCGGCATAACGAACGGTTCAAATTTATCCCACTTGAATTTCTTGCAGAGAGCCTGAAGAACAACAACGACGATAACGGATGTAACAAGAACCGCAACAGACATAACGCCTGCACCAACTCCGACAGGCTTAAGCTTTCCGTTCTCTTTAATTGTCGGAGCTGTGCCTGCGAGTGCATTACCGATGAATGCAGAAATAAGACCGATAAATGTTGCGGCGGAAATAATATCGCCGAATTTGTTGTCGCCGCTTGTATTGTTTGTCACCTTGCCAACCTTGCTCTGAATTTTCTTGAGAAAAACAGGAATAAGGATAAGCGAAAGGATAACGCCGATAGTCATAACCCATGAAACAGCGGCAAAAATCTTCGGATCTGTTATGTTCTGACCGAAGACGGCAATGCTTGTGCCGTCCTGGAATGATTCAAGAGCCGCCTGAGCCGCCGTAACCTCATACTGGAGATTTCCGACAACAGACAGTCTTATCCACGGAAGTACAATTCCGAGCGTACTCGCCAATGTAACAACGGTTGCAAAAATCGCAATAGCCGGAGCAATTGTGAAAAGAGCACTCGATGTGACCGCCTTTTTCATATCATCGGATGTAAGTCCGACCTCCTTGCCGTGTTTCCATGCACGGATCAGAAAAAATAAGGACTGAGCGATGACAAATACAATAACCATTGCCGCAAGTCCATACATAAATCCGCTTTCTTTAAAATCTTGCATTACATATCCCCCTTGTAATTTGTTAATATGTGTTTTATTCTATCACATCAGGTGTTCAATCGTCAAGAAAATAATAAAAAATGCGAGCGACAGCCTCTTTCGGAAGCTGTCACCCGACTTCTATCAATATTTATCAAAATGACATTGTGTGTGTGCAGACCCATTTGCCGTGAGCCGACGCTGTAATAACCATTCCTTTAACACCCGGGATATTCTTGGTAACAACGCCTGTTCCGTCTTTAACAGTGAGGGGCATATCAACGCGCACATAGCTTACTCTTCCGGCGGCGTCAATATTCGCTGTGAGCATCGTGCCGGGATAATCAAACTGAGCCTTTGTGATCTCGGCAAATCCGTTCAATGCGCCCGCAACCTCATTGATATCAAGAGGCCATGCACAGGAAGCGTTGTAGGGCGGTTTTGTATTATGTCCGCAGCTTTCGGAAACAAGAGTTATGACGACCTTGTAGCCGTTGCCGTTTTTCTTGATGCTTGCGCTCTTGACGCCCGCAGAAGAGAGGTTTGCCGGGAGAACGAAGGTGCTTGCCGCTGTTCCGTCGGAGGCTCTACCGCCCGAGAAGCTCTTGCTTTCCTCAGTCTGCTTCTGGTTGCTGCTTGCGATGCTGTTTGCAATGCTTGTAACCGTACCGTTCGCCTTGCCGTTGATTGTTACGGAATCAACGCCGATTGTAACCTTTTCCGTCTTTGAATCCGTCATCCTTGCCTGTGAGTATGAACTTTTGAGACAGGTATTGTAATACGCAACTATCTGATTCTTATTGTATCCGAGAACGGTTGACGCCTGCGGCTGAACCGATCCGCCCGTATTTACCGATCCGCCAGTATTACTGCTCGGAGCGACAACGGTGCCCGTACCGTTCGGCTGAGTAACAACCTGACCGTTTGCGTTTGTAACGCCGCCAGCATTGTTCTGCGTATAATTCTGATTGCCCTGATTATTCTGAACACCTGACTGATTAGCGCCCGCAACACCGGTTGTCGGCTCAATCTTGCCTGTAATAACATCAAGCGACACATTAACAGCCGTCAAGACAATAATAACACCAAGCATTACAGAAACAATTATAATAAACTTTTTCCAGCTTTTGTCCATAAATTTACACTCTCCCGAAGAATTATATTTTAATTCTATCATATTATGCGGTAAATTTCCACTATTTTTTTATCAACTGCTTATAAATTATCCGAAATCGGTATACCGGATAACCGTTTTTGCCGATCCGCTGACCGAGCCACCCTTTTGCTTCACAAGAGTCACTCCGCCCAGACTGAAATGCTCGGTATATGTCACTGTCATAGATCTGAGGCTTGAATCCTCTGCGCTGATCCTTGCAACGATGCTTATTTCGTCCGCCGAAACGCTCACGGACGATGCAGACGATTTGAACTCGGCAAGTGAAGCCTTTACGCTGTCCGCACTCACATAGTCTCCGCCGAGATTGTGAAGAATACCGTTTTCCTCGGTAGGATCGGTTTCTCCGTTAAGATTTGCGGTCAGGATAACAGTATCCCCGTCCTGCTTTGCGCTTATTGAAGAAATCTTGCCGCTCTCAATCGGACCTTTGACAAAATTGTCGGCAAAAAGCTTTTTGTCCGCCTGATAATCGTAATCTGCGGTTATACTCTTCTCTCCGAATATCGAAGCGAAAGCATCCGAAGCATTCGACACGGAGGAAAGCGAACCGAGACTGCCCACGCTCGCCTCACACGTAAGATCCTTTTTGTATTTGTAGCAATATCCGTCAACATAATTGAAAGCCGCATTGAGCATATCGGCAAGTTTGGACGGATCGGTCGGGATATTTACTATTTTCACCGTTTGTGAGGTAACGGACTTCTCATAAGTCGGCGTTTCCGTCTGAATGTCGTCATTCGTTTTTCCCTTGCAAGACGCAAGAGCAATTACCGAGCAAGCCGCAACCGCCAGTGAGGTTATTCTAAGCAGATAATTTTTCATTTTATCACCATAAATAAGATTAACCTATCACGGCGAATTTGTCAAGTCAAAGTCAGGTGTTGTCCTTGCTGATAGCCTCTCTGATAAGCAGGCGGCTGATTGCCTTTCCGTTGAACGGAATCAACGGATAAAGATATCCCCTGCCCGTCACGGTTTTCGTAAAGGCAATGACGAGCATTACAATCAAAAATCCCGCAATGAATCCCCAAAGGTTGAATATAGCCGTCATAACGACGATGAAAATCCTTGACAGCTTAAATGCATAGCCGAGTTCAAAGCTCGGCTGTGCGAAATTGGCTATTGCAACAAAAGCCATTATCAGCACAACCTCAGACGAAAAAAGCTCCGCCGAGACGGCAAGGTCGCCGAGAACAAGAGCTCCGATTACGCTGAAAGAATTGCTCAGCGAGTTCGGCGTATTCAACGAAGCAAGCTTGAGTGCGTCAATCACAACCTCAATTATCAGAAGCTGTGCGATTATCGGCAGAGAATAGTATTCCTTGATTTGAATAAAGCTCAGCCATCCCGGGATGTGCTCAGGATTTTTTATCAGCAAGAACCAAACGGGTGCAAGCAGAAGCGCCAGTCCGAAAATAAGACCTCGGACGAACCTGAGATAAGTGCCGACGCATGGCGGAAAATAATAATCATTCGTGTCCTGCAAAAAGTCAAAAAAGCCCGTCGGGATAATCATTGCCGCAGGCGAATTGTCGACAAAAAGTATAATGTTTCCCTCCGCAATGCTTGCCGACGCCGCATCGGGACGTTCGGTATATCTCACCTTCGGAAACGGATTCCATTTCTGCTTTCTGACCAGACATTCGACAAGACTTTCCTGGCTCATATTCATTGTGTTGACGTCAATTTTATCAATACGTTCCCTGAGATTTGCGATTTTCTTTTCGTCCGCCTTGCCCTTGAGGTAGCATATTGCAACATCGGTTTTCGACCTTACTCCCGCCTGTCTGACCTCCATAATGAGATCACGGTCACGGATTCTGCGGCGGACAAGAGCTGTATTGACAAGCAGGGATTCAACGAATCCGTCGTGCGCTCCGCTGAGCACCTTATCGTTATCGGGCTCGCCGACGTTGCGCTTCGGATAGCTACGTGTTTTCACAAGAAATCCCGTTGCAAAGCCGTCCACAATAACAAGCATTGCACCGGAATAAACGACCTTTGCAATTTTTTCGACATCATCGCTCAGCTCGATTTCCATATACGAAATGAGACTTTGTGCAAATTCCTCGGCGCTTTTAAAATCGGAATCGGCCTTTCCTGCCTGCATCATAAAATTCATTGCACGCTCGGAGGTGTCGCCGTCAATAAACCCGTCAATGAAATACAGCTTTGCCTGTCTGCCGCCCGCTTTAAATCTTGTTCCAACAACATCATAATTTAGGTCGGTTCGGAAATACCGATCAAAGATATCCTCGTTCTTAAAAAAATTATCCGAAAATAACACATTATCCATAAGCATTTCTCCGTGAAATTGATAATGTTATTATTTTCGGAATAAGTTAATTTATACCGTTTCTTATCATCTGTACTGGTTATAAAGATTAACTATTGCATTCCACGTCAGCACTCCGACCTGTCCGTTCTGTTCAATTCCTTTCAGCTTTTGCACAGCGATTACAGCGTTTTTTGTCTCGTCGCCGTAGTAGCCGTCAACGGTGACATTCGGTACAGCCGAGTTGTTGTCCGCAATCGTTTTGAGAAATGTCTGAAGCTGTTCGACTACCCTGCCGCTGGCGCCCGTCGTTATGATATATCCGGGATAAAGCAGCGATGCGTAGCCACGGTATTCGTCGGGAAGAGAGGTAAGCACACCGGCATATGCGTTCTGAATCATATCCCATGTATCTCTGCCGACGATTCCGTCAACATCAAGTCCGTACAGCGCCTGAAACGTAAGAACTGCGTCGTATGTTTCCTGCCCGAAGATTCCGTCAATTGCAACGTATGGCATCTTCAGATTAAAATAGCTGAGAAAATTGAGATAATATTGTATAATTCTGACCGACGCGCCTCTGTCACCGAGCTTTAGTACCTTTTCGTATTTTCTTTCCGCCTCGCTTATCGTTATTCCCTCAGAATAAAGCTCCGACAGACCCTTGACTCCGTTATAAATCTGTCTGATCTTATACCAGGTTTCCTTGCCGACAATTCCGTCGGGATCAAGGTTAAAAATTCTCTGGAACTGCATAACCGCAGTCCGGGTTGTTTGTTCAAAATATCCTTTTGATCCTGTTATCTTTAGAATTGACGGATAGTTTATCGCTATTCGGTTGAGCTCACGCTGAATTTCAGCAACATCCTCGCCGCCGCTTCCGATCCCGAGCGGTGTGCCGGGATATGTTGGGGTATTAGTCTTGATCGGAGCGTTTCTCACGATATCAATATCGTTGCCGTAGTAGTATTGCAGTATGCGGTACGGCGTGTAGCCCTGATTGGCAAGAGAGACCGTTCCCCACTGGGAGAGTCCCTCGCAGGTACCTGCGCAATACTGGGTGAAATACGGCTGAACCTGTCCCTGCTTGGTGACATAGTCATTGAAAATGTCGTCAACAACACGGCTTATGTTCTCAAAAATGTCTCTGCCCTCGACATAGTATTGATCGAACTGAGTCGAATTGGTTATATCAAAGTCGTAGCCTCGTGATCTGTAATATTCGGTATAAACCCTGTTGAGAGCGAACGTGATCTCGGCATAGATATTTGCCCTGAGCGCACTCTCGGGCCATGTCGGATAGATTTCACTCGATGCAACATTTTTGATATATTGTGCAAACGGTACTCGAACATTTCTCGCCGCAGCATTCGGTCTGCCGAGATGAACGGTTATAAACTCCGGCACAATCGGTCTGTCGGGCATTACACGTCACCTCCGAAAAGTCCCATCGACTGCTCGGGAATCGTGACCGTTCCCGGCTCTTCGCCCGTCTCGGTGAGCGGAACCATCCTTGCAGGCTGGATCGCCTTTATGTTCGCAAAAACGGGCACATTGAAAAACTCGGACTTTGCGAAGTTGGGATGCGTTACCGTGATCTCATAAACAGCAAAGGGCGGAACAGTCGAATTGTTCTCGTCAAGGGAAATACTGCTGTCGGGCGCCGGCAGCACTATATTGTCGACCACTCCGTTTATATCGGTATAGCCCGAGAAAATTTCCCTGTCGCCCGTATCAAGCGGTATGCGTACCTTAACTATCGCATTGATAATCGGAAAACTTCTTCCTCCCGACGTAACCTGAACACGCATACTTCCCTTGGACGGATTTTTATTTTCAAAATCCTCGTAGTTTTTATATGTTTCCGTCTCCTCACTTGCACCGACATCACTCATAAAATTCAATGCGTTTGCCATTGCGGGAGCAACATTTTCCGATCGCTCCCCTTTAAAGACGGCTTCATCGGCAGGTGGGCTCTGCATTGAAAACTCTACAAGCTCCTGCCGATACTTTTCAATCATCTTTTCAAGATCGTGCATTAAAAAACCTCCTTCGTTTTATAATATGCGAAGGAGGTTTTTATTGTTATTCAATTATTTCTTCGACTGACCGTAGCCGTAACCGTAGCTGCCGTAACCGTAGCGTCCGCTTTTGCCGTAGTGACCGTAGCGTTTTCCGTAACGTCCCGTCTTGCTGACGTTGCTTGTGTCGGCATTAAAGATGCAGCCGATAATCTCCGCACCGTTGGCGTCGATATCCTCGATTGACATCCTGATTCTTGAATACGGTGAGAAGTCTTCACGAACAACGATAATTGCCGCATCGACAAATCCGGCAATGACCGACGTATCCGTAACAACACTTGCGGGAGCGGTGTCAATAAGAACGTAATCAAAGTTCTTGCGTACCTCGTCGATGATAGCCTCCATCTTATCCGTTGAAAGAAGCTCAGACGGGTTCGGAACGCTTTTCTGATCGGCAAGGATACAAACATTGAAGTTGTTAACTAGTTTTATTGCCTGGTTCAGCGTTGCATTGCCAAGGATAACATCCGAAAGTCCGCAGTCCGTGTCGGGAAGTGACAGGAGCTTGCTGACCGACGGCTTTCTGAGATCGGCGTCGATAATAAGAACCTTTTTGCCGTTCTGAGCAAGCGAAAGAGCAATGTTTACGCAGGATGTCGTCTTACCCTCATTCTCACAGGCACTTGTGATAAGAAACACCTTGTTGCCCGTCCTTGCAGAATTGTTTTCTATCTTAGTTCGAATTGATTTATAAGTTTCAATAAACGAGAATCCGTTCTTTCTGTCAGTTACAAGCAGACCCTTTGCCGCCTTGTTCTTGTTTGTGATCTGCTGAACCGAGCCGAGAATGTGAACATCGAGCTTATCGCTGAGCTCATCCGCCGTCTTTGCGGTATCCTTGACAAGGAAGATGATGAACATAATAATGCAGGTCGCCACTGCACCGATAAATCCGACGATTGCAGCAAGAGAAAATGCGGATTTTGTCGAATTGGGGTATGTCGAAAGCACGGGAGTATCAAGGAGATTAAGCTGTGCGTAGGGATATTTCTCCGCAACGATGTCGCCGTAAACCTCGCAGGCGGTTTGGGCGATTGCGTATGACGTCTGCGGATTTCCCGTTGTGACCGACATAACAATGATGTTTGTCGATGAAACAACGCTTACCGAAATACTTCTGTCAACCGTTCCGAAATCCACCTTCGGCGTACATTTCTCAACAATTGCGTTCTTCATAACACGGCTTGAAAGAATGTATCTGAAAGTACCCGCCATATTAATCTGAACATAAATATCATTGCTTGAAGCCTTTTCGCTGTCCGATGAGGTGTTGACAACGAAAGAAGCGGTCGACGTGTAGGTTTCCTTCTTCGTCGCCTCGGAAACGACCGCACCGATAATCGCACCGATCAGTGCAACTATCAACACAATCCAGAGCTTTTTTGAAAGCTCCTTGAAAAATGCCACCACATTTATTTCCAATCCCTTTTGGTTTTTCTTTTCGGATCTCATTAAATCACTCCATATTTTTTATGCCTTTTCATACCTGTATCTTCTGCCGCCGTCAGTTTTCATTGCATATGTTCCGCAATAACAGAGAGTTATAATCATCTGTCCGTACTTCGTGCAGTAGCTGACTATACCGGTATCAAGTACAATCATCATTAAAATAGCAGTCAGAAAAAGAATTGCTACCTTTCTTTTTTGTATAAAGTATCCACGGATAAAGGAAATGAGGCAGTAAGCATACATTGAAAAATATATGAGGGCACCTATCATTCCCATCTCGCTGAGAATCTGCCAATAATTGTTGTGACTGTAAAAGTTGCCGCTTGCGTATTCGGACTCAAGGATACGACTGTAATTGCCCATTCCCTTGCCGATTATCGGTGACTGTCGAAACATATCCTTTGCAACGTCAATATAATGCTGTCTCATCCTTATACTTCCGTCGGAATCCTCGCCTTTGAATGTATCAAACATTCTTTCAAGTCTTTTTCCGATCGCCGAATACAGCGTTTCATTTTCCATAACCAGTAGGAAAAGCCCCGCAACGAGAAGAATCGCCGCAATAACACGCAGTGCATATCCGTTCTTGTGAGTTGAGAGAACAACTATCAAGAGAGGAGCCGCCACCGCCGCAAGCAATCCTTTTCTCGATCCGGAAAAGGAACAGAAAACAATAAAAAGTGCAACGACAATATACATCCATCTTTTTTCATTTACATACGCACGGTAGAACGCAGCCGCCGCGGCAAAGTCAATCCAAACGGTAATGTCGTTCGGGTTAATTCCGCTGAAATATCTTCCCACTCCGCCGTTTTTCCAGCCCTCGCTCGGGACTGCGGTAAATTCGAGCAGGACAATAATTACCGATGCGGCGATGAACATAGAAAGTATTCTGTCAAGATCCTCCATATCGTCAACATAGATTGAAATTGACGCACATATCAGCATAATTACAGCAAGCCTTACCAAAAAGGCTACGTTATACGACGTAAAAAACTGCGCCCACATACCCGATAGTGCGCCGAACAAAATTAAAACGAAATACCAGACCGTATTAAACGGAATCATAACGCTGTTCCTGTTTCTTTCGAACTGAACTATGAGGGCTGCAACGAACAGCCCGATTCCGAATACCGGCGCAACCATCTTTGTATTGTAAAAGGCAAACACGACAACCATATGGATGAGAAACAGCACTTCATAAAAGTACTTCGCCCGTTCATAGGCGTCAGATTTGAACTTGAGAACACCTTTACTCAGCGATACCATAATCGTCCTTTCCTTATGAGCCCGAAAGCATCGGTGCAGGGAACATTTCGGAATAGGTTTTGTTTGCATCAAACCTTGTTTCCCAAAGCGTCCTGGAATTTTTCCTGAACACGGCTCTTTCCGCCCTGTCCATATCATAAAAACGTCTTATAAAATTCGCAAACTCGTCGGGATCGGCATTTTCGTTCAAAAGACATCCGTTATACCCGTCCCTGACGATTTCACCGACTCCGCCGACATCGGTAGAGATTATCGGAATACCGAACGAAGCCGCCTCCATCATTGAAACAGGCAGTCCCTCGCTCTTGCTTGTACTTATAAAAAGATCAACGGGATTGTTCTGATAGAATTCGTAAACCTCGTGATTTGAAATACTTCCGAGGAACTCGGTCTTTATTGAACCGAGACGCTCACGTGCTTTTTTCTCGATCTCATTCTTTCTGTTTCCGTCGCCAATGTGGGTCCAGCTTATTTTGTACTCTTCGGATCCGTTGAATCTTTCAAGAACGTCAATTATTCGGTCAACCCTCTTGATGTCGATCATCTGTGAGCAGGAAACAATATGCAGTCCGTCATCCGACTGATAGGAAATTCCCGCATCCATCGTTCCAAGATACGATGTCTTTATCTTGTCTGCATACTCGGGATAGCGCCGTGCAATATGCTCCGTTCCGGAATTTGAACACGGAAAAACGCCGTCGCAGTTCTCGAGCAGATATCTTCTCAGAGGAAGATAGTTCAAAACGTTCATATCCTCGTACACATCATATCTGTGCGCACGTGAATAGAGCTTAACATCGCTGCAAAATTCAGAAAAATGCTCCTTGAGCATAACGCCGACAAGTGCGGTGACAAAGAACCAATAGCTGTAAACCATAATGCTGTCGTATTTGCTCATATCAAATTTTTCGAGTGCCTTGAGGCATTCGCCGAAGCTTCTTACGGCACGGTTACAGAAATACTCGAAGAACATTCTTCTCCTGAAATTCGAGCCTATTTCCTTTTTATCGTATTTATAATACTCGGTCGGAAAAACAAGATTTTTCAGTCCGCCGACAGTGTCGCCGGCTCTTGCAATCTTCTGCTTTCTCTCTGAGACATTGATGTATTCAACTCCCTGAGGAACGGTTCGTGTCGGTACGGCTCCGGGATCAAGCTCCACCGGAAGAATGATAACCTTATCGAAGCGGTCTTTAAGAAAATCAATTTCGGATTCTATATATGTCTCCCCCAAGCCAAACGGGAAACCGCTTGTTATCATAACAAGACACCTTTTCAAAGAACCACCTCACACCGTCATATTCTATCATTTAATCGACTTTATGTCTACTGTTTTTTTGATTTTCCGCAATTTTCAGTAAATGTCAATCATTTTCTCTTTTTATCGGCATATCTCAGCTATAACCTCGGTGAAAATTTCCGCCGCCGTGATTATATCCTCAATCGGCATAAATTCGTCCGCTCCGTGCATATTTGTGTTCGTATCACGGCTTATCGCACCGAAAGCGACGCCGTTTTCAATGTCGTGGACATATGTTCCGCCGCCCATTGAGATGCACTCGCCCTTGTCTCCGCTGTAATCCTCATATACTCTGAGCAGGGTTTTGATAAAATCCGAACTTTCACCAACGTAATGAGCCTCTCTCATTTCCGTATTCTCTATTTTAAAGCCGTGTTCCGCCAGCTTTTCGGCAATTACATCGGCACAGTTTTCTTTCGTTGCGGACATCGGAGTTCTCGAATCGAAGCAACCGTCGAAGCTGCCGTTTTCAAAGCGAACGGTGTCAAGAGTGAGTGTGAGCTCGCCGAGCATATCGTTCATTTTTACGCCGAAAGATTCTCCGTTATATTTTCCATGCGGAAACAGCGTCTTGAGATCGGCAACAAAGTCCGAACAAGCCTTATCAAAATTAATGCAGTCAAACAGCTCAATCATTGCGGTGATCGGATTGTTTCCATTCTCAGGCAGAGATGCGTGAGCCGATGTGCCCGTGCAGACAACCGTTTTTCCGTCAAAACTGAAGTCCGCTTTTGTCGCCTTCGCCTTTTCGGCGGCGGACTTAAATTCCTCCGCACTTATTCCGACAAGCTCCGCCTTTGCAAAAGCCGGAACCGCATTTGCCGCCTCGCCTGCGGTAAAGCTCTTTATGTATTTATCACAGCCGGAGAAATCGACCGTCCTGTAAAAATGCTTCGTGAATCTGCCCTTTTCGCCGTTCGTCACCGGAAAATTCGCATCGGGAGTGAACGCAAATTTCGGATATGGATTTTTTGAAAAATAATATCTCAGATCGTCGCTTCCGCATTCCTCGTCCGTGCCGAGGATCAAACGGCAGTTCTTACTCACAGGCAAGCAGAGATCCTTGACCGCTTTCATAGCATAGAGTGCGGCTACTGCAGGACCCTTGTCGTCGCTGACCCCTCTGCCGTAGATCATATTATCTCTTTCGACAACAGTATACGGGTCGGTACTCCAGCCCTCTCCCGCAGGGACAACGTCAAGGTGTGCAAGAATCGCAAGCTCTTGCACTCCGTCATTGAGGTCGACCGAACCGACGTATCCATCGTGGCTTTCCGTTTTAAAACCGAATTTATCAGCCATTTTCAGCGCAGTTGTCAGCGCTTCATACGGCTTCTCACCGAAAGGCATACCCTCCTTTGCCTCACCGCGCACGCTCGGCACGCTTACAAGCTCGGATATGCTTTTTATCATCTCGTGTTTTCTATTCTTGAAGTATTCGATAATTTCTTTGTTCATCAAAATTCACACTCTGCATTACATTTTTCCGTTTTAACGAGCGAGCCCTTTTCAACGGTTCCGTTTTCAGCTCCGCACCACGGGCAATAAATATGATCCTGCGGCGCAGTCAGATCGGGATTTAGCGGAACATCCGTGTTCCTGACAACCTCAAAACGCTTGTAGCAACATTCGCATTGTTTTTTCATCGTGCATACCTCTGTCTGTAAAAAAGGCTGCCGAGCAAGGAAAAATTTCTCTCTTTTCCCATTCCGGCAACCCCCCCATTTTTTTCTTTTTTATCGGCGATCGCCGAAAAGGCTCTGTCTCGCCTTTCTGATCTCTGCAATGTTTGAAGAAAGGACCTCGTCGCTGTTCTTCATAATATCCTCAACAAACTCTGCCGCTGCGGAACGGATTTCTCCCGCCCACTTATCTGCCTTTGACTTTGTGTCAGCCGCCTGGTTGTTTGCATCAAGAAGAATCGCCTCAGCCTGGCTCTTTGCATTTCTTACAATATTCTCCGCCTCAGCGGTTGCCTGAGCACGTACACGGTCGGAAAATTCGTGTGCAAGTCTTGTAATCTCGGAAGTTTCGATCATCTGCTTTGCCTGCTCGGATGCGGCGGAAAGTGTCGACTTTGCGTTTGCCTCAGCCGTTGCGGCAATGCCGGAGGCCTTTTCCTTTGCGGCGCTGATTATGCCGTCCGCCTCCGTCTGTGCGGAAGAAACGATTGACGAAGCCTCGTTGTTCGCCTTCGTGATAAGATTGTTATGATGAGCAACTACCTCCTGCGCCTTTTCAAGCTCGATCGGTAGGTCATATCTGATATCCTCAACACACTGCTTGATTGCATCTGCATCAACGGCTACCTTTCCCGAAAGAGGAATTTTGCTACCCATATCAATGGTATCTTCAATTTTGTCAAGTAAGCCCTGTACGTTCATCCTTAATCTTCCTTTCTTCTGATTCCTTTGACTATGTCGTCAAGCACCTGCTCGGGCACGAAGTCCGAAACATCTCCGCCAAGCTCACAAACCTGCTTGACGATACTGGACGACAAATACATATAATCCGCACCTGCGGTAACAAATACTGTTTCAACATCGGGGTTAAGCTGTTTGTTTGTCAGCGCCTGCTGAAATTCATCCTCAAAGTCCGACACGGCACGAAGTCCCTTGACTATTGCGTCGGCATTTTTGATCCTTGCGTATTCGGCAAGCAAACCGTCATAGAAATCAACCTCAACATTTGAAAGATTCTTGACGCATCTTTCGATAAATTCAACCCTTTTCTCGGGGGCGAAACAGCCAACGGGCTTTTTCGGATTTATCATCACGACAACTATAACCCTGTCAAACAACTTCGACGCCCTTGTTATAACGCTGAGGTGACCCTTTGTTACGGGATCAAAACTTCCCGGACATATTGCTGTTCTCATCGGCTGTCCTCCTCACCGTTACGGTAGACCGTTATACCGATCTTGCCGTATTTATAATCACGGTAAACCGAAAAATTCCCGACTGTCTGCGGCATCTCCTCACCGTAGGGGTGTTCGCAGATAATCACTCCGCCGTCGTTAACGTTCCTGACCGCATACGGCAGTGTATCTTGCAGGATACCCTTTGAATATGGGGGATCCATAAAAATAATATCGTATTTCTTCCTGTTACCCTTGAGAAAAGTGACCGCCTCGGTACGGAGAACCTCCGCATTTGCTCCGAGCTTTGTCGCAAGCAGATTTTGCTTCACTATATCAACGGACTCTGCACTCATATCCGTGAATGTGGCATATGCCGCACCCCTGCTGAGCGCTTCGATTCCGAGCTGACCCGAGCCCGCAAAAAGATCGAGCACACGTCTTCCCTCCAGCTCAAACTGGATTATACTGAAGATTGCTTCTTTAACTCTGTCGGTTGTAGGACGAACATCCTCGCCCTCCAATGTTTTGAGAACCCGTCCTCTTGCTGTTCCTGTAATTACACGCACGGCGCAAGCTCCCTTCCTATACCATAATTTATATACATCTTATTATCACATTTTTTACCTTATGTTGTCAACATTTTTTCGAAAATAATCATAAACTTTTTGCGCTGTCGCCCTGTTTATCCCCTCCGCACGGCACAGTTCGTCAATTTCCGCATCTTTTACCGCCGTAACCGTCTTGAAATATTTAAGCAAAGCCTTTGCTTTTTTCTCGCCGATTCCGTCGATTTTTGTCAGCGTACCGCCAAGTGAGGATTTCCTGTGCTTGGAGCGATGATAGGTTATCGCAAAACGGTGAACCTCCTCCTGAATTGTCGAGACGAGAGTAAAGGCATGCCGCTTTGAATTGATCGAAATTTCACCGCCGTCATAGGCGATCGCTCTCGTTCTGTGTTTGTTGTCCTTGACCATACCGTAGACCGGAATGTCGTAGCCGAACGCATGGACGATAGGCAACACTGCATTGACCTGACCCTGTCCGCCGTCAAGGAGTATCAGATCAGGCAAGATGCCGAAGCCCTCGCCGCTGTCCTTTTCCTCCTCATATCTGTTGAGCCGTCGTGAGATAACCTCCGCCATTGAGCCGTAGTCGTCCTGACCGTCGAAGCCCTTTATCGCAAATCGGCGGTACGATTTCCTGTACGGCAAGCCGTTTTTGAAAACCACCATACCCGCAACGTTGTCACTGCCCGCCGTGTGGGAAATATCATAGGATTCGATCATCACGGGCGGTTTCGGCAGATTGAGCAGTCTCGCAAGCTCGTCGAGAGCCGCAGTTGCCTTAGCGTTCCTGCCCATACTCAGCGCCAGCTTCTGCGCCGCATTGTTCATACACATTGTCATTATCTCAACCTGTCTGCCACGTTGCGGAATGTTGATTTCAACCTTGCGGTGCGCATTTTCGCTCAGCCATTGAACAAGCAGATCCTTGTCGTCAACCTCTCCGTCAACGGTGATAAACGGTGGAATGTGCCTGCCCATTGAATAGAACCGTGTTATGAGCTCACGTCTTGCCTCGGGGAGCGTGTCTATTTCATTGAACAGGAACCACTCATTATCTCTGAGCCTGCCGTCGTAAAAGCGAAGAACCGAAAGGCAGTATCTCTCATCTGACTGAGCAATTGCGAAAACATCCTGTTCCCTGACGTCCGAACCGACAACCTTTTGCTTTTCGTTAACCTTTTTGATGGAATTTATTCTGTCTCTCAGCTTTGCCGCGCGTTCAAAATCGAGCCTTTCAGCCGCATCCTCCATCTCGGCTGTCATATCCTTTATTATCTTTGCACTGTCACCCTGTAAAAAGTCCAGCGCCGCATTGATCGCCTCATTGTATTCGGCACAGCTTATCTTTCCTGCGCACGGAGCCGAGCACTGCTTGATAAAATAGTTAAGACAAGGTCGACCCTTGCCGATCTCTTTCGGGAAGCTCTTGCCGCATCGGGGAAGCATAAAAATCTTTTGAGCCTCGTCAACGGAGTTTGACACACTGAAAGAGCTTGTGTAGGGTCCGATGTAGCGTGCGCCGTCATCCGCCTTTTGCAAAACTGCACTGATTTTCGGCCACGGGCCCTCACTGACCCGGATGTAGCTGTAACCTTTATCATCCTTTAATAGAATATTATACTTCGGCGAATACTGCTTTATCAGTGAACATTCGAGAACGAGAGCTTCAAACTCGCTGTCACAAAGGATATAATCAAAGTCAAAGACGTTCTCGACCATCTTTCTGACCTTTATTGAGTGGTTATGCTGTGAGCCGAAATACTGGCTGACACGGTTCTTTAGCTTCTTCGCCTTGCCGACATAAATAATTTCACCCTTTGTGTTCTTCATTAGGTACACTCCGGGAGTCAGCGGCAGCGACATCGCCTTTTTTCTCAATTCATGAATGTCCACGGTATTCACCTCGGTTCTGTAAATTTCCCATAAATTCAAAAACTGCCGCATAATTAAATGCGGCAGCGCTTTGATTTAACAGGTGGATAGTTATTTGTTATACTGCAAAACCTGAGTTAACGAGCTTTACAAGCTCATCGACAGCCTGCTCCTCATCAGGGCCTGCGGCGATGACTTTAATTGTTGTGCCGCCGTCAATACCGAGCGAAAGTACGCCGAGCAAGCTCTTTGCATTGACACGTCTCTCTTCCTTTTCGATCCAGATTGATGACTTGAAGCAATTTGCCTTCTGAATAAAAAATGTTGCAGGACGGGCACTGAGACCTACCTGATTCTGAACTGTAACGTCTTTCTCACACATAGTTTATATCTCCTAACCAAAAAGTTAACCAAATATGTTTTCATTCTTTTATACAACAGTTATTATATCACAAAACTTTTCATCGTCAACAAATAAAATCGACTTTAAAATTATTTCGGCTTGTATTCCAAATGTGAGGTTTTTGGGGAGACTATGTTTGTGCATTTTGTATACTAAACAATAACAAATTTAATGCACATTGACTATTTTTTTCTCTCGTTATCCAATGATTGGAGAAATTTCAAGTCTTTTCTGTCTAATTCGGCTTTTTCCAAAAGATCGGGTCTGCGATCCCTTGTCCGTTCGAGAGACTGCTCTCTGCGCCACTTCATAATATTGGCATGATGACCCGTCAGAAGAACGTCCGGAACGGTTTTTCCGTGCCATTCATACGGCCTTGTGTACTGCGGATATTCGAGCAAGCCGTTGTAATGGCTCTCCTCCTCGAATGCCTCGTCGCTCGCAAGAACGCCGGGCAGCATCCTCGTTATGCTGTCGGCAAGGACAAGTGCCGGAAGCTCGCCGCCCGTCAGAACATAATCGCCGATTGAAATTTCTTCATCGACAAGTTCCTCGATAACACGCTCGTCAATTCCCTCATAATGGCCGCAAAGGATAGCTATATTATCCATTTTTGCAAGCTCCTTGACTCTCTGCTGATCGAGCGTTTTGCCCTGCGGCGACATATATATCAGATGCGGACGTTTGCCGATCTGCTTTTCAAGATCGCAGAAGCAGTCGAAAATCGGCTGACACTGCATTATCATTCCCGTGCCTCCGCCGTAAGTTGTGTCGTCCACTCGGCGGTGCTTGTCCGTTGAATAATCACGGATATTAACGCAGTTGATCTCAACAAGTCCGCCGTCTCTCGATCTGCCGATTATACTTTCGTCAAGAACACGTTCGCACATCTCGGGGAACAGTGTCATTATGTCAATTCTCATCGTCAAATATACCTTTCATCGGTCTTATCAGCACTCTGTTTTTCCTGACGTCGGTGTCGATAACAACGCTCGGAATAGCAGGAATAAGGTATTCTCTGTCATCATCCGCCTTGATATGCCAGACGTCGTTTGCACCCGTTTCACTGACATCGGAAATCACGCCGTACCGTTTTTCACTGTCATCGGCATCGAAAACATCACAGCCGATCAGCTCCTCGATGAAGTAAACTCCGTCGGCGAGCCTTGCGTCCGAGCGGCGCATATAGAGCTTTTTATTTCTCATTGCCGACGCCGCCTCAACGGTGTCTATCCCGTCCAGCTTCATCAGCACGATATTGCCGTGCGGACGTGCGGAGATAACTTTAACCCTGCTTTTTCCCTCGGAATCATAGTATAAAGTTTTGAATTGCTTGAGAAAATCGGGTGAATCCGCCCACGGATTTATGCGCATTTCTCCACGCACGCCGTGAGTTCCCACGATCTGACCGACTGCAAGAAAATCCTTTATCATAAAATCACTTAACCTCTGTAAAATATCTTACAAAACTTTTGCCTGCGCTCAACGTGCCGTCCGTCAGGTTAATGCCTGCGTTCATCAAAAGTGCTCCCGAATAGATCTCTCCGTCCGTCTCGTCACGGTACATCTTTTCAGGGTCAAGACCCTTCATCTTAATAAGCAGGAAATCGTGCGGCGCTCTGTTCTTGATTACAACCGTCAGAAGAGCCTCACTCTTATCCTTTGAAACGTGCTCCCACGCACACTTAAATTCATCGTCTGTCGGAGCAATAATTCTGTAAAGATCGCCGAAGTGAATTACATTATAGAATCTATGGTAATCCTTAACCTGCTCCTTGACCTTTTCCTTATCCTCGTCGGACATCTCCTTGGGGTCAAGCTCATAGCCAAAGGTGCCCGCCATTGCGACTGCCGCCTTGGTTTCGATTCCCGTTCTGTCGCACGCCGATACGTGAGCTCCCATACTTGACGCCGGATAGCACATTGACGTACCGAACTGAATTGTCAGACGCTCGATCGGGTCGGTATTGTCCGAAGCCCACGCCTGCGGCATATAGTAGAGCATACCCGGATCAAAACGTCCGCCGCCGCCTGCACAGCTTTCAAAAAGAATGTGTGGGAATGCGCTTGTAATTCTGTCCATAAGCTCGTATGTACCGAGGATAAAACGGTGGAAAAACTCCTTTGAATGACGTGCATCGAGAAGCATTGACGCCGGCTCGGTAATTGCACGGTTATAGTCCCACTTGAGATATGCAATATTGTTCTTTGAAAGGACGTCATACATCTGATTGAAAATGCAGTCACGGACGTCCTGCCTTGTCATATCAATAACATACTGCCAACGGGCGGGAGATCTGTCTCTGCCCTCAACGTGTACGCACCAGTCGGGGTGCGCCTTATAAAGCTCGGAATCCTCGGAAATCATTTCCGGCTCATACCAGATACCGAACTGAACGCCCTCCGCATTTACTCTTTCGATGAGCTTGCCGAGACCGCCCTTGAGCTTGCTCTCATTGACAAACCAGTCGCCGAGCGAGGAATTATCGCTGTCACGGTGACCGAACCAACCGTCGTCCATAACAAGGAGCTCAATTCCCATTTTCTTAGCTTCCTTGGCATAGCGAACAAGGGTCTCCTGATCAAAGTCAAAGCCTGAACCCTCCCAGCTGTTGATAAGAAGCGGACGCTTTTTATTCTTCCACTCGCCACGGATAAGATTATTGTTGTAAAGGTCGTGGAATGTGCGGCTCATCTTGCCCATACCGCTGTCGGAATAAACCATTACAACCTCGGGGCTTTGGAACTCGTCGCCCGGCTCAACGACCCACGTGAAATCAATCGGATTGATTCCCATTACAAGACGTGTGCAGTCGAGATAATCTGTCTCAATGTCTGCGGCAAAGTTACCGCTGTAAACAAGGTTGAAACCGTATGCGTTGCCGAAATCCTCACCGCCCTTGTCGTCAACGAGAGCAACGAACGGGTTGTGGTTATGGCTTGACGAGCCCCTCTTGCTGGCAACGGACTGTATTCCGTGAGCGAGGTGGCGTGTTATAACTCTTCTCTCCCTCGACCAAACGCCCGAGAGATTTATCATATTATAATCCATTGACGGGAAGTTAACGCAGCAGCTTGCAATTTTTTCAATTTCAAATGTTTCCTTGCCTGTATTCTCAACCTTAACGCTCTCGGTGATAACGCTGCAATTTGCAAATGCGGTGTAATAAAGCGTTACCTTTGCTCCGGTGAATGAATCGAGCGTGATAAGTTCAAGAGTCTGAGCTTCGCTGTCGTCATTGCAGTATGTTGCAGGGAGACCCTTGAGCTTCGGCTTTCCGTCATAGATTTTATGGTCAAGATAGCGAATATCCGTTGTTGTTCTGCCCATCGAATCCTTTATTGAAAGTGCGGCAAGCCTGTAATCGCCCGATCCGTTACAGGAATACTCCATCGGCTGAACGTCAAGCGAGAACTTATAGTCGTCAACATTGACATTCTTCGGGGAAATCGTTGCAAAATATCCTCTGAACGGCAGGTTCAGAAGATTATCGTCGGGGATTTTCTTACCGTAATAGAGATGAATAAGGTATCCGTCACGGATTCCGATCGCATATGTTGAATCAAGCGTATCGAGCTTGAAAATTTTTCTTTCTTTATCAAATGTAATGGGCATAGCAAAACCTCGCTTCTGAATAGTGTACTTATAATTCTATCATATCGCACGAAAGAGGTCAACAATTTTACGATTGACAAATCCGAATTATTACTATAAAATTTTATGTAATAAATCGCTCACCACGGAGGTGTTCGTAACGGAAAAGAAAAATATACATAAGGATCACCGTCAAAGGGTCAAGGAGTCCTATATGAAAACGGGTATTGATGCAATGCCCGACCACAACATCCTTGAACTGCTTCTTTTCTACGGCATACCTTATAAGGATACCAATCCGATAGCACATGAGCTGATCGAGAAATACCACGACCTCAACGGTGTCCTTGACGCACCCGTAAAGGAGCTGCAAAAGATTAACGGAATCGGCGAAAACGCAGCCGTGATGATCAAACTGATCCGTGACATATGCTCAAAATATCACGATAATGCAGTCAACAGCAAGGTCAATCTTGCATCGAGCGAACGTCTTTATGATTTCATCAGGATGAAATACCTCGGCGAAACAAGGGAGATCGTTTATATGCTCTCCCTCGACGCACACGGCAGGCTGAAGCACTGCATTAAGGTTGCGGACGGAACTCCGTCCACTGTCGTTTCGGACAACAGAAGTCTGATCGAGCTTGCGCTGAGGTTCGACGTCACCAACGCAGTCATCGCTCACAATCACCCGAACGGCTTCGCATCTCCGTCACAGGCGGATATCGGCGCAACCGAAACAATCGCAAAGCTCTTTTCCGCCGTCAACATCAACCTCGTTGATCACGTCATCGTCGCCGAGGACGAAATTTTCTCCTTTGCGATGAGTAAAAAATATTCGTCATTATTGGGATAAGAAAATGGAGCCGACGCTCGATACGTCAGCTCCGTTTTATTATCTTCACTTAACCTGCCAGAATCCGACCTTTTTCATAACCTTGGTCAGTGTTTTGTTGGCGATATAGGACGCTTTTTCCGCACCCTCCTTGGCACACCTTTCAATATACGCCTTGTCTTTCATAATCTCATCGAACTTATCCTGAATCGGCTTTACGTCAGCAATTACGCTTTCGGCAACCGCAATCTTGAAATCGCCGTAGCCCTTGCCGTCGAACTCAGCCTCGATTTCGTCAAAGCTCTTTCCGGTACAGCAGGAATAGATTCCCATAAGGTTGTTGATTCCGTCCTTACCGTCGGCATAGTGAACCCTCGCCTCGGAGTCGGTGACGGCAGACTTGAACTTTTTCATAATATCATCGGGCTTGTCAAGCACATAGACCGACGCCTTGGGATTTGTATCCGACTTTGACATCTTCTTCGTCGGATCCTGAAGCGACATAACCTTTGCGCCCGTCTTGCCGATATACGGCTTCGGGATTGTGAACGTCGGAGAATATGTGCCGTTGAAACGCTCCGCAATGTCACGTGTGATCTCAAGATGCTGTTTTTGATCCACTCCGACAGGAACATAGTCCGCCTGATAAAGAAGAATATCCGCAGCCATAAGCGTCGGGTAAGCGAAAAGTCCGACATTGACGTTATCGGCGTGCTTCGCAGATTTATCCTTGAACTGAGTCATTCTTGCCGCCTCACCGAACTGGGTGTAGCAATTAAGAATCCAGCCGAGCTGACTGTGCTGAGGAACGTGGGACTGAACAAAAATAATATTCTTTTCGGGATCAAGTCCGAGCGCGATCATCAGGGCGTACATTTCAAGCGACTGCTTTCTCAGTCTTGCAGGCTCCTGGCGAACCGTAATAGCGTGAAGATCGGCAACGGCAAATATACAGTCGTTATCTGCGCTCATCTGCTTCCAATTTTTAAGTGCGCCAAGGTAATTGCCGAGTGTCGGAACGGACGTCGGCTGAATCATACTCAGCACACGGTCTTTTCTTTCTGTATTTTCCATCTTTTATCACTCCAAATATGAACTGGGAACATTATATCATAGAATTACCGTATTGTAAATCATAATTATTTATGCTAAAATATTCGGGAATGAACGGAGGTATGATTATGTCGAAATTTGACGCAGTTCTTTTTGATTTTGACGGCACGGTTGCCGACACGGGCAAGGGAGTTTTTCTCGGTGTCCGTCACGCAATTGCCACTTACGGCCTTGAGCAGCCGAGCGATGCGGAAATCCGCAAATTTATAGGTCCTCCGATGGTTACAAGCTATCATTCGTTGTATCCGCAGTTATCGGACGATGAGGTGCAGGCGCTTGTGGACTGTTTCCGTGAAAAATATAAATCCGACGGAATATATGAATACCGTATTTACGACGGTATGATTGAGCTCTTGCAAAGGCTGCAAAAAAGCGGAATCAAAACCGCCGTTGCAAGCTCGAAGCCGCAGGCGGAGCTTGAAAAAATCATCAATTCAAGCGAATTGCATAAATATATCGACTGCATTGTCGGGGCGGATATGAATTACAAGGATTCCGACAAGGCAGCCATTGTCGGTTCGGCTATTGAAAAGGTCGGTGTAGCCGACAAATCGAGGATTCTTATGGTCGGCGACAGAAAATTTGATATCGTCGGAGCGCATAAGATCGGTATTCCCTGCGCTACAGTCCTCTTCGGCTACGGCACACGCGAGGAATTTGAAGAATACAAAGCGGACTACATCGTCTCACGCTGTACAGAAATTGCAGAAATAGTTTTTGAAGGCAAGAATATTTGAGGGCTCTCGAATCTCTCAGAAACGGCAAAACCCATCGGTTTTAATCAAAACCGATGGGTTATTTTATTTGTTATTATTACTTACGGCAGGTTTACGTAGTCCATAGGATCGACGGTTTCGCCGTTGTATCTTACTTCAAAATGAAGATGAGGTCCGGTTGACCAACCGGTGCTTCCGACTCTGGCGATGATCTGTCCTCTTGAAACACGCTGTCCTGTTGAAACAAGCAGGTCGCTGCAATGACCGTAAAGCGATGTGTAGCCGTCGCCGTGGTCAATGATAATATAATTGCCGTAGCCTGTTCCGCTCTCGCTTTCAAGGGAAGAAAGGATGACCGTTCCGGCTCTTGTTGCAATAATATTTTTACCGTACGCTCCGCTCATTGAAATATCAATACCACTGTGGTATCTCCAATCTCCGTCAAGCGGATGATAACGGTATCCGTAATACGAGGTGAGGTAAACTCCGTCGTAAGGCAAGGGCCATGCCCAGCCCGATGCACTGACGTTTGAATTCATATTCCCGGCGTTTGATCCGCCGCTCGATGATCCGCCACTATGAGAACCGCCGGAAGACGATTGATTGGCTTTTCTGATAGCTTCCTTGATCTCCTCATCAAGACGGTTCATTTCGGCGTTATACTCACTTATAGAGACCTTGATCTCCTTTGTCTGTGCGTTCAATGCGCTCAGCTTTGCCTCGACCTCCTCGGTCTTAGCCTTTATAACATCCTGGTTTCTCGTCAGGTTGTCCTCCGTTGCCTGGAGATCGGCTTTCTTTGTCTCAAGCTCAGCCTTTTCTTTCTGCAAGGAAGCCTTCTTCGATTCAAGCTCCTTTTGCATTTTTTCAATCTCGGCGATCTCTTTGTTGAGCTTGTTAACGAGGTCCTGATCGTTTTCCGTTACACGTCGGAACATTTCAAGACGGTTAAGAAAGCTCGACATATCGGATGAGGATGTGAAAATCTCCAGAACCGATGTCTCTCCTGCCATATAGTTGGCTCTCATTCTGTCGCAGAACAGCTTGACCGTATCGTCAATTTCCTTATCTTTTTCTGCAATCTTAGCGTCGAGATCTGCAATTTCCTTGTTGAGTGCGGAAATTTTCGATTCCGTTTCGCTGATATCGTCACTTATAAGATTTTTCTGAGCCGTGATGTTTTCACGCTCCTGATTGAGCTTCTGGAGCTGTATGTTCAGTGCGGAAACAATCTTTGTCTGATCCGCTTTCTGACTTTCAAGCTCCTTAACTCTCTGCTCACTCTCGGCAACCTTGTCCTCAATGTCCGAATACTCGTCCCTGAGTGACGAAAGTGTTTTCGCCTCGGCTTTCGGCGCATACAAAGCGCAGGAAACAAACACAAAAGCCGAACACATAAGCAGTGAAATTATTTTATTCAGCTTCTTCATAAACAACTCCTCCACGCTCCTTGAGGTACTTCTGAATTGAAATAAGACTTCCGATACCTCCGGAAACGATTCCTATCGCAAGGAATGCGACAAGAAGATAAACAATGTAATCAAGGAACGGCACGATGGTAAAGCTCCTGCTTACCATTGCAAGCATTGACGATACCGACGGCTGAATAAGCCTGTACACGCCCCAAACGATCGCAAGGGAAAGTATACCCGATATCGCACCGAGAACCATACCCTCGACCATAAACGGCCAGCGTATGAACCAGTTTGTCGCACCTACCGACTTCATAATATTGATCTCAAGTCTCCTGCTGTACATCGTGATACGAACCGTATTTGCGATGATAAACAGAGAGATGAGAAGCAGAACGGCAATGACGCCGATACTTACATAGAAAATCGCACGTCTGATTCTTACAAGAGTCTGAGCGATATCTCTGTTATCACGAACCGAATCAACTCCGTCAATTTTTTGCAGCTCGGAAACGGTTTGATCAAATTTTGTCATATCGCTTATCGAGACCTTGAAAAGATCGGGGAGCGGATTGTCAACTCCGTCAAAATAGGTTGCATCCGTGCCGAGCTCGTCAAGCTGCTGCTTGAAAGCCGTGTCCTTATCAACGAACTCACATTTTTTAACATTCTGCATGAGGGTAATCTTTTCACGCATTTCCGTGATACCCTCACCCTTCACCTCATCCTTGAGGTAAACCATAACAACGTTCTGGCTTTCAATCTCGCTCATAACGTTGTTTACGTTAACGATAACCATAAATGCGGCGCCCATCATAACAAGACAGGACATCAGCACGGCGATTGAAGCAATTGACATAAGATGGTTAACTCTTATATTTCTGAATCCCTCTTTGGTGAGGTAACCCAAACGTCCTCTTTTCTTCATTGATCCTCACCGTCCTTTTCCGAATCCTGTTCAATGTAAATGCGGTAAGAATCCGTGTCGCTGATTATAGCGTCAAGGAACTTTTCGTCAACCTTTTCTTCTTTCTCCTTGTTTCTTTCCTGAGGCTCTTCCTTTGTGGAATATTTTTCCTCCATAGTCTGCTTTTCAAGATTGAGGTGAGCTGCAGACTGCTCGGGGAGCTCGCCGTTTTCGATCATACCGTCGGCAACGACCTCGCCGCCCTTGAGGGTGATAACACGCTTGTCAAACATCTTGACAAGATCGTGAGCATGAGTAACCATAATAACCGTTGTGCCTGCCTCATTAAGCCTTGTCAAAAGCTCAACAATTTCAAGCGACATCTGAGGATCGACGTTACCCGTCGGCTCATCGGCAATGATTATGTCCGCATTGTTTGCAAGCGCACGGGCAAGCGCAACTCTCTGCTGCTCGCCGCCCGAAAGCTCATTCGGATAATTTCTCGCCTTGGCGGAAAGTCCGACAATATTAATAACGTAAGGAACTCTTTTTCTGATATCCTTTTCACGTGCGCCGACAACTCTCATTGCGAACGCAACATTATCATAAACCGTCATCGTGGGAATAAGTCTGAAATCCTGGAAAACGATTCCCATATTTCTGCGAAAGTACGGGATCTGCTTTTTCTTCATCTCGTTAAGATTATAGCCTTTAATCACAATTGTTCCCGACGACGGCACTTCCTCACGCATAATCAGCTTGAGGAACGTACTTTTTCCTGCTCCCGAAGCTCCGACAACGAAAACGAACTCGCCCTTGTCAATATGAATATTGACGTTTTGCAGAGCCTTGGTTCCGTTATCGTATACCTTGGATACGTTTTTGAAATCAATCATTATTATCTTTCCTTAAAGTTGCAAATCAGTATTTGATCGGATTGGCGTCAAGATATCTCTTTACCATAAGAGCGACTTTGAATACGATAGCGTCGTCAAACTCTCTGAGGTCAAGACCTGTGATCTTCTTGATCTTTTCAAGACGGTAAACAAGCGTATTTCTGTGAACGAACAGCTTTCTTGACGTCTCGCTGACGTTGAGGTTGTTCTCAAAGAACTTCTGAATTGTGAAGAGAGTCTCCTGATCAAGGCTTTCAATTGATCCGCGCTTGAACACCTCGTGCAGGAACAGCTCGCAAAGAGTTGTCGGGAGCTGATAAATAAGCCTTGCAATACCGAGGCTGTCATAGCTTACGATGGTCTTTTCATTGTCAAATACCTTGCCGACTTCAAGAGAGATCTGAGCCTCCTTGAATGAACGTGCAAGCTCCTTGATGCCCGCAACGGTTGTTCCGATGCCGATTACCGAATGAACGTAAAGCTCGGTTGAAAGCGAATCGGCAATTGAACGTGCAAGCTTTTCAAGATCCTTTGACTCTATGTTGCTCTTAACTTCCTTAACAAGCGCAATATCGGTCTCGTTGATGCTTACAACGAAGTCCTTGGACTTGTCCGGGAAAAGATTCTGGACGATATCATATGCGGAAACATCGGTCTGGTTCGGGATTCTGATAAGAAGAACCGCACGTGTTGCGTCGTTATTGAAACGGAGCTCACGGGCCTTGAGATAGATGTCTCCGGGAAGAATGTTGTCGAGAATAACATTCTTTATGAAATTGTTTCTGTCATATTTCTCATCAAAATACTGCTTGAGATTACTCAGCGCAACTGCGCTTATGTTGGTGTACTTCTCGGCAAGCTCGTCGTCGCCGTCAACAAAAACGGCATACTCCGGGTGAATCTGGTTGCCGAAGGTCTTGTAAGTACAGCCGTCAACAACACAAGCCTCTGTGTCCATAAATGCACTTGCCGCAGCCGTGGGCACGACCTCACCGATTCTTCCAAGCTCACTGCATGAAATAATCGTACCGGTTTCATCAATAATTCCTATGGTTCTGTCGATTGCGCTCCTCATCTGATGGATAACGCCCTGAAAAAGTCTGTTTGACATATTATCTCTCCTCACGCTTGTTTTTCACTTCATCATTAGCACTTTTAAATGACCGACAGGATCATTTTAGGCAGGTTTATACAAAATGCCAATCTAAACATATACATTTTACACAATTCAGAAGATTTTTTCAACCCTTTTGAGCATATTTTTTGAAAAATCTTTTCAAAATGAGGTTGATAAGAAAATTATTTTATAAAAAATGACGAAGTAAAACTAATTTTTACCATCATTACCC
>ERZ1034844.281-NODE-281-length-29007-cov-16.564590_pt1 | contig 29007 bp, 28 predicted proteins | sample MGYA00520594_ERZ1034844 | MGnify/ENA primary metagenome ERZ1034844 (study PRJEB33766, sample SAMN09781733) | gut metagenome | biome: gut microbiome | host: Homo sapiens | place: Madagascar | study: EMG produced TPA metagenomics assembly of the PRJNA485056 data... | reverse complement strand
TCAAGCTCTTTACTGCCATTGAGATTGCCATTGATATGGCTTGCGGATTTTAGGTTATCATCGCCATGGTGGCATTATCATCAGTTGGCGCTTTCGCACAGAGCAGAACAGGTTCGACTACCATTCAGCCTAAAATCGGTTTGAATGTGTCAAGCGTAGGTGACTTAGATTGGAAAGCAGGCTTCGTATTCGGTGCAGAAGTTCAGCATCAGTTTACAAGCAAGATGGGTCTTGCTGGCGGTCTGCTCTATTCTTTCCAGGGTGGCAAACATGATGACTATTCATGGAACCCTGGCTATATTAACATTCCTGTAACACTCAACTACTATGTTGCTAAGAACTTTGCACTCAAGGCAGGTCTTCAGCCAGCATTCATGGTGAGCAAAGACGACATGAAAGATGTAAACACTTTCGACCTCGCTGTGCCTGTAGGAATGTCTTACGAGTTTGACAGATTCGTTATCGACGCTCGCTACAACATCGGTGTCACCAAGGTGCCAAAGCATGGTGACGGCTATACAAACGTTTTGCAGTTGACTATAGGTTACAAGTTCAACCTCTAAGCAAGCAAAGCCTTCTCATGAAGGTTTCATCATAAAAAAACTCGTAGTTTCTTTCCTGCATAAGCTAAGACTTTCCGGACAAGAAACTACGAGTTTTTTGTTTTTTATAGGGACATTCGTATTTCAGCATCTTTTCTCTTATTCCTAAAAGCACACTTCCCCCAATCTGCCACTTATCTATCGCAAACCCGGAAGTTAAAGAAGTTTAGTAATCCGTAATATATCCTTTGGTAAACATATCATAAGACAAAGCTTCCAGCTCGGAGAGGGTCATGTTCTCTACGGCATGTTCTATTTTGCGTATCAATTCTTCTCGCTTGAAATCTTCATTATCGCTCAGGCGCGATGTAAATCTATTGCTCATCGATTATCTATGCTTAATGTGTAGTGTGTTAATGTTTATGCTCGCTCATAGGTTTCAATGACATTGCCATCATATTCCTCATGCCCAATCGGCTTTACACCGTGAGGAAGCCGAGGAGCCTCAGTACCTGTCTTGACAGACTGTGTTGTGGCAGTTTCTATCCTGATTTCATCCCAAAGACCAGCATCAAGGAAAGACTGGTGGGTGATGGCTCCACCCTCTACGATCAGCGATTGTACCTTATTGGTATATAGGAAGTTCATGATTTGTCGCAGCACCTCTGCCTTACCCTTGGAGAAATCGAGGCCCTCGAAACAAGGATGATGACGGTCTATCACCAAGCGCAAGGGATTCTTGCCACTCCAGTCGCGAACATTCAGCTGACTATGGTCACGCTCGTCGGTGATTCTTCCTACCAGGATGGCATCGTTCTCTGCCCTGAGCTTATGGGAAAGCATCTTGGTAAAGGTCGATGAAATAGCCATTCCCTTGCCTTCATTATCGAGGAAACCATTGGCTGTCTGCGCCCATTTCAAGATGATATAAGGACGCTGATGCGTGTTATAGGTAATGAAGCGCTTGTTTAGTTCGAGACACTCCTTCTCCAACACACCCACCGTCACCTCGATGCCTGCCTCGCGAATCTTCTGAATGCCACGGCCCTGCACCTTGGCAAAGGGATCGACACAACCACAGACACATCTTTTCACACGCTTGCGCACGATGAGGTCGGCACAGGGAGGTGTCTTACCGTAATGCGAACAAGGTTCAAGACTCACATAGATCGTAGCCCCAGCCAACAGATGCTCGTCCTCATGCCTTACCGAAGCAAAGGCATTGACCTCGGCATGGGCCTCGCCACAACGCACATGATAGCCCTCACCCAAGATTCTGCCATCCTCGCTTACAATGACTGCCCCTACCATGGGATTGGGCTTCGCATTCTGACGCCCATTCTTTGCCAGTTGCAGACAGCGACGCATAAAGCGTTCGTCTATCTCTTGCTGAGTAAACGTCTCTGACGTCAGCGCTTTTCTTAAAGATATTTCTTTTTGCTCCATATTCTCATTTTCTCGCTTCTTTGTTACGCGTTTTCGATAAAATGTCGTACCTTTGTTCGCAAAATTATTCTCCATTAACAGATCTGAATGAAAACTTACCAGCAACTTTGGCAATCACTCACCCCACTCTACGATGCAGATGAAGCGAAAGCGATCGTCCGCACTATACTGGACGTGAAGTACGGAATGACATTCACCGACATAATATGTGGCAAAGTTACTGAATTATCCGCAGACGAGGGCATAAAACTCGAAGAAATTATTAACCGGCTGCAAAAAGCAGAACCCGTACAGTATGTGTTGGGAGAGGCTGATTTTGCCGGACGAAGATTTCATGTAGAGCGGGGAGTTCTCATCCCTCGACCCGAGACGGCAGAACTATGTAGATGGATAGAAGCTGACACGGCACTTGGCGCCATGCAAATTCTCGACATCTGCACAGGCTCTGGTTGCATCGCCATCACATTGGCTTTAGACCTTCCTCATGCTACGGTTACAGGATGGGACATCTCACAAGACGCTCTTCGTATCGCACAAGCCAATGTCACGTTGCAAGACGCCGAGAATGTAACCATCGCATATCAGGATGCACTCGCCCTGCCAAAAGCGTCAGAAAGCTCTCATGCCGAGAAATGGGACATCATCGTGAGCAATCCTCCCTATATCTGCGATAAGGAAAGGGACGACATGGAGCAAAACGTACTGGAATACGAACCAAGCATCGCGCTCTTCGTACCCGACGAAGACCCGTTACGCTTCTATCGAGCTATCGCCGAATACGCATCCATCGCACTCAAGCCCAGAGGAGCTCTCTACTTTGAAATCAACCCTCTCTACGAACAGGCAATGAGAAAAATGCTCCAAGGTCTTGGCTTCACAGACATCACTACCCAAAAGGACTCCTTCGGCAAGAAAAGAATGATGCGAACCATCAGGCTATCATAAACAAACCTATAATCATCCCGTCAGATGTTTAATTCAAAAATTCCCAAACACCCCAAACAGATAACAGAACAACAGGCTCTGCTGAAACTCACCACGCTCTGCACACAAGCCGAACACTGCTCGCAAGAAATGCTCGACAAGATGAAGAAGTGGCAACTATCAGAAGAGGCTATCGCTCGAAACATGGAATTTCTGTCACAGAAAAAATTTGTTGACGATGAACGATTTGCTCGCTTCTTCATCAACGATAAGATAAAATACAACAAATGGGGACGACGCAAGGTGGAACAGGCTCTCTGGATGAAACACATACCAAAGGACATATCCGACCCTATCTTTGAAGAGATTGAGGACGAACTGTATATGGAAACCTTGCTGCCACTGATGAAAAGCAAGTATAAAACGATACGAGCCAAAAACGACTACGAACGCTCTATGAAACTCATCCGATTCGCTATGGGAAGAGGATTCAGTTTAGACCTCATACGCAAGTGCATCGACCAGATGGGTATTGACGCTGAGGAAGAAGATATGGAGCCACAAGAAGAAGATTTCTAATCGCCCAAAATTTTAACCCATCAATCTACCTATGCAAATCAGCCTATTAGCTAAGATTATCGAACTGCTGTGCCCGCGCTATTGCCCCATTTGCGGAAAAAGGCTCTTGAGCGAAGAAGAGATACTATGCCTGGCTTGCAACCTGCACCTGCCACGCACAGACACCTGGCAAAATCCTGAAGGCAACGAGATGGCTAAACTCTTCTGGCACAGCATCCCTATCATGAAATGCTGCTCCCTGTTTCACTATCACGGGCACACGCCCGCCAGCAGTCTGATCTATCAGCTCAAGTACAATCAACATTCGGAAATAGGTCCTGCCATGGGGCGTCTCCTTGCCCATGAAGCCCAAAAGATAGACTTCTTCGCCGACATCGACGGTATCGTACCCATACCTTTAGCAACCAAACGAATAAGAGAACGAGGCTACAACCAAAGCGAGGCCATCGCACAGGGCTTGCACGATGTGACACAGATAGACATCCTCAAGCATCTGATTACAAGAAAGTCATTTAATGAAAGCCAGACAGACAAAAACCGATGGGAACGCAACAACAATGTGAAAAACGTTTTTGCACTTACACCCGACTACGCCCCTAATGGATGTAAGGCTGCAACCCTCGTAGACAAACACCTGCTCATCGTCGATGACGTATGTACTACTGGCGCTACGATAATATCCTGCTGCAAAGAACTGCTCAAGGCTACCGACACGCTGAAGTTCAGTGTCCTTACCATAGGCTATGCGAAAGGAAAATAAGTCAAAAAAATAAATAATAAATTTGGTATTGTCTGCGTTTTAACGTACCTTTGCAAACAAAACTTTAATCCTTTAATGATTATGGACAAACTGAAGAAAGATTTCGCATCAAAGTTATTAAAAGTAAAGGCTATCAAACTGCAGCCTAACGATCCTTTCACATGGGCTTCGGGCTGGAAATCGCCTTTCTATTGTGACAATCGCAAGACTTTATCGTTCCCTGAGTTGCGCAACTATGTGAAGCTCGAACTCGTACACACCATCCTCGAGCAGTTCCCTGAGGCTGACGCTGTTGCTGGTGTTGCCACAGGCGCTATCGCACAGGGTGCATTGGTGGCAGATGAGTTGAACTTGCCTTTCGTATACGTTCGTTCTAAACCAAAGGACCACGGCATGCAGAACCTCATCGAGGGCGAACTGAAGGCCGACGCTAAGGTGGTGGTTGTAGAAGACTTGATTTCTACAGGCGGTAGCTCACTCAAGGCAGTAGAGGCTCTTCGCCAAAATGGTAATGAGGTAATCGGTATGGTGGCAAGCTATACTTATGGCTTCCCTGTTGCTGAAAAAGCTTTCGCTGATGCTGGTGTGAAGTTGGTTACACTTACCGACTACGAGCATGTTGTAGCCGAGGCTTTGGAGACTGGTTACATCGCACAGGAAGACGTGGAACTGCTCCACGACTGGCGTAAAGACCCAGCCAACTGGAAGAAGTAAATTGGGAATTTAAGAGAAGTTAAGGGAAGTTAGAGAGTGTGTGAAAGAAGTAAAGAGGCAAATGTCATACTATACAACTTCATGCTGTTGTCCCTTAACTTCCCTAATGACCGAAGGGAGCGATAACTTCCTGATAAATTCTCTAAATTCATAAGATTAATGAGCACAACAACCTTTGAAAGCAGCATTAAGCAGATTTTCCACAAGCAGGAATCTGTTTACAATACTTTGAGCGACCTGAACAACTTGCAGCGCCTCAAAGATAAATTTGAACAGGTGAAAGACCAGATTCCTGAAGACAAAAAGGAACAACTCGACAAGATCAAGGACCTCACATTCGACTCTGACAGCATCTCTATCTCTGCACCCATGGTGGGAGAAATCAAGATGCGAATCATCGACAGAGAGGCACCTAAGACCATCAAGTTTGAGACAGAGAATAGTCCTGTTCCTTTCCACTTCTGGATTCAGCTGCTACCTACAAGCGAAACCGCTTGTAAGATGAAACTCACCATCAAGGCAGACCTCAACCCTTTCATCAAGGGCATGGTGAAGAAACCTCTCGAAGAAGGAATAGAGAAGATTGCCGATGCCTTGGCAATGATTCCATACGAAGATTAAGTAAATATATCCATAATCCTTGCAAGGAATCTGTAGCAACATGATTTCTTGCAAGGATTTCTGTAATCAGTAAATCAACATAAAACAATGGCACAAAAACTTTGGGAAAAAAACTTTGAAGTAAACAAGGAAATAGAACGCTTCACCGTAGGGCGCGACCGTGAGCTCGACCTCTATCTCGCCAAGTACGACGTGCTGGGCAGCATGGCTCATATCACCATGCTCGAAAGCATCGGACTGCTCGGAAAAGACGAGCTACCTCAACTCCTTGAAGAACTGAGAAACATCTACACCATTGCCGAGAAAGGCGAGTTTGTCATCGAGGAAGGCGTAGAAGACGTACATTCCCAAGTGGAACTGATGCTTACCCAGAAGTTGGGCGATATGGGTAAGAAGATTCATTCTGGACGTTCACGCAACGACCAGGTGCTCGTCGACCTGAAGCTCTTTACACGCCACGAGCTGAAAGAGATTGTTGATGCCGTGAAAATACTCTTCGACGAACTGATACAGAAGAGCGAACAATACAAGAACGTGCTGATGCCAGGATACACGCATCTGCAAGTGGCCATGCCATCTTCTTTCGGCCTGTGGTTTGGTGCTTATGCAGAGAGCCTCGCCGACGACATGCTCTTCCTGCAAGCAGCCTATCGCATGACCAACCGCAACCCATTGGGAAGTGCTGCAGGCTATGGAAGCAGTTTCCCTCTCAATCGCACACTGACAACCCAGTTGCTCGGATTCGACAGCATGGACTACAACGTAGTATATGCCCAGATGGGACGTGGTAAGATGGAGCGCAATGTGGCTTTCGCCATGGCTACCGTTGCTGGCACGTTGGCCAAAATGGCTTTCGATGCTTGCATGTTCAACTGCCAGAACTTCGGATTTGTCAAACTGCCTAAGGAGTGTACCACTGGTTCGAGCATCATGCCTCACAAGAAAAACCCAGATGTATTCGAACTCATCCGTGCAAAGTGCAATAAGCTACAGAGCTTGCCACAGCAGGTAATGCTCATCATGAACAACCTGCCCGTGGGCTACTTCCGCGACCTACAAATCATTAAGGAGGTCTTCCTGCCTGCCTTCGACGAACTGAAGGACTGCCTGCAGATGGCTGCCTACATCATCAACAAGATGGAGGTGAACGAACATATCCTCGACGACCCTCGCTACGACCCCATGTTCTCGGTGGAAGAAGTAAACCAGTTGGCTGCCAACGGCACGCCTTTCCGCGATGCCTACAAGAAAGTAGGACTGGAAATCGAAGCGGGCGAGTTTAAACCCAACAAGGACATTCACCACACCCACGAGGGAAGCATCGGCAACCTTTGCAACGACAAGATACAGGAACTGATGGAGAAAACGCTCGCCGAATTCCATTTCGAGCGTATGGAGAATGCAGAACGAGAGTTACTTCGTAAATAATCCTCCAAACAAGAAACATCTTACATGAAGCGAAGCAGTATATATAATAAGGTGAAGCATGGCTGTGCATGGAGCACGGTCATGCTCATTGTGGCGATACTCTTTGCAGCCTGCGATGCAGAGAGCCGTATCAGCACGCGCTTTCCATGCAATTTCTACTTCAATCCCGTGTTGCATCCAGGAACCTCCATTGAGACTGCACTCAACAACGCAGGTAACTATACTTTCATCAGTGTGAAGAACAATGGATTCTGGCACATTTATTCCACACTCAACGACGGAAGAAACATCACCGAGGACATCAGAATTTCAACCGACCAAACAGAGGGGTGGGACAACCACATCAAGACGCGTGCCTTGGGAGCTAACAACGGAATCATCATCGGAAGGAGCAACTTTCAGGGGTTTGTGGCATGGGATCGTCAATGCCCTAACTGCATCACACAGTATGGTGGAGTAAACTATCCATTAGAACTGAACGGAGTGAGACAGTCTGTAGGCTGCAAGAAATGCAAACGCACCTATTCCTTAGAAACGGGTGCTATCACCGAAGGCGCTAAAGGCGACCCACTCATGGGATATGGCATCGACTATAATGGCATAGGAACCCCCGTAAGGGTGGGAAACTAAGCCAAATAACCCAATAGAAATACCGAAAATACAACTTTTCGTCTAAAAAAATGTATTTTTTTTTGGCTGTTCCAAGAAATAGCACTATCTTTGCACTCACATTTTGCGGAAATAGCTCAGTTGGTAGAGCACGACCTTGCCAAGGTCGGGGTCGCGGGTTCGAGTCCCGTTTTCCGCTCTTTTATTGTTTACCATGCCGCAATGGTGGAATTGGTAGACACGAGGGACTTAAAATCCCTTGGCCAGTAATGGCTGTGCGGGTTCGAGTCCCGCTCGCGGCACTTTCCTCCTACATATGAAAAAATTTGCCTATTTCTTTATTTTAATAGCAAGTCTCGCACTTACCGCATGTGGGGTAAGCAGCAAAAGATTTCAGCTTGAAGGCAGATTTCTTCACATGGACCAGGGGGAATTTTACGTTTATAGCCCTGACGGAGGCATCGAAGGAGTAGACACCATTAAGGTTATAGATGGACGCTTCTCCTACGAAGTACCCTGCAAGGACAAGTTCACCCTCATGATTGTTTTCCCCAACTTCTCCGAACAGCCAGTTTTTGCTGAGTCGGGAAAGTCGGTAGACATGAAGGCTGACGCCTCACATCTCAAAGAACTTACCGTTAAAGGCAACAAGGACAATGAACTCATGAACTCGTTTCGTGAGCAGATTCTCCATGTAGCTCCTCCTGAAGAAGCCAACATTGCCGAGCAGTTCATTCAGGATAACCCTGCCTCTATTGTGAGCGTCTTCCTCGTTAGAAAATACTTCGTGGCAAGCCTGTCACCCAATTATGCCAAAGCTTCACAGCTACTCAACCTTCTGAGCAAGCATCAGCCAGACAATGGTAACATCGCAAGACTTACCCAACAGCTCAAATGGCTCAAGAGTGTAGGCATAGGCTCTCAACTACCTGCGTTTACCGCTTACGACACAGAGGGCAAGCTCATCTCGAGCACCACGCTCGCCTCTGCTCCTGTTGCTGTCATCACCACCTGGTCGACCTCTGTCTTCGACAGCATGGACCTCTTACGCGAACTCAAGAAGCGCCAGCGTAGCTCGCAGGGAAAACTGAAACTGATGAGCATTTGCATTGACGGCGACAAGGCCAACTGTAAAAGAAACTTAGAGCGCGACTCCATCGCATGGCCCAACGTATGCAATGGCGACTTGCTCGCTGACAAAACACTCCTGAAGCTCGGACTTATGGGTATACCCGACAACATCGTACTGAAGAACGGAAAAATCGTGGCACGAAGCCTTAAAAAGAAAGAGCTCAATAATAAGTTAGACCAACTACTGAAGTAAACAGCCCACACCCCTCTCTGACAACACCAAATCTTCGAAACCATCTAAAACCTGAAGACATGTTAGTAAAAACCTATTGTGCAGCCGTAAACGGTCTGGAAGTTACCACCGTAACCGTAGAAGTAAGCCTCAACCGAGGCGTACAATATCACCTCACTGGTCTTGGAGACGAGGCGGTAAGAGAAAGCCGCGACCGCATTGCAGCAGCTCTGCAATACAGCGGATTCAAGTTTCCCGTAGCCGACATTACCATCAACATGGCTCCAGCCGACCTTCGCAAGGAAGGAAGTAGTTTCGACCTGCCTTTAGCCATCGGCATTTTGGGAGCCAACAGCAACATCATAGAAGATCATCTCAAGGAATATATGATGGTGGGCGAGCTGAGTCTCGACGGAACCCTCCAACCCATCAAGGGCGCACTGCCTATAGCCATACGTGCCAGGGCCGAACACTTCAAAGGGCTCATCGTACCCGAACAGAATGTACGCGAGGCTGCCGTGGTCAACAACTTAGAGGTGTACGGCATGAAAAACTTACTCGAGGTCATCCAGTTCATGAACGACCAAAGCAATCCTTCACCCACAATCGTCGATACCCGCAAGGAATTCTACGAAAATCAGAGTCATTTCGACCTCGACTATGCCGACGTCAGAGGACAAGAGAACGTAAAGCGTGCCTTGGAAGTAGCTGCGGCTGGCGGCCACAACCTCATCATGGTAGGGCCTCCTGGTTCGGGTAAGTCGATGATGGCAAAACGTCTGCCGTCCATCCTTCCTCCACTCACACTCTCTGAAAGCTTAGAAACCACACAGATACACTCCATTGCTGGCAAGTTGGGTAAGAATGTATCGCTCATCTCACAACGCCCATTCCGATCTCCTCATCACACCATATCGCAAGTGGCATTAGTAGGTGGAGGAGCAACACCCCAACCAGGAGAAATCTCGCTGGCACACAATGGCGTGCTCTTCTGCGATGAGTTGCCCGAGTTCAATAAGACTACCCTCGAGGTATTGCGCCAGCCCTTGGAAGACCGACACATCAACATCAGCCGCGCCAAATACACCATCGACTATCCTTGCTCTTTCATGTTTGTAGCAAGCATGAATCCTTGTCCCTGTGGCTACTATGGCGATCCCACCCACAATTGTGTCTGCACACCAGGACAGATACAGCGGTACATGAACAAAATCTCTGGTCCCTTGCTCGACCGCATCGACATTCAGTGCGAGATAACTCCCGTTCCCTTCAAGGACATCTCGAAGGCTGCACAAGGTGAACCAAGTGACGAGATACGCAAACGGGTGATAAAGGCAAGGGAGATTCAGGCGGCACGCTTCAGCGGTCAAAAGGGAATCCACTGCAATGCACAGATGAGCGAGCGCATGATACATCAGTATGCCGAACCCGACGAGGCTGGCATCAACATGTTGAGAATGGCCATGGAACGTCTGTCTCTCTCTGCCCGCGCCTACAACCGCATCTTGAAGGTAGCACGCACCATTGCCGACCTGGAAGGTAGCGAGCACGTACTTTCCCACCACTTGGCAGAGGCTATCGGTTATCGCACCCTCGACCGTGGCGACTGGGCTGAAAGAGGGGTATAGCAGTTAGAGGGAAGACATCATCATTTAGTAAAAAAACGCAAAAATGGGGTAACAATTATGGCAAACTTCACCATTTGATGATCTTCACATCCTTGAGAATCAAGCGCCTTGCACTTTAATCGGTACGGACGAAATTTCAACATTTAGTCGAACACCCTTAGAATGTTAATTCCTTAATATTCAACCGTTGCACATATCCTGTCGTACCATGCTTATTCTTTGTGCCATTTTGCGGTAGCACTGATATGGCAAAGGTAGTTATAATCAGTGAGAAAAGGGAAGGAAATGGTAGAAATAAGATTGTGAAATTTTGAAATGCTACTGTTTTGTGTTGAAATAGATGTAAAACGCAATAATTTAGGCAACTATTTCCATAGTCTTTCGTGATTTTCATAGAATGTTTTTATCTTTGCATATGATATAAATGAAAGGATATGGCAAGGAAAGACATCAATCGCATAAAAAATAGTATTGGTAGAAAACAAACGAACAGCGAAATGGTTGGCAGACCAATTGGGTAAAGATCCTGCAACAGTGAGTAAATGGTGTACCAACTATCCGCAACCAAGCCTTGAAACGCTTGTTCAAGTGGCAGAGGCTCTTGATGTGGATGTCCGCTCTCTCATTGTGCAGACGAAGAAAATCCGGATTGAGATAGAGGCAGAGAAACTTCTAAACATATCGCCTAACCAATAGAACATGATTCAATTAATTTATGACAACTATAGCTAAAGAAGGCTTCCGCTTTGCCGACTCGCTGTATCTTGAAGCGGCGCTCGTTGCCGTGGAGCATATGCCAGAAGACTCTTTTTAGCATATCATAGAAAAGTATGTTGAGATGAACGTATGCCATCGTTTCATGGAGGGCAATAGTTACTCCACTCGCATCTGGCTCGACATGATGCTCAAACGCTCTCTTGGTGAAGAGATCAATTGGCAGTATGTTGACAAAGACAAATACCTCTCGGCGATCCTGTTGTCTAACATTCGCCCATATCTTAAAAAAAATTGGCTTGCAGACAAAGATAGTGGTTGTAGTCCTGACGTATTAGTCATAAGACTTGATTCTCGTGATCATCTGCCAGAATATGTTTACCATGTTATGGCTCGTCAGCGATTCTTTGATTTCGTAATGACTGATGTAAGGGGCATGAAAATGCCAAGAGGCAATAAAGAAAACATTATGCGATATGAGATACCTTCAATATCTCTTGTAGAGCAGCAGCAAATAGTAGATAAAATTTATGAATACAAAAGGCAAATAGATTTGGCTCAAGAGGTAATGAGAGGTTGCACAAATCGTAAAAGATCTGTGATTGAGCATTACTTGAGTTAAGTTTAATATATACAAATAAGTGAACTATGATACAAAGCGTAAACAAATACCATATTTATGAGATATTCGCTTCGGATGGAAAGTTCTACTATTCCATTCCGAAGTATCAGCGTGAATATACATGGAGTTACAGAGAATGGGATGCTCTCTATGACGATATCAGCGAGAACAATCCCGAATATTTTATCGGTTCTATCATCTGTATTCCTTTGGGTGATTCGATTAACCCATATATGGAAGTGATTGATGGACAACAAAGACTTACTACTGTTAGTCTGTTTTTAGCTGCCATCTATACCCGCTTGAGGGATTATAAAAACTTCATGGATGAAGATGACGAGGATATTCTTCCGGCATTGCGAAAGTCGTTGAAAAGCGGTCTGTCTCCAAATGAAATGAAGTTGGTGCCTCAAGTTCAGAACAATAATTTGGAAGATTACAATTTCATCATGTCTGAACTTGGTTTGAAGAAGTCGGCATCAACGAAACACCCATACTTTGGTGTGCGTAAAGTGTCACGTTGCTATCAACATTTCCTTTGGCTAATGGACAAAGAAATGGAGAATACGACACCAGAAGAAAAAGTATCATTTCTTTTGGACAAGTTTGACAAACTGAAGCAGGCAATGCTTGTCAAGATGGAGGTGTCCACTCATTCGGATGCTTATGTGTTGTTTGAGTCGCTAAACAATCGAGGAACCCCACTTACAGCCATCGACTTGATGAAAAATCTCATTATGGCAAGGGCTGAATACAGTCATCTCACAACGGACGATTGCTTCAATCGTTGGCAGCAACTTTTGGCGTATCTTTCGGATGACTATGGAACCCAAGAACGTTTCTTTCGTCAGTATTACAATGCATTTAAACGTACTTTGAACGATCCTTTCCGTAGCGATAACGACAGAAAGAAAGATCCTCTTGGAGTAGTTGCGACAAAATCCAATTTGCTCAATATCTTTGAGAAACTGATAAACAAAGACCTCAATTCGTTTCTTACAGACATTCTAAAATGCGGACAATATTATTCGTGTTTAATACTGCAAGAACAAGACGAAAATCCATACAGAAAGAACTTGGAAGACCTTGACCACATTCAAGGTGCACCTTCTTATCTCCTTCTGATGTATATATTGAAGCATAAATCGGTATTAGAATTGACAGACTCTGACATCAACACATTGATAGAGTTGTTGAATAAATATTTTGTTAGACGTAATGTTACGGACTACCCAAGTACTCGTGACCTTACACGTATTTTCATGGACATTATTGCCCATATAGAGGATGAAATGCCCAAAGGCAAAGAAGTAACCAATACTATCATAAGGTTATTGGGTACAGCTAATAATTGTGCAACAGACGAAATGTTTGAGAAAAGTCTGCAAGGAGACATTTATAAGGAAAATGTTGGTGCTGCCCGATATATGCTTTGCAAAATTGCAGAGTCTGCCATGACACAAGAAACATGGACTGACCTTTGGGCTCGTACTCCGAAGAATGTGTATGTATGGACTATTGAGCATATCTTCCCTGAAGGAGAGAATATACCACAAAGTTGGGTAGATATGGTTGCAAGTGGAGATACAGAACTTGCAAGAAAGTATCTAAACGAATACACACATAAGATAGGTAATCTGACAATTACAGGCTATAACAGCACTTTGGGTAACAAGTCTTTCTTAGAGAAGCGTGACCGTCAGAGCAAAGATGGCAAGCGGTTTATTGGTTACAAGAATGGACTTGACATTAACAATGAAATAGCCAAGTTAGACGCATGGACTATCGAGAATATTAAACATAGATCCAAAACTTTGATACAACAACTAATGGACATGTTTAGATTTCCAGATCTATAGATGTGGAAATGTAGAGAGTTCAATCTATGAGATTTAAATTAAAGGACATTATCTATGAGTAATATCAAACAAAATTACACCGACTTCGATGAATACATACGTCAAGGAGAGCCGAGTCAAAGGGAGAAAGCCTCTCTTTGGCAGACTGCAATCGGACTGCAGGCTGTGGATGGTTTGCAGACTTCCGATTACCTGAAGGCTACTGCTTGCAAGCACATTGAAGGCGAAATAGATATTGATGAAGCACGTGAACTGATAAGCAGCTACTATCAGTCGAAAACTCTGCGTGAACCTGATGATGACGAGAAGCAAGAGGCGGATAAAGTCTCTGCCAACATCACCAAGATACTTTCGTCTCAGACATTGGATTTCAGTACAGGAGGTTATATCTCTGTCCATCGGAGAGTTTTTGATGGCGTGTTCAAGCATGCAGGGAAACTGCGTGACTATGACATCACAAAACGTGAATGGGTACTTGATGGTGACACAGTAAACTATTTGAACTGGGAGGATTTGAGAAGAGCCATTGACTATGATATCAGTCATGAGAAGGAGTTTAGCTATAAAGGAATATCACCTGACGCCATGGTGGAACACATCACTCGATTTGTTTCTGGTCTGTGGCAGATTCATGCTTTCTGCGAAGGCAATACTAGAACGACAGCAGTATTCACAATTCTCTATCTTCGATCAATAGGCTTCAAGGTAGATAATAGTCTTTTTGCTCGGCACTCATGGTATTTCCGTAATGCCTTGGTTCGTGCAAATTATAAGAATGCTCTGAAAGGAATTGATTATACCTCTGTATATTTGGAACGTTTCTTCCGAAATCTGTTGTTGGGAGATAAATGGGATTTGCGTAACCGTTACCTTCACATCCATGCAACAGACGAATGGAAAGTGCAGCAGAATCTTGCAGGTGGAACAAGCAATCAGCAAGAGGAGTATAAGCACGGGACAAGTACGGGGCAAGTACAGGACAAGCTACCCACGGATAATGCTAATATCAAACGGCTGATTATTGTAATTGGAAATCAAGAGTTATCAGTGAAGAGTATGATGGATGCTTTGGAATTAAAGGGAAGAGACAATTTTCAAAACCTTTATCTGAAGCCGGCTATTAGTGAGGGATATGTACGTTTGCTTTATCCAAACTCGCCCCGTCACCCTCGCCAGAAATATCTTCTGACCGTGAAAGGGTTAGCGGTGTATGATGAGTGTGTCAAATCAATGTGAAGAAATGGACAATCTCAGTTGTCTCTGATGAGGTGCCCTCAAAAGTGTGAGCATCATGAGAAAAAAGTTCTCACACGATTTGATTGGACTGTCAGTTTGGAATAAAATGGACTTCAATCAATATGAGGGAAACGGCTATCAGAGTACATGGTCTGTACCACATAAGTATTACTATAGTGTTAAGTAACCGATACTCCAGTACCACCCGTATGAAACTCCAGTACCAGTTAAGCTACACAAAAAGTGGTACTGAGTATAGAGAAACAACTATCAGCTTTAATTACTCAAAAAGCGGACATTGGGCTTGAGTCCAATGTCCGCTTTTTCATATTTCATTTCTTGCTAATTGATTAAGAACGCTTGATAGTCCACTTATAACCAAAACGTAATTGATTATTTTCATAATGGTTTACTTCCACAATGACCTCATCACTGGTCAACTTCTTGTAGGTCATCTTGAGAGTGAAAGGCGCGTCTTCTGTCCAATCGCAGTGATACTCCTTGATCAATCCCTTGGAGCGAGTGCCCAACTTGCCACCTATAGCCAAAACATTCAAAATCTCGCCATTGGTGCCATCAAAGAACTCTGCCTCCTCCAAAAGCAACAACATATTCAGGTCAAGAGCCTTATCAAAAGGTGCAGGAATGGTTGTTGTCTTGTCGTAAGCGAATGTAGAGACTGCATCCATGCTTTCACACTTCACCTTTGTGAGATAACCATTTTCCCAAACAAAAGTATGGTTGTCCCAATCGTCAGAGCCATCAGCCTCACTGATGTCATTATAACGAGTCTGCTTCAGCGTACCATCAGTATTATAAGATATCTCAAAGGGTCTTGTGCCATTCATCCATGACTTGAAGATAGTACCACTGACAACCCTGCCTTTCTCCAATTTGGCATTAAAGTCTGCCACATCCTCTTCTGTCTTCTGAGAAGGATAATTGATAGCTTTCCTATTCCAATCCGTCTTAATGCTTGTTCCCGAGTGAAAGATGGTTCCAGTAGTAGTCTCAATACAATAGTCGTCAGGAGCATTATCAAATTCATCACGAAACACATGCTTGAACCTCGTCAAATTGCCATTCTGATACTGTAGCTCATAAGTCTCCGTCCCGTCATCTTCTACATGAGTACCAGTAATGACAGAACATTCTTTGGTGATAGTAAAGAAAGCCGTAATGCCACCATTATCTGCATCGGAATCTCCTCCAACATTTGAGCTATCCTCAGTAGTCTGAGTAATCAATATGGGCACAGTCTTATCGTCACATACTATAATAATGTATGCAGAACGGCTTTTCCCTGTATCGTTCTTATCAAGCTGGATATTGATGTGACAGGTTCCGTCATCAAGGCGAGAGCCTTCATAATGCAGCCAACTGATCTCTTCAGTAGACGAACCATCAGACGTAGCTGAAACATAAGCACGATAAGCCTTGGATGCCTTCATGATGATTTCGGAAGAGGTTTGATTCGCTGCAACAGACAGTTTGCCATCACGAACATTCTCAAACTTAAATCCACCCCACTCGTCTCCATTATCATCGGAGCTACAACTTACCAATGCCGAGGTAGCAAATGCCATCAGGCACAATACCCAGAAACTAAAGATTTTCTTCATAAATTCAAGTATTAAATCATTATTTTTAAAAAACTTATTTCACAACCCAACGGTTTCCATCCTCATCCAATCCCGTGACAGTATTGATGATATGGAATTTGCCCTTATTGGTCCATCCCTGTACAGAATTACCAAAGCTGAACATATCATGCAACTCAAACTTCATCAACTTGAAGAGAAACATCAATGAGCCCAACAGGATCAGCACTCCGACAATGGAGAATCCTGCCATATAAGAAATACCCGCTGCCACAGCTTGGAAAACAATCTTGCGCCAACGCACCTCCTTGGGAGTATCCTCATAAGCGAAAACGACACACAAGATCACACAGAAGGAAGCTATAAGATACACATTGGCGTCCTCGCCAAAAAGCAAGCATAAGAAAGACCAAAGCCCCAAGGCGACAGACCCTAAAAGTCGCATATTGCCACTACGCACATACGACTTATCCCCCTTATCCACTTTCAATACGAAACGATCAATACGCTCATAAAGAAGGAACATGACGACAAAGAGTATGGGACTTACCAAAGCCGGTCCGCCTAAGTTCTTGTTAAAGACATCCCATAATCCAGACACAGAAATCGACAGTTGGGAGTCGGCTATCAGCACCGAAAGAATACCAAGCACCACACCTCCTACACACAGAACCTTCTTCTCGTCACAATAATGACTATCCTCCATATCTTCAGGAGCACTCCATTCCGCACCAACAGACCTAAAGAATATCAACTTCACATCATTGAGCATTCCTGCATGATTTTTAGCAAGCAAGATGGCAAGTGCCAAACTGATATATACAACCGAAGACGTATCCTTCACCAAAAAAGCGATGACAGACCACAGAATATAGGTTTGTTGCCAATAGCGCAAATACTGCAACATACCTCTTGAACATAGAGAATTGCCAACTTGCTGCAGAGCACCAAGATGCTTGCAACCCGCTATCAACACAATAAGGCCAGCCAATCCCCCTCCCCAAACAATACCAAAGGACAAGGTAGCTACAATACCTGCCACGCCATAAGCAGCCAGCAACATTCCACTACTCTTCACCCATGATGCAATCACTTCGTTGCGAATACCAGCAGAACGCTTCACGACAAAATAAGCGCCAAGGGCAATGAGGATAACATCTATCACAAACAGCCCTCTCTCCAACACCACAAATGTAAAGAAGAATCCTATTGACAACAAAAAATTATCATATCCCTTCAAAGCTTCTCTGCGGATAGCCAACTGTTCTTTTTCTTTATTTTCCATATTAAAATATCATGTTAGTTTAAAGATTTGAGACGTAAAGGTAAGACAAAATAAGATGAAAGTCTTCCCATTTGACATAAAATCCATCTTTTCCCTAAAATTCTACGCTATTCCATAGCCTTGTACCTATGGTTTTCCGTAGTTTGAAGCCTGAGTTACAGAAAAAGGTCACCTTCCTTTTAATTTTCAATCGCAGAAAAATATACTTTCAATTCTTTTTTTATTATCTTTGCAAGGTAAATGCAACGTAAACTGACTATAATGACATCCAAGCATCCAACCACCCTATTGGCATGGCTATTCATCATGCTACCGATATTGACTCTCTTCTCTGCCTGTTCCAACCACAAAGCAGGTGATGAGCAGAAGGCGTATGCCCTGTTCCTTGAAGCAATAAACCACAATGCCGCTGGCGACAAAAAATATGCAATTACCCTTATCGACAGTGCCCTGCAGATGAATGCCGCCGATACGACTCGCAGCTGGCTTACCTGCGAGAAGACCACAGCACTCGTCGACCTCGGAAAGTTGAAAGAAGCAACTGCCATAGGCAAGAACGGCATACTGTTCGCTGAGAAAATCAAGGACGAAGAAGGTATGATGGGGATGTGCGGCTCGCTGGGCATCTGCTACCGAAGACTGGGCGACCTCGACTCCTCACTCTTTTACTACAAGAAGGGATTGGAAACAGCCATAGAGAGTCAGAATACAGAATACGAGATATACTTGAACAACTGCATCTCCGTGCTCTTCAACGAGCAAAAGAGATACCGTGAAGCCATCGAATACTCCGACAAGGCAGAAAACAAGGCTATAGCCACCAATGACACCATCGAAAGACTTTCTGCCCACGCCAACAAGGGTGCCATATTCATGCGACAAGGCTTATATCAAAAGAGCGTCGACTTCCTTACCCCTCTTTGGGGCATGGTAAAAGAAGCCAACTACAATGTGCTGACCCTCAAATATCTGTCACCTTTACTCAAATCATACTTATCTTTGGGAAAGGCAGATTCCGTGATGCACTATATGGCTTATGCTGAGGAGGCTTTCCACGGCTTGGCCCCTACCAGCAACGGCATACTTGGCATCCTGGAGATCAAGGCGCAAATGTTGGGCAAACAGAAGAAATACGCCGAGCAGTACATCTTGCTTGACAGCATCAGCAGATTCAACAATGTCAACATGGCGATGCCACAAGACAAACTCTTTGCCACCCAAGCCGAGTGCCTCAACAACATGGGCAAGACACACGAAGCTTACAGCACCATGAAAGCAGCCTATCAGAAAGCTGACTCATTGAAACTAAGCGACATCGACAAGCAACTGAGCGAATTCAACGTCAAATACAAGACCTTGGAGAAAGAGGTACAAATAGAAAAGATGAACCACGAGCAGAGTCTACTCTACATCCGTATTCTCTGTCTCACCATCGCCATCATCATCCTGCTCATCGCCATTCTTATCATTCTCTACCGCAGAAAGTTGGAGAAGCAACGTGCCGAGTTGACCGAGAAAACTTCCTATATCAATGGAGTGGAGACAGAGCGCAAGCGACTTGCCAAGGAACTGCACGATGGCGTATGCAACGACATCCTCGCCGTCAACATCATGATGCAGACCGACAAGGAAGCTGCAGAACGCTTGCTCAAAAACGTAGGGAACGATGTGCGCCGCCTCTCCCACGAATTGATACCACCACGTTTCGACAATACCACACTCCCAGAGTTGGTATACACCTATTGTCAGTCGATGAGCGCCGAGATGGGCACTATCATTAAGCCATTCGTCAGCCGTTCGTTTGAGAAACTGAATCTCCCAAGCCGAACAGCATTAGAAGTATACCGCATCATTCAAGAGAGTGTATCGAATGCCATTAAGTATGGTTACAGCAAGATGATTACCGTGACCCTGGACGCAAGCAACAACCAGGCCTCCCTCTGCATCACCAATGACATATCCCCAGAACACCCTATCACACAGGGAAAGATGGGCATAGGCAAAGATACGATAAAGATGAGGACTGAAGCCCTGCAAGCCGTTCTCACGGTCAGCAAACTAAACGAAGAATACAAAGTAGAGGTGCGTTTCCCACTATAACCCAAGCCTTCTAAAACCCTATCGCAGACAGCAAAGAAACTGACATGAAAAAGAACATTCTCATCGTAGACGACCATCCCATCGTTTCAACAGGGCTGCAAGCTCTCATCGAACACACGGGAGAATACGGCAAGATATACGTTGCCAACAACATTACATCAAGCCACCTCCTGCTCAAGCAAGAAGACATTGCCATCGCCATCATCGACCTGGAATTGCAGGATGCCAATGGCATGGAACTGATCAAGTACATCCACCAGACTCACATCAACACCAAGATACTGGTCTACACGATGCACGAAGAACTCTGGACGATTCGCCAACTGATGAAAGAGGACGCTGACGCCATCGTCATGAAAGGCGACAATCCGCAAGAGGTGCTCATTGCACTTCGCAAGATAGAACAGGGGAAGGGATATTTCAGCCAACAATTCATGAGGCTCATCAACAGCCAGGACACTTCAGAAATCTCCTTGTCCAATAGAGAGGCTGAGGTGTTGGAACACATCTCCAATGGTTTATCCACCAACGACATCGCCCAGCAGCTCAACATCAGCAACAACACGGTGGAGTTCCATCGTCACAACCTGATGAAGAAACTCTCTGCCAACAATATGGCACAGCTCGTGAAGAAAGCGATACAGTTGGGGCTCAATTTCATAAGGTGAAGCACACGACTACGGATTACCATTGGAAAGACTCGTCATCCAGACTTTTTGCATAGCCGAAACAGCATGTTTTCGGCTATTCTTTGTTCATAACATTCTTTTTTTCTTAACTTTGAGTTCTTGATTATCACTAAAAAGAAAGATTATGAACAAAAAGTTTTACTTTATCGCGTCGCTCCTGTTAGCATCCGCACAAATGGGACTGGCACAAAACAGCATCGTAAAGAGAGTAGACGTCAAGGACATTCCTGCCGTCAAAGCACCTGCTCAAGCCTTTACACAAGTCACCAAACTCACAGGTTGGACATACACTGACGGAACTGGGGGAACCGAGAACGTAAGTGTCCAATATGACGACAAGGGGCGATTCCAGACCATCGACCACGGCACGTACAAGGAACTGATTTCCTACACGGACGGCACCAATGGTCAATGGATAGAGATGACCATCACGAAGTCAGAAGGCTCTACCCTCATTCCCCAATACAAGAATGTGCGCACACAAGATGCCGAAGGACGTATCGTGACCGAAAAAGTGTATGAGAATACTGACGGCGAACACCTGTCCCTGGTTCACAGCTACGCCTATGCCTATTCGGTAGTCGACAATGCCGAGCGCATCAGCCTCATCGAGGATATGACATACAATGAGTTCAATCCCGAGGGAATGGGTACCAAGTATGTATGGTGCGAACCTACAAAGAGCTATATCGAGAACCGATACCAATCAGATGAACGGACCATAACCACCATCAAGGACGGCACCTACTCTACCATTCGACAAAGACTCTATGAAGGCAAGGATACATGGACAACCCGGGAGACGGAAGACATAAGATACGACAACAAGGGCGAGCAATGCTACTACCTGAGGAAAAGCTATACCTGGGAAGGTCAGTTGATGGAGGTTGAAGGTAAAAAGACCGAGACAACGTACAATACTCCCACCGCAGGCTATCACACCATCATCTCTTACACCTTCACCAATGGCAATGACGAAGACAGCAGCACCGACTCACAGCCTAACCTCGCCGACTACCAATGGGTGCCAAATCAGAAGAAGGTTGTCTCAGACAATTACGACCAAGAGCAAATGGTATATGGCGAGAACAAAAGCTGCAAGATTTACTCTTACGACAACGGCAACTGGATTTTGTCTACAGACGAGGTCATGGAGTGGGTCAACAAGCATGTATTGAAGGTCTTCTATAATGACAACAACTATAAGAACGAGTCAGGCTACTTATACTACGATGACAATGGCAAGGAGCTGGGCAGTGCCTACATGTTCAACGATGGCAGCTACCTGTCGGCAATCGACATGGACTATCAAATCAATGGCCGTGATGTCATCGAGTACACACTCTACGACAAGCAGCACAACATGCAGAAGAAATACAGGGAGACTTTCATCGACAAAGAAAACGATTTGATCACAACAGAACCATTCCTGTTACAGGAGTGGGACGGCACAGCATGGCGCAACTTCGTGGGCACATTCAAACTGGGAGAAGGAGCTTGCTCAGCGACAGGTATCTTCGACGAGAAAGGAAGAATCATCGACAGCTGCGTATATGACGAAAAAGGCGATATCGACTACCGCAACACAACCACCTACCAAGACAACGGCTATACGGAGACCGAATATGTGTGGAACGAAGACCACTCTGCCCTGTATGCAAGCCACGAGCACACTCACTCCATCGATGGAAACGGCACCTACCAATACATCCACTTCGAATACGACCAGAACCATAACATCAACTATGGAAGGATGGACAAAGAATATACCAATGGGGTGTCGGAGACTTACTCATGGAACGGAAGCGGATGGACGCTGAGAAATAGTGGGGTATCTTCTCTGACCAGCACCAATGGCAATGAGACCATCAACATCAGCCGAGAGTGGCAAGACGGGAAAATCGTAGAAACAAGAAAGCGGATAGAAGTACATACCGACGACTACGACAAGAGTGAGGAGTACGTCAAGCAAGACGGAAAATGGGTAGGAAAATCCAAGCAAGAGTCGCGCATTGTCAACTACCACACCGACTTTGCCACCACACCAGCTGACCCTCTGCAAGACTACTACAATAAGACCAACACCATCGATGCTGGCGAGGCATTAGCAGAAGCAAAAGAAAATGATCATACTTGGTATCAATGGGACGAGACTACTGGCGATTGGAAAATAGAGAGCAGCAGGGAAACCACATTCCAGATGGTGGGCAACACCTTGACAGAAACCATCAAGAACATAGAAGATGGCGGAAGCTACATCGAAACCAGACAAACCATCTACAAGCGCGATGCCCAAATGCGCCTGACATCGGTAGACAGAACACACACCACAACCACAACCGATGCATCAGATAGCGAATATGCGGCTACACTCTATACATACGACGACGAGGGCAACCTGATATCGGAGCAAAGTACAGACATCTATGGCAAGACCTCTAAATATATCTATCAATATGGAAAAATAGACGTAGTAAACGGCATTGAGAGTGGCATCGACGACGCAAGAGGAAGCATCATTGTCACAGGCCGTAACATACAGGTAGCAGGTGCGCAAGGACTTGCCCTCTACTCACTCAGCGGCACACTGGTGTCACAAAGCACGAGCGACGTCATCGAAGCTCCGACGAGTGGACTCTACATCCTAACAGCAAAAGACAAGAAAACTAAAATATTTGTCAAGTAATCCACAGAATAAGTTCCACGATAATAACAGAAAACTTCGTTCCATGCTGCGGAACGAAGTTTTTTTCATATATCGACAATCAATTAGCTAAAGAAAAAGCAAATATATCCAACTAATTACAGTATTTTTTTGTAATTTTGCAGCCAAATAACAAAAATATATTAGCTAATATGGAACAAAAGAATTTTAAACGTACCACCGTAACGGCAGCCTTGCCTTACGCCAATGGTGGTGTACATATTGGACACTTGGCTGGAGTTTACGTGCCTGCCGACATTTATGTACGCTATCTCAGACTCAAGAAGCAAGACGTGGTCTTCATCGGTGGAAGTGATGAGCACGGAGTTCCCGTAACCATCCGAGCTAAGAAAGAAGGCATCACCGTACAGGAGGTGGTAGACCGCTATCATAATATTATCAAGAAAAGTTTTGAAGAGTTCGGCATCTCTTTCGACATCTACAGCCGTACCACTTCTAAGATTCACAATAAGTTTGCTTCCGATTTCTTCCGCACTCTCTATGACAAGGGCGTCTTAGAGGAAAAGGTAGAGGAACAGTTCTGCGACGAGGTTACTGGCGAGTTCCTTACCGACCGTAATATCGTGGGCACATGTCCTCGATGTGGTGCAGAGGGTGCTTATGGCGACCAGTGCGAGAAGTGTGGTGCAACCCTTTCACCAGAGGAGCTCATCAACCCTACCAATAAGAACAACCCAGGACATGGCCTCGTAAAGAAGCCTACCAAGAACTGGTATCTACCTTTAGGTAAGTATCAAGATTGGCTGAAGCAGTGGATTCTGGAAGGACACAAAGAGTGGCGCTCTAATGTGTACGGACAGTGCAAGAGCTGGCTCGACATGGACTTGCAACCTCGCGCTATGACCCGCGACCTCGACTGGGGTATTCCTGTTCCTGTAGAGGGTGCAGAGGGCAAGGTGCTCTACGTTTGGTTCGACGCACCTATCGGATATATCTCTAACACCAAGGAACTCTGCGATGCACAGCCCGAGAAATGGGGCACATGGCAGAAGTGGTGGCAAGACCCAGAGACACGTCTCGTTCACTTTATCGGAAAAGACAACATCGTCTTCCACTGCATCATCTTCCCTACCATGCTGAAGGCTCACGGCGACTATATTCTGCCTGACAATGTGCCTGCCAACGAGTTCCTCAACCTCGAGGACGATAAGATTTCTACCTCACGCAACTGGGCGGTATGGCTTCACGAATATCTCGTCGATATGCCTGGAAAACAGGATGTATTGCGCTATGTATTGACAGCCAATGCACCAGAGACCAAGGACAACAACTTCACCTGGAAAGACTTCCAGGAACGCAATAACTCTGAGCTGGTAGCCGTATATGGCAACTTCGTCAACCGTGCTTTGCAGCTCACTAAGAAATACTGGAATGGTGTGGTTCCTGCCTGTGGCGAACTTCAGGAAGTGGACAAGAAAGCCATTGCAGAATTCAAGGACGTGAAGGAGAAGGTGGAACAATATCTTAACGTATTCAAGTTCCGCGAGGCGCAGAAGGAAGCCATGAACCTGGCACGAATCGGCAACAAGTATATCACCGAATGTGAGCCTTGGAAGGTATGGAAGACCGATCCTAAGCGAGTAGAGACCATCCTGAACATCTCACTCCAGTTGGTGGCAAACCTTGCCATCGCCTTTGAGCCATTCCTGCCTTTCTCTTCTGAGAAACTGCGCAAGATGATTAATATGCCTACTTTCGAGTGGAATCAGCTCGGAAGCACCGACCTACTGAAGGCTGGCGACCAGTTGGGTGAACCTGAACTCCTCTTCGAGAAGATAGAAGACGAGGTAATAGAGAAGCAGTTGCAGAAACTTGCCGACACGAAGAAAGCCAACGAAGAGGCTTCTTACAAGGCAGAACCTATCAAGCCTGAGGTAAGTTTCGACGACTTTGAGAAACTCGACATTCGCGTAGGACACATCCTGAACTGCGAAAAGGTAAAGAAGTCGAAGAAACTCCTCAAGTTCACCATCGACGATGGCACAGGCACAGAGCGTACCATCTGCTCGGGCATTGCGGCTTACTATGAGCCAGAAGACCTCATCGGCAAGGACGTGCTCTTCGTTGCCAACTTTGCTCCACGCAAGATGATGGGCATCGAGAGCCAGGGTATGATTCTGAGCGCTGTCAACTTCGACGGCAACCTGACGGTCACCTCTCTCCTGGGCAAGGTGAAGCCAGGAAGCCAGGTGGGATAATCCCTATACATTATTATATATAAAAGGTGGATGCTGGAAATCTCGCTTACGAGACTCAGCATCCACCTTTTGTATGAGATTGTAAATCGCATCATCTATATTTCAAAACGGATATAGGTGCGGTCGTCGATAGCCATCGCTTACCAAGACGACCTTTCTTGGCTCTTTTTGCCTTCTATTTTACGTTCTATTACTTTCATTTTCCAATTTCTTTTGCCAAGGCAAACAATAAATAAAGAGGGATATTCGTCGTCTTTGCCTTCTCATTACGCTCATAAGGAAGCAAACTTGTGCGCAGAGACCAAGATGGCGAATATCTATCCTTATAAGACTTCAAACTCTTGGCATTCATCGTTATACCAGCTTTGCACTCCAAAGGATAAACAGCCATACCATCCGTCACCAAGAAATCAATCTCCGCACAAGACGAGGATGTCCAATAGTAATTGCCACGCAGGTGTTTATGCAAATGAAGTTCCTGACAAACATATTGCTCAGTCAAAGCCCCCTTGAATTCCTCGAAGATACGGCTGCCCTCCAAGATTACCTTTGGAGACAATTCACTTAAACATCTCAGCAACCCGACATCTAACAGATACACCTTAAACGCCTTCAAGTCGGCATAAGCCTTTAAGGGCACATCTGGCTTACTCACATTATAGGTTCGGATGATTTCCCCAGCATCAGTCAACCACATCAAAGCATCCTCATACTCACGAGCACGAGCGCCTTCACGTACCAATCCATAGATAAACTTCTTGTTTTCCTTTGCCAACTGAGTTGGGATAGAATCCCAAATATAGCGTATCTTCTCTACCATCTGTGAAGGAGCATGCTTGGAAAAATCATTCTGATAAGAATCTATCAACTGCTGTTGCACCGCATCAACCTCAAAGTAGTCATTTGACTCCAACCATTTTTTGACAGCAGACGGCATTCCTCCTATGACGAAATACTTCTTCAGATAATCTGTCATCTTGTCTGCGAATGGCAGTAGATTACGATTACCTTCCAATATGGATTCCACTAACATCTGCTCACCATTTGCCAATAAGAATTCCTGAAAAGACAAAGGATAGAGATCCAAGAAATCCACTTTTCCCACAGGAAAAGATGTTCCCTTATGCAATGCTACACCCAACAAAGAGCCTGCACAACAAATGGCATATTCCGGGGCTTCCTCCGCAAAATACTTCAAGGAAGTCAATGCACGAGGCATTTCCTGCACTTCATCGAATATCACCAACGTTTTCTCTGGCTGTATCTTTTTGGCATGATAAAGAGACAGTTGCTCGATAATACGCTTAGGCGACAATACACCTTCAAAGATAATGGACAGCGTATCTTTCTGTTCGAAGTTGACATAACAAACATCCTCGAAGTATTTAGCCCCGAAGTCTTTCAAAAGCCAAGTTTTACCCACCTGCCTTGCTCCACGCAGAATCAAAGGCTTCCTATCTGCCTTTTCCTTCCATTTTACCAGTTCTTGCAACAGTAATCTTTCCATTCTTTTCTATTTTGTTGCAAAGATACTAAAAATCAAGTATTTGGCAATCCTTCATCACATTTTTCGCACGAGTTTTAACCAAGTTTATCACATTTTCGGCACGAGTTTATACCTCTTCAATCACATTTTTAGTACGACTTTTACGTCAACCTGACTTATACTATAAAAAGTTCTCGCTCTACATGGCGTTTCTCCTACCCGATTTTATGTTATGGAGCATGACTACACAGGGGAGGGCGCTTATCAACATAAAACACTAAACATTAAAAGACGTCACCGCCTGTAAATACACCCCCGTCGTACTCGTACTTATGGAGAAAAAGCACACAAAAGTGTAAAAGAAAGCCATTAGAACAAACAAATAAGAGGAAAAAACATTCATACATCTCGCTTTTTGGGCTAAAAATATGCACACATTGATATGGTTTGTGCACAAACAGCTATCTTTTTCATTAAAAAGTTTGCTCATGTTAAAAAAAAAGCGTTCCTTTGCACCCGATTTCAACGGCAAAGGTGGTAAACAAGAGAAGTTTACACCTTATTATATATATTAGATAACATGCCGTTATTATAAACAAAAGTATTAAGATAACAATGACTCACAATTTGTTAAAAGGCAAGCGAGGCATCATCTTCGGTGCACTCAATGAGGAATCAATCGCTTGGAAGGTAGCCGAAAAGGCTGCAGAGGAAGGTGCTACTATCGCACTGAGTAACACAGCCATGGCCCTTCGTATGGGTACACTCGACAAACTCGCTGAACAAATCAACGCTCCTATCATCGCAGCTGATGCGACAAGCGTAGAAGACCTGGAAAAGGTATTCACAGAAGCACAGGAAAAACTGGGTGGCAAGATCGACTTCGTGCTCCACTCTGTAGCCATGAGCCCTAACGTGCGTAAGCATCGTACTTATGATGACCTCGACTACAACTTCCTGAACAAGACACTCGATATTTCTGCCATCTCTTTCCACAAGATGTTGCAGGTAGCCAAGAAGTTGGACGCCATCAATGAGTGGGGTTCAGTAGTTGCCCTTTCTTACGTAGCTTCTCAGCGCACATTCTTCGGTTACAACGATATGGCTGATGCTAAGAGTATGCTCGAGAGCATCGCACGTAGCTTCGGTTACATCTATGGCCGCGAGAAGCACGTGCGTATCAACACTATCTCACAGAGCCCTACAGCTACTACAGCAGGAAAGGGAATCAAGGATATCGCCAACATGATGGACTTTGCCGACAAGATGTCTCCACTGGGTAACGCGATAGCAGAGGATTGCGCTAACTACTGCGTGATGATGTTCTCTGACTTCACACGCAAGGTGACCATGCAGAACCTTTTCCACGATGGTGGTTTCTCTTCTATGGGTATGAGTCTTCGTGCTATGAACCAGTATGCAAAGGATATGACTCCATACGAGGACGAGAATGGTAATATTATCTACGGATAATAATAGCAGGATACTTACAAATAAAAATACTGCAAAACAAATAAAAACACATTCGGACAGTCTATCTATGACGATTCCGAATGTGTTTTCTATTTTAAGCCCCCAAAATGGACTAAAAAATGAAAGTACTTGCGATGGGCAATGAATATACTTTCAACAGCCAACGCAAGTACTCTCGATGGCCATCGCAAGTACTTGCGATTTTTAGGCTAAATTCCTATGCCAGTTTTACAGACTGAAACGATAACCTACTGAGAAGGTAAATACCTGATTCTTGCTTTTACCCTCATGAGCAGGAGCATCATCAACCTGGGTAAGACCCAAATTATAACGTGCATCCAGCACTACACCCATATACTCATAAGACAAACCTATAGGCAGAGAGACATCCACCTTTTTGGCAGGCCAGAAATCTGACACCTTCTGTGAATTGTCATAGGTAGCACCACCATATTGGTCCCTCTC
>ERZ1034844.280-NODE-280-length-29016-cov-6.099202_pt1 | contig 29016 bp, 19 predicted proteins | sample MGYA00520594_ERZ1034844 | MGnify/ENA primary metagenome ERZ1034844 (study PRJEB33766, sample SAMN09781733) | gut metagenome | biome: gut microbiome | host: Homo sapiens | place: Madagascar | study: EMG produced TPA metagenomics assembly of the PRJNA485056 data set... | reverse complement strand
TGTTTATTTTTGTATTAGGAAATAAACGTTTTTAAAGAAAGAATCATAACATGAAGAAACGGGCAATAGTGATGGGAGCCACATCGGGCATTGGTCAGGAGGTGGCACGGCTGCTGGCTGCCAACGGTTACGAAGTGGGCATTGCAGGACGACGCGAGGAGCGACTGGTGCAGATGGCTCAAGCCACGCCCGGCATCGTGGCGCACAGACAGATAGACGTGACCAAGGAAGACGCACCGACGGAGCTGCACAAGCTCATAGAGGAGCTTGGCGGCATGGATCTCTACTTCCACAGCTCTGGCATAGGATGGGAGAACGTGGCGCTCGATGCCGACAAAGAGCTGAAGACGGTGGAAACCAACGGCATGGGCTTTGTGCGCATGGTGTCGGCGGCTTATAACTGGTTTGCTGAGCAGAGAGCAGACGAAGCAAAGCTGAGAGCAGAAGAGGCTGAGCAGAGAGCAGAGAGGGATGAGCAGAGAGGTGAAGAGGCTGAGCTGAGAGGTGAAGAGGATGAGCAGAGAGGTGAAGAGGCTGAGCTGAGAGCAAGCAGCAAGGAGCGTAAAGCCCGCATAGCCTGCATCACATCCATCGCCCGCACCCGCGGCTTGGGTGCTGCCCCAGCCTACTCTGCCACGAAGCGCATGCAAGCCCACTACCTGGAGTGTCTGTCGCAGCAGGCCCGCATGCGCCATCTTAACATCGGCATCACCGACATACGCCCCGGCTTTGTTGCCACCGACCTCATTGCGGGTAGCCACTTCCCTCTACAGCTTAAAGCCGAAGATGTGGCACGCACCATTGTACGCGCCATAGAGCGCGGCAGCGAGGTGGTGACCATCGACTGGCGTTACCGTCTGCTTGTCGCCGCCTGGCAACTGATCCCGCGCTGGCTCTGGGTGAGGCTTACAGCCATAAAATAGGCTTGCGGGCATTGCCCGCTGCCTTCTTGACATAAGCATATGCTTGCTATCTTAACATAAGCATATGCTTGCTATCTTAACATAAGCATGTGCTTGCTATCGCAACATGAACCTGCGCTGCTGGCGTAAAGCCTTAAGCCGCTGCTGGCGTCGCACGCCCCGAAGCACCCTTAGCCCCACGCTGGGCCATGACGGGATGTGCTTTATCTGGTGACGCACCATCGGGATGTCCCACAGAAGCATGAGAACAGCAAAGAAGAGGGCGGCGATGAGGGTCCAGCCAAACATGATCTTGACGCTCTGGGCAAGGAACCCTTCAACCATGCCGTCCATCATCTGCCCGAAGTGGAGCCCATGAGAGGCGCGGGCAGAGATGCGCACGCTGTCGATATAGCCCGAGCAACGGGCAAAGCCATCGGCCATGTAATATTTCATGCCGTAAGCATGGAAGGCGGCACCTGTCAGTCCGCCAACGAACATGTGGAGCACGTTGAACACGGAAAGGGCCTGGAAGAAATGCTCAAACGACATGATGGCATGCAGACACCACATGAACGAGATGCACAGCACAGCATAGCTGAAACCGCGCCAAAGGATAGGCACGCGCAGCTGGACGATGCTTATGTTTGAGTCGACAAGGAAATAGAACCCGCCAGCATAGAGGGCGAAGGCAAACAGGGCGACGGCAATGAGCTTGTAGACGTTCCACCGCATCAGTTTGAGCCAGCCCAAAGAGAAGAGGCAGCCCGCCCAGATGCCAGGCAGAGACCACTGGTTAAGAGCCTCGTAGGTGTGGTCGGCATAATGCATGACCTCTTCATAATAGATCATCTCGAGCACATGCTCACACGAGAACAGCTCTTCCACCACGCCGATGAGCAAGATTATGGGCACCACGTTGTGGTAACGCCACATGGCAGGCTCAAAGTAAGCCTTCGGACGGTACGCCATGCGTTGAAGACACACGGCAAGGGTTATGAGCATGGTGCCCGTGACAAGACGAAACGATGACGAATGCCACCAGTCGAGCCAATCGCCATAGTTGAGAAGCCATGCCACCTGAAGCCAGAACGCGCACCACAGCAAGGCGCCGAAGCCATCGATGCCCCGCAAGGGTACAATCTGAGGCATGGCATGGAACGGTCGCGTGAGCAGAGCTTGCACGAGGAGCACGAGGAGCATGAGCGCTATCACGAACCAGTGCATGTAGGTCCAGTGCATGTCGTAGGCGAACCATGCGGTAAGATAGCCCGTAAACTCTATCGACGTGAGGAGCACGATGTGAAGCAAGGGGAAGAAGACGCCAAAGTCGCGCTTCGGCGTCATCCACAGCTGTATGTTAGACATACACTCGAAGGTGCCCTGAATTTTCGCCATGCCACACACCACGCACAAAGTCCACAGCACCGGGAGCGGCAGGCGGAAGGTTGCCAGCAGGTTGCACACCACGATGACGGCAGCCGACGACATGAGCAGCAGCTTGTTGGAGAAGCGAAACTTCATGCGGAAGAGCACAGGGAAATAGAGTGCCATGCCTATGAGCGTGCTGTAAAGGCACATCTGTACATCCTCACGCATGATGCCCCACTCGCCCACGATGTTGTTCATCGCGCCGAGATACATGCCGTTGGCAAACTGGAAGCAGAAGGCCAGCACAACATATATCCACGGGCGGATAAACTTAGGCACCCAGTCATGATACATCGGCATGGCGAAGACCATGGGAGGTCCTGCATGTTGCGGCTTCTGATTTTCTTTATTATTCATCTCTACAACGTTACGTTTCAACCTTATTTTTCTTCAACCACACATTCGACATTCATTCCGGCACGCAGCGCCTGAAGCTTCTTGCGGTCGGTGCCGAGCGAGATGCGCACGGGTATGCGCTGCTCCACCTTCACGAAATTGCCTGTGGCGTTGTCTTGCGGAATGAGCGAGAAGGCAGAGCCTGTGGCATCGCTGATGCGTTCAACCGTGCCTTCATACTCAACGCCAGGCACAGCGTCGGCAACAACCTTTACCCTGGCGCCCACCTTGATGCCGGGGAGCTGCGTCTCACGATAGTTGGCTATGACCCACAGCTCAGAGTTGTCGACGATGTCGACCATGGCCTGACCGGGCTGCACGAGCTGTCCCTCATGAATGTTCTTCTTGCCCACCACGCCGTCGGCGGTGGCGATGATAGCCGTGTAAGAGAGGTTCAGACGCGCAAGCTGCACCTGAGCACGGGCCACCTCTACAGCCGCCTTGTTCTGTGACAGGCGATGGCCCTGCTCGGTCTCGGTGCTGGCAAGGGTGCCACGGCTGCGCACCGCCTGCTCATAACGGGCCTTGGCAGCAAGCCATGCTGTGCGCATGTGGTCATACTGCTGGCGCGTGACGGCATCTTCCTTGAGCAACTGGGCATAACGCTGCTCCTCACGGCGGGCCTCTTCAAGACGCACACGGGCCTCATCTATGCCAGCATCGTTGACGCTGATGTTGTGGCGTGTGGTGGCCATGCCCGTGGTTGTGGCGTCGCCACCTGCCAACTCGCGCTGAAGGTTGGCCTCTGCCTGTGCGAGGGCGAGACGAAACTCGCTGTCCTCAATGATGACGAGGGTGTCGCCACGGTGAACAGGCTGATACTCGTTGAAACGGATCTCCTTGATGAAGCCGCCCACACGGGCGTTGACAGGGGTGATGTGCTGCTGAACGGTGGCGTTGTCGGTGTATTCGCCGTCGCCGAAATGAACGAAATGGTTAACCACAAGCCATGCTCCTATGAGAAGGATGACCAACACACAAACGTTATAAACGGTTCTCAAAAATTTTTTCTGTTTCATGTTTTTTTGTTTTCTTGCTGTTTTGTCTTTACAGTTTTTTGTTTACGCATGCTGCTTGTTTGCAACGAAGCAAAGGTTATAATAAGCATAGACGAGATTGATGCGGGCGTTGGCAAGCTGAAGCTCGGCATCGAGGCGCATGTTGGCAGCATCGGTGAGGTCGGTGACGATGGCAAGGCCGTTCTGGTAGCGGCGGCTCACCACGTCATAGTTTTCGCGTGCCAGCTGCAAGCTCTTCTCGCGGGTGGCGAGCTGTGTGCGGGCGGTGCCGAAGTCGACGAAAGCGGCATGCACCCCATCGCTCACACCCTTGCGGGCTTCTGTCAGACGGTCTTGAGCGTTGGCGGTGGCGAGACGTGCCTTGCGCATCTTGCTCTTGTTCTTCCACAGGGCAGAGAAATTGTAGCTCACGCCCACGCCCACAAACCAGTAGTTGAGGTTCTTGTCGATGGGCGGCACCTCGATGGTGATGGGGCCGTCGAGATGGTTCTCGGCGATGATGGCAAGCTTGGGCAGACGCTCTGAGCGCTCCAGCTTCTCCTGTGTGCGACTCATGTCGACGCCCAAAGCCGACTGCTGCAAGCCTATATGCTCCTGCGATGCGAGCTGCTGCCACTCGGCTTCTGCTCCAACGCTTATCGCCTTGTCGTCGAACGCCTCTTCAGGCAGCAAGCTCACAGCCGATGTCAAGGCTGCGGTGTCGCCGTCAGCCACGCCAAGGGCTGTGGCAAGCTGCTTGCGCACGATGCTCTGGCGGTCGATGACAGCCGTGAGGCCGAGGCTTATCTGCTGCAACTGAAGCTCATAGCGGGTGATGTCGCTATGAAGGGCCACGCCATTGCTGTAACGCTGCTTCATGAGAGCGATCTGCTCCTCTGCCAGCGTGCGGTTGCGCTCATAGACCTTCTGCTGGTTGAGGAGGCTGTGAAGCTGCAAGTAGAGGCCGGTGAGAAGAAACTGCACGCGCTGTCGCTCGTTGTCGGCAGACAGACGCTGCATCTGCTCGTTCTGCTGAGCCATGGCAACGCCGGCTGTCAGGGCACCGCCCGAATAGACAACCTGCTGCGCTTTGAACAGAAAATTATTACCGAAATGGGGCATTGGCGCCTTGGTGCTCTCACCGAAATGGCGGTTCCACAGCCATGCGTCGCCGAGATAAGACACCGACAGCTGTGCGCTCACATCGGGCAACTTGGCCTTCTGTGCCGCATCGACGCCAGCATGGGCAACATCAATGGCTGAACGCATGGTCTGAAGTGTGGCGTTGCGTTCTTCTGCCACACTAAACAAACGGTCAAGACCGCCTTGCAACGCGGCGGTCTGTGCCTGCGAAACGGCAGGCACAAGCAGCATTGCCACACCAAAGCAGAGTGTGGCAACACGCTTATTTTTATTGCTCATAAAAAAAAGTGTGAATTTATAAAAAATGAATTTATTGTTTTTTGTTCTTGGACTAACCAACAACAGGATGGGCTAACCAAGCGCAACCGTGGCTAACCAAGCGCAACCGTGGCTAACCATTATCGGTCATAACCTAAAGGTACGGACACGACTAAATTTGCGCACAAACTCCCCAACTGTGGAATTTATGCACCTTGTTAAACATCCCCCAAAAAGCGTTATTTGCCGCTGTTAATGTCATAAAAAAACTTTCTGAAGCAGCGCGACTCCATTGTCAGCCACAGCAACCGCCGTAACCTTACTTGCTTGAAAGCGAGTGCAAAGTTACAAACTTTTCCGCAAACAACAACAATCCTTGCACAATTTTTTTAATGAACTTTCTCAAGTAAATAGCACCCGTAATATCAGACTGTTATATGTTTAAGCTGCATCTGTTAGGTGTGAAATAGAATAATATTTTGCGCTTCGCGCGGTTTTAAACATTAATGCCCATTAATTTAACATTCTTGCGCTCCGTGTGTGCTCAGGCGCTTCGCGGAGTATGAAACATCAATATTCCGCGCGTAGCGCGTATTAATGATAATTAATGGGTCATTAATGATAATTAATGTTCAAAAAAAATAACGAGCGCGTAGCGCGAAATATTAATGTTCAAAAAACAACGAGCGCGAAGCGCGATGTAAATTTAATCTTTTCGAAAAATCAATATTTTACAAAAAAGGCATTGATCTCGCTTATAACACGAAATCAATGCCTTATATGGTTCCTCTGGTCAGCGAAGATCAATGTTCGCCGGTGAGGTAGGTATTAGTCAAGCCACTTTACATAGCAGAAATCCTGACGGTGAGGCAGGTTCTCGTTCTTCGGGAACATGCGCACGCAGCTCTTGAATGAGCCGGCAACGTCGGGTTCGAAGGTAGCCTCGAAGGTGTACTGGTTACCCTCCTGCTTAACAACCTTGAAGGGACGCACGTTGTAGATACGGTCGTTGCCGTTCTCGTCCTTGGTGATAGACACCAGCTCGAGACCTACAGCGTCGTTCAGACCAGCCTCGTCGATGACATAGCGCATGGTGTACTTCTTGCCTGTCTCAGCACCATAGAGCACAGAGTCGTCCTTAGACACTACATGGATGGCATCCCAACGCTCTGCCACTGCTTCCTTCCACTGAGCGATGTCCTTAGCCAGACGGTTGTCGTTGGCCTGGAGCTTGTGGTAACGGGCAGCCTCCTTGGTGTAGAACTTGTCATAGTAGTCGTCGAGCTGACGCTTCATGGTGTAGTGAGGAGCGATAGTGGCGATAGAGCTCTTGATGGTCTTCACCCAGCCTTCGCTGTAACCCTTCTTGTTGCGGTCATAGTAGAGAGGAATGATGTCGTTCTCAAGCAGCGAGTAGATGGTAGCAGCATCGAGCTGATCCTGATAGCCCTGGTTCTGGTAAGTGCGCTTCTCGGGAAGAGCCCAGCCGGCACCCTCACGATAACCCTCAACCCACCATCCGTCGAGCACGGAGAGGTTTACGACACCGTTCATCTCGGCCTTCTCACCAGATGTACCTGAAGCCTCAAGAGGACGTGTAGGTGTGTTCATCCAGATGTCGACGCCAGAAACGAGGCGACGGGCGAGTTGCATGTCATAGTCCTCAAGGAAGATGATCTTGCCGAGGAACTCAGGACGCTGGCTAATCTCGAAGATCTTCTTGATCAGACCCTGGCCTGCGCCGTCGGCGGGGTGAGCCTTACCAGAGAAGAGGAACTGAACGGGACGCTCAGGGTTGTTCACGATCTTGGCCAGACGGTCAAGGTCGGTGAAGAGCAGGTGAGCACGCTTGTAGGTGGCGAAACGACGGCAGAAGCCGATCATCAGCGAGTTGGGGTTGATGCGCTCGAGCAGAGACATCACGCGTGAGGGATCGCCCTGGTTCTTGAGCCATGTCTGTGTGAACTTCTCACGGATGTAGCTTGTGAGCTTCTTCTTGAGCGTCATGCGGGTCTCCCAGATCTCCTCGTCGGGCACATTGTAGATGGCATGCCAGATGCTCTCGTTGCTCTGGTCGCCCATGAAGGTCTCGTCGAAATATTTAGCATAGAGCTTGCGCCACTCGGTAGCTGTCCATGTGGGGAAGTGAACACCGTTGGTAACGTAGCCAACGTGGTTCTCCTCAGGATAGTAGCCCTTCCAGATGGGTGCGAACATCTGCTGGCTTACCCAGCCGTGGAGCTTGCTCACGCCGTTAACCTCCTGGCAGGTGTTGCAAGCGAAGGTTGACATGCAGAAACGCTCGCTGTGGTCATCGGGGTTCTGACGGCCCATGCCGATGAACTCGTCCCAAGAGATGCCGAGCTGCTGAGGATAGCCACCCATGTACTTGCCGAAGAGAGCCTCGTCGAAGTAGTCGTGACCGGCGGGAACGGGAGTGTGGACGGTGTAAAGAGAAGAGGCGCGTACCAGCTCCAGAGCCTGGTTGAAGGTGAGGCCGCTCTTAACGTAGTCGCACAGACGCTCAAGGTTGCAGAGGGCAGCGTGACCCTCGTTGCAATGGTAGATGTCTTTCTTGATGCCCAGCTTCTTGAGCATAAGCATGCCGCCGATACCGAGCAGGATCTCCTGCTTCAGACGGTTCTCCCAGTCGCCACCATAGAGAGAGTGGGTGATGGGGCGGTCAAACTCAGAGTTCATCTCGTTGTCGGTGTCGAGCAGGTAGAGCTTCACACGGCCAACGTTAACCTGCCAAACGTAAGCATGAACCTGATAGTTCATGTAAGGCACGTCCACAACAACGGGGTTGCCGTTCTTGTCGAGCACGCGCTCGATGGGCAGCGAGTTGAAGTTTTGTGCGTCATAGTTGGCAATCTGCTGTCCGTCCATGCTGAGCGACTGCTTGAAGTAGCCGTAGCGATAGAGGAAGCCGATGGCACACATGTCGACGTTGCTGTCAGATGCCTCCTTTACATAGTCGCCGGCGAGCATGCCGAGACCGCCAGAATAGATCTTCAGCACCTGGTTGATTCCATACTCCATGCAGAAGTAGGCAACAGAAGCACGCTTCTTGTTGGGCTTAACGTCCATGTAGGCGCGGAACATCTTGTAAACGTCCTTAACGCGCTTCATGATGGTCTTGTCCTTAACGATAGCTTCCTTGCGCTCGTAGCTCAGACGCTCAAGGAGCAACACGGGGTTGCGTCCTACCTCTTCGTAGAGTTTTGCGTCCAGACTCTCCCACATGTCGCGGGCTTCATAGTTCCATGCCCACCACATGTTGTGAGCAATCTCGTCAAGACACTTCAGCTGTTCGGGAAGTGTCGACTTGATACTAACCTCCTTCCACTGAGGAGCGTTAGAATAATCGGCTTTAATTTTCATATTTGGAATTTTGGATATTATACTTTGTGAATAGTTAAAAACTTTAGAAGTTGTTATTCCATCACATGTTCCTTTTTCTCTCTATGGCTTTGCGCAAAGCGATGTCGTAAGCCTCATAATAATATTTTATGAAATGGCTCCACAACGCCTTCTTCGATATGGCCTCGGCAGCCTTGCGTGAGGCGGCTGTCTGTTTGGCATCGAAGGAAGAGTAGCGCACGATGGTGTTGCTGATGTCATCAGCCACCTCATTATAATTGGTGTCGGTGCGGTGGATGACCTGAACGCCCTCCTCCACCGTTCCGTCGTGACCAAGCACGGTGTTGGCCCACAGGCCGAAGCCTGCAAGGTCGGTGGTGATGCACGGCACCTTGAAGGCAACAGCCTCAAGCGGTGTGTAACCCCACGGCTCATAATAAGAAGGATAGACGCAGAGGTCGTTGCCGAGAATGAGGTCATAATAGCTCTTGTTCAGCACGCCGTCGTCGCCGGTGAGGTAGCAAGGCACAAAGATGAGCTTCACGCGGTCGTACTTGTCGTTGCGCATGCCGAGCCAGTTCATCATGCCGAGCACACGGTCACTGCCTTCTTCGTGCAGACGGTGTGTGATCACGGGGTTGGGCAGCGGTGTGTCGAACACCTTGGTCTTGCTCTGCAGACGCTCCACAAGGTCGGTGCGTGCTTCCTTCATCCATGCCGGCACCTCGATGAGGGCGATGACCTTCTTCTTGAGGTCATGGTTGAAGCGCAGACGGTTGATGCTCTCCACGAACACGTCGATGCCCTTGTTGCGCATCTCGTAACGTCCACTTGTCGACACGATCATGGTGTCGTCATCCTCGAAGGTGTCGCCTGTCAGGGCGTTGGCCATGCGGAAGATCAGCTTGCGTGCTTCCTTGCGTTTCTTGTCAAACTCGCGCTTGGCGGGCACAAACGAGTTGTCGAAACCGTTGGGCAGCACCACGTCTACGGGTTTGTCGAGCAGCTGAGCACACTCGCGGGCTGTGATGTCGCTCACGGTGGTGAAGCAGTCGACATACTTGGCTGTCTGCTTCTCTATCGACTGCTTACTCTGCATGTTAAGCTCCTGCGCCATCTGGTCGCCGTTGTAGCCGGTGAAATATTCGTAGAGCGGCTTGTTGTTGCCTGCGATGCTTCGGCCGATGCTTGTGGCATGGGTTGTGAACATCGTGGCGACCTGCGGCAGACGGTCGTTGATGTAGAGGATGCCGAGACCTGTCATCCACTCATTGCCGTGATAGATGACGTTATCGTCGGTGGACAGATAAAAACGGTAATAGCTCTCTGTTACGCGTGCAGCAGCGTAAGAGAACATTGACGCCTCGTCGTAATCGCCATAGGCGTGGAGGCTGTCGACACCATATTTCTCCCACAAGCGGGCATAGATGTCGTTCTTCTTAGAATAAAAGACAGAGAAATCTACCAATATAGCAACGGGACGGCCTGGCACATCCCATCGTCCTGTCTTCACGTTGAGACCCTCTTCGGCTGCCTTCTTCTTCCAGTCGGCAAACAGAGATGCGTCTTCTATAAAATAAGGACTGCACTTTGAGCCCCAACAATCCGGGCCAATAAAAATAATCCGGTCGGGCATTGTCTCCTGAAGGGTCTGTGCGCGTGATGCCAAGACGGTGTATATTCCACCCACTTTATTGCACACTTCCCAGCTCGACTCGAATATGTAATCTGGTCTTAAGCGTTTCATAAGTTTTGTCAAATAACGGCACAAAAATACAATTAAAAAAATAAAAACACGATTTTTTTACGATTATTTTCCCAAAAAACAGCGCTTTCTTGACTTAATTCATTACATTTGCGAACAAAAACCGTTCATTATGAAAAAAGCATTGTTAATCATGGCGTTGCTGATTTCGTGTATCGCCGCCATGGCCCAAAAAGAGGCAAACGTTTTCACAGGTTACTTATACAACAGCGAATATCAGGTTTTCCTGAAAATTAATTTCGTTGAAAAGAACGTCGTGTCGGAAACGCAACCGCTCTTCGGCGAGATGCCGGGCTATTTTGGAGCGAAACGCGACATGCGCGAATGGTTCATTACCGACGCCAAGGTGGTGAACAAAAAGACGGCAAAGCTGAACATCACCAACGACTATGGCAGCGAAGACCTCACCGCCACGCTCACCTATGACGGCGAGGGTAAATATACCCTCACCCAGACCGGCGGCAGCCGACTGAAGATTGCCGTCAACCGCAAGTGGGTGAAGATACCTATGAAGCTGGAGCTTGTCAAACAATAACTTATTGAACTCTCGCAAGCTTAAGAGAGCTATAAAATTTTGTTTTTTGCGCTTCGCGCTCGTTGATTTTTTAAACATTAATTTTCATTAATGACCCATTAATTATCATTAATACGCGCTTCGCGAAGGCCCTATTCCTTATACCCAAAGTTCTGGGTGAGGCTTGCGTTCAGGTCGATACATTTCTGCGGTATCGGGAAAACGGTAGTGAAACCGCTCGACTCGTTTGCCACAGGCGTGCGCAGGTCGTAAGCCTGGCAGAAGCGCCCGAAACGGATAAGGTCCTGACGGCGCCAGCCCTCCCACGCCAGTTCAAGCAGACGCTCGGTGAGGATGTTGTCGAGGGTGGCAGGACGCGGAGCCATGCCCACCCTTGCGCGAACGGCATTCATGTCGGCATAGCCGTCGCCGCCGTTGCGCACCTCTGCCTCTGCACGCATGAGAAGCACATCAGCATAACGGAAAAGCACAATGTCGTTGTCGGGCATGCGGCCGTCGGAGTATGCCGTGCGATCGACCTCATATTTCTTCATTCTCGCCCCTGCTGTCTGGATATACTTGCTTGCCGTGAGGTTTATCTCAACGGCCAACGGCATGTATTCAAGTTGCTCGCCATTGTCGAGCATCACAGGCTTGCCGTCAACCTCCACCTTTCCTGAATAATAGTTGAGCGCGAAACGGGTGTCGACCTCTGCTGTGCCGTAGCCGTTTGCTCTGACCGCATAGACGGTGGCGCAGGGACCGTTCTCTGACGCGCCGCCATAGGCACCGCCGTGGGCATAATGGCGCGAGCGGAAGAGATAATGGAACTCGTTGCTGAAAAGCGTCTTGTCCATGGGGATGGTGAAGATGTTTTCTACCGATGTCTCGTTGTGCACGGCAAAGCATGAGGCATAATCGTCGGCAAGACGGTAGCCTGAAGAGGTTATCTTGTCGCAATAGGCCTTGCATGTGGCCCATGCGTTGAGCTGCCGGCCATCGACATCGAACATTATGTCTTTGCCAGACGGACGTGTGCCGTCAGTCCAGTTGTCGTCGGCATAGACCTCTGCGTTGAGCGCAATCTTTGCCAGGAGGAACCACGCCACAGGCTGCGTCATGCGCCCATAGTTGTTGCCTTGCAGGTTAGAATGGCCGTCGGGAAGGAGCGGTGCCACCTCTTGCAGCTCCTTTACCACATAACGCATGACGTCGGAGCGCTCGCTCTGTTTGAGCGATGCCGTGGTCTGGTTTGTAGACTCAACGATGGGTATACGTCCGAACATATCCATCGCATAATAATAGAACATTGCCCTCACGGCCCTTACCTCTGCCTCATAAGCTTTCTTCTGGTCGGCGGTAAGGAGCGACGAGTAGGTGTCGATGGTCTCAAGCGAACCCGTGGAGAGCACAATCACCTTGTAGAGATATTTCCACACGTTGTAGAGGTCGGTGTCGGTGGCCGTCCATTTGTGCTTGTACATGTTCTGCCATAAACCGCCATCATACCAGTTGCCGCCACGGATAGGCACTATAGCCTCATCGGTGGTCAGCGTGTTATAGTCGTAAACGCCACGGCAGGTGCCTTGAAGGCCCTCACCCTCCTGGTTTGAACCTATATAATTGTAGAGCGAGGCCACGGCGTTGACATACAGGTTTGAGGCCGAATCGTAAGCCTCGTCTGCCGAAACCTGGTCATTCGGATGCTCGTCGAGACATGCAGTAAGGCACAAAGGCACGGAAAACGCAAGCGTCAGCGACAGATGCTTGCAATATTTTAAAAGGTTATGTTTCATAACAAAAAGTGAAGCTTTAGATGGTTCGTATCAAAACTGTATGCTCACCCCAACAGAATAGGTTCTGTAGAGCGGATAATTGCGTTTGTCGTCAATGCCGAGCGTGGAGTTGACAACGCTGCTGTTGATGATTGGGGTCAGTCCGCTATACGACGTTATGGTGGCGAGGTTGTTAATGCTGCACGAGAGACGCAGCGAGCGCACCGTACGGCTCTTTATGGGGATGTTATAGCCAAGGGTCAGATACTCGAAGTTGAGATAGTCGCCACGCTCCAGCCAATAGTCGGAGATGTTCTGGTCAACGATGTTCTTCTTGGGTGCTGACGCAAGCACGTTATAGTCGGGGAAACTCGACATGTTAGAGTAAGCCAGTCCGGTGCCGTTGAAGATCTTGTGTCCGAACGCGCCGTTCATCTGCAACGACAGATAGAAATCTTTGTAACGCAGACTGATGTTGGAGCCGAGCAACACCTTAGGCGTGGCCTGACCGCAGATGCGGCGGTCGCCACCATCGCCAAAATCGACGGTGCCGTTGCCGTCAAGGTCCTCGATGTCATATTTGTTGGTGCCGTTTTCATCGACATAGAGCCCCTTGCAGTGGGGCAGGTAGAACACGCCGAGCGGCTGTCCGACGATCTGATAGAGCACATGGTTGTTGTCGCCGCCGTTCTGTCCTGCGCCATCAAGCGAGCCGATGGCCGTAATGTTGGCCGCCGACATGTCCATGCCGTTATAACGTCCGCTCAGCGACAGCAGTTTGTTCTTCTGGTAAGAGACGTTGAGGTTGATGTTGAGGTCAACGTCGCGTGTCTGCACAGGAGCCACCGACAGGCCCAGCTCCACACCGCTGTTCTCCATCGAGCCGATGTTGGCAAGGAGCTTGTCAAAGGCGAATGGCGGCACGGGCACGTCGTAAGAGTAGAGCATGTTGGTGGTCTTTGAATAATAATACTCGGCGGTGAGCATCAGCCGGTTGTTCCACAGGCCGAGGTCGGCGCCGATGTTGAACGTCGACTTTGTCTCCCACTTAAGGTCGGGGTTGTTGTTGCGCACCATGCCGAGCGTCACCGTGGGTGTGTTATAGGCCATGACCAGCCCCGTTGGGCGCAATGTGTTCTGCGAGGTGTAGGCCGATATGCCGCCGAGGTTGCCCGACTGTCCGTAGCCCATGTGCAGCTTAAGCGTCGAGAACAGACGCTGGTTCTTCATGAACGGCTCCTTCATGACATCCCATGTGGCAGACAGCGAGGGGAAGAAGCCCCATGTGTTGTTGTCGCCCACCATCGATGAGCCGTCACCGCGGGTGGTGGCAGAGAGCGAGTAGCGGTCGAGCAGACTGTATGTTGCCGTTGCCATGACCGAAGCCAGATGGCGGTCTTCATAGGAGCTGCCGGTAGCGCCGAACGGCCGTGTGGCTGCCGCGCCGATGTTGTTATAACCGAAAGCGTTGGTCGTTATGCCCTTGGCTTGGGTGCGGAAAGCCGTGAACTCCTGTTGCTGATATTCAGCCCCCACGCTTGCCTTCAACGCGTGTATGCCCCAGGTCTTGTCATAATTGAGGGCGATGTTGCCGAGCCACTCCTGACTCTTTTCCTCACCACGCAACACGTTGCCTTGCGCCCACACCCAGGTGGGACAAAACTGTGACAGCTCTGTTGACGAATAAGAGTAGGAGCCGAAGGCCGTGAGCTTCAGCCCCGGCAACAGGTCATACGACAGGCGAAGGTGTGTGTTGAAGTTCAGGTCTTTCTGGTCGTTTTTCTCTTCCAGCACCGCCATCGGCGGGTTTATGCGATAGGCGGTCTGGTTCTTTGTCCAGTTGCCGTTGGCATCGCGTCCGACCTGATATGTTGGGTTCTGACAGGCTGCCGAATAGAACAGCATCTGCGTGTCGTAGATGTCGTTATTGCGGAAGGAGGAGCCGAACACGCCAAACTCGCCCACGAGCCGGTTGTTGAAAGCTTTCTGTGTGGCATCAAGCTTTGCCACAAAATTGTTGTATTTGCGGTCCTTTATTATGGTGTTGTGGTCTATTATTCCGAACGAGGCACGATAGTTTGACTCTGGCGTGCCACCGCTGAAGGCAAGATAATGGTTCTGCACGAGAGCCGTGCGCGTGATGGCCTTGAAGAAATCGGTATCGTGTCCGGCATCGTTACAATAGACGCCGAGATTTTTGGCTGTAGCCACATATTCTGCCGCACTAAGCATGTCGAGATGCTTGTACATGCTCTCAAAGCCGATGTTGCCTTCGTAGGATATGCGGAAGCCGCCTCCTGTGCCTTTCTTCGTGGTGAGCACGATGACACCCGAGGCTCCGCGCGAGCCATACTGTGATGTCTCCGCTGCGTTCTTCAACACCTCGAAGCTCTCGATGTCGGCAGGATAGATGGTAGAAAGGGTTGCGATGTCGGAGGTCACGCCATCGATGATGACAAGCGGGTCGTTTCCGCCAAGAATTGATGTGGTGCCGCGCACACGCACGCTGTTGAGCATGGCCATGCGGTCGAGACCATTGGTGCCGACGTTCACGCCCGCCGTCTTGCCGTTGATGACGTCGAGGGCGTTGTTGACCATGCCTTTCTGCGAGTCGTTGACATCCTTGTCGGTGTTCTGAGCGGCCACAGCGCACGGCAAGACCGAAGCGAACACCGCCACTGCCAGTCGGGTTGTTTTTATAAAGGCGCGACATCCTTTAAAGAATCGCTTTTGAGGTTTTCGATTTAGATCCATAACAATTATTAGCTTGTCGGTTACAAAAAACGTTTTCTACGCATTTGCAAAAATATGAAAATATCTTAAACCGACAAAATTTCTTTAACACAAAACCTGCATTTTTTTATCCCCCTAAACCTGCAAAAATTCTTTATCTCCATAAACCTGCAAAATTTCTTTATCTCCCCCAAACCAACATTATTTGTCATGCTGAGACGATGACATGTCGCCAAAAAGGTCATGCTCCTTGCTCACGGTCAGCCGCATGTCGCTGAGCGTTTTGAGCAAGGCTAAGCGATCGGGCGGCAGAAGGCCTTGCTTCGCACGTTTTTTGTTGTATTTCCACCAGTTGAGCAACCCGCGGTTCTCCACCTTTTTCTTGTCGGGCAGATGTCCATGCTCCGACACATATTTCTTAAGGAGACAGTAATGCTCCATCCATCTCTCTTCGTTTGTCATATTTTTTCGTTTTTAAAAGGATGCGGCAAAAAGGAATCCATTTTGTCACCCCATGATGTTTTTCAACATAAAAGTAGGAAATAATCGGGAACGAACAAAACCAAAAACAACTTTTTTATATGTAAAGCACAAATTCTTATTTGAAGCCCCCAATAAACATCTGTCGCCACGATCTGTTGCCAACGGAAAAAGCAAAAGAGGTTTTTCTTATGGCACACTATTTGCAAGTCTAAAAGCAAAAGAAATAAAAACAAAAAACATAACAGCTATGCAGAAAGGTAATATCGGGGTTACAACCGAGAACATATTCCCCGTCATCAAAAAGTTCCTCTATTCTGACCATGAGATCTTCTTGCGCGAGATGGTGTCTAACGCTGTCGACGCGACACAGAAGATGAAGACGCTGGCAGAGCGTGGCGACTTCAAAGGCGAGCTGGGCGACCTCACCGTGCGCGTGAGCCTCGACGCCGACAAGGGCACGCTGACCATCAGCGACCGCGGCATCGGCATGACGGAGGAGGAGATTGACAAATACATCAACCAGATTGCCTTCTCAGGTGTGAACGACTTCCTCGACAAATATAAGGACAACGCCAACGCTATCATTGGCCACTTCGGTCTTGGCTTCTACTCTTCATTCATGGTGAGCAAGAAGGTGGAGATCGTGACACGCAGCTACAAAGACGGCGCAAAGGCCGTGAAATGGAGCTGCGACGGCAGTCCTGAGTTTGAAATCAGCGACGCAGAGAAAGAGGATCGTGGTTCCGACATCATTCTCCACATCGACGACGACTGCAAGGAATTTCTTGACAAGATCAAGATTCAGGAGTTGCTGAACAAGTATTGCAAGTTTATGCCTGTGCCCGTGGCCTTCGGCAAGAAGACCGAGTGGAAGGACGGCAAGCAGGTAGACACCGACGAGGACAACATTATAAACAATGTGGAGCCGCTGTGGACAAAGGCACCGAGCACACTGAAGGACGAAGACTACAAGTCGTTCTACCGCACGCTCTACCCCATGCAGGACGAGCCGCTGTTCTGGATTCACCTCAACGTCGACTATCCGTTCAACCTCACCGGCATACTCTACTTCCCACGCATAAAGAGCAACATCGAGCTGCAGCGCAACAAGATTCAGCTCTACTGCAACCAGGTGTTCGTGACCGATCAGGTGGAGGGCATCGTGCCTGAGTTCCTCACTCTGCTGCACGGCGTTATCGACTCGCCCGACATTCCTCTGAACGTGAGCCGCTCATATCTTCAGAGCGATGCTAACGTGAAGAAGATTTCTACCTACATCACCAAGAAGGTGGCAGACCGCCTTAACAGCATCTTCAAGGAGAACCGCAAGGAGTATGAGGAGAAGTGGGACGACCTAAAGCTCTTCATCCACTACGGCATGCTGTCACAGGACGATTTCTACGACCGCGCCAAAGATTTTGCCCTCTTCAAGGACGTGGATGGCAAGCACTACACCTACGAGGAGTATAAGACGCTCATCAAGGACAACCAAACCGACAAGGAAGGCAACCTCATCTATCTGTATGCCACCGACAAGGAGGGACAGTATAGCTTCATAGAGAGCGCCAAGGGCAAGGGCTACAACGTGCTGTTGTTCGACGGACAGCTTGACGTGCCTATGGCATCGATGCTGGAGCAGAAGCTTGAGAAGAGCCGCTTCACACGTGTTGACAGCGACGTGGTTGACCACCTCATCGTGAAGGACGACAAGAAGGAGGAGAGCCTTGACAAGGACACAAGTGACAATCTGTCAGAGATGTTCCGCTCCCAGATGCCAAAAATGGACAAGGCAGAGTTCTACGTTCAGGTTGAGTCGTTGGGCGAGCAGGCGCTGCCTGTCATCATCACCCAGAGCGAGTATATGCGTCGTATGAAGGAGATGAGCCGCTACCAGGCAGGCATGGCCTTCTACGCACAGATGCCCGACGCTTACGACATTGTGCTCAACAGCGACCACGCCCTCATCAAGGGCATCGTGGAGAACGAGAACACCGCTTGTGCTGACGAGCTGAAGCCTGTTGTCAGCGAGATGAAGGGCCTGCAGGCTCGCCTTGCTGCCTTGCATCAGAGCCAGAGCGGCAAGAAGCCTGAGGAGATTTCGCAAGAGGAGAAAGACGATGTCAAGAACACCGAGAAGAGCATTGAGGAACAACGCACAAAGAAGAAGGACATCCTCAGCGCCTTCGCCAAGGACAACAAGGTTGTGCATCAGCTCATCGACCTCGCTCTGCTTCAGAACGGCATGTTGAAGGGTGCCGCCCTCGATGCCTTCCTGAAGCGTTCTGTCGACATGATCAAATAAGAAACAGCTGGCGCAAGAACGTGCGAACAAGCTGACGCATGAAACGTGCGAACATGCTGGCGCAAGAAACATGCGAACGAGCTGACGCAAGAAACGTGCGAACAAGCTTGCGCATGAAACATGCGAACAAAAAAGCTAAACACCCTATAGCCGCATAGCATCTCTAACAAGAGGGCTATGCGGCGTTTTCTTTTGTCTTTTTTGTCGATATCATACCGATATTTCATGATAATGCCTTAATAAAAAAAACAGGCTTTCCAAATAAAAAAATCTTCAAAAAGAGAATGGTTTCAGAATTAATTTGTATTTTTGCCATGTCTATAACCGAATTTTTTTGAGTGAAAACAAAGCTGTTGCGGCAAAAATCTTGTAACACACATAGCCTATGCCCAAACGGCTTGTTATCTAAATCTCAGAAATTTGAATAAACCTTAAAGACTTAAATAAATCTTAAAACTTGAATAAAAAACCAAGACATAATGAATGGCAAGAGAAACAGAATATTGGTTGTAACCTTTGCCAACGACCTGCCAGCACATGACCTGTCGTTGTTTCGCGGTGCCGTCATAAGCACCGTGGGGCAAGAGCATGTCTTGTTCCACAACCATCAAGGCGACAAACTGCGTTACAGCTATCCGCTTGTGCAATATAAGCGCATAGGCGGCAAGGCAGCATTGGTGTGCCTTGGCGAGGGTGCCGACGACGTGGGCGAGTTTTTCGCCAACAACACATCACCGTTGCAGATTGGTGACAGGAGCGAGACGTTTGTCGTGGAGAGGGTGTCGCCCCGCAATGTGGTCACGCAGATCTGGCAAGACATGTTCACCTACACGATAAGAAAATATCTGCCCCTGAACCAGGAAAACTATCAGCGTTATATGGCCATGGACAGCCTCGCCGAACAGTATGCCCTGCTTGAGCGATGCCTGACGGGCAACATCCTGTCGTTTGCCAAGAGTCTCGGCATACATTTCGAGTCGACCGTCGTGGTGAAGATCTCGCAAGTGTTGGGCACCAAGACCTACCGCTACAAGAACGTGAAGCTGCAAGGCTTCGACCTCGTGTTCAAGACCAACGTGTCGCTGCCCGATTATATAGGCTTAGGCAAGAGTGTGAGCCAAGGTTTCGGCACAATATGCAGGACAAAAAAATCATAAAGCTTATGGATATAAAAAGAGAAACGGTCTATCTCGCCTCCTTGTTGCGGGGCGTGGGCAAGCTGCTTTTCTATCTGAAAGGCGAGAGCCGCACGATGAGCATGGGCAACGGCACCTATGCCGCCCGGTTTGCAGAGAGCCACATGGGGCAACTCGGTGCGTTCTTCGCCTCAGACGAGGAGTGGGATGTGCTGACAGGCGCGGCGACAAACCCGTCGCAAGAAGCTGTCAGGGAAAACCTGTTGGCGGAGTGCGTCAACAACGGCGAGCGCCTGTCGCAGGGCGTTGACGCTTTTGGCACTACGACCAACTATCGTCGTGACGTGCAGCTTGTGCCTATCATGGCATCGGTGAGGAGCAACGAGTCGCATCTGCACAGCAAGTTGTGCAAGATGCAACTTGACGAGAGCCTGTTTCCCACATACACCGCCAACGACGGCCATGCCGAACGCCAGCGGTTGCTCAACGCCTTTGAGGCCGACTTCAACAAGATAACCACACACGACCTGCGTTCGTTCTCGGAGACCCTACTCAACCTCTTGCAGGTCTATGCCTCATCGGTGCCTTGCATGGCAACAGACATGGATGACGTGAGCCTTTACGACCAAGTGCGCACAGCGGCAGCCATTGCCGTGTGCCTATATGATGTGCGCACGACTGGGGGCGACACGAAGGAACCATTCCTGCTCATCGGAGCCGACTTCAGCGGCATACAGCCCTACATCTACCAGATTGTCTCCAAGTATGCCGGCAAGAACCTCAAGGGACGCTCGTTCTACATCCGGCTGCTTTCTGATGTCGTGGTGCGACACATCGCCCGGTCGTTACGCCTGTTAGATGCTAACGTCATATACAATTCGGGCGGCGGCTTTTACATGCTGGCACCCAACACGCCCTTTGTGGCAACAGCTCTCGACAAAGCCGTGGCAGAGATTGAACGCCACATGCTCGATGCCCACGGCACCTCACTCTATGTCGCCATCGACAAGCATGCGTTCGCCGCCGACACGCTCCTGCACCGTCAGCCCATGCTAAGCGAGGTATGGGCCCGCCTGTTTGTGAAGCGCGACAAGCGCAAGCAAACCAAATGGTGCGATGTCATAAGCCGTGACTATGACCACTTCTTCGCTCCCGACACGCTCACCGACCCGTCTGCCATTGATGCCGTGACGGGCGAACTGTTCCTGAAGGGCGAGAAGAAGTTTGCCTTAGACAGCAACGCCAACATGTTCATGAAGGATGTGACGCGCCAACAGATAAAGTTGGGCGAGACGTTGCGCCAGACCGATGCCGTTGTGATGGCAGACCAAGAGCTCGATGTTCTCAAAGGCTACACCCATGTGGAGCCGCTCAACCTCGGCCTTCACTATTATTTTGTGAGCCGCAAAGACCTTTCAAGCCACAAGGAAGCCCTTGACAGATATGAGGCACAGGTGACCGTCTGCACCTACAACGGTCAGGACGGCGACTGCTGTTTCATTTCCCCCGACGGCTGCCACAACACCCAGACGCTCAATTTCTATGGCGGCAACGAGCAAGCCACGAAACACATGGCAACGTTTGAAAAGATGTGTGACGGCGAACAGCTGAACCGCCTCGGGGTGCTGCGCATGGATGTCGACAACCTCGGACTGATATTCCAGGGCGGCCTCGACCCACGCCGCGCCACGCTGTCACACTATGCTGCCCTGAGCCGCGCGTTCGACATCTTCTTCTCGGGCTACATCAACACGCTGTGGGGCGAGCTTGCTCCCGCACAGACGTTCATCCTCTATAGCGGTGGCGATGACCTCTTTATCGTGGGACGATGGGACAAGACCATAGAGATGGCAGAACAGATACAGGCCGATTTCAAGCGTTATGGGTGTCACAACCCGGCATTCTCAATATCGGGCGGCATCGCTATCGTGCCGACGAAGTTCCCGCTCATGAAGGCCGCCGCCCTTAGTGCCGATGAGGAGAGCAGAGCCAAAGGACACATCTGCGGCAACACGTCAAAAGACGCTGTCTCGCTGCTGTCGATGGCGCTTCACTGGAAACACGAATATCCAGCTGTGCGCGACCTTAAGGACGCCATTGTGGAAGCGTTGGGACAGGGCGTGCCTAAGTCGTTCATATCGAAGGTGCTGCAACACGTCTCCAACGCGCAGATAAAGAACCATCGTGTGACCAACGTGAAGGAATATTGGATGCTGACCTACGACCTTAGTCGCATGAAGCAACGCTGCACAGCTGCCAAGCAGCTGGTCGACTGTTGTCTCGCCGACATGTGCAACAACAGCGGCAAGCTACAAAAGCAAGACATCCAGACCGCCTACCATCCTCTTGAACTGTGGGCCTTGGCCTGCAGATGGGCGGAAATAGAAACAAGAACTAACTTATAAAAACAATAAAACTATGCCTGATTACAACAATTCAAACGGATACGGACCAAGAAATTATGGCAACCAAACAAGAATGGATGCCAGAGGAGAGGCTTCTGAGATTTTTGCCAGAAAGGATTTTCAGACAGCATGGATAGAAAAAGGAGCAGATGAAGCCCTGCCTGACTATGCCGAGTTTATGGGAAAAGCGATGGCAGACAACAATCTCACCAGTTCGAAGATACGCAGCATCTATGGAGAGATAAAGCGCATACAGATGGGAGAGTTTGCAAAAGAAAAATCTTCGTTCTATCTCCTGCGTCCCAAGGTGGCATACGCCGTGGGACGAGAAAAGGCAAATGTGGGACTGCAACTTTTCAAGCTATTGTTTGACAAGTCGGCCAAATGTGTAAAGGACAAAGACACCTTCCTCCATTTTGCCAATTTCATGGAGGCAGTGCTGGCTTATCATAGAGCCTATGTGAAAAAGAATGACTAACGCTTAAAAAAAAAGAACATTATGACAAAGCTTTTGAAAAAAATTATATATACCGGCAACCTCGTTGTGAAAACAGGCCTTCACATTGGTGGAACCAACGCATCGCTCAATATCGGTGGACCCGACAAGTTTGTGGTGAGAAACCCGTTAACCAACATACCTTACATACCAGGCAGCTCACTTAAGGGCAAGTTGCGCTCGCTGTTGGAACTGAAAAACGGTGAGACCTCAAACGGCAAACCAAGCAACAATGTGAGATCAAAGGCAGGAGCCTTGTTCGGCGTGGCTGGTGACAATGAGCAAAGTCACCCCTCACGCCTTATTGTACGCGATGCCGAGATGGCGACCGATGCTGACACAGAGGAAGAGCTGCAAAAATACGGACTGTCGCGCAAGATGCTCCCCGACTACAGCAACACCGACTTGCCCTTCACCGAGAGCAAGACCGAGGTGTCTATCGACCGCATCACAGCCAAATCGAACCCACGCACCTTTGAACGTGTGCCAGCAGGGGCGCAGTTTAAGATCCAGCTTGTGCTCAATGTGTTTGATGACGACAACGAGAACGAGCTGAAAGACAGTCTGCGTCGAGCCATAGCCCTGCTCCAAGACGACTATCTCGGCGGACAAGGCTCACGCGGTTACGGTCAGGTAGAGCTCCACTTTACAAAGGCCGAGGGTGAAACCAAAACCTATTGATTATGGCACGATATGCAATAATTAAGCTCTGCCACCTGTCGCCCCTACACATCGGCACAGGGCGCGAGAGCTACGACACGTCATCGGCGTGGCTACACTCCGACACGCTTGCCTCGGCTCTCGCCTCGCTCAAGGCACAGCGGGGCGACAGTGATGTTGCTGAGTTTATGTCGCAACTTGTGGTGTCGTCTGCCTTCCCCTTCTACAAGGACATGCTGTTCCTGCCCAAAGCCCACGGACGCGTGCGCTTTGCCAACGAGGAGAAATGCCGCAAGAGCCTAAAGCGCGTCACGTTCATTGAGCAGTCGTTGTGGACGAGACTTGCCGACGGCGGTCAACTGTCGGAGAGCGATGTCACCATCGACGGCGATTTCATGTATCCGGCAGGCAGACGCTGCGCCACGATGTCGCGCACGCAGACAACGCAACGTGTGCGCGTCTATGCCGACACAGAGATAGACGCCGAGCCTTTCTTCTTTGAGTGGCGCTATTTTGACCATGAGGCAGGACTCTACTTTCTTACCACAGCCACAGGACCGTTGCTTGACGAGCTGGTGACCCTTGCCACGATGCTCGGCGAGACGGGCCTTGGCACCGACCGCAATGTGGGTGGCGGACACTTCGAGGTGGAAGTGGCGGAGGTGGAGATCAACAACACGCCCAATGCCGACGCACAGGTGCTGCTGTCGCTTTTCATCCCCGACCGTCAGGACATGCAGAACCTCAACCTGGAAGACGCACGCTATGGGTTGTTGCGTCGCGGTGGCTTTGCCGCGGGCAGCAGCATCGAAAGCTTGCGCCACTTGCGCAAGCGCAGCGTCTATATGTTTGACGAGGGATCGGTCTTTCCCACACAGACACCGCTTGGCGGCACTGTCGTAGACCTACGCCCCGATTGGAACGCACCTGCCATGCACCCCATGCTCCGCAGCGGCAGACCTTTCTTCTTACCTTATAAAATGTAGACGGTATGAGTAAAATGAAACTTAAGACCCTTACGTCCCTGCACATAGGGTCGGGCAACATGTTACAGAAAGACAGCGACTTTGTTTTTGGCATAGATACCGAAGAACGATCTGTTGTGTATGTCATCAATCCGCGCAAGGTGCTCGCTCTCATAGGTGAGGAAAACGTTGACGCTTGGACGGTGGCCATAGAGAACGGGCGCAGCACCGAAGACATCGTGAAGTTGTATGCCCCCAAAGCATCTATTACCGACTATTCGCTGCACGCCATCGACTCGTATCTGTCTAGCCCAGCACAGCAGATAAAGGAGTTTATCCGCGACGGATTTGACCGCCCCTATATTCCAGGCAGTTCCATAAAGGGAGCCATACGCACAGCCGTGCTTTCCAGCATTGCGCAAGCGATGAACGAAACAGATTTTTTTAAAAATGTAAAGAACAAAGGCTACATTACCCCCAATACATTAGAGGCTAAGGTCTTTGGTAAAAACCCAAACAACGATGTGTTTCGATATGTGCGTGTCAGCGATGCCTTCGCTACAGGCTATCGCACAGGCGTCTACAACATGGTGAACATAAACGAGGGCAAAGAAAACTTATTCTGGGATACAAGCAAGGAGATGGCTACAGAAGTGTTGCTCTCTGGTACCGAGGTCGACTTTTCTTTGGTTTTAAAACAACCTGAACGTCGACCAAAGGATATGCCTGCCGCGCCTAAAGCCTTGTGTTCCATAGATGCGCTGCTCGATGTCATCAACAACCACACAGAGACGTTGCTTACCAAAGAAATAAATATTTTTGAAAGCAAAGATGTTGACACACTATCGGAAAAAAAGGTGAACAGTTACATAGAACAGTTAAAAGATTTGCTGAACATCGTAAACGCTTGTAAGGGCACACACTCAGCTATCATGCGCATGGGGCACGGCTCCGGTTGGCGCTTCATGACAGGAGCATGGCTCGAACGTCTGTCCGACTACGATTTCGATAAGGTGGTCAATGAGGCTCGGTTAAACAACATTGAAAAATATTCTGAGTATGATTTTCCGAAGTCACGACGGTTGGAGGAAGAAGAGTGCGAACCATTGGGATTTGTAAAACTAACATTGTGCGACTAACCCCCACCATAGAGCAATGAGTAAAAACATACAGATAGCTCTTGTGAGCAAAGAGACGCTGCCCGTGTTCTACATCATCAACGAGTTTCGTCCCGACGAGGTGTTTCTTGTCGGCACGGAAGAGACGACGTTGGAAATGGAACAGATAGAACGCTCGGCGGCGAAGATGGGCACCGTGTGTCACCGACTTATAACCAAGGCCGACGACATGGCATACACCATGAAGCAGTGTGAGAGCGTGCATGAGCACTGCGGCGATGATGCCTGCTTCTGTTACAACCTGACCTGTGGCACCAAGCTCATGGCTTTCGGTGCGCTGATGTGTGCGCAGAAGCACCAGGCACAGGTGGTCTATTCAGACATCTCCACCTACACCAACTTCGCCACAATGCAGCGCCTGCCCATGCAGCACATGCTCACGACCGAGACTATAATTGCCTTGCAGGGGCAGAAGATAAAGAGCCGCGACATTTACCGCTACGACGCCGAACGCACAGAGTGTGCCATGCAGGTGCGCAATTTCGTGCTACGCAACATCAAGGCCTACTCTGTGCTGATAAACCAATATAACAAAAATAAGCAGTTGCCAAACCCATTTAACGATCGCAAAGTAAATTATAGACGCAGCGGTGGCGAACTGGTGATTGAATATGATGATGTAGAAGTGTTCTCTTCCGACTATCACGATGCTTTCTCCATGCTGTTTGAGGGGCGTTGGTGGGAGACCCTTGTTGCCGATGCTGTGAGCCGATGGGCCAACGGGCGCTATGAGGTGTGGACCAATGTGCGCTTCGAGCCAAAGGTGGAGGCTGAACGCTACGACAAGAACGAGGTCGACGTGTTGGTGAACATCGGCAACAGGCTGCTGTTTGTAGAGTGCAAGTCGGGCATGTTCAACCAAGACAACCTTTACAAGCTCAGCAGCGTGTCACACACATACGGCAGCTACAAGTCGAAGAGTGTCATTGTGTCGTTCCGCGACAATGTTATCCGCCCCGACCTTGAAGAGAAGGCTCGCGAGATGCACGTCAAGCTGTTTGTGCCCAACCGCCAACTGAGCAACATCGGGGTGGAGCTTGACAAGATTGTAAAATCGTTAAACGCATAAACTGTTTATGGGAAGAAAAGTTTTTATATCGGTGCTCGGCACCGGCTATTATGGCGAATGTGTCTATGCCCGCGACGGCTTCACGTCATCGTCAACGCGCTTCATACAGCACGCCACGCTTGAGATGCTGACACAGAAAGGCAACTGGACGGCAGATGCCCATGCCTATGTGTTGCTCACAAAGGAGGCACGCGAAACCAACTGGCACATACCCGGCGGCATGAGGACCAACATGCGCACAAAGGCAGACGAGCCTTATGCTGGCTTGGAAAGCGTGATTGAAGGCATGAACCTGCCCTTTGAGGTGAGCGGCATCGACATACCCATGGGTAAAAACGAAGAGGAGATATGGCAGATCTTCGACATCGTGTATGGTGTGCTGCAAGAGGACGATGAGGTCTTTTTTGACCTCACCCACGGCTTCCGCTACCTACCCATGCTCGTGCTTGTGCTCGGCAACTATGCCAAGTTTCTGAAGCGAGCCAAGGTGCGCAGCATAACCTACGGCAACTTCGAGACGCGCAGCAAGGACGGCATAGCCCCGATAATAGACATCACCGCGTTCTCTACGCTGCAAGACTGGACGGCGGCATCGGCAGACTATCTGCGACACGGCGACTCCACGCTTATCGGCATCTGCGGCACACAGCAGTTGACCCCTATCCTTAAGGAGACATGCGGCAAGGACGAGGCTGCGCAAAACATGAAAAAGCTAATAGCCTCCCTCAACACCTTTACTGACGACATGCGCTTTTGTCGTGGCATGGCACTTATCGGAGGCAAGCCAGCCGCCGACGTGAACTGCTATATAGATAAGGTGGGAGACCAATATCTCAAGCCTTTCCGCCCCTTACTTGCGATGGTGCGCGACACGGTGGCAGACATGGGCGCAAACCACGCTGCCAACATGCTTGCTGCCTCAGCCCAATGTTACCGTTACGGCAACCTTCAAGCCGCCATAACGCTGCTTGAAGAGGGCATAATATCTGTCTTCTGCGAACGTCATGGCTTGCAGATTGACGACAAATCGAAGCGCGAGATTGTAAACCATGCGTTCAACAAGAAGCAGCTTGGGTTGATAGGAAAACTGGGAGAATATAAGCCATTGTCGGAAGACAAGGAGCAGGTGGTCGCCGAGGTGGAGCAGGACCCGTTGCTTACAGACCACATCATAAAGGCGTTCGCAAACCTTTGCGACATTCGCAACGATGTCAACCATGCCGGCATGCGCAACCACAAACAGCCGCTGAAGGTCAAGAAGATAGAGGACAACCTACAAAAGACGTTAGATGCGTTCATGAGCTTGGCTGATGAAGGAAAAGCCACGGAACAAATGAAAGCTCTCCCGCCCCTCTTCATCAACCTCTCCAACCACCCAAGCTCTTCATGGACAGCCGAGCAGCTTGCTGCTGCCGAGGTGTTCGGCGAGCTTGTAGACATGCCTTTTCCACAGGTGGCACCCGACGCCACAGCCGACGACATCAAGACGCTTGCCGAGGCTCAGGTAGCAGCTATCATGAAGCAAGCCGAGACGCACACCGTCACCGTTCATGTGATGGGAGAGATGAGCCTCATATACCGCATTGTGCGCATGCTGTCGGAACGTGGCATACGCTGCGTTTGCTCCACCTCATATCGCGTGGTGAAAGATCAGGGAGACGGCAGACGACTTGTAGAGTTTCATTTCCACTCGTTCAGAGATTATGAGTAAATTTCTACATTATGTAGTTTTATCTTTCATCGTTCTTTTAAATGTTGCACCTCTACGAAGCATGATGACATAATATTGTCGCTTCTTGCCTTTCCTATGTCATGAAAATTCGTTACCTTTGCAATGTCTTAAGCAAAAAGCAGGTACATTTTTCTGATGCAAAAGCGTTAATTAATGTAAATATTTCAATATAACAAATTAAAACAGAAAGTCTTATAAAAAATGCTCTCTTTGAGCATGTTCCATTAAAATAAGGATTAAGACAAACCAAGAAGAACTTCTTCATGTAGTTGTTGACTGACCTCTCTTTGAGCATGTTCCATTAAAATAAGGATTAAGACAAAACAGAAACTACTACGATTACCAAACTCTTAATAAAAGCTCTTTGAGCATGTTCCATTAAAATAAGGATTAAGACAAAAACACGATAAAAGCAATTAGAAGTTCCATAATAATCTCTTTGAGCATGTTCCATTAAAATAAGGATTAAGACTGAACAGCATTAACATATCCGAAATCAGAAATGTCTCTTTGAGCATGTTCCATTAAAATAAGGATTAAGACTTGCCCATAACGAAATTAACGCCAAGGGTAACAGATCTCTTTGAGCATGTTCCATCAAAACAAGGATTAAGACGTACCCTTGACCTTGAAGTCAATTGAACCAACGTGCTCTTTGAGCATTGAATAGACTCAACATAATCTATCGCCGCATAGCACCTTTTACAGGATAACTATGCGGCGTTTTTTATGTCCTTTTTGTTGATATTTTGCCAATATTTTGCCGATATCCCAACCATTGTTGGTTTGGATTTAACCAAACTTTTCACATTATTGGTTTGGATTTGCTACGATTTTTACCCAAAGTTGGTTTGGATTTGCTCCGATTTTCCCCAAAAGTTGGTTTGGATTTGAAAATTTCAATCATATTTTTTTTGCTTGTATTTGAAAATATTAGACCTATAGCTTGCTGCGCTTATCTCTTACCCTTGCTTGTGGTAAGGGTTAGGATTTGTTGTAAGAGGGACGTTTTATTGGTTCTTGTTTTCTATCTAATTTTAACGGATGAACCGTTTTATGGAGAAGCAAAGATTGGACAAAAGCTCTTGCATGAGGGAGAATTTTAAAGAATCGGTGATGCGCAAAAATGAATAAATATGCAAAAACAACGGGGAGGATGAATAAATATCCAAAACAGCAGTTGTAAGCAATTATAGGTTTTATGCTTACTGTTTTTAAAAATAGCAGGGGTTTAACTTTCTATTTTTGTTAACAACCCTTAAAAACAGGGTGGTTTTGTCAAAGAGCCTCTTTGAGGCTGTCAAAGGGCCTT
>ERZ1034844.279-NODE-279-length-29091-cov-6.754305_pt1 | contig 29091 bp, 32 predicted proteins | sample MGYA00520594_ERZ1034844 | MGnify/ENA primary metagenome ERZ1034844 (study PRJEB33766, sample SAMN09781733) | gut metagenome | biome: gut microbiome | host: Homo sapiens | place: Madagascar | study: EMG produced TPA metagenomics assembly of the PRJNA485056 data set... | reverse complement strand
CTATGAGATTACTCGCGATGGAAAAGTTATTAATAAACATACTAGACACACGCTAGCTCCTCAACCAAATGGAAAAGGATATTTAAGGGTATCTATCGGCAAAAAGCTGATGTTCATACACCGTTTGGTGGCAGAAAAATATATTCCTAATCCAGAGAATAAACCACAAGTAAATCATAAAGATGGAAATAAATTAAATAACTGCGTTGATAATTTAGAATGGGTTACAAATCAAGAAAATAGAAATCATGCAGTAGATAATGATTTACAAGTGACTGGAGAACGATGCTCTTGGACTAAACTTACAGAAGAAAATGTTAAAGAAATTCGTGCAAATCCTGGATATGAGAATGAATATTGGGCTAGAAAATTTAAAGTATCTCGTAGTACAATTAATGATGTAGTAAATTATCGTACTTGGAAACACATTGATTGAAAAGATATGCTGAACTAATACAAATAAGTAAGTATTAGATTTATAGGATAAAAAGCCTATAAGATAACAATTGGGATTATTATTTTATTCCTGTTTTGCTTTGCTGGTGGCTGGGGCAATGGTGGATGGGGCGGCAACCGCAATGATGGTGGTTCTGCTGCTCCTGGTGTTAATTACAGCCTCGATCTCGCTGGTCTGACTTCTGGCTATCGTGATACCATGGGTTCTCGTGCGGAGATTGCCAATGGTTTCTACGACATTAACACTAATCTGCTGACTGGCTTCGCTAACACTCAGGCGGCTATGTGTGCTGGTAACAATGCTCTGCTTGCGGCCGATAACGCCAATACAAATGCTCTGCTGGCCGCGAACACTAACACAACTAATACTTTAAACAATTCTCTGCAAAACCTCAGCACACAACTCGCTTCCTGCTGTTGCGAAAATCGTTTTACGACCGCACAGAGTTTTGCGGATCTGAATTACAACCTCGCTTCTATTGCTTGCCAGAATCGTCAGGCGACTGCCGATGCTGCCCGTGATATTATTGACAATCAAAATGCTAACACCCGTAGCATTATGGACTTCATGGTTCAGAGCAAGATTGATCAACTCACTTCTGAAAATACTGCCCTGCGCGGTCAGATTTCTCAGGCCGAACAGAACGCCTATCTGGTTAGTGCACTCGGTGCCAAGGCGCCACAGGCTGCTTATGTCGTTGCTAACCCCTACACTGGTACTGCCTATGCTGGTTACGGCTGCGGCGCTACCTCTGCCTGTGGGTGCGGTGCTTAATTAAGGAGGCAAAGAAATGGAAATTACTGCCAATGCTGTACAAACTGTAGCAGAAAATAGTAACGTATTATTTACAAACACTTCTGTAGCGGGAAGTGCTTGTATTGTATATCGTGAAGGTAGTGGGCTAGTAACCTTGCGCGGTTTGACTAATGGCCAATGCCGCGCAAGATTCCGTGTGACTTTCGGTGGGAATGTAGCGATTCCCACTGGAGGCACGGTTGGCCCTGTCGCGGTAGCAATAGCAATCAATGGGGAGCCTGTTCAAACTTCTGAAATGATTGTTACTCCTGCTGCTGTAAATGAGTATTTTAATGTTTATCGTTCTATGTTCTTAGATGTGCCGCGTGGTTGCTGCACCCAAGTTAGTGTTGAAAACTTAACCGCTGGTAGTATCTTAGTCCAGAACGCAAATCTGACGATTGAGAGGGTAGCATAATGAAAGAATTTAAAACAATGCAAGACCAGCTTATGTCGGTTGTTAAAGCACAAATGAGTGATCTATCATGTGTTGATACCAATGAATTAGGTGAAGCTATTGATATGATTAAAGACCTCTCACAAACGATGTATTACTGCGCTGCGGCTAAGGCCCTTGAGGAGCCAGAAGAGACTCGCTATTACGGTGGACCGCGTCGCCGTATGCCTCAGCCAGATTACGATGAGGATACTTATTATCGTGATATGGATAGGGATAAAGGTCGTATGTATTACAAAGAGAGATACGATACTCGCGAGTATCCAATGATGCGTGATCGTAGAGAAGGTCGCAGTCCTGAATTGCGTAAACACTATATGGAATCTAAAGAGTTACATCACGATACCGCAGTCTCTATGAAAGAATTAGAGAGCTATCTAAACGAACTGAGCAAAGATATTGTAGAAATGGTTGATGACGCTACCCCAGATGAGAAGGCACTTCTACAGAAGAAATTACAGACCCTGGCATCTAAAGTAGTTTAATGTTTCATATTAATGGAGAAGAATGGCGCGTCGTTTATGTCGCGCCTTCTCATCCTAAACTTATGCGATCAGATGGAAGTGTTAGTATTGGGGCTTGCGACGATGATACAAAAACCATCTATATTAGTTATAAAACACCTCGCCGCAAATTAAAAAAAGTTTTGTGTCATGAAATAACTCACGCGGCGATGTTTAGCTACAATGTCGATTTATCAATCTAGCAAGAAGAGATTTTGGCGGATCTCATTGCGACTTATGGACAAGAAATAGTAGGTATTACCAATTGCCTAAATAATAGAATTAGGGGAACCTCGTAAGGTTCCCCTTTTTTTATTGCCCTAAATGTTTTGAATACTTTTCGTGAACTAATTTATATAATTCACTACCGTCTGAGTTTCCACCCATGCCTGAATAAATTTCATATTCTTTTTTCAGAGCAAGCCACTCATCTACAGTGATCTAGTGGCTATCTTGCAGGACTTCTTTGCATTTTGCTTTGAATTGCGGGCCTTGGACATCTAGAACGCCTCGACGAATACTTTCTACATCCTTGCGGACATCTCTTATGTCGTCTTTTAGATCGACTAATTCTGCATAAACGCCATCAATATCATCCTTGGTGTCTGACCGCAACTTATCAATAGAATCCTAAATTATCTTATTGCTTGCAGTGAGCAGTTTAGTCATTTTTTCAAGAAGTTTATCATCGCGTTCTTCCATCTTATGGTCTAGGCTTTCCTTAAAGAGTTTGAAATGATGTTTCAATAGAAATCCTCCTCCGGTTACTATTATGCCAAAGAGGACTTCTACCCAGTATTTCAGAATAAACTCTCCCATTGGTAGATACCTCGTTTCTTTCAAAAGTAGGTTCATATCCCTATTATATTTGAAAAAACGAGTATATAAATTACATTATTTTGACCAGTTCAAAGAAAAATTTTTTACTCCATGTTCACCAATACAAATTGCGTCAGCTTCATCTTCGGTGGCCTAGATTCCATATCTCTCTAAGACATGGGCTTGCGCCGCGGGTTTATATTCGCTACGGACGTGACCCTTGACGCCGCAAGTTTTTCTCCACGTCGCCGCAGGAACGATAGTATAAGGAATGTTTTCTTCGATGCAAGTTACTATCAATGCACCTTGCACATGAGCAAGTTTCTTAAAGGTAGTAACACCAATGCTTCCTCTACCTAAGTCTTGAAGCTGAATATCCTCAAAATAAACTTCTACGTTAGGCTTTAATGGTTCTAACTTGTCAAGTAACCACTGCCGCAATTTCACAATGCGATGTTCATAATCTCCAGAAGGAGAGAAGACTCCATGTGCGATGAGGTCTTTATCCTAGAAAATTGCATACCCCGTGATTTGAGTGCTCTAATCAAGAGCAATGATAAATTTACTGGTCACTTGATCCAAAGCCTCCTTCTCCACGGTCTGTTTTGTCAAGGCTGTCAACAAGAGTAAGGTTAGTCTCTAAGACAGGTAAGATACAGAATTGCGCGATGCGGTCGCCGTATGTAACCATCTGGTCTTGATCGCTGTCGTTTTGAAGAGCGACTTTCCAAGTCCCCCGATAGGCCGAGTCTATAATACCTGTGCAGTTGGCTGGACGAAGATGTTTCTTACTAGCTATACCGCTCCGCGCAAAAACCGCCGCAAAATAACCTTCTGGGATTTCGGTTGCGAAGCCCAGATCAACCATTACGCTACCGTGCGCAGGAACCCAGAAGAAGTCTCCTTTGCGGACACCGGTCGGCGCATATAAATCAAAGCAAGCATCTGTGTCATGGGCCTTAGTAGGCATCGTTGCAAATGACTCAACCAGTTTAATCTTTACATCAATCACAGGTCTACCTCCACATGATGCGGCAGGTCATAGGTTGCCACGATTGTGCTATCAGGATCTTTTACATCATTGAATACCAGCTTAGCTTTTACCACTTGATATTCTTCCTCAGTTTTCTTATTGTACTTAGTGGTGTAAGAGAAACTCTCCAGCTCGCAATATTTGAGGTTAGATAACTCCTCCCGCAGCTCAAGCGCATCTTCGACAGTAGGTACACGATAGGTATTAACAGCATTAATCAGATAGGTCATAATCTTCTCCTTTAGCACATTTCAATGCGGATGTTAAGGTTCGCCGCATTTGCGTATTTCTTGTGTTCAAAATCTTTGAACTCTTGTTTTAATTCATCCTCTGTATATGGAATGGTGCTTGCATTTCCATAAAAAACCACGTCAAATACTTCTTGCGCGTAACACAAGTCAGTCAACGCATCTTTAAATTTATCCCAATCATTTGACAAGGCATATTTGGTAATCGCAGTTCCTTGAGTTTCATATACATCAATGGTAGATAAACCGCTCATTCCAGGTCGATAATCAATAATTATAGTTTTCATTTTGATTCAACTACTCCTCTATCATAGTCAAACAGCACAAATGCATGAGTATCTTCGGGGTTATTGTTTAATGTTACCCAACATTCAAGTGCCATTTCATCACTTGTTTTCTCAATAGACTTAATCTCACCAAGGTCTTGCAAAATTGCGAGGATATTGTCGCGAGTGATGTGCCTAAATTGTGTAGATTCTTGATGGAATAGAGTGAAATACCTCAACTCGTGATTAAGTAACATATAATAATTCGCACGATGCCAATTCAAGAAATCTGCAATCGTCTGGTCAACAGCCGCAAGGTCTTTCTCACTCAGTGGCGGCAGTTTGCCATAATTTATCTGATTTAATTCATAAATGGTCATCAGGTCATTTCTCCTTTATTTCATAAGGAAGAATTAATGAATTTGAGGAAATTTCCTTATAATGGCTATTACCCTCAAGCGATTTTAATTCTTCTGGATTTAAATGAGTATATACATAAATGCGGGTATGAGGTATTACACGAAGCACTTCATGTATCACCAAGTCGGTGAGAAACAAGTTATCCTCACTCAGTGGTTCACCATGATTAATAGTTAGAATAGGCGAGGATAACTTATCAAGTGCTATGATTAAGTCATTCAAATCAAATAGATTAAACTCCTTCGCAGCGAGATCTCCCTCTGCGGCAGTATGAAACTCAACTTGATTGGATAAGACTGTTATCTGTGAGTATTTCATTAGTCACATTTACTCCAGCCGCAAGATTTACACTGAATACAACCATTTTCATGCGTAATCTCAGCGCCGCATTCAGGGCAAACAATAATATTTTTAACAGGTTCTTTTTCTTGCTTTGGTTCAGGGGTTCGCATAATTTGATCACTTGTATATACGCCCAACTCGCATTTTACCTCTTGTTCCATTTCTACCAGTGCGTTACCAACTGCCATAGGACAACAAGAGCCAGGAGAAGTGTCTTGCGAAATAGCCCTGCGGGTAGCGTAACTTGGGCAAACGCCTGTACTATCGAGTTGGTCTTTAATGTCCTTAACACTCACACCTGCGCGGGCCGTTATTGACACCATGCGGCTAAGCCCTGTCATAAAGTTCGCACATCCGCCTGTTGATCCTTTACTCAGGAATACTTCCATCAAATTACCAGAATTAGGATCGAACCATGCCTGAACATGAAGACTGCCGCATCCAGATTGTAGCTTGCGTTTTCTGCCAATGAGCTGATCTGAACACTTGATAATCTCGCCTCGTGCTAGAGAAGCTTCTTTCTCAACTGGCTTATCAGAATCTTTAACTAGAATACCTTCTCTAGCACAGCCCGCACGATAAACAGTTACGCCTTTGAGATTATTTTCCCAAGCATACATATACAAATCTTCAACATCCTCAACCGTTGCGGAATTAGGTAGATTAATCGTAGAGGAGATGCTAGCATCAATATGCTCTTGCCAGATTGCTTGCATACAAATGCGTTCTCGTACAGGAATATCCTCAGAAAACACAAAATAATCAGGCAAATCTTCTCGTTTGGTGCAGTTGTGTTTAATCATATAATCGGCAACAACTTGCGGGTGCATGGCATAAATCTCGTCTTTATTAGATAAGGACTTTGTTGTGCGGGTATATGAATAAGCAAAGATTGGCTCAAGACCCCCACTCACACCAAGCATAGTAGAGATACTTCCTGTCGGTGCGATAGTGAGTAGCTGGCTATTGCGGAGACCCGTCCGCCGCACTCTCTCAAGTAGCTTTGTACTTTGAATACCTTGGACACAATGATTATAAAAGAAGGGTGTTTGAACAAGCAAATCATTCTTACACTTGTTATACCTACCTTTGCGAATAGCCAGGAGAGAACTTTCGTTAATTGCGGCCCTAGCCATTGCATATCCAATTTCATCACACAGATAGATAGCTTCTTCTGAACCGTATCGGATCCCTAGCTTAATAAGGAGATCAGCTAGACCCATGATTCCTAACCCCATCTGCCTCCAATCGCGCACACTGTCTCTCTGTTCTTTCAGAGGATGGAGAGGCAAACCTTCATCAAGTACATCATTTAATGCGCGAGTTGCAATTCCAACTGCACTGATAAATTCCTTCCAGTCAAATTTCGGTTGGTCTGGATCGGTAGAATCTACAAACTCGGCTAAGTTCATTGCTCCTAGAAGGCAGCTCCCACCCGCGGGCAGTGGCTCTTCAGCACAGGGGTTAGTCCCGGCAAACTGGAATTCCGGATTATTAGACAGCATATTATATTTTTCAATGTTATCCCAAAATAGCATACCAGGCTCCGCATAATTCCAGTTATTTTCACATAGGGCGCGATATAATTCTTTTGCGGGCATAGTACGAATAATCGTTTCGCCAGTCTCTTTGCGAGTGAAGGACATTTCCCAATCTTCGTCATTTGCGACAGCCTGCATAAAATCATTGGGAACTCGTACTGAAATGTTCGCACCAGTAACCTTGGTTAAATCATTTTTGATACTAATAAACTCCGGAAGATCGGGATGTCTAGCATCGATCGAAATCATCAGGGCTCCCCGTCTCCCCCTCTGTCCTATCTGGTGGGTCACCTGGCTAAATGTATCCATAAAACTAACCGCACCGCTCGTAGACTTTGCTTGGTTGCGGACACGCGCACCTGCCGGCGCAAGTTTACTAATATCAATTCCGCACCCGCCACCATAGGAATAGGTTCGCGCAAGATTAGAGCAAGTTTGGTAAATAGACTCTAGATTATCTTCGGGAGGCGAGACTACATAACAGTTTGAATAGGTTACCCGCTCTTCATCCTGGAGATTACGATTGGAGAGAATGCGGCCACCAAACAGGAACTTGCGCTCTGCGATAAGTCGCCGCACATCTGCATTTCCTCCACTAACTCTATCAAGCCACTGGTCAAACGTTTCTCCTGCGTGCTGATATTTCTTTGACCAGATAGCTTCACCAATTGGATTATTCTTTCCAACAAAATCTTGTATAGTCAATTATTTTTCCTCCTAAATGTTGTATACTTTATTTAAAAAATCGCTCAAGAGGATTAAACAATTTTGTCCAAGGTTTTCTTAAGAGTATCAAGAGCATACCATATTGAATGGTCGCCATTTTCAATGCGCGTAAAATAGGCTAACTTTCCGATGGTATGCTGCTCAAATAAATAAAAATCATCTTCATCGGCGTCGTAGCGGCGAAGCACTTCCCGCACGTCAGGTTCCCTTTCTCTTGTTAATTGTCTAATCAATCTTTCCTTATCAGTTGCGGTGATATAAATAACATATAAATCAATATCAGGTCTATTCATTAAGGAAATAATTCCTGCTGGGCTAAATACACCGATATTAGTTTTTTCTGTAGACAAAGAATTAAGCGCTGTGCCATACATCCAGTTGTTGAATTTTGTATATTCTAACATTCTGCCATCATGCACCATATCTGCGAAAGTATATTTATCTACAAAATGGTAGCTAAATCCATTAACCTCTCCCTGTCGAGGTTCACGGGTAGTATAACTTACAATTTCGTGTAAATCATACTCTCCTATGCTACCTGCTAAAACTTCATCAAGCAGAGAACTTTTTCCTGCGCCGGCCTTACCGACCAGCGCAATCACTTTATACTTCATCATCTTCCTCAGCTTCTCCTTTTACTCTTTCTCCTTGTAGTTCCAAGTCTCCATTAGGTAAAACTTGCGTGATACGATAGAGTTGGTGGCCCGCGGACGCTGCATAGTTACGCGATACAAACATATCTTCTCTGCGGAAACCCTTCACCATTATCATACTACCACGATTAAACCAACTATTCTCAAGGAATTTCTTTTTTCCCGTAGTTGGATCAATAGTAGAAATGCGGCGATCAAACATGGAGAAATATTCTTTTGTAAACTTTACTGTAACTACACCTTGTGTTGTGAGTAGGTATACAGTAGACTTTGCTTTATCCTTTGCAATGCAGGTGCCGCAAATCTTATCTAAACGATAGATAGGAATAGAAGCATTGCCTCTTTGATATATTCTTTCAACAACAGGAACTTCTGGAAGGTCTTTGTAATTACTAATACCATACTTGTGAGTATTGGCATTAATCAACTCATGCGGATGATAATAGAAACACAACGCATCCATTTCCCAAGACGAGAGATTGCCTTTACCATACTTCTCCCATTCTTCCATGAAAATTGTATCATTGAGGGCGTTGAGAATACCTTCTTTGTTACTTGCTATCCAATCGCGGAAAACATCCATTTGCTTTTGATATATCTTATCCCACATTTTGACATCTATGAATGTGCGGCGAGATTCTGTGTTGACAATCAAGAGATCAGACAAATCGTGGGTGTTGAGGAACTCGATTACTATATCATTAGCTAAATACATACTTGGGTCAGGAAGATATTTACATTCAGCTTTAAGATAACGAGTAAACTCATAGAACTTGCGGGCCTCGATGCGCTCTGTGGTGTCCTCAGGCAATAAGCCGTAGCGAATTAAGCCAGGAAGGTTTTGTAGGGTAATGCGTTTTTTCTTGTCGCATTTTAACCAAACATACTCAACCATTGCTTGATAACGAGGCTCCAGAGCATCAAATGCACCGCCCTTGATTAGAGAGACCATTTGCTGCGCTTTAGGATGAACCCGCGTATAGAAATCATACATTGAAACGTAAGGACGATTAGCTATAATTTGTTTGATAAAATCATCAGAGATATTTGCGACACCCTTTAAACCGTACAGAATGCGATTATTTGCGGCGTCAGGCTTAAATCCAAAACCAGATTTGTTAATGTCAAGGAGAGAAACCTCAACGTCAGAATCTCGAATTTCTCCAATGGCTTTTGCAACTTTTGAGTAATCTGTACTTGCGGTTTTGCGTACTTTACCACTTCTATCAGGCAAATCTTCAAATGTTGCTCCATTTGCTAAATCATCTGCTTCAGGAGCATAAATGTCAACAATTTCGCTCTTACTTGCATCTTCTAATGAGCCGCTATTGACAATCAAACAAGCAGTATTCCAATAAACTGGATTCCAGTGTGTAGCGATATATCCAGTCTGAAGCCCGAGAATCGAGTATGCTAGAGCATGAATCAAGCTAAATGAGTAACCCATCTGGGGTCCAATGCCATTCTTCCAGACATACTGCCCTAGAAGTTGGCTTCTTGCGGACTTTAAAACCTTTTCATGTAATGCGGGAATCTTTGCCATTTGCTTTTTTCCGACGATCTTGCGGGCGGTGTTAGCCTCAGCTAATGAAAAACCGCAGATGTTCGGGTCCATTAGCATACGCATAAGTTGCTCTTGGCTAGGAGGAACTCCATAAGAAGATAGAAAGTAAGGCTCTAGAATTCTTTGCTCAGTTTTAGATAGTCCTGCGTCATCCATCTCTTTATACCACAGTCGAATATTATCTTTAAACCGCACGTATTTATCCAATGGCATTTCTGCACCTTTTTCAGAAGGCATTAATCTCATTAACCCATTGGCATCCGCGAGCTCTTGCAGAGATTTAGGCGCAATTTTTTTCATAGCTCGCCCACCTACTTCTGAATCAAACTGAAATGCATTTAATACATCGCCATCTTGTAATGCTTTCCACATATCTTTATCATCCATTGGGAAAACATCAGGATGAAAATATTTATTATAAACCTCTCTCAATGAAAGAGTTGGGTCAATTTCTTCATCGTCCTGTAATAGCTGAATAGCCTGGATAATTTTATCAAGAACCTCGACTACCAGAAAATCATACTTGACATTTCCAGCAGCTTCTAGTTTATGAAGATCCCACTGGGTAATAATTTCTCCCTTGGGAGTTTTCATAAAACAACAATGCTCAAATGGGTCATCACTAAAAAGAATTACGCCAGATGCATGGCTTGAGCGTTTATTGACCAATCCTTCGATATTAAGCATAATATCAAGCAATCCAGGAAATTGATTAACAAAAGAAAGGAATGGTTTAACAGGTTTGCGTTCTTTCTCTGGATTACCATGAATAACATCTTGCAATGGCCACAGAAACCCACGCTCAATTGGAATTAATCCAGTCATATACTGGGCATCATCCACATCAATTCCAGAGGGATAGTCCTTGGAGCGGTATCCTCTGCAGGCAGTCAAGATGGCGCTTTTCGTGGTTTCAGTCCCGAAGGTTGCAATCATCGTACAACCTAAATTAACCTTAAACTGCGGATCAAGGTCTGCCTTAAGATATTGCGCCCTTTCAGACTTAATCTCGGATAATATAGATGGACGGCGGGAAGGGGCTAAATCAAGATCTATATCGCCTAGCTCTACGCGCTCCCTATTTAGATACCGGAACCAAGGAAGGTCGTATTTAATAGGATCAAGCTGGGTCACATTCAGCAGATAGTGATTTAAACCAGAACAACTAGATCCTCGACCCGGTCCAACTAGACTACCGCATTTCCAGAACAAATCAATATAGTGTTGGAGAGTAATTGGATAAGCAAACATATTGGTGTTTAACTTCTCACCAATTATTCGTTTAGTATCAGCTTCTTCTTCAAGTCTTGCTACATAGTCAAGGTGTTTATCCCACTCACCAATTTTTTGTTCAAGTCCTTCAAAGCATTGATTGACCCAATAGCGTTCTTGAATATTATTTGAAACAAACATTTGAGCAAGAGTAGGATATTCTTTTACCTCTGCGGCCATGCGGCTATTCTTGGGATAATCTTTAACAGGAACCTCTGTGACTTGCTGAGAGTGAGACAGGTCATAAAACTCAATTTTCTTGGCTATCTCCATGGAATTATGGAAGATCTGATCGATCACCTCGTCAGACAGCCCCGCCTGCAAATTTTCTCTTATCTCTTGTTCGTCCATGAGATAGCAATATTCATAAAACGAATCAACTTCACGTTCACCTGGCTTGGATGTTAAATATGCTTTATGAACATATCTATCTTCTTTTCTTAAATAGTGCGAGTCAGAGCCAACGCACATCCTTATCCCGAATGCTTCTGCAATCTTTACAAATCTCTTGTTTGCGGCGATCTGATCTTTAGATTTTGCGGGGGCTACTTCAATATAAAAATCATCACCAAATAAATCTAAACAATATTCAAGAAAAACTGCTATCTGATTATGGTATCTTTGAGCATTAGTTGTATCTAATGCATTTTCGCAATCAATAAGATTTAATACTGCCGTACCAAGTTCTCCGCCCAGGCAAGCAGTCGTCGCTATTAAATGTCCACGGAAACGAGAATAAATAGATTTGAGTTCGTCCTTTAGTAGAGGAACTCTTTCCATACCTCTGTCATAATAGCTATTTAACCATGCCTTAGTAGACAGCTCCCGCAAACACCTGTGTCCAATTGCATCTTTAGCAATTAAAATGAAGTGATAATATTTCTGTCCTTTGTCACGAGTGTCTGTTAAATAAATCTCATCACCAAGGGCTACTGTAAACTCAGGATGTGTCTCTTGTAGTTTTTTAGCATATTCATTTACATCCATATGCGCGCATAGGGCTTCATGGTCAGTGATTGCAATTCCTGCCAAACCTAGTTCTATTGCTTTATCAATAAGTTGGATGGGATCATTAATACAGTCCAGTAGACGAAGATTTGATATTGTAGTATGCGTATGGTTATCAAAAACCATTTAATCCCTCCTTATTGATTTAATACAAGAGTTAATTTATCTTCTGGCCGAGTACAAGCGGTATAAAGCCAGCGTCTATGTTCTATAGAGTCGAATGGGAAATCTTCTTCCTGGACTAATACCTTCCCCCATTGAGATCCTTGCGCCTTGTGCCCAGTGATGGCGCTCCCGTAGTTAAACTCAAGCGGCAAATCCCAGATATTCCGTTTATCCTTGCTAGCCAAATATTCTTGACGCGGAGTTAAAAATTTCTTTCCTTCATCAAGAGAAAGCTTATCTACAATAATATCTTCATAAATGTCATGGTCGTCTGTCTCTAAGCAGATATTATAAGTAGGAACTGTAATTGGTTTTTCACCAAAACCAAGGAAATATTCTTTTTCATCTTCTTTAATATCTGTTATCCAACCAATAGACCCATTTACTAAGGGGTTTTCTTGAATTAAAGAACAAGTGCTCCATGCATTACGGAGACAGATAACTTTATCGCCCACTTGCGGCAATGGGTCAAATCCATTTATTTCTCTAACTACACGATTGATATTCATACGAGTGCGGTTAGTAGAACAAATTATCTGATCTGCCCATTCATACATACCATCAAACAAATCTTGTTTGAGAACAACATTCGCATCATGCCCCATATGTGGTGTAATAAATTTACCTTCACGAATATCCATACTAAGACAAATAATATCACTTTCTTGCGCTTGCCGCATTACTTCATCTAGAAATACGTGCGGTTTCTCTAGAAGGTGGTTATCATCTTTGGCATGAATGGGCGGAATCTGGAAAGGATCTCCGAGTGCTAGAATATGGACCGGATGTTTGATTAAAAGATTCCACATACTAGCTGGAAGCATTGAAACCTCGTCTACTACGATAAGAGCGGGGTTGCCTTCCAAATACGGCCGCTCTCTATATACAAAATGTCCATCCGCCATACGCTTACTATAATAAAGTAATTTATGTGCGGTCATGGCATTTGGATTGCCTTTTTTACGCAGAACTTCACTCGCCTTTCCAGTATAGGCGACGTATCGAACTGCTTCTGGAGAAATTTCAAGCGCATCTATGATGAATTTAACTAGAGTAGATTTTCCCACCCCAGCATAGCCGGAGATCACACTGAACTTTTCTCCACGTTTATAGCGGTTTACAACCTCATGCAGACCCGCAAGCTGCTTAGGAGTTAATTCCACTTTGTTCCTCCCCATGATTTTTCTTTTACTTGGGCTACCCATTCATCGAATTCTTCTTCTGTCATCCAACTTAAATTAGTTCCCTGAGGAATACATATCGCTTTTGGATATATTGTCTTGAGTTCGTTGAACATTTCTCTAATTTCATCAACGGGCCAAACATATGGGTCAAACTTAAAAACCAAGACACTAGATTTATACTGTTGAGGATTAAATTCTGCTGTTAATTGTTTTAGGGTATTAAATTCCATGCTCCATACTCCTCCTATTCTATAAATATTATACCATAATTTTGAAAAAAAGTCAATTTTTAAAGTGGTTTTACCTAAAAAAAAAATTACCTAAACCATATTTTGATTTGTGCCTGTCGCCGCAAGCGCCCCAGTCAGACTAAAGAAAAAAAGCCAAGTAGACAACAATATCTACTTGGCTTACATTTAATTCTCCACAAAATACTCATATGCGGCGACCGCATTATTCTGCCGTTTGGTATAGCTCCCTTCTTCGTTGCGCTCATAGCACTTTGAAAATGCAAGGGCGGCTTGCCGCACATCTGTCATCTCAAGGAAATCACTATAATCAAAATCTTTCTTATACTGATTGCCAAAAGTATTAAATTCTTGTTCCATTGTTTTACTTAGATAGGCCAATTGACCTTGTAAGTCCTCCTTATACACTTCGCTACAATATTTTAACTTCCATTGGCAAATACCATAGAACTTCGCACTACCAAGTGTATAATCAAGAGATAGAGTATTTCCTCCCACTTCCGTCATCATATTACCTATAATTGCGGCGGAGATTACTTCACTGTATCCCTCGTCAATGAGATACTTCCAAACAATAGTCGCAACAGGGTATTCCCGCATCATCGGAGACCACTTAGCTTCCTCTTGCTTAGCCGCATATTCTTCATAATCAGCTTGCGCGGATGCTAACTCCTGGCGGGCAAGGACACGAATATCATGTGTATATCCATATCCTAATTTTTTAGCACCTTCATCCATTTGCTTTGCGGCGGTAATTCGCTCTTGTGCGTCAGACACTTTAAAATTGATTTGTTCAATTTCCGCGTCTGAATAAATTGTGATACCTTCAAGATCGTCCGCATATGCAGAATTCGCTTGCGAAACCGCAAAGCTAAATCCCATAGACAAGGCTAAAATAATTGTTACTATTGTTGTAATTAAGCGTTTCTTCATAAAATCGCTTCCTTTCTTGAGTTTTTAAGCCCAAGTCCGTTGTGCGATTGAGAATCAAAAATAATAATCTTGGCGGTTTATAATATCATAATTCTCAATAAAAATTTGGGGCTTGGTAGAGCCTCGGTAAGAATTGGAATTGCAAGTACCGAGAATATCTACTGTCACACAACCAGATTCCGAGTAAAATTTATCAAACTCTTCCTCACTTGACTTGAATTTGATACAGTCAACACCATTATTAAGAGCAATCTTTAATGTAGGTCTAGTATCACGCGCCATAAGGGTGAGCTTTTCTTTAGGAACCCGTAAGCCTTTAACAACAATCTTAGCTTCTGGAATTCCCTGCCCCCATAACGACTTCATTGCGGCAACATCAAGAATATCTTTGCTATTAAAATCATCCGCGGTGTATACAAAATCTACATCATATGATGGTGTAAAATCAAAATCCGCAAGTCGCTCATTTGACCAATCAATAAACTTTTTCAAATTTTCATCAGTAAAGCTAACACCAAACGCGTTGGGGTGCCCCGCCGCAAGTTCTGTCAATTCAGAATCAAGACAAAACTGACGAAAATCTCTTAGCTTTGACTTATCATATCCTCTTGCTGAGCCAGACCAATGAATTTCTCCAACTTCATCAACAAGTTTATTAAGCAACATAACTGGACGTTGATATTTTGCCATAAAACGGTTAGCAATTAATCCTGTTAAACCCTTATCAATAGGAAAATCTCCTGCTTGAATAATAAGTAGCTTATTATCCAACAAACCACAGTCTTGGATAAATTCGTCTAACTGGTCCATGGCTGCATCTTGTAATCGTGTTTGTCTACTTTTTACATTAGTACAAGTTCGCACTGATTGCTCAACAAGCTATTCTGTTTGACCCTTACAGCCCCGTTTAGTTGAAGGTACTAAGTTATAGGCTTTCCATTCCAGCATAGAGTCAAATAACAAGAACTTTTCATCAAGTGTACCAACTCGTGTTACAGCATTAACCAAAGGTGCGATATAAAATGCTTCACCTATTGATGTTACCTCGTCTCCCAATGAATAGGATTGACGAAATACCATCGTCTTGAGGAATGGATTGCGGATTTCGTTACACCCTCTGTTCACAAGGTATCTCGTTTCGTAATCACGCAAATCCATAACATCTGCGGTGAGCGCTAAGCTAACGAGGTCGATATAGTCATCTGCCCACTGATTGCCTAGCATTGCATCTAAGCATTGGCAAAACTTGTATACCATCGCGGCGCCGCATAATGACTTGGTAGGGTAGCCGCACATCTGGTTATTGATAATCACCGCGTCGCTTGATAATTCATCCACTTGGTGGTGATCAATAACTAGAACATCAATTCCCTATTCTCGTAAAATATGATGAGCCTCTAGATCGTTAGATCCAGCATCTGGTACTATAACCAGCCCTACTCCAGCTGGCATCTGATCAAGGAAGATACCATGCTGTTTCCCAGTGTGATGAGTATAAATAATTTTATTCTCCACAATGCTGGGTACTAAGCGATGAAGATAGTTCAGCAGGATAGCACTCGAGCAATATCCATCGCAATCAGCATCCACAATACACCAGATAGGCTTCTCGTCCGCGAGATGGCGCAAGAGCATTTTCGCACCCTATTCAATGTTGTCAATTAATGTAAAAGGCAGGTTATCTGCATCAGTAGTGTTTAAATAGTGAGAGATATTTTCTCGCAAAAATCCCCTGTTCACTAGCACCTATTCGGTCGCTGTCAGGTTAGGGTCTCGTTCTGCGATTAACTTATAATCCATACTCACTGTCCTTTCTAAACATTACCTATATATTTTGAAAAAACTGCTATATAAATTATCTTATTTTGTCCTCATTTTGGAACAATTCTATTCTTGAGAAGATACTCAAACTTATCCTTACTTTCATCAATAGGAGAAGAATGCAGGCTAGTAATGCACTCCTTATCAAATATAGCAGTTATTTTTATCTCATTGTTGTATTTCTTATAAATACTTTTTAGTTTTTTCTTTAGTCTTTGAAATTCATCGTCACCAATCTCTACGAAGTCACGGTCAAACGCAATTATTAATTCGCGCACCCCCAGCCGCACTAACATTTGCACCTGTTGTGCTGATAGGTTACTTCCACAGCAAGCTACTGAAATATCATTCGCGGCGCCATAAAATGAACTGTGTTTCATACAACTCTTTTCTGATTCATATACAACCGCAACCTTAGCTTGAGATATATTTTCTTTGCTATTGTTTAGGTTATATAGATTCATACTCAAAGGGTGAGAGTATTGCGTTCCATTCACAACAAGTGGTCGATATTTGCCAAACCGATCGGCCATATCCGCGCCTAAGAATCTACCACGAATACCTACAAGGCGATTATTTGCGTCAAAATGAGGGATTGTGATTTGTTCAGTTGCGGGGTAATAGCCTATTAAATTGTGGCGAGCCACCTTCGCAGAGATGCCTTCGTCCTCCCAAGATACAATGCGGGGATAGGCAAATTTCGTCAGAATAACGGGATTATACTCTGGCAGTTGGATAGCCTGGCCGCAAGATTGTGGTAATGAAAAATTGTGTCTATCAAACAAACTCCAATCAGGGAGTTCTATTGTTTCTTCTTGCGGAGCTTCTCCCTCAATACCAAAATATTGCGCTACATAATGCATTGCATCATATAGTTCCCACTCTTTGTGCCATTGTAGCTTGGCTACTTTGATAACTAATTCAAATATATCGAAGCTGCCGCAACTAGTATAGCAATGACAGAGTTTTGTACTATCGTAGTAATAGAGTTTATGACTACCTTCATTGGAAAGATTGTGACAAATTGTATCAGAAATAATAACATCATCACCACTATAAGAAGGATTGCCACCTAAAACATCTAATAGGTCATATACTTGTTCAATTTCAAGTGAATTTTTAAGTTCATCCTTGTTATAGTAGTAAGCCATTTATTATCCCTCCACGATAATTTGAGTTACCTCTTGCTTTAGACCATATGTCTGATTAACATATAGGCATACAAACTTATTTGGCTCCATGCGCTTTTCACTTTCACCGCGCCGTGTCTTGAGGATGCGGTCGTAGCAGACCTGAGACATCTTGTAAGTTGCAACTTTATCGTTCTTATTCTTCATATTATTCTCCTTTTAAAATGCAGATGGTTCATCGTCCACCATAATTTTTATATCTTCTATTGGCTTTAATTCATGTCTATAGTTTGTACAAAACATAGGTTTAATACGACAGGTTCCCAAATCAGCATCGCACCACAGATAAACTCCTTTATAAGAACCACGACGGTTTTTATAAATAGAAAGTTTAATATTTGGAACCTTAAATCTTGGAGAAGAAGCTATAATGGGTTCGATTTTAACTAGATCGTCTTTTGTAGGCTCTAGTAAAATCATACCTACATCTAGCGCGTCTCCGATTGATTTAGCTCCTCTCAACAGATTCTGATCTGGCACTTCGGCATCTCTAAAATCTCCGTTCAACTGAGTAGCCGAAAGAATAAAAATACCATATTGATTACATAGATCCTTCAACCGTACAGAAAACATAAACAAGATATTATCTTCACGAAGTCTTACTCCGCCACTGCGACGAGTAATTTCTTCAAGAATTTTCATACTTGTTTTTAGATAATCCAGACAAACATATTTAACGTCATGTTCGCGAATATATCTTTTTATAGTATTTTCAATATCTGCAATAGAAAAGTCAGGAATACATTCAACCCACAAAGGGATCTCTTGCATTTTCTTTGCGGCCTTGACTACGCGTTCTCGTTCTCCTTCATCATATTTACCATTTAGAATATGGGCTTCATTGACATCAGATAAAAATGCAATTGCCATAGTTTGCATTTCGGTAATATCCTGCTCTGTTGCAATAAATAATGTGGGTTCTTTTTTACCATTCTTGATCCACATTCCAAAGTCTGGCTCATAGATCTCATCACTAGCAAAATTACACGCATCGGCTACCATAGAGCGCGTATTATGAGTTACAATATAATCATTCATCAAGAACAAATGATCTAGGCTATCAACCGTAAAACAGGTCATATCTGTTTGATAATTAAGTTTTTCAATTGAAACAATAGACAAATGATCTTTATACTCACTTCGCTTACCATTATTAGCATATTCTGTAGCAATATTAACCTTACGTTTTAATCTAAACAACTTAGGTTTTAACTCTTTTGCACATTGAATATGCACATTATAGCACTCACCTGTTGTATATTTATCCTCTCGCTGGTCTGTTTGCCAAGTTGTAATAAACCCAAGACTTCTGCATAAAGTGATAACATCATCGCGTAATTTAGAACTAATAGTAGTGAAATTAACTCTACCCTTAATTGATGTTATGCTGCCATCAGTGTCCATTAACCCTTGTAGCAGAGCATATCGCTGTTCAATAGAGCCATGTAAATAATCCTCTGGAATGAATTTATCTTCTGACTTACAGTTCCATAAATCAGGGTAGTCTTTCAAAATTTCTTCCACCCAGAGAGGATGATCTGGATTAGACTGAGACTTAAATACATAGCTATAATTTTTATCTGTATAGCTATATGCGAATATGTTCTGTCCAAGTAATTGGGCAATTTTATCAGGGAGTTCTGTGTTTTCACTAGAAAATGTTAGAGACTTATTCGTGTCATCATATCGGAAACTATCGTCTCCAATTAATGCACCCATTACATAAGGATCTACTGAATATCTTAATTCATATCCCTCAACAGGTTGATTTATTTTTATTGCAAAACGGAAACCTTTCCCGTCACTTCCCCGCAAACCATTCTTTAGTTTTTCCGTTCGCTTTAAAATATCTTTTAAGGATTCCACTCGATAAGCAAAACCTCTGTGACTATAATATCTATACTCCCATAGATGATCTTCACAACATAGAGCTTCTCTGCCGTCAATGAATGTAACTTTCCAGACATCTTTTTTCTGCGGCTGAGGATAAATTTGCAAAACCTTTACGGGCTTACCATTCTGACCAAATAAATAGTCTCCTGGCCGAATATCTCCAACTCTTCTATCTCCAACAGGAGTAGGAATAATCGTATCATTAGGAATTGCTTTTCCAGTTCCTGTACTCGCTGACCTAAGGTAATATTTCTTAAGTCTAGCTCCCCGAGTGACAGTGTTAATTAAAGGCCCATACAGCGGAATACCTACCTCTGGGCATTTCTCAAATTGGGAAATTAATTCAAGTGCGCCATCACCTATTTGGTACCCGTCGCCGCATTCTTCATCAGCGTATTCTGACTTAATCCTATCAATGCGTTCATCTATTAAATTGACAATGTCCTTTACGCTAGTATTATCTAACCACTCTTCTTGCTCTTGTTTCTTCTTAGTATCAAGAACATTAGTAGGGTCATATAAGAAACTAACATCTACACCGTAATTATCATACGCCCGCAACAAGGTCATTTTCTTGAGTCGCGTGTAATAATAATTAAACGTATCTCTTGTCGCAAATTCTGATGCTTTAGTAATATATTCAACGCCCTTGTTTTGTTGGAAAACTCCATAAAACTTAGGACGGGTAGACAAGTAATCAACAATAGTCTCAAGGTTTACACTACCACCAAGAATAACGATATTATACATAGCGCCAAATACAATTTTGTGAAATTCCTCTGTGAAATCCTCTTCTCTGATGACGTATTTATCCTGTTCTTCAAGGATTTTGGGGTCGTTAAAAACAGACCCTATGACTTGCATTACAGCAACCGTATCAACATAATTACTGCTTATGCTTCATCGCTCCCTTCCTCAAGGAATGTAAATAATCTCCTGTTTCTCTTCATGGGTTTGCGGCTAGGGGAAGGTATATGGATTTCAACTACTGGAATTTCTATTGTATTCATAGTATATATCTCGTTAATTCTTTCTATATTTTCTTGTTGGGCTAGCCAGATGCGGTAATAATACTCAGCTGCTTCGGGATAGATATAAGGGATTATACCTACGCCTCCATTGGCTTTTGTTTTATCACCATGTTTTATTTCATAGAAATAGCGCAAACTTTTCAACATACCCGTATAGGTGAATTGATTTTCAGCCGCGTATTTTTGAATTTGCCTATTTACTTTATCTGGCAGCTTATCATAGCCAAATAGCTGTTTAATGTATTCCTCAAGCGCAGTTAAATCTTCATTGGGTGGATTTTCAGCATCATAACATTCTTTATGTGCGTAGCGTCTTTTGCCAGGAACAGCTACGCAACTTACTTTATCACGATCAAACTGCTTGCCGCAATAGTAGCACTTAACATAATGTGCGATAGCAATTCCTCCTTTACTTTAATGAGGGGAGAATTTCTCCTCCCCTCGCTGTTTCACTTGTTCAAGTCACGCATTTCAAGAATAATTAAGTTGAGCATTTCGACCTGATCTGGTGTTGCCTCACTGGCCTTCTTACCCTTGCCTAAATACCGCTCAACGATGCTAGTAATCTTGACACCATTACTAGAACTTTTCGTCATTAGCTCACCAGCCAGAGTCTGGAACTCAGCCATTAGAGCATCATAATCCAAAACTTCTGTCTTAGGAACTGGAGCAATACGTTCATCTGTGACAAATTTGTTGTCATGCTCAGCAGCTTCCTTATCAATGGCTCTGCGAACAGCATCAACAAGGCTCTGATAATTCATGGGGATTTCTTCATCAATGTACTTGAATCGACCACCACACTCGATAGAGCCATCAGAACAACGGAGCGTCAGAACACTCATTTGTCCGGCTTCCTTTTGATGCGCATAGCCATACAAGTCACTCATGCCCGCAATTACTGTACGGGTAGAGTTATTCAAGGCAGAGCGAATAATCTTGCTCTTGCCATCCTCACTTACAATTTCCTTATCATGGCCAAGGAAAACTACGGCGTAACCGAGCTGAGAAAGAGTGCGGAATACGTCATTAAATTCATCCTTAAACCAAGTATAACCCTTACCATAACCAGCATCGGCCAGGTCTTCAATTCCATGCTGACTACAAACATATTTCTTGCAGTAATCCGCGCTAATGTCCACTGTATCCACTACAATAGACTGGAACATTTCCTTTACCTCTGGCTTCTTTAACTCCCGCAGGACTTGTCGCATTTCACTCCAGGAAGTAACATCCTGGGCAATTACACCCGGTAGGGCGTGGTATCCAGGCTCAAATGCTAACAATAACGCTTTGGGCATCTGGGTTGCCAGAGTAGTTTTACCTACCTTCAAAATGTTATCCTATAGGCTTTTTATCCTATAGATCTAGGAGTTTCCTCGCATTATGGGATGTCTATTCATCCCTAGTTCAGCATATCTTTCTGTCTTCTACACTAGAAGACACACAGTCTCGTGGGAAAACCATTTCATTACATATTATCAAGAGGTTTAACTTTGGCCAAGATTTCTTCAAAATGTTCTTTCTTGCGTTTTAGATACAAACTATTAGGAGTATATAGAACATTGTAAATCTGTCTCGTAGCCCTTGAAGAATACTGAATGCTATACAAAGTATGTTGTGATCCTGGGCGATTTTGTGCTTGAACATTTACTTTGGGGATACCATATTCTTCATAGAAGAAATTTACAATCCATTCCAATAATTCTGATGTTGCAGAACAAACCTGCCACCGCAAATTACCATTGCCTCGCCCATTAGAATTAGCGATTAGATTGACAGAACCATCTCCATCAAAATATCCTCTAATGTAATCAATCCAATATTTCCTATCTAACTTCTCAATAGGAGGCTTTAGAACAAATGTTTTTTCAGGAACGATATGGTAATCAGCCAAGTCCTTTTTATGTTCTTTACAGCTCCAACGCAATGTACAAGTATCATATCCTGTGTTAGTCGTGTAGTCCTTAATTTCTGTTTGCAACTGCAATTCAGTCTTTATTTTCTCAAGGATTTCTCTATCCTTAACCGCAAGGCCAATCTTAATCTCATTTTCATTCTTGCGGACTGTACCGTCACTTGCGATAAACCCTAATAGCCAAGCCATATTCGGGCACTGTCTTTTAAAATAATCAGTATCCTTCTTTGTGGCTCTGTTTTTATTAGAAATGACAGCCGCTTCACCTTGAGAGCGAATATGAATGCCCTTAGACTTCAAAAATCGCTTAACCGTTTCTGGCGAAGAATTAACAAGTTTGCTTGTATAAAGCATCCCTCTGCCTTCGATCACATATGCTTGATAAATAATTTGATATTCTTCTTCACTAAAGTTCCTCACTCTGAGCAACCTCCTTACTTGATAGTAATGTAATGTTAATTTTCCTATGCGTTGCACGTGTTAGGCTATTTAATTCCTAACTTCCGTTCTGATTAGCATTTTACAGCCTTCCAGATTTTTACTGTGATTTAACGAGTTGATCACTCAACAAGTGCCCAAGGTTCTAGGCGCGCCGTATAAAAAGGTAATATAACCAGAAAGGTCTCTGCTCACGACATTCGGTTTTAGTGCGGTTAAATTAATCGCCATACTCCTTTATCTCCTTTTCTCAGAAATTATAAGTGCCCTTTGCAGTGACGATTCCACCAGTAGCAGGCTTCGTGGCGGTAGCAGCGGTAATAGCATTGCCCTTAGAAGCACGATACTCCATAGTGCGCTGCTTCTCAGCGGCCAGATAAACCTCACGCTCGGCAATGGCAGCCGCAAACTCAGAACCCAGAATAGAATCCTCAGTATCCCACTCGTACAGATCAGGCTTAGCACCCTTCACAACGTAATCCTTATAAGAAGAACGAGTCTCCTTCACCAGAGCCTCACCGAATGCAGACTCCTCAGTAGTTACCTTCACAATAGTCTGAGAAATAATCTCGCCCCAGAACTGAGTAAAGATAGGATTAGAGTTAGACGCATCCAGGCTCAGGAAGTAATTCATAGCAGCGGGCTCGGTAGCAGAGAACTCCATAGGCAGAAGAGCATTACGGAAGTTAAACACAGCACCCTTAATAATCACCTTTGCGGGGGTATCTTTTTCGGCATCAGCTTCCTGCTCCCGCACGTTGGTGATAACAATATCCACCTTGAAAGTAGCACGCTTGCTCTCGTCCTCAGGCAGCGCGGTTTCGACATGGATAAAACCACCAGTTAGACGCTTAGTAGAAACAAGAGCGTCATTGTTGCGCTGGTCAAACCAATCATTCAGCTCAATTGCGGTATTGCAACGAACCATCGTCGCATTCTCTTTGCCATCATTCATAACAGTCTTAAACTTGCCGTCGATAATATTTTTCAACACGTTATAAGTGTTATTGGGACCACCATTCTTAGTGGTAGCAGTAACATAACTGTAATAAATGGGAACGACATTTAGACCCGCGTTATCAGTCACAATATTCAGAGTACCCTGAATAAACTCAGTGCCAGGATTCTTAGAAGTAGGACCAGTAACCTTCTCCTTCAAATCGTGGCTGTAAATATAACCTGCAACAAACGCTTCATTAGTCATATTCTTTTTCATTGAAAAATTTCTCCTTTATACATTTTCTAATAATATTATACCATATTTTAAAGCAAAAGTCAAGTCAAATAGCTGCGAACGAGCTTGCGGAGAGACTCCATAAACCCAGGCAGTTTAGCGACTGGCTCGACCGCGATTACTTCTTTCTCTTGCTTTTCTTGCGCGGGGTCTTTCTTACGAAGCATACGGCCGCAAGTAAACTTTTCAGAGCAATAACCATATACCTCACATTTAGGCTTGAAATAGTTCTTCACTAAATAATCCCACTCCTCTGAATACTCAGACAAGGCTTGCATTAAGTCTTTCATAAGCAAACGGAATTCCCAATAGGTGCGGGCACAAAGTCTCTCATGTGACATATCAATAAGTTGCCGCAAATTAGTACGAAATACCATTTTAGATTCCATGCCAAGAGGTAAAATCAGTCCACAGTCCTCTTTAGGAATATCCCATACTTTAAGGTCTTTATAAGCCTCAGAGATTTGATACATAATCTGGTCATATCTATCTCTAGCCTGGGGATTCTTGAGCACAGAAGGCGGAGTGGTATAACTAAAATTATCATAGTTGATATATCGAGTTGATGCTTGCAGTCGAGTAGGAGAGCCTCCGATGTGTGTATAAAGTTGTCTAAGGGTTCGTGCACTATATCCATCAATAATCATATAGACTTGCGGAAACTCCATAGCACGACCGTGTCCAGAATTAATGCAGTCAAGCCCTCTCTTATAATTTTTATTTGCGTCAGAAGTATCTGAACCCCAACAGGTTCCAGCATACTTGCCTACTGTTTGAATAGGATAAATTGTTGTATCAGATTGAATAGTGATTTTCTGCATACGCGCTTAGCTGCCTCCTGCCGTCTTGTTCATGCCAAATTTCACGGTTTGATAGAAGTCGATATAATACTTTTCTCGCTCATTTAACTGCGGTCGTGGGACTTCCTCAAGAATTTCAAACGTGAAGTTCTCTGGCCCTTCCTTCGACATCGCAGAATAGAGTAGGTTAGTTTTGTTCCCGTTCACCAATGCAGCTTTGATGTGATCGCGCCACCTTGTTCTACAGTCCACCGATTGCCCAATGTAGATCTTACCGGTCGTAATACTAGTGATTTTATAAATGGCACAGACTTTATCTTGACCTTTAGAAAACAAGTGAGACATTAATATGTCATAAGCTGGTTTGTAGTAAACTTCCCAGATAATCTTATCAATGGCTTCTTTGCGGTGGAAGGTCTGCTGTATGGTGCGGAGACGCTTTATGTCGTCTTTATCATTGTCCGTGAGTAACATACGATAGAAGTCTAATTCATTTTGAATTTTCTCTTTGCGGAGTTGTTCCTAGATATAGGCGACTTGTTTAGCCTTAAGATCTTCAAGCTAGGCTTCCGCTCGCCGCACATCTTCGCAAACAGATAGATAACTACTCATTTCATCATCTATCAGACTTCTATACTCTTGTTCAATTTCTTGTGAATAACCCTCATATGCTTGATCGAGAGCACGCTTGGCTTCCATTTTTGCATATTCGGTCTGTATTTGCGTATGTCTTTGTAATTCGTCTAATCGTTGTTTCTGGGTATCAATTCTTGAAACCAGACTAGACTAATCAATACGCAACTGTGCATTTTCTTTATCCAGATTTTCGTTCTCTTGCTAAACCGCAAGATTAACTTTAATCCGTTCTTGTGCTTCTTCTTGTGCGGCTTTGTATTTAACTGCAAGAAATACACAAACACCAATTAAACACCCGCACAAAATAAGTAGAACTGTCATAGATACAAGAATCCCGTGGAAGATTCAGTTATCCTCCACGGGAACTTTTACCTTAGATTAGTCTTCGTCGCCAGTCAGCTCTAGACCTGCATCGGTCAGGTGGAGCATTTTTACTTTGCAATGAGATCCATCGTCCAGCTGGATCTCGACTTCCTCACGGTAGCCATACTCCTTGCGCTGCAGGGCCGCAGTAAAGATACCATTAACCTGCTTCACATCCAGGCCCAGCTCACCAGCGACATCAGCGGCGGTAACATCCTTCTTACCGTGAACGCTCTTTAGATACTCCAGAACTGCCTTAGTATTGGGTTTCATAGCCATAATTTAATTTCCTCCAAAAAATTTAATATATAATAATCGCCTTCACAGCGTTATTAACTGTGTGTGCAAATATATTCGTCAATCTCAAACATTCCCTTAAAGCCATATGTCTTAACAATCTTAGTAATAAGGGTTTCTGTATCAAGACGAGCCTGATCTGCTTCTTCTTTAGTACCAGTATCAATGATTTTCTCTAGCTTGATTAACTGCTCAGCTAGCTTAATCATCTCTTTTTTAGCCATGTCTACTTTCCTTTCTCAAGTATATAAATATTATATCATTTATTTTTGAAAAAGTCAAGAAAACACTTCGCTTAGCTTGCACTCTGCGGCGTTCTTATCATCCCTCCATGCCTTAACAATAGGATGCCGCAATGTTTTCTCCTTGCGGTCGATGCTCATACACTGTAGTGCGACAACCTTCCCCACATAGCCATCAAGGTGCGCCCGCATTTCATCAGTTAAACCAGAAGATACTGTACCAATTTCCTTGAGATTGCCCTTATCATCATAAGCACCAATTCCAATTGCCGTTTTCCAACCATAAAAGTAGGGCTTAGTAACAGCAATGCCGTCCTTCCAATAAGGCCATGTCTCAAGTTCTTTACCTGTGTATTCTTTAGTTGCTTCAATTGCGCGAGTGCATACCAGATCAATAGTATCCATTTGTTTGCACTTGATTGTAGCCCATGCAGGACGCTTGCCCTCAGAATAAGGCGCGTCTTTCTTCTTTAGAACAATGCCTTCTCCACCTGCGGCCAGAATCTGGGATAACCGTTCTTCAATATTAGTATCAAAGCTCTCCGCAAGTCGCAAGAAATCAAATTGCTCAAGATGGAACTCATTCCACACTTCTACTAGCTTTTGATAACGAGCCTCAGCACCCCAAGACTGCATATCCTCTCCATTATAGAAAATCATATCATGGAGATAATATTTAATCTTACCCTGCTTGTCTTGACGCTTAATAGCTTCTGCAGGCAGGCAGCCCATAATAGAAGTTACATTTTTACTTGTGCCGCCTGGAACATAAATTTCACCTACAATAACAGTGCCGCAAGGCAAACAAGAGAGAGCAGAGTCGATATGCGGAACATTATCAATCTTATTGGTCAGTAATCCATTCTTAACGCTTACTGTTCTGCCGAATAAATAATTCCCTTTGTCGGTGCGGCAAAATTGGTATAAAGCCCCATCTAATTTTTCCTCAGCAAAATATTCTCCGCTAGCGCAAACCTCACTGAGTTTATCCTTCTTGTTCGCGGGTAAAGTCCAGATTAACATAGGCTGGATCATAAGATCCTCTGCACCAGGAAAAAATTCAGAAATTTTTTCTTTATCAAACATATAATTTTCTCCCATAATAATATTATAACAAATTATAATTTAAAAGTCAAATAAGAGTTAAGGTAGAATTAATCTACCCATTTACTCTCTAATTATGGTTATAATTGGACTAACTGGCTTAAATAACTGAATACCAGTATTAACTCTACTTTGCACAGGAATCGCGCGTACAACTTCACTCTTTACTGTACTACTCATAACTGCAAGAATTTTATCATCCTCTTTTAAAGCAAAAGTTGCACCAGCAAAATTATTCTTAGGAAGTAAACTAACTCCTTTCCCGCCCCTGCCTTGCGGCGAGATTTCAGACATAGGGATACGCTTTGTTTGTCCTGTAGTAGATACAATTACTAAGCCTGCATTATTTTCAGGAATAATAAGTGCTATGCGTACTTCATCATCATCAGTCAATTTAATTCCCTTTACTCCTTGCGTTACACGTCCCTGAGTAGGAATATCACTATTACGAATATGAATACTCATTGCCTTATTTGTGATAAGTTCTACATCTTCATTATTGCAAGGAATAATTGCAATGATTACATCGTTATCCCGTAATTTAGTAGAAATAATACCACCTTTACGGGTAGATTCATACTCAGAAGCTTGCACAAATTTTACTTGACCATATGCAGTTACGAATAAAAGCTTATTCATTTTAGTTAATTGAGATTTTAGCACATAAAAAATAGGTGCGCCTTGCATATCTTCAATTAACATACCTGCCCCTATTCCACGCGCAGCCGCAGTGCTTTCAGGGATAGAAGATACTGGAATATTATACATCTGACCCGCAGAAGTAAATACACTTAAAACATCGTAAGTATCAGTTTCTTCGTCTAGCACTAATACATTCTTACTCTTGCTTTTTTTATTTACTCGCTTAATTAGATTATCAGTTGTAATACTAATCGCGCAAGGCTCTGCGGGAGGTACATCTTTAACCTTAGTCTCTTTAGGAATTTCAATTTGCAACAACTGAGTACGTCTAGTGTCTCCATACTTTTGTTTTAAAAGTTGAATTTTGTCAATCAGTTTTTCTAAACGATAATCATGATTGCCAATAATTTTATCACATTCAATAACAAAATTTCTTTTATTTTGTAATTCTTGGATCAATTCATCTTTATCTAACTTAGTTAAACGAGATAATTTCATATCAAGAATTGCATTAGCTTGAGTTTCAGTAATTCCTAAAAATCCAATCAACTTAGTTCGTGCATCTGCTTTATTCGCAGCAGTCTTAATGAGTTGAATTACATCATCAATTTTATCAATTGCCGCGAGAATACCTTCTAGTACATGAATTCGTTTCTCTGCTTTATCTTTATCAAAATAAGTTATATTTAAAAGAACTGTCTCCTGATGTTGAATATAAGCTTTGATTAAATCTTTAATAGAACAAAGCTTAGGTGTACCATTAACAATATAATTCATATTATATGATAATGTAGTCTGTAAATCAGTTAATTTAAATAACTTACTTAATGCAGTTTGTGGATCAACTT
>ERZ1034844.275-NODE-275-length-29497-cov-17.257897_pt1 | contig 29497 bp, 19 predicted proteins | sample MGYA00520594_ERZ1034844 | MGnify/ENA primary metagenome ERZ1034844 (study PRJEB33766, sample SAMN09781733) | gut metagenome | biome: gut microbiome | host: Homo sapiens | place: Madagascar | study: EMG produced TPA metagenomics assembly of the PRJNA485056 data... | reverse complement strand
CGGCGAAGAATACTACGCAGACGATGAGGAAGCGTACAGTGAAGAAATAGGCGGCGAAGAATATTACGCAGACGGCGACGAAGCATATAGCGAAGAAAACGACGAAGAAGCGTACTACGCGGAAGACATGGACTACGAGAACTATGATGAGGACGAAGTCCCTGTACGTTCTCAGAAGAAGACTTCGCATAAAAAGTCCGGAAGTGGGAAGTTTGCAGTCCTTTGGACGAAATTCCTCAACATGAGTACGATGGATCGCATCATGACGGCTACCGGCGTGGCAGTATTGATTCTGGCGATTGTTACGGGAAGTGTATATGCCAGTGCCCGTATCGTAGACGGACAGGTATCGGAGTTCGTCAGCGTCGGAACACAGTTGGACGGAATCCGGATGATCGGCGAACAGGGACTTCTGGCGGTTGCGGATGCACAGATGGCAAGAATCGCTGCTGCGAATGCCGTGGAAGAAGACCCGGAAGAGCAGACACAGTATAACGAAGCAGAATATACCAACGGCGGAGAAGTTGTACTGGAACTGGTGTCTGTACAAAAGGATCTGAAGATTAAATTCAATAACAAAAAGACCGGAAAACTGGTAGCTAACGTACCTTTTTCCGTAACCATTACGGAGCCGAACGGAAAGACCGAGACCTGGACGGATGACGATATGGACGGCATCATCTATAAAAAAGGAATTACCCCCGGAAATTATTCTGTTGCGGTAAACGCTCTGTCAGATGAAAAATATAAGGACTATACCCTGCCTGCCGCAACGCAGAAGGTAGAGGTCCGGAAAGATATCGCTTATAAAAAGGTAGATGTCTCCAACGAGATCAAGAAAGAATCCGAGATTAATGCAGCGAAGGAAGATACTCAGAAAAAAGACACCGTAGTCGAGTCCGTATTGCAGGATACCGTACAGTGGGTGGCAAGTACTGCTACTAGCAATACTTATAAAGAAGTATCCAAAGATACGATTACGAATCCGGAGACGGTAGCTTACAGCGGCAGATTTTTACGTACTGCAGGTCAAAGCCTTGTTGTGGGCGAAAGTATAACACTAAATCCTCAGAGTCCGGCTCCGGAGGGAACGACAGGAAACTGGGATTCTGATAATAAGGCAGTGGCTACGGTAGATGGTTCCGGTAAAGTGACAGCAGTGAAAGCCGGAACTGCTACAATTACGTATTCTTATAAGAAAGCAATAACACCGACACCTACGGCGACTCCGACAACGCCGCCGACAGAAGAACCTACGGCGACCCCGACAGTGACACCTACGGAAACCCCGACAGTGCCTCCTACAGGGGAGTCTACGCCCACTCCGACGCCAGAGACTTCACCGGAGGGATCAGGAACCCCGATAGAACAGTCTACAGCGACAGTGAGTCTGCCGGTAGTGCATGCACAGTCAAATGGCGTTGCTGGTTCGGAAGTGGAGTATAAGGAGACTTGGACGATTACCGTTACAGAAGCAGCTTCTGCATCCCTGGAGAACGCTTCTGTTACCGTTGCAATCGGCAAAGAAGCAACGACCCAGATTAAGGTTGCCAATTATACCGGGTCGACTTCTTATAGCGTAAGCCCCAAAGATAGTAAGATTGCAACCGCAAGAGTAGATGGAACCGGTAAGATCACGGTAACAGGTGTGGCAGCCGGAGATACTACAGTTACAGCAACGGTGACCATGGGATCTGTGACAAAGACACTGGATCTGAGTGTCAAAGTAACTTCCCAGATGGCAATCACCCTGGATAAGACAGCCGTTACCACCTATCCGAAGAATGCGGCAACCATCAATGCCACGGTTAGCGGAAGCGGTACGGTAACAGCGGCATCCAGTGATACGAATATCGCAACGGTATCCGTAAACGGCAAGGCAGTTACGATTACCGGTGTGAAGGCCGGAAGCGCTACCATAACGGTGACTTATACCGAAGGCAGCGCGAAAGTAGAAGCAAAGTGTACAGTAACAGTAAAAGCTTCCAATCCCAGAGAAGACAAGGTTACAAAGCTGAAAGACAAGAGCGGTCGTCAGTTATATGTGCAGGAGCAGAACAACAGTTATCGTGAAGCGGTTTATGCAGATTATTTCACAGCAGCCAAGTTCTATATCAAAGGGGAGCCCAAGTACACCGGATGGCAGACCTTGAATGATAAATTGTATTTCTTTACTGCAGAAGGTAATAAAGTAACCGGAGAACAGGTCATCCAGGGAGCAAAATATAATTTTGCCAGTGACGGATCTCTGGTAGTCGGTTCCGGAACCATGGGGATTGACGTATCCAAGTGGAACGGAAGCATCGACTGGAATGCAGTCAAGAATTCCGGTGTAAGTTATGTTATCATTCGTGTGGGATATCGTGGATCTTCCCAGGGATCCCTGATCGATGATCCTAAGTTTAAGACGAACATTAAGGGGGCAACGGCAGCAGGTCTGAAGGTCGGCGTATATTTCTTCACACAGGCGGTGGATGAAGTAGAAGCTGTACAGGAAGCCTCCATGGTACTGGATCGTATCAGTGGGTACAAGATTTCCTATCCGGTATTCCTTGATGTGGAAGGCAGCGGCGGAAGAGGAGACAAGATCGATTCCGCAACCAGAACCGCAGTATGTAAAGCATTCTGTAACACCATTCAGAATGCAGGCTATACCGCAGGCATCTATGCAAACAAGACGTGGCTGAACGACAAGATGGATGCAGGCTCTCTGAGTGCTTATAAGATCTGGCTGGCACAATATGCCAAAGCACCTACCTACACCGGCAGATACGATCTGTGGCAGTACAGATCCGACGGCAAAGTCAGCGGCATCAGCGGCAACGTTGACTTGAATTTAAGCTACTTGGGATATTAACATCAGCAATGAGAGCCGGTGAGCCTGCTTGCAGGCAGGGCCGGCTGTTCATTCGCTGATGAAACACACATAAGCAAGCAGGCGAAAGCCCGGAATGCGAATGCGTGTCGGTTGATATTCTCCCATTTTTATGGTAAAATATCCCTATCTATAGCAAAAATGCGCCGTGTGGCGCAGAACGGAGAAAAAATGAGAACATATCTGGTAACAGGCGGTGCCGGCTTTATCGGTTCCAACTATATTCATTACATGTTTCAGAAATACGACAACGAGATCCGGATTATTAACGTGGATGCGTTAACCTATGCAGGTAATCTTGAGAACCTGAAGGATGTGGAAAAACGCGACAATTATACTTTTGTAAAAGCAAACATCTGCGATAAGGAAGCTATCAGCAAAATTTTCGCCGAAAATGATATTGACCGTGTGGTACATTTTGCAGCGGAGAGCCACGTGGACAGAAGTATCCGTAATCCGGAGATCTTCGTACAGACCAATGTACTGGGTACCGCAGTGATGTTAAACTGTGCCAAGGCAGCCTGGGAGCTTCCGGACGGCAGCTTCAAGGAAGGCAAAAAGTTCCTGCATGTCTCCACAGACGAGGTATACGGTTCTCTTCCCGATGACGACAATGCGTTCTTCTATGAGACGACACCGTATGATCCCCACAGCCCCTACTCCGCAAGTAAGGCAAGTTCGGACATGCTGGTAAAGGCATACATGGATACTTATCATTTCCCTGCCAATATCACCAACTGTTCCAACAACTACGGACCTTACCAGTTCCCGGAGAAGCTGATCCCTCTGATCATCAACAATGCACTGCATGGCAGGAAGCTTCCGGTATACGGTGACGGTAAGAATGTCCGTGACTGGCTGTATGTAGAGGATCATGCAAAAGCCATCGACATGGTACAGGAGCAGGGAAGACTGTTCCAGACTTACAATATCGGCGGACATAATGAGAAGCAGAATATCGAGATCATCCACATCATCATCGAGACGCTGCAGGAGATGCTGCCGGACGCCGATCCCCGCAAGGCGCACATTAATAACGACCTGATCACTTACGTAGAGGATCGAAAGGGTCACGACAGAAGATATGCCATTGCGCCGGACAAGATCAAGGCAGAGATCGGCTGGTATCCCGAGACCATGTTCAAAGAGGGTATCCGCAAGACGATCGCCTGGTACTTCGAACACGAAGACTGGATGAACAATGTGACCAGTGGTGATTACCAGAAATATTACAATGAGATGTATGAAGAAAAGTAAAAAATACCTGTCAAATGGGAACGATGAACATCGTTCCCATTCGGTGTGTTAAAAAACAAGTAAAAATAAGCCCCCAGGAGGGCGGATCGGAGGACGAAATGAAAGGAATTATACTGGCGGGAGGTTCCGGCACCAGACTTTATCCCCTGACAAAAGCAATATCCAAGCAGATCATGCCGGTGTATGACAAACCCATGATTTATTATCCGCTGTCAACACTGATGCTGGCAAATATCAAAGATATTTTGATCATCTCCACCCCAAGAGATCTTCCGGTATTTAAAGAATTACTGGGAGATGGCAGTCAATTGGGAATGCATCTGGAATATGCGGTACAGGAGCAGCCCAAAGGACTGGCGGATGCCTTTATCATCGGTGCGGACTTCATCGGTGACGACAGAGTGGCACTGGTACTGGGAGATAACATATTCTACGGACAGAGCTTCTCACAGGTACTGCAACGCGTGGCAACCAGAGAAAAAGGAGCAACGATCTTCGGATATTATGTGCGTGATCCCAGAGAGTATGGTGTGGTAGAGTTTGACGAGAACGGCAAGGCACTTTCCATCGAGGAGAAGCCGGAGCATCCCAAGAGCAATTATGCGGTTCCCGGACTGTATTTCTACGACAATGATGTCGTAGCGATCGCTAAGAATGTAAAGCCCTCCGCAAGAGGCGAGATTGAGATCACCAGCATCAACAACGAGTATTTGAACAGAGGAACCCTGCAGGTAGAGACCCTGGGAAGAGGATTTGCATGGCTGGATACCGGTAACCATGATGCACTGCTAGACGCAGCAGACTTCGTTGCCGCTTTTCAGAAGAGACAGGGCTTATATATTTCCTGCATCGAAGAAATCGCATTCAAGCGTGGATTTATCAATAAAGAGCAGCTGCTGGCACTGGCAGAGCCGCTCCTTAAGACGAATTACGGCAAATATCTGGTAGAGGTAGCGAATGGACTCTAAGCTGCGAAAGATGGCAATTTTAGCTTCCCTGGCAGTGATTCTGCTGGTGGCACTTTTGGTGATGTATGTCAACAGGAATCAGTTTTCTCAGACTTCCGGACAGGGGGCGGGGACACAGACCGCAGGGACATCGGATGCCACAGTATCACAAGCAGGCAATGGCGCAGAGGAAAATGTGACGGGTAACGGCCAGATTGGCAATGATCTGAAAGCTTTTCTGAAGGACAATACCTTTTTTGACCAGGATGTCAATCCGGTGCTGGAAGCGGCGAAGGACAACAGCAATCGACTGTCCCTGGTGGCAACTTCTGTGGAAAAGGATCTGCGTATCCAGATCGTGAACAATGAAGGAACTCCTGTGACCGGCGAAAGTTTTTACGTGCGGTTGGATGGTATCGGCGATTACAAAGATCTGGATCAGGACGGCATCATCTACATCGGAGATCTGGATTCCGGAGATTATTATATCGAGCTGTTGCCAATCGAGGGCTATAAAGTGCCGGTCAGTGAGACCAGAGTACATGTCAAAGATAAAGTGGAATATCTGGCGATCGATGATATCTCACTGCTGATCAAGACGGAAGATGAAGTCGATGCGGATGCCGAGGACAGTGCTGTAGACGGTGCACTTGCCGATGCGGACAGAACGGAGATCCAGACCCTGCAGACGGCATCCGGAAATGCAAAGGTCGGTATCGATGTCTCCAAATGGAACAAAGAGATCGACTGGGACAAAGTCAAAAACGCAGGCGTACAGTTCGCAATCATTCGTGCCGGTTATCGTGGATCTGTGACGGGCAGTCTGGTGGAAGATCCGATGTTTGTGACCAACATGAAGGGGGCACAGGCAGCGGGAATTCCGGTCGGTGTATACTTCTTTACCCAGGCTGTGGATGAAAAGGAAGCAGTGGAAGAGGCTTCCGCCGTCATCGAACTGATCAGAGATTACAGACTTACTTACCCGGTATTCATTGATACGGAGGATGCCGGCGGTAACGGACGTGCGGACGGTCTGGATGCGGAGACCAGAACACTGGTGTGTGAGGCGTTCTGCCGCACGATTGAGAATGCAGGTTATACCGCGGGCGTCTATGCGAGCCGGAACTGGTACAACAATCATCTGCAGACGGCAAGACTTGAGAATTATCATATCTGGCTTGCGGAATACCGCAGTGTGCCTTTGTATCAGGGATATTACAAGACCTGGCAGTATACCTCCAAGGGTAAGGTAGACGGTATCGAAGGCAGAGTCGACATGAATATCACATACGAGTAACAACTGAGGTTCTGAATCGTTAGAAAAATAATTAGAGTGAGGATGAAATAAATGGGCAAGATAACAGTAGAAACCTGTGAAATCGAAGGATTGAAGATCATTACTCCGACGGTATTCGGAGATGCCAGAGGGTATTTTATGGAGACCTATAATTACAATGATTTTAAGGCAGCCGGTATTCCGGAGGTGTTCGTGCAGGACAATCAGTCCGCTTCCAAAAAGGGTGTGCTTCGGGGCTTGCATTTTCAGAAGCATTTTCCGCAGGACAAGCTGGTACGGGTGATCCGCGGAGAAGTGTATGATGTGGCAGTGGATCTGCGTGAAGGTTCCAAGACCTTTGGACAATGGTATGGTGTCCTTCTGTCTGAGGAGAATAAGAAGCAGTTCTTTATTCCGAAAAATTTTGCACACGGTTTCCTGGTACTGTCCGACTATGCAGAATTCTGCTATAAGTGCACAGATTTTTATCATCCCGATGATGAGGGCGGTATTGCCTACGACACGCCGGATATCGGTGTAAAGTGGCCGATTCCCGAAGGCATGGAACTGACACTTTCCGAGAAAGATACCAAGTGGGGAACGCTTGCACAGTACATGAAGGAAAAAGAGAATGAAAGTAAGTAAGAAAACAGGCATTGCTCTGTTCGTGGCCGCGGCAGTGATCATGGCACTGCTGATCGTGTTCCACAAGAATCCGGGACCGGCGGCGGATCAGAGTCAGGAGCTTGCCAAAAAGATCATCTCCTGTGTGGTAATCGCAGCATCCTGTTTTGCCTTTATCCACTGGTATGATAAATTTACCGGATTGCCGGTAGAGCTGTTCCAGAATCGTCATCTGATCTGGAAGCTTGCCAAAAACGATTTCAAGAAAAGATATGCCGGATCCTATCTCGGTGCAGTGTGGGCCATGGCACAGCCGGTGGTAACGGTGGCTATGTATTACATTGTGTTCGATAAAATCATGGGGAATACCAATACCCCTTTGCGTGAGGGCGTGGAAGTGCCGTTTGTGTTGTTTTTGACTGCGGGACTGGTGCCCTGGTTCTATTTCAGTGAAGCCTTGAATAACGGAACCAATGCGCTCCTGGAGTATAATTATCTGGTAAAAAAGGTAGTCTTTAAGATCAGTATTCTGCCAATCATTAAGATTATTGCAGCGACCTTTATCCATGTGTTTTTCGTGTGCCTCCTGCTGGTCGTGGCAGCGATTTATGGATATTATCCGACGATTTATACGACACAGATCATCTATTACAGCTTCTGCCTGTTTATTTTTGTGCTGGCACTCAGTTATACGACCTGTGCGGTGGTGGTATTTTTCCGGGATCTGTCCCAGATCATCAGTATCGGATTACAGATCGGTATGTGGGCAACGCCGATTTTATGGAATATGGATGCACTGTCCAATAAGTGGATTATGATTCTGAAACTGAATCCGTTAGTGTATATCGTCAACGGCTACCGCAGTGCGATTTATGAGAAAGAATGGTTCTTCCAGGACTTTTTCTCCACGATGTATTTCTGGATCGTAACGGTGGTATTGTTTGGATTGGGAGCTGTGATTTTTAAACGGTTAAAAGTGCATTTTGCAGACGTATTATAAAAATCATCTCAGAGGATCAGACCTTGTGGGGAGGACTGCATCACAGAACTGTCGGGGGAAACAGAAAGGGTGAAAGTACGTGAAGAATGCTTATGAAAAATTTAAGAAGATAGGTTTATGGAAACCGGGGAAAATGCTGGTGGCATTAGGCTGTCTGGGTCTGCTTGCGATTACATTGATTCCGTTGCTGCGACTGACTTTGTACGCTGCACCGTATTATGATGATTATAATTTCGGACAGTTCGCAAGGGCGGCCATGATACAGGAACAGTCAAAATGGGCAGCCATCTCCGGAGCACTGGATTGTTCCAGAACCCAGTGGTATGCATGGCAGGGAACGTATTCTTCTATTTTTTTCATGACCCTGATGCCGGCAATCTGGGGAGAACAGTACTATTTTCTGGGACTGGTATTCATTATGCTGTTACTTTTCGCCGGGTCGATGTTATTTACCGGCGTGATTTTAAGAAAAGTATTGGGAGCGGAAAAGTGGAGCAGCCTGGCAATCCGGGCGGTCATTACCATTTCCGTTTTTATGTTCATTTATTCCGCACAGAGCGGATTTTACTGGTACAACGGTGGTATTCATTATGTTGGAATGCATGGCTTTGGACTGCTGTTTTTATCTGCGGCCATTTGCCTGGAGCGTGCCAAAGGAAGAACTTCCACAGGACTGTTATTTACAGCGACGATTCTTCTGGCAATGATTACCGCGGGAAGTAATTTTGTCACGGCGCTGCAGGGACTTTTATGCCTGCTTACTATAATTTTGGTAAGTGTGGCGGTGGAACACCGGAAAAAAGGATTGTGGCTGCTGCCGGCTGCACTGGTATATATCATCGGCTTTGGACTGAATGTGGCGGCTCCCGGAAATGCTGTCCGGGCACGCAATTATGTGGGGTGGGGATATGCTCCATTGGAATCGATCGGCAGATCTTTTCTGGAGGCAGTAAAGCATATTCCCGAATATACCGGACTGATCGTATTGGTGGTCATGCTGCTTTTGTTACCGATGATCTGGCAGATGCTGCAAGGCATTACTTATCGGTTCCGTTGCCCGGGACTGGTGCTTTTGTGGTCTTTTTGTCTGTATGCGACCGGATACACACCAAGCCTGTATTCCCTGGGACATGCAGGATTATCAAGAACTTTGAATGCCGTGAAAATAACATATTTATTGCTGTTATTTTTGAATGAAATATACTGGTGCGGATGGCTGCGGCAGCTACTGGAGGAAAAGGCTTCTCAGAAGACAGAACAAAACAAAGTCTCGAAGATAGCACAGAAACTGCTTGCACAGAAAAGCGGAGTTGTCTGGTGGTTTTATATCATCATTGGTGTACTGTGTCTTGGAATCTTCAAGGTGTCACCAAACCAGGCAGGACATTATTCCGCGTACGGAGCATATTATTACGTGCATACCGGAGAAGCAAATAATTACCATACGGAATATCTGGAGCGTGTGAAGAGGCTGTCGGGTCAGGCGAAAAATGTACATTTGCCTGCCTATAAGTATACACCCTGGTTCTTATGTATGGGAGACATCACAGAAGATGCGAAAGATGAGAGAAACCGTGCACTTGCCATGTGGTATGGCAAAGACAGTGTAACGGTACTCAGTGAGGATTAGAATTTATGCAGGAAAAGAAAAAACTGGCCATTGAAGTCGATCATGTCCAGAAAATCTATAAATTATATGATAAGCCCTCGGATCGTATGAAGGAAGCCTTCGGCTTCGGCAAAAAGACCAAGCACAAGCTTCATTATGCCCTGAAGGGTGTGGATATGAAGATCTATCAGGGAGAGACGGTAGGTATCATCGGCACGAACGGTTCCGGTAAGTCCACGATCCTGAAGATCATCACCGGCGTCTTAAATCCGACTTCGGGACGTGTGCTGGTAAATGGTCGTATTTCCGCACTTTTGGAACTGGGTGCCGGATTCAACATGGAATACAACGGCATTGAAAATGTGTATCTGAACGGCACAATGATGGGATTTTCCGAGAAAGAGATCGAGGCGAAACTGCCGGAGATCTTAAGCTTTGCGGATATCGGAGACTATGTGTACCAGCCGGTCAAGACCTATTCCAGTGGTATGTTTGTCCGACTGGCTTTTGCTGTGGCAATTAATATCGAGCCGGAGATTCTGATCGTCGATGAGGCACTGAGTGTCGGCGATGTCTTCTTCCAGGCAAAATGTTATCATAAATTCGAAGAATTCAAGAAAATGGGCAAGACGATCGTATTCGTCAGTCATGATCTGAGCAGTATCAGTAAATACTGTGACCGCGTCTATCTGCTGAATCAGGGAAATATTCTGGGCGAAGGCAGTCCCAAGGCTATGATCGATACCTATAAGAGAGTATTGGTGGGACAGTATGACAGCCCGGAGAATGCCGGTGAAGAAGCGGAGAGCCTGTTGGATGATGCAGATCTGCAGAGAGCAGCTGCAAAATCGGCAGATCAGGGAAGTGCAGATGCTGCGGAAGCTTCCGCAGAGGCAAAGGGGCAGAATCCCAATGCCCTGGAATATGGTACAAAACAGGCACAGATCGAGGAATTCTATATCACGGACGACAGAGGAATCCCTACGAATGCCATTTTAAAAGGCAGTATGTTCACGATTCACATGAAGGTTCGGTTCATGGATCATATTCCGGCACCGATTTTTGCTTTTTCCGTAAAAAATGTCATCGGCGTGGAAATCACGGGAACCAATACCATGATCGAAAAGGCCTTTCTGGACAGCGTGGAACCGGGGCAGGTGAAAAATGTGACATTTACCCAGAAGATGAATCTGCAGGGTGGCGAATATCTGCTGTCTCTGGGCGTGACCGGTTACAATCAGGATACCTTCGAGGTGTATCACAGACTGTATGATGCATTGAATATTACGGTAGTATCAGATAAAAATACTGTAGGATATTATGATATGGATTCCGAGACAAGAGTATGGGATAACGAGGAGAAATAAGGAATGACAGAGACCATCGGGAAGATCACATTGAATCTGGACAAGTATCCGGGCGAGGACTATTACTGCGACGGCAGTGTGGAGGACGAGATCTTAGAGATTGTAAAAACATACAGTACCGTGGAATATGACCGGATCATCGCAGAGAGAAGGAGTTGGCCGGTATTATATCATCTGTCTGCACTCAGAGAGAATATCGTTGACTTCCTGCCGGTAAAAAATACGGACAAAGTGCTGGAGGTAGGCAGCGGCTGCGGCGCCATCACAGGGGCATTATCCCGTAAGGCAGGGGAAGTAACCTGTGTGGATCTGTCGAAGAAGCGCAGTCTGATCAATGCCTGCCGTCACAGTGAATGCGAAAATGTGACGATTCATGTGGGGAATTTCACCGATGTGGAGCCGGATCTTCCCGCGGATTATGACTATATCTGTCTCATCGGTGTCTTTGAGTACGGACAGGCTTACATAGGCGGCAAGACACCCTATGAGGATTTTCTGAAGATTTTACAGAAGCATCTGGCACCGGACGGACGGATCGTGATCGCCATTGAGAATAAATACGGTCTGAAATATTTCGCCGGATGCAAGGAGGATCATCTGGGCAGTTGGTTCTCCGGAATCGAAAACTACCCGGACGGCGGCGTGGTGCGCACCTTTTCCCGGAAGAAACTGGAGCGGATCTTTGATGCCTGCGGCGTGAAGGAGCGTAGTTTTTACTATCCGTATCCTGATTATAAATTTATGACTACGGTTTACTCGGATGCTTATCTTCCGGGGCGCGGAGAACTGTCTAATAATCTGAGGAACTTTGACCGTGACAGAATGCTGTTATTTGATGAAAAAAGCGCCTTTGACGGAATCGTGGAAGAGGGATTGTTTTCTGTATTTTCCAACTCCTATCTGGCTGTGATCGGCAAGCCGTTTGATCTCAAATACGCCAGATATTCCAACGACCGGGCAGAAGATTTCAGGATCCGTACGGAGATTCTGTGGGATGAGCAGGGACAGTGCACGGTACGGAAACATCCGTTGACGAAAGAAGCCGAAGCACATGTACGTCATATGGCAGAAGCTTATGAAAAATTGAAAAAACGCTATGAGGGTGGAAAACTGGAGGTCAATGTCTGCCATTTGGGAGAAGAAAACGGTGTCCCTTATGCGGAATTTGAATTCGTGCCGGGCAGACCGCTGTCGGAACTGATGGATGAATGTCTGGACAGACAGGATGTGGAAGGATTCCACAGTTTGTTTGCGGAGTATTTGGAGAGAGTAGGCTTCGGAGAGGAAATGCCTGTAGCAGATTTCGACCTGATTTTTGCCAATATTTTAGTGGACGGTGACAGGTGGACACTGATCGATTATGAGTGGACTTTTGATCGCCCCATAGAGACGAAAGCATTGGCATTCCGCGCAATTTACTGTTATGTCCTGGAAGATGAGAGACGAAATGCGCTGGAACTGGATCGTATTCTGAATCGTCTGGGTATCACGGAGAGTGAAGCGAGACAGTACAGAGAGCAGGAAATGGAATTCCAGAAATATGTCACCGGGCAGAAATTGTCCATGGGTGAGATCAGGAATCTCTTAGGCGGCGAGATCTACAAGCCTACGGAGTGGATCGGTCGTTTCCGCCAGACGGAAGGCGCACTCAGAGTGCAGATCTACGAAGACAAAGGACAGGGATTTTCCGAAGAAAATTCCTACTTCCCGGAGAATGTCTACGCTGAGGAAAAACAGGCAGAGTTTACAGTACATTTCAACGGAAATGTCCATAATTTACGTCTGGATCCCGCGATGTGTGCCTGTGTGTGCAAGATAGAGGAGCTTGTGATGAACGGTCAGCCGGTTCCCGTACAGGATAAAAAACTGTTTGCCACAAACGGAAAAATCCTGAAATCCGAAGACGGCGCAGAGCATCCGAGCATCGTATTCCCTACAGATGATCCCAACATGACAATCCGTGTGGATGCACTGGACAGAAAAGCGGAGAACGTGTTGCAGGTGAAAATGGAGATCGTGCCGGTGCCTGTGAATATCGCAAAAGATATGGTGAGGGCTGTGAAGAAAATCTTCTGACAATTCCAGAAGCGGATTGTTTCAAGAAAATTTTCACACGAATGTGAAAGCGTTAATAAAACGACACAAAATATTTAAAATACAAAAACGACACGGAAGGAGCAATCGCTTGAGTATTCGTACGGCAGTGAAGCAGGTGCTGGTAGCACAGCAGGATAAAAAATATGAAAAAGAGCTGGCAGAGCGCCGGATGACTTACGAACAGTGGGCGGTAAAGCAGGATCAGACAATTGCAGAAGCCTACGCGGAAACTGCCGGTGCGCAGGGTGGCGCCGGAATGGCGGAATTCGTGATCTGGAGGCAGCAGGCTGGAAAACTAGCCGAAAATGTCACAGAGCATATCAATGCGTATTTTGTAAACCATCCGGAGGCAGAGATCGTGTACGGGGATGAAGATCTGCTTTCGGAGAACGGAGAGCGCTGCATCCCCTGGTACAAGCCTTGCTGGTCACCGGATACTTACCGGGCGTACTTTTACGTCGGAAGTGTCATTGCGGTGCGGAGCAGACTTTTGCAAAAGGCCGGTGAGGATGCAGGCGTGACATCTGCTGAGAGCACCGGAAAAGAGATTGTATTTTCCAAAGCGTCCGGGATCCGGCCGCTGATGGATCGATTATTTCTGGAAGCCGGAGGCTTTCGGAGGAACTGTCATACGATTGGTCACATGGAAGAAGTACTGTTCCACGGGACTTTTGCAAAAGGCAATATGGAAATCCAGGGACCGCAGGAAGCAGAAGATGCAGATACTACCCCGGATAAGGAAAAAGTAAAGCAGGGGCAGATACTTGGAGAAGAGCACAAGAACTTAGGAAAACAGACACCGGGAGAGGAGAGCCTTGCATGCGAACAGACCCCCTGGGAAGAATACAGGCTTGCAAAAGAGTCACCGCAGCTAGCCATCAATCTGGCCTCAGAAGCTGCGGAGGAAGCCAAAGAACTGTTTTCCGGAGACCTGACCGTCTCTGTGATCATTCCGTCCAAAGATAACCCTGAGGTGCTGGAAAAATGTTTATTTTCCTTAACCGGACAGCCGGAGCGCAGCACCCCCATTGAAATTCTGCTGGTGGATAACGGAAGCAATGAGGAAAATAAGAAAAAAACAGAAAATCTGGTTGCACAGATGCGTGACCGGGGAACGAAAATCAGATATTTGTATGAACCCATGGAATTTAATTTTTCCGGGATGTGCAATCTGGGTGCAGAAGCGGCGGAAGGGAAATTTTTATTATTTTTAAATGATGATATCGAACTGTGCGGAAGTGAATGGCTGGATAAGATGGTAGTGAAAGCGATGCTGCCTTATGTCGGCTGTGTGGGATTGAAACTGTATTATCCCGGTTCTGTGAAAATACAGCATGACGGAATCGTCAATTTGCCCGTGGGACCGGTGCATAAGCTGCAATTCATGGACGATGACAGAAGTTACTATTTCGGGCGTAACCGGTACGATCAGAACTGTGTGGCAGTGACGGGAGCCTGTTTGTTACTCCGGACGGAGATTTTCCGGGAAGCCGGAGGTTTCAGGGAGGCACTCCGTGTGGCTTACAACGATGTGGAACTTGGATTCCGCCTGACGGAAATGGGATATTTCAATGTGGTATTGAATGATTGCTATGCCTATCACTATGAATCCTTAAGCCGCGGAAATGACGAGACACCGGAAAAGATACAGCGCCTGGCAGCAGAGAGAGCACTGCTCTATCAGATGCATCCGCAGTTTCGGGGTCGTGACCCGTTCTATCCCGTGGGATTGAACCGCGAAGGACTGGACAGCCGTGTGGTTCCGGCGTATATCACGGATCGGAATGTGCTGCAGGACCCGGGGTGGATACCGTTTACGGAGCAATTACAAAACATCCGTAAGGACGACTGCCTGATGGCACGTGTGGAGACCGCAGGACCCGGGCGGATCCAGGGATACAGCGTGATCCTCGGAGATGACAATGCCTGCTATGAGAAATATTTGCTGCTGATCCCGGCAGAAAATCAGGTCACGCAGGATATGCAAAGTGTGCAGGATACAAGATCCACAGAGGATACCATATGGTCTATGAAGTTACGCTCTGCCTATCGTCAGGAGCTGGAGGAAAATCTTCCGGATCAGAAAAATGTGGCACTGGGAGGATTCTGCGTCAGCCGCACCGGAGAACAGCTGCCTGCCGGAACGTATCATATTGCGGTGCTGGCAGTGAACCGGGTAAGCAAGCTGCAACTGTGGAATGACACCGGAAAATATATGGTAGTGGAAACATCCGCGCCGGAAGAATAAAACAAGATACACTACGCAGGCGCTATAAGGTAGCACTTATCGCATAGTAATCGCAGATTTATATTTGTGATGAACTTTGAAATAAGACACTTGCGGAATGGAGATTAATATGTCAGAGAACAATACAGAGATCAATTATAAGGAAGCCTACGAGAGAGAGCACGAGAAATGCGCGGATCTGGCGGACAAGATTGTAGTACTGGAATCGGAAAAGGAAGATCTTCAGTTCAAACTGGACCGGATCAAGAAGAATAAATTCTGGAAGGTCACGGGACCGGCACGAAGTGTGATCCATTTTGCCCAGAGGCAGAAAGACCGCCTGTCCCATTGCGGCGGACCCAAGGATATCTTACGTAAGATCCGCAACAAGAGTCATCAGAAGAGTCTTATGGAATCCTACGGTACCGGAAGCTTTCCGAATGCAGAGCAGCGCAAAACAGAGGAAGAAACCGTATTCCCCTATATGCCGAAGATCAGTATTCTGGTTCCGCTCTGGAATAACAAGAGAGAATTCCAGGTGCAGATGCTGGACTGCGTCATGAACCAGACCTATCAGAACTGGGAATTGTGTCTGGCAGACGGCTCCGACGCAGAACATGCTTATATCGAAGAGCTCTGCAAAGAGTATGCGGCAAAAGCAAACGGTCGTATCGTGTATAAGCATCTGGATCACAACGGCGGTATCTCTTATAATACGAATGAATGCTATAAGCTGGCAACAGGAGAGTATATCGGACTGTTTGACCAGGATGATATCTTACATCCTTCCGTATTGTATGCGTATGTAAAGGAAATCAACGAACAGGGCGCAGATTATCTGTACTGTGATGAGACGACTTTTAAAGAGAATGATATCAATAAAATGCTGACCATGCATTTCAAGCCGGACTATGCACCGGACAATCTGCGTGCCAACAATTATATCTGCCATTTCAGCGTATTTTCCAGAAAACTGTTGGAAGGTGAGGAACTGTTCCGCACCGCTTTTGACGGGGCGCAGGACCATGACATGATCTTACGTCTCACGGACAGAGCGGAGAAAATCGTACATGTGCCCAGATTAATGTACTATTGGAGAAGCCATGAGGGTAGTACCGCGGCCAGCATTGATGCAAAGCCGTATGCGATAGAGGCAGCGAAGGGCGCAGTGGCAGATCATCTGAAAAAGCACGGTTTCAAGCATTTCCAGATCACCAGTACCAGAGCCTGTGCCACGATATTCCGGATCCGGTATCAGATCCTCGGGAATCCGAAGATCTCCATCGTCATTGCTAACAAGGATCATGTGGAAGACCTGAAGAGATGTATCACATCCATTCAGAAGAACAGTACCTGGAGCAATTATGAGATCATTATTGTAGAGAACAACAGTACAACGCCGGAAATCAAGGACTATTATTCTCAGCTGTTAGGCTTGTCCGGTGAGGATTCTTATGAAGTAAGATGTAAGCTGCACACCGTCTGCGGACATGACGGCGGCGTCCTGCACAGCGAGGACGGACGGATCTCCGTAGTGACTTATCACGGTGATTTCAATTATTCCGCAGTGAATAACCTGGGCGTTTCTTATGCGACAGGTGAATATATTTTGTTGTTGAACAATGATACGGAAGTCATCACTGCCAACTGGATGGAAGAGATGCTCATGTACGCACAGCGCGAGGATGTGGGAGCCGTAGGTGCAAAGCTGTACTATGCGGACAAGACAATCCAGCATGCAGGCGTAGTCATCGGACTGGGTGCGCACCGCACTGCAGGCCATACCCATTATCGGATCCCGGTGCAGAACTTAGGATACATGGGACGTCTCTGCTATACCCAGAACGTGACGGCAGTGACCGGTGCCTGCCTCTTAGTCAAAAAGAGCCTGTACGAGCAGGTACAGGGACTGGACGAGAGCTTCGTCATATCTTTAAATGATGTGGATTTCTGCCTGAAATTACGGGAAAAGGGATTATTGAACGTCTGGACGCCTTTTGCAGAGCTGTATCATTATGAATCTATCTCCAGAGGTCTGGATGATCAGGGAGAGAAAGCCGAGCGCTATAACAAAGAATCCGAGCATTTCCGTGAAAAATGGAAGGCGCAGCTGGATGCGGGAGATCCGTATTATAATCCGAATTTTTCACTGGACCGCAGCGCTTATGCGCTGAAGGATCCGGCAGTTAGCGGACATTAAATAATTCTTTTCAGTAAAGGCAATCTATGGTAAAATATCACCGGAGAGCGTTTACTGAAGATATGGAATGATATTGAATGATAGCGATAAAACAGGAGGATAGGAAAATGAGTTATATGGACGAACTGAATTTCTGGTTGAATGATGATTATTTTGACCGGAAGACCAAGGAGGAACTTCTGGCAATCCGTAACAACGAGGCAGAAGTGGAAGATCGTTTTTACAAGGAACTGGAATTCGGTACCGGCGGCCTGCGTGGTGTGATCGGTGCGGGAACCAATCGTATGAACGTATATACCGTTCGTAAGGCAACTCAGGGTCTTGCCAATTATATTATCAAGCGCGGTACTCAGAGCAAGGGTGTGGCAATCGCCTTCGATTCCCGCCGCATGTCTCCCGAGTTTTCCGATGAGGCAGCAAGATGTCTGGCAGCCAATGGCATCAAAGCATACATTTTTGAATCTTTAAGACCTACCCCGGAACTGTCCTTTGCCCTTCGTACGCTGGGATGTACCGCAGGTATCGTGGTAACGGCGAGCCACAACCCTCCTGAGTACAACGGCTATAAAGTATACTGGGAGGACGGCGCACAGGTGACCGCTCCGATCGATAAAGACATCATTACCGAAGTACAGGCCATCAAGGATTATCATACCGTGAAGACCATGAGTAAAGAGGATGCTGTTGCGGCAGGTCTCTATCAGGTGATCGGTAAAGAAATCGATGACAAGTACATGGCAGAGCTGAAGAAGCAGATCATTCATCCCGATGTCATCAAAGAGATGGCTGACGACATCAAAATCGTATATACCCCGTTATGCGGTACCGGTAATAAGCCGGTAAGGCGTATTTTGTCAGAGCTTGGCTTCAAGCATGTCTATGTGGTTCCCGAACAGGAGAATCCGGATCCGGACTTCACGACCTTGGATTACCCGAACCCCGAGGATCCCAAGGCATTTACCTATGCACTGCGTCTGGCAAAGGAAAAGGATGCGGATATCGTTCTGGCAACCGATCCCGATGCAGACCGTCTGGGCGTCTATGCCAAGGATACCAAGACCGGCGAGTATGTGGCATTTACCGGTAATATGTCCGGCATGCTGATCGCAGAATATATTCTGAGAGAGAAGACCGCGACCGGCGCTATGCCCGAGAATCCCGCATTGGTAACCACGATCGTTACCACCAATATGACCAAGCCGATCACCCAGGCTTACGGCGTAAAGCTGATTGAAGTACTGACCGGATTCAAGTTCATCGGTGAGCAGATCAAGCGCTTCGAGCAGACCGGCAGCAACCATTATGTATTTGGTCTGGAAGAGAGCTATGGCTGTCTGGCAGGTACCCACGCAAGAGATAAGGATGCTGTCGTAGCGGTAATGTGCCTGTGCGAAGTAGCAGCATATTGCAAGAAGCATAACATGACTCTGTGGGATATGATGGTATCCATGTATGAGAAGTACGGATACTTTAAGGAGACCCAGTATACCATTACCATGAAGGGTATCGACGGCGCAAGACAGATCGCAGAGATCATGGATAAGCTTCGTAAGAATCCTCCTAAGGCATTCGGTAATCTGAAGGTGGAGAAATTCCGCGACTATCAGAACGATGTGATCATCGACATGGAGACCGGTGAGAAGACCACGACCGGACTGCCGAAGTCCAATGTTCTGTACTTTGAGCTTCCTGACAACGCATGGTGCTGTGCACGTCCTTCCGGAACCGAGCCCAAGATCAAGTTCTACATGGGCGTAAAGGGCAACAGCATCGAGGATGCACAGGCTAAGGTAGAGAAATTGACCGAGGATGTAAAAGCAGTACTGTAAGTCCGAAAGCCTGAAAAAGTGATATTGGATTTTAGAAGAGCGAATCGCCCTAAGAGGGCGGTTTGCTCTCTTTTATACGTGACAGCGGTCAATGAAAACGGAGGTGCCTGTGGCTAAGATCAATCTGGCAAACCTTAAGAAAACGATATATTATCTGCAGCGAAACGGCCTGAGGGAAACCTGGATCTCTGTAAAGGAGCGCCTGACAGAGACAGACCGTTATTTTTTTGTGCCTTGTTCTGAGGAGACGTTGGAAGAACAGAGCGGGAGAAAATGGGACAATCCTGTCACATTCAGCATTATTGTTCCGTTGTATCGTACCCCTGAAAAGTATCTGAACAGAATGATAACGAGTGTTATGACGCAGAGCTATCCGTACTGGGAGTTGATTCTGGCGGACGCCACGGAAGATCATAGTGTGGAAGAGACACTGATAAAACAGGGATTCCTGAGTGCGGCCGGGCAGACTGCGGAAACCGCGGAGAAACATATACCGGAACAGGCTGTTGAACCTGCAACGAGAACTGTGGCGGAATTTGTCACGGCAGATGAAAGAATCCACTATATACATCTCACTGAAAATGCAGGAATCGCAGCGAATACGAATCAGGCGCTCGCACATGCAACGGGTGCATATATCGGTTTGCTGGATCATGACGATGTACTGACACCGGATGCTTTCTATGAAATGGCAGATGCCATCCAAAACGCACATGACAAAGGTGTCAATGTTGCGTTTGCTTATTCCGACGAGGATAAATGCGACGGAGAAGAGACAACCTATTATGATCCGAACCTGAAAGAAGACTTTAATTACGATTTGATCCTTAGTAATAATTATATCTGTCATTTTCTGGTGATGGAAGCCGGACTGATGAAGCAACTGAAGTTCCGGCCGGCGTGTGACGGAGCGCAGGATTATGACCTCGTGCTGCGTGCTGTGGCGGAAGTCCTGTCAGAGGGCGGCCGGGAGGCAGAAGCGAGAATGCTTCATATTCCCAAAGTGCTGTATCACTGGAGATGTCATGAAAGCTCCACAGCGGCCAATCCGCATAGCAAAAGATATGCGTATGATGCGGGACTTAAGGCTTTACAGGATCATGCAAAGATGCGCAATCTTCCGGCACAGGCTGTGGAGACTAAACATGTGGGATTTTATCGTTTACAATATCAGGATGTATTACAGGATAGACCGGATGTGGCGGCGGTCGGCGGCAGGATTTTGTCCGGCGGAAAACGTGGAAAGACGACCGGCGGCAGAATGACAGCGGACGGGAAAGTAGTCTATGAAGGACTGCCGGCAGATTTTGGCGGATATCTGCACCGTGCGGAACTTTCCCAGGATGCGGAAGCATTGGATCTTCGCGCATTACGTGTGCGTAAGGAATACTGGGATCTGTTTGAAAACATTGTAGGAGTCCCTTATACGGAAGTGCAGAAAAAAGTGGGAGAGCAGCCGGTATTTGATGTAAATACGCTGTCTGCGGAAGCGGATGTTAAAAATGTAAGCCTGCGTTTGTCGGAAGAGTTGCGTAAACACGGAAGACTCTTATATCTGCCGGAATATCCGGAGAGGATGAAAGCATTATGAAGGAAATAACAGTTGTTATACCAAATTATAATGGAATGAAATATCTGCCGGAATGCATGACTTCCCTTTGCCTCGAACAGCAGGAGGCTCCGGAGTATGAGGTGCTGATCATAGATAATGCCTCCGCGGACGGCAGCGTGGAATATCTGTACAGAGAGTGGTGTACAGAAAATACGATCGATCAGACAGTAGGGCAGAATGGCGTGAAAGCGCAAAAAAGTCGGTGCAATATACGCTTGATACCTCTTCCCGAGAATACCGGTTTTTGCCATGCTGTGAATCTTGGCATTCGCAAGGCGCAGACTCCGTATGTGATTTTGCTAAACAATGATACGAAAGTAGCCCCCGGGTTTATCAGGGGACTATATGACGCGATATCCGCGGATGAAAAAATATTTTCTGTCAGTGCGAAAATGCTGATGTGGGACAAGCCGGAACTGGTCGATGACGCCGGAGACCGTTACTGTGCGCTTGGATGGGCGTATTCCCGGGGAAAAGGCCGTCCTGCCGCATCGTATGACAAGCCTGTCAGCGTCTTTTCCGCCTGTGGCGGAGCAGCCATTTACAGAAGGTCTGTTTTTGAAAAAATCGGATATTTTGATGAGGCACATTTTGCTTATCTGGAGGATCTGGATATCGGCTACCGTGCCAGAATCTACGGCTATGAGAACCGGTATGCACCGAAAGCAAAGGTACTTCATTACGGCAGTGCCTCAACCGGCTCCCGTTATAATCCCAGGAAAACGGAACTTGCATCTGCCAACAGTGTGTATGTGATTGCCAAAAATATGCCGCTTTTGCAGTGGCTCCTGAACCTTCCTTTTTTCCTGCTTGGATTTGGCATAAAATTTCTGTTTTTTTGTAAGAAGAGAATGGGAAAACTATATCTGAAAGGACTGCTTGCCGGATGGAAACGCTCTGTCAGTCCTGTCGGCAGACAGGCAAAAGTGCCGTTTCGGTGGGCACACTTATGGAACTATGTAAAGATTCAGTGGCAGTTATATCTGAATGTATTTCGAATTCTTATGAAATCTTAAGAATTGGCTTCATAAATTCTTAAGTTGAGAAAAAAAACCCGTTATTGTAGAATAAAACCGTGTAAAAGAAGCTTTTCAGACTTAAAGGTGGGTGAACCGTATGATAAAAGACAACCAGAAAGTCTTTAACAGGCTTCTTGTGATAATCGATGCGCTGATCACAGCGATATCTTTTGTCCTTGCCTATTATATTAAATTTTATATCCTGAATGACGGTCCGGGAATCGGTGTCCTGCCGGTGCAGGATTACTACATGCTGCTTCCCTTTATTGTCCCCGGTTATATGTTCCTGTATTACCGGTGCAGCGTGTATTCGCCGAAACGTACCGTTCGCCGCAGACATGAGATTTACAGTATTCTGCAGGCAAATACCATTGGCCTGGCGGCTTTGATCATTATCTTGTATATGGTCATCCGTGAGATCAACTTTTCACGATCCGTCATGGTTATTTTTTATGCATTGAATATTTTCCTGACTTCGGTATTCCGTATTGTGATGCGGAAGGCACTGCGGTCGATTCGGAAAAAGGGATACAATCTGAAGCACATTTTGCTGGTGGGATATTCCAGGGCAGCGGAGGAATACATTGACAGAATCTTAAGCAATCCCCAGTGGGGGTATGTCGTCTGCGGTATTCTGGATGAACACATTCCCGGCGGTACGACCTATAAGGGCGTAAAAGTCCTGGGAACTTTAGGAAATCTGGAGTACATCCTTCCGGAAAATAAGCTGGATGAGATCGCGATTACTCTGTCTTTGAAAGATTATGATTATCTGGAAGGCATCGTGGATATCTGTGAAAAATCCGGTGTGCATACCAAGTTTATTCCGGATTACAGCAGTCTGATTCCCAGCAGACCCTACACGGAGGATCTGATGGGACTGCCGGTGATCAATATCCGTTATGTGCCTTTGACGAATACCGGAAATATGGTGATCAAAAGGGCGATGGATATCGTCGGATCCATCTTCGGAATCATCATTACCTCCCCGATTATGCTGATTTCCGCAATTTTGGTAAAATGTTCCGGTCCCGGACCTGTGATCTTCAAACAGGAGCGGGTCGGACTTCATAATAAATCATTTTACATGTACAAATTCCGCAGTATGGCAATGCAGACGGCAGCGGAAGAGAAGAAGGGCTGGACGGTACGCAATGACCCCAGAGTCACCGGTATCGGTAAGATACTAAGACGCACCAGTATCGACGAACTTCCCCAACTGTTCAATATCTTAAAAGGAGATATGAGCCTGGTGGGTCCCAGACCGGAGCGACCGCAGTTTGTAGAGAAGTTCAAAGAGGAGATTCCCCGTTACATGGTAAAACACCAGGTGCGGCCCGGTCTTACGGGATGGGCACAGGTCAACGGTTTGCGCGGAGATTCTTCCATCAAGAAAAGAATTGAGTACGATATTTATTATATCGAGAACTGGACGCTCGGCTTTGACATCAAAATCATTCTGATGACGTTTTTTACAGGATTCATCAATAAAAATGCGTATTAACACAAGGAGAAAACAAGATGGCAACAAATTCTAATTACAATGGCGGCAATGGTCAGAGACCTGCCGGCGCAAGACCTTCCGGAAACGGACAAAGACCTGTGGGAAGCGGTCAGAGACCGACAGGAAGTACGCAGAGATCTGCAGGCAGTGGGCAGAGATCCGCAGGGAACGGCGCAAGACCTTCCGGCAATGGACAAAGACCTGTGGGAAGCGGTCAGAGACCTAATAGTAACGGACAGAAGAGAATGTCTGCGAAGCAGCGTGCAGCCAAGAAGAGAAGAAAAGTTATCATCTTTGGTGTAGAGATCGCCGTTATTCTGGTGATGGTAGCTGTGCTGTATCTGGTAATGACCCATACGAACAATGAAGGACCCAAGGTTACCGTTCTGGAGACAGAGGAGCTGCGGATTCCGGAAGAGGTTCAACAGGATGAGACTATGAAAGGCTATATGAATATTGCCCTGTTCGGTGTGGATGCCACCAAGGACAGCCAGCTGTATAAAGGCAGCCGAAGCGACAGTATCATGATCGCCAGCATTAATATGGATACCGGTGATATCAAATTAGTCAGCGTATATCGTGATACGTATCTGAATGTCGGGACGGATTCTTATCAGAAATGTAATGCCGCATATTCTTACGGCGGTGCGGAGCAGGCAGTCAAAATGCTGAACATGAACCTTGACATGGATATTACGAACTTTGTAACCGTAGGTTATAAGGGATTGAGCGAAGTAATCGATGGTCTTGGCGGTGTTTACATTGATATAGACTCCGAAGAGATCAAGCATATCAACAACTATCAGATCGGTATTGCCGAGGTATTAAAATGTGATTATACACCGGTAACCGAGACCGGAATGCAGCTGCTGAACGGCTTACAGGCTACCGCATATTGCCGTATCCGTTATACCGCAGGTAACGACTTTAAGCGTGCCGCACGTCAGCGTGAAGTGATTCAGGCCATTGAGGATCAGGCAAAGAAAGCGGATTATGCTACTTTGTCCAAAGTATTCAACAGCGCCATTGACGATATTTACACCAGCCTGGATTCCAAGGATATCCTGGATCTGATCAGTAACATCGCAAACTATCGTATTGTAGACGAGGGAGGTTTCCCTGAGGAGACCATGCGTACCACCGGTAACATCGGAGCAAAGGGAAGCAGTGTAGTACCTCTGGATCTGGAAAGCAACGTAGTATGGCTCCATCAGTTCTTGTTTGACGATGCCAACTATAATGTGACTGACAGTGTAAAGGAATACAGCAGAAAGATTGCATCCGACACAGCACCGTATTTGAATAAGTAAAGGAAATAGTGAAGGGAATACAAGGGAGTCTTCCGGAACGGCCGGGACTCCCTTGTGTCTTAGGAAAAAGACTTGTGCTGACAACGCAGATAAAGTATAATGAGCGCAGGCAATAAGCAGTGCGGACACAACGCGTTTTCGAGATGCACGGCAGCATTCATGAGATAATGAATAGGGAAAGTAAGGAGCGCTCTGTAATGGAAATCGATGTGATCATTCCCGTGTACAAACCGGGAAAAGAATTATTTGCATTATTGGATAAAATCGGCAGTCAGAGCGTACCGGTACATCAGGTGATTCTTCTGAACACGGAAGAAAAATATTTTGAGCAGCTGATCTATGGCACGAGGTTTCTGGAAACTTACCAAAATGTTAAAACATATCATGTGTCCAAGTGTGAGTTTGATCATGGCGGTACCAGACGGATGGGTGTGAAAAAATCCACAGCCGATATTTTTGTCATGATGACGCAGGATGCCATGCCGAGGGATGACAGGCTGTTTGAAAACCTGATCAGACCTTTGCAGAAAAAAGTGGCGGTGTCTTATGCCAGACAGCTTCCGAACGAAGACTGCGCCCCTGTGGAACGTTATACCAGAGATTTTAACTATCCGGCAGAATCCCGGATCAAATCCGCAAAAGATCTGGATACCCTGGGAATTAAGACATTCTTTTGCTCCAATGTCTGCGCGGCATATCGCCGTGAGATTTATGAGGAACTTGGCGGATTCGTAAAACATACGATATTTAATGAAGATATGATCTATGCGGCGAAAGCTGTGGAGAGCGGATATGAAATTGCGTATGCGGCCGATGCGGAAGTGCTTCATTCACATAATTATTCCAACGGGCAGCAGTTTCATCGAAATTTTGACCTGGGCGTATCACAGGCACAACATCCGGAAGTCTTCGCAGCGTATCCTTCGGAATCCGAAGGCAAACGAATGGTGAAAGATGTGACGGCATATTTGCAAAAAAAACATATGTCCGGCAAGTTGCCCCATTTTTATATACAGTGTGCCTGCAAATATGCAGGATATTTATTAGGAAAGAATTACCGCAGGCTCCCGAAAAGCTGGGTACTTGCTTTTACTTCCAACAAAGAATACTGGAAACAGAACAGAAAGGATGTATAACTATGTGTGGTATCGTAGGATATATTGGAACAGAACAGGCAGCACCGATCATTTTGGATGGTCTGTCCAAGCTGGAATACCGCGGATATGATTCCGCCGGTATGGCAATTTTTGACGGTGAGAAAATCAGCACCAAAAAAGCAGTGGGAAGACTGAAGGTACTGGAGAACCTGACCCACGGCGGAGAGAATATGAAAGGTACTTCCGGCATCGGTCATACCCGTTGGGCAACCCATGGTGCCCCCAGTGATGTGAATTCCCATCCGCACATGAACAATGCCGGAACCATTGCTGTCGTACACAACGGTATTATCGAGAATTATATTCCTCTGAAGAAAAAAATGCAGGATAAGGGATATCAGTTCGTATCCGAGACAGATACCGAAGTACTGGCACATCTGCTGGATTATTATTACAAAGGTAATCCCTTGGAAGCCATTACCAAAGTACTGCACCGCGTGGAAGGCTCCTATGCGCTGGGCATACTGTTCGCCGACCAGCCGGATAAGATTTTCGCAGCCCGTAAGGACAGCCCTCTGATCGTAGGTAAGAGTGAGCACGGATGCTTTATCGCTTCCGACGTTCCCGCTATTTTGAAATATACCAGAACAGTCTATTATGTAGACAATCAGGAAGTGGTAGAGTTACAGAAAGATGGCATGCGTTTCTTCTCCGTAGATGAGGAAGAGATCACCAAGCAGCCGGTTACCATTGACTGGGATGCCAATGCCGCAGAAAAAGGCGGCTATGAGCACTTCATGCTGAAAGAGATCTACGAGCAGCCCAAGACCATTAATGATACCATTTCTCCCCGTATCAAGGACAATGATATTGTAATAGATGAACTGAATATGAGCGATGAGGAGATTCAGGAGATCACGAAGATTCATATCGTAGCCTGCGGCTCTGCATATCATACCGGCGTTACGGCAAAATATGTCATCGAGGGTCTGTCGAGAATTCCGGTGGAAGTAGATGTGGCGAGTGAATTCCGTTATCGTAACCCCATTCTTCAGAAGGGCAACATGGTCATCGTAATCAGCCAGTCCGGTGAGACGGCAGATACGTTGGCAGCACTTCGTGAATCCAAGGAAAAAGGATTCAAGGTACTGGGAATCGTCAATGTAGTAGGAAGCTCTATTGCCAGAGAGGCAGACAGTGTTATGTATACCTGGGCAGGTCCCGAGATCGCTGTCGCTACCACGAAGGCATACAGCGCACAGCTGACCGCTCTGTATATGCTGGCTATGAAATTCGCCAAGGTTCGCGGTACCATTGATCATGATAAGTTCCAGAGCATGCTGACGGATTTAAGATGTCTGCCGGATCAGATTGAACTGCTGCTGGGACAGAAGGAGAAAATCCAGCATTTTGCAAACCGTTATGTGGGAGCAAGAGACATCTTCTTCATTGGACGTGGAATTGATTATGCCATTTCCCTGGAAGGCTCCCTGAAACTGAAAGAGATTTCCTATATCCATTCCGAGGCGTATGCTGCCGGTGAATTGAAACACGGAACGATTTCTCTGATCGAAGACGGCACCCTGGTAGTAGCACTGGCTACCCAGCCGAATCTGTTCCAGAAGACCATCAGCAATATGGTAGAAGTAAAAGCCAGAGGTGCTTTCGTTATGGCAGTTACCATCGAAGGCAATAAGGAAATCGAGAAAGCAGCGGATTATGTGGTATATATTCCGGAGACGAATCCGTACTTCACTAATTCCCTGGCAATCATTCCCCTGCAGCTGTTCTCTTATTATGTGGCAGTAGGCCGCGGCTGCGATGTAGATAAGCCCAGAAACCTGGCAAAATCGGTGACTGTAGAATAGAGAATCATAAGCGCACCCATGGAAAGCATATTTGACTGCTTGCAGAAGCAATGTGCTTTCTATGAGGGGAGCAAACAGACATATATCATCCCGGGGAGAAATCTCCGGGATGTTTCATAATTGCTTCAGAAAGTTATCACAATTCGGACACATTTGACGGCTATACTGTGTTCATAAGGTGAGGGGAAGAGAAATGAATGTAAGCCGAAGCACAGCAGCATACATTTTTAAAGAAAGAACATGTGCAGAAACGAGGGATATTTTATGTACGAGAATGATAATTTTTCCGGTTACGGAACCGGTAATGAAAATACGACCGGTACATTCAGCGGAGCAGATCTGAATGAGCAGCAGGCAGAGAATAGTTATGGATATGAGAACCACAGCACGGCGCAGCAGAGTGCAGCAGGCAGTGCAAACGGTTATACCACATACCAGATGGGAGGAACCTCTGACAATAGTGGCGCATCACCGAAAAAGACGAAAAAGCACGGTGGCTATTTCCGCAAGGCTCTGGTAAGCGTCAGTCTGGGATTGTTCTTTGGCCTGTTTGCCGGCATCGGTTTTTATGCGGTACAGCAGGGAACCGGAATGTTAAAGACAACGGGATCTGACAGTGCGGTAGTAGATGAAATCACTTCCCAGGCTACCACAGAGAGTACTCAGAGCACACCGCAGCTGGCAACCAATGTTACCTATGTAGAATCCGATGTATCCAATGTCGTTGAAAAAGTAATGCCTGCAATGGTATCTATCGTAAATAATTACACTGAGACGGCAAATGTCTTCGGACAGAAATATACACAGGAAGAAGCAGCCAGCGGTTCCGGTATCATCGTCGGCAAGACAGATGACGAGCTGTTGATCGTATCCAACAACCATGTTGTAGAAAGCGCAGATACATTGACGGTTACTTTTATCGACGGCAGTGAAGCAACGGCACAGATCAAAGGTCTGGATTCCGATATGGATCTGGCAGTGATCGCTGTATCTTTAAGTGACTTAAGTGATGATACACAGAATGCAATCACGGTTGCAACCCTTGGCAACAGTGATGATTTGAAGCTTGGCGAGCCGGTAATCGCAATCGGTAATGCTCTTGGCTATGGTCAGTCAGTTACGAACGGTATTGTAAGTGCCCTGAATCGTGAAATTACTCTGGAGAACGGTTCTACCGGAAGCTTTATCCAGACCAATGCAGCAATCAACCCCGGTAACTCCGGTGGTGCCCTGCTTAATATGAACGGTGAAGTCATCGGTATCAACTCCAACAAGATCGGTGGTACCACAGTAGAAGGTATGGGTTATGCAATTCCTATCACTTCTGCAAGTCCTATTATCGCAGACTTGATGGAGCGCCAGACCAGAAGTAAAGTGGCAGAAGATGAAGTCGGTTATATTGGCATCTCTCTGCAGGAAGTAACAGCCCAGATCTCTCAGATGTACAATATGCCGGAAGGAATCTATGTTGTATCTGTCGAGGATGGCAGTGCAGCAGCAAATGCAGGCATCATGAAAGGTGATATCATTACCAAATTTGATGGCAACCGCATCACTTCCTACTCTGACCTGCAGAATGTATTGCAGTATTACGCAGCAGGTGATTCTGCTTCCGTAACGGTACAGAGACCGCAGAACGGTGAGTATGTATCCGTGGATCTGAACCTGACACTGGGCAGCAGACCTGCAAGCCAGAAATAACTAAATGGCAAGTTAGTGAAATGAATTTTTGCAAAGGGACGGACTCCCGGAACGGACAGAATGCCTTCTGGCAGCTGT
>ERZ1034844.274-NODE-274-length-29527-cov-4.070304_pt1 | contig 29527 bp, 28 predicted proteins | sample MGYA00520594_ERZ1034844 | MGnify/ENA primary metagenome ERZ1034844 (study PRJEB33766, sample SAMN09781733) | gut metagenome | biome: gut microbiome | host: Homo sapiens | place: Madagascar | study: EMG produced TPA metagenomics assembly of the PRJNA485056 data set... | reverse complement strand
TGTCATTGCCGGCACCACTGGAGAAGGCTCCACACTGAGCGACGAGGAACATCGCGAGCTTCTGCGCTATAGTGCACAGCGCGTGGCTGGTCGCATCCCCGTGATCGCCGGTACCGGCTCCAATGACACGGCTTACGCCATCAGCCTTACAAAGTACGCTTGTGAGGTCGGCTGTGACGCCATGCTTGTTGTGACACCTTACTATAACAAGGCCACCCAGAACGGTCTTGTCCAGATGTATACCGCCATTGCCGATGCCTCTACGAAGCCGATTATTGTCTACAATGTTCCATCCCGCACAGGTGTCAGCATTCAGCCCGCTACCTATCAAAAGCTTGCGCAGCATCCGATGATTGCTGGAATCAAGGAGGCCAATGGTGACATCTCCAGCATCGTTACAACGGCCTCTCTTGTGGGCGATTCGCTCAGCATCTACTCCGGCAATGACGATCAGATCGTCCCCATCCTTTCTATGGGTGGCAGTGGCGTCATTTCCGTTCTCTCGAATGTGCTGCCGCGTAAAACCGTGGAGATTTGTACCAGGTTCTGGAGCGGCGATGTTGCTGGAAGCGCTGCATTGCAATGCGAGCTTTTGCCGCTCATCCATGCACTGTTCTCCGAGGTCAACCCCATCCCGGTGAAAGCTGCAATGGCGGCACTTGGCTTCTGCGAAAACAATCTGCGCTTGCCCTTGACCCCGATGGAGCCTGCGCATCGCGAAGCGCTTTTGTCGTGTATGCGCGCCCAGGGCTTGGATGTATAAGGAGGAGCACAATATGCATATTATGGTACACGGCGCGTCCGGCCGCATGGGGCAACTGATTTGCGCCGCTGCCGGAAATGAGGTCGTTGCACGCATCAGCCCAGACTATCCTGCAAATGAAAACGGCTGCTGGCAGACGCTGTCTGCATACCAGGGGCCTGCCGATTGCGTGATTGACTTCTCCCACCACAGCGCCACGGGTGCGCTGCTCGAGTATTGTCTGGCGCGCAGACTTCCGCTGCTCATTGCCACAACCGGCCAGACGGAGCAGGAACGCCATCAGATTGAAGCGGCCGCTGCTGTAATTCCGGTCTTTTTTGCCTCAAACTACTCGCTCGGTATTGCGGCTCTCACCGATCTTGCCCGCCGCGCAGCTGCAATGTTCCCGGACGCAGATATTGAAATTGTGGAAATGCACCACAATCAGAAGCTGGATGTCCCCAGTGGAACGGCCTTGACGCTGGCAAACAGTATCGCTTCCGTTCGCCCGGATGCGGAATTTGTCATCGGCCGCCACGAAAACGGCAAACGAACGCAGAAGCAGATTGGCATTCACTCATTGCGGCTTGGAAACCTTCCCGGCACACACGAAATTCATATTGCCACCGGCTCTGAGGTGCTGACACTCCGACATGAGGCAAAGGATCGTTCCCTATTCGCTGACGGGGCCATGCAGGCCGCCCGTTTCCTGGTTGGAAAACCGGCAGGACTCTACACGATGCAAAATCTAATCCATGAGGAGAATGCACAATGAACGCACAGGAGATCATTCAATATATTGCACAGGCCGAAAAAAAGACGCCTGTGAAGCTCTATATCAAGGAAACCGCACCGATTGATTACGGTTCCGCAACGGTATTCGGCGTGGGCGACAAAATCGTTTTTGGCGACTGGAGTGAGCTTTGTCCAATCCTGGAAGCCAATCGAGAGAACATCGCTGATATTGTCATCGAAAACAACTGCCGCAACACGGCCATCCCCATGCTCGACCTCAAGGATATCCCTGCCCGCATTGAGCCTGGGGCCACAATCCGTGAGCAGGTTACAATCGGCAAGAATGCTGTCATCATGATGGGCGCTGTGATCAACATCGGCGCCATCATCGGCGAAGGGAGCATGATCGACATGGGCGCCATTCTCGGTGGCCGCGCAACGGTCGGAAGGAACTGCCACATCGGTGCAGGCGCCGTTCTGGCCGGTGTGATCGAGCCGGCATCTGCCAAGCCCGTTGTTGTTGACGACGGTGTGCTCATCGGCGCAAATGCCGTTGTGATTGAGGGCGTGCATATCGGCGAAAACGCAGTTGTTGCGGCTGGGGCGGTTGTTGTAGACGATGTCCCGGCCAACATGGTCGTTGCCGGCTGTCCGGCGCGAGTGATCAAGGAAAAGGACAGCAAAACCACGATGAAAACAGCACTAGAACCGGCACTGCGTTCGATCTAACGACTGGAGGTATCCGCTATGCGCCCCCTTCCTTTTTCCAAGATCAGGCACAGAAACCATCCTACGCACGTTTATACTCAGGACTGCTTGTGTCCTTGCCGCAAGGAGAGCTGCGATGATAATCTGGCAGCGCACAATATGGTCGAGCCATTTACGCCGGAGAGGGAGATACTGTCATGAAGCTAAATGAAGCACTCTACGGCGCAAAGCGCAGCGCCATCCGCGAGTTCTCGGAGCTCGCCGGCAGGACGCCCGGCTGCGTTGCACTGACGCTGGGAGAACCGGATTTTGCCACGCCGCAGCCCATTTGCAGCGCTGTAACCGATGCGCTGACCACCGGACAGACCCACTATATTGACAACAACGGCACACGTGCCCTGCGCGAAGCGGTTGCTCGCTTTGAGCACGAAAAAAACGGCATGGACTATACGCCCGATGAGGTCATTCTAACAGCCGGTGCAACGGAAGCGCTGTTCATTGCGCTGTTTGGCATTCTCAATCCGGGCGACGAGGTCATTGTTCCGACCCCTGCATTTGTTCTGTATGAACAGATTATCGGCCTGTGCCGTGGGCGTTACGTTCCATACGACACTGCACCGGACGGGTTCCAGTTGAACGCGAAGCGGTTGGAATCCCTGATTACACCGCATACAAAGGCCATCCTTCTGAACTCACCGAACAATCCAACTGGCTGTATATACAATACGCAAAGCCTAAAGGCTGTCCATGATGCCGTACAGGGGCGGGATATCTTTGTGATCTGCGACGATGTTTACCGGCAGCTTGACTATACAGGCTCCTATCACAGCTTTGCGGAGTTCCGTAATTTGCGACAGCAGATTCTTCTTGTGCAGAGCTTTTCCAAGCCATACGCCATGACAGGCTGGCGGATGGGCTATTTGCTGTCTGATGCCTCCATAAAAGAGCGGCTGGCGCTTTTGCATCAATTCATGGTTGTCTCCACGCCTGCGCCGTTCCAGACTGCCTGTATCCGTGCACTGGACTGCGATATCACCCCGATGCTGGAAACCTACCGGACGCGCCGCGACTATGTTTTGCGGCGGCTCCAACAGATGCAGCTTCCGGCCTGCTCACCAGATGGTGCGTTTTACGTGTTCCCGTCTATACAGGAATTTGGCCTTTCCTCATCTGAGTTTTGTGTGCGGATGATCCGTGAGGCCGGTCTCGCCGCTACCCCGGGCAGCTGCTTCGGCGCAGAAGGCTATATCCGCCTGACCTATTGCTATGGGAACGATCAGCTACATGAAGGGCTTGACCGACTGGAGCGGTTTATCTGTATGCTGCGCACAAAAGGAGAAAACGAATGACGAACTTTCTTTCCGAAGCCGCTTCCCTTCAAGACTACCTTCAAACCGTCCGGCAAACGCTGCATCGCACGCCGGAGCTTGGCAACCAGGAGAGGAAAACCTCCGCTTATCTCAAACGCGTACTGGAATCACTGGGACTGACAGTTGAAAACCCCTTTGGGACAGCGCTTTGTGCAACACTATCCGGCGCAAAGCCCGGTAAAACCGTTGCACTGCGCGCTGACATGGATGCACTTGCCATCACTGAATGGACCGGTGCAGAGTTTGCTTCCCAGACACCCGGGGTCATGCACGCCTGCGGACACGATATCCACATGACAGCCGCTATCGGCGCAGCCATACTCCTCGCCGCACGGCGTGAAACACTCTGCGGCACCGTCCGCTTTTTATTTGAACCAGATGAGGAAGGCAGCGGCGGCGCACAGCGGTTTGTAGATGCCGGATATCTGCGCGATGTAGATGCCATATTTGGCGCACATGTCTCGCCAGATCTGCCGCTGGGCTCTGTCGGGGTTCGGTACGGTAAATTCTATGCCGCATCCGATACCTTTTCCATCACCGTTCGCGGGAAAAGCGCCCATGGTGCTGAACCGGAAAAGGGCGTGGATGCGCTGCAAGCGGCAGCGCGGCTTGCGGTTCGGCTTACGGACCTCAGGAACGCGCTCCGTGGAGAACGCTGTGCCGTTACCGTCGGCACGCTGCAGGCCGGAACTGCCGTCAACATTGTTGCGGACCGTGCACAGTTGACCGGAATTCTCCGAACACTCGGCCCAGACAGCCGCGCACGTATGCGGATATTGATCACAGAGGCTGCGGAAAGTATCGCAACGCAGACTGGTACACAAATTGATGTGCAGATACATGAGAGCTATCCCGGAGTAGTAAATGACGATAGTGCTTCGCGCCTTGTTCAGGATACTGCGAAGCAGCTGCTGGGGGAATACAACGTTGCCGTTTTGAAGCAGCCCACGCTTATGACCGAGGATTTTGGATATTATCTGTCTGCTGCACGCGGCTGCTTCTATCACATTGGCGCAGGCTGTGCCGTACCGCTGCATTCCCCGTACTTTTTACCAGATATTCAAGCTGCCATTACAGGGGCGGCGCTGCACGCTGCCGTAATTGAACGTGCGCTTGCAGAATAAGGGCAACACCGCACAAATGCGTCTGCGGATTCTGACGGATTCTCTCCGCCAGAAAGGCGTTCGGAAAACCTTGAAATACATAAAGTATTCCTGCGGTTTTCCGCCTTTTTCTGACGCAAATTCTCTCGTCAGACTCTCTTGCCGATTTGTGCGGTATTGCCTAAGACAAAAGATAGGAGTTTCATCATGGGGCCCATTGTTGTAAAGTTTGGCGGCAGCTCGCTGGCAACCGCCGGACAATTTGAAAAAGTCGCGGATATTATTCATAAAAATCCTGCCCGGCGCTATGTTGTCGCATCTGCGCCCGGTAAGCGCTGTCCCGAGGATACCAAGGTCACAGACCTCCTTTACCGCTGCTATGATGCTGCCTGCGCCGGCAAGGACTTCATGCCCGCGCTGGCTCAGATTCAACAGCGCTTTGAATATATCATCGACCAATTGCAGCTACAGATTGATTTATCAGATGACCTCGAAACCATTGCCGCGCATCTGAGTACTGCACCACAGCGCGACTATATGGCGAGCCGCGGCGAATATCTCAACTCAAAACTGCTGGCTGCATACCTTGGCGTTCCGTTTGTGGATGCAGCACAGATCGTTCTGTTTCGCGCAGACGGGATGTTGGATGTCGAATCTACCAACAAAGCCATTGGCAATACACTTCAAAACGTTGATCGCGCTGTGATCCCCGGGTTCTATGGCGCCATGCCTGATGGGACAATCTGTACCTTCTCCCGCGGCGGATCTGACGTGACAGGCTCGATTGTTGCACGTGCAGTCGGTGCAGCGCGATACGAGAATTGGACGGATGTCTCCGGTGTGCTGGCCGCTGACCCGCGCATTGTGGAAAACCCCCGCATGATCGACTATATTACCTATCGCGAGCTGCGGGAGCTTTCCTATATGGGTGCGTCCGTTCTACACGAGGACGCGGTGTTTCCTGTCCGTCAAGCGAACATCCCCATCAATATTCGCAACACCAACTGCCCCACGGATCCCGGTACCTTCATCGTCCCGACACTCCCTGCAACTGCGCACAAGCGCAAGATTACCGGTGTTGCAGGCCGCAAGGGCTTCAGCAGTATCTACGTGGAAAAATCCATGATGAACGGTGAAGTCGGCTTTGTGGCAAAGCTTCTCGACATTTTTTCCAGACATCGGATTCCGTTCGAGCACTGTCCATCCGGCATTGATACCGTTTCCATTCTGCTTTCCACCGCAGCGCTTGCGCCTGTACGAGATGAAATCCTGCGTGAAATCAAAACGCAGCTGCATCCCGATTATGTGAACGTGGAGGATGGCCTTGCACTGATTGCCGTCGTTGGCCAGGGAATGATTTACGCCAAGGGTACTGCGGCACATATTTTTCGTGTCATTGCGGATGCTGATATCAACATCCGTATGATTGACCAGGGCTCAAGTGAGCTGAACATTATCATTGCTGTCGATGAGGCTGATTATACGCCCGCGATCCGCAGCCTGTACCATGCGGTTGAACGCATGATGTGAGATGATATAGATGGGATGGATGGGGTAGAGCCGGATACGCAAAAACGCATTTTTCAAAGCGGGCGGAAATCAGAACGATAATTACGGTTCCATGCAGAAGATTAGAGGGCAAGCGCATAGAATGGACTACAGGAAAAGGGCTTCTTCGGAAGTCCTTTTTGCTGCTTTGCACAAGCCCTTGGTATCCCGCGCGGACAGCATGTGCTTGATATGTGCCGCTCCAGTCACCTTGTTATCGCAATTGCACCCTTTTTCAGGAAATAACCCCCATATGTTTGCTCGCATAAAAAGCCTTTCAAGGCAGATAATACATTTGACGATACAAGAAATTGGAGGAAGTTCCTATATGAAAGCAACTGGAATTGTCCGGCGGATTGACGACCTGGGCCGTGTGGTCATCCCCAAGGAGATTAGAAGAACCCTGAGAATCCGTGAGGGCGACCCCTTAGAGATTTTCACAGAAAAAGACGGCGAAGTGATCTTCAAAAAATACTCGCCCATGGGGGAGCTGGGGGAGTTTGCGGCGCAGATTTGCGACAGCCTGGGGCGGAACACCGGGCGGATTGCTGCGGTATCCGACCGAGACGCGATCATCGCCCTTAGCGGCGCGCCGAAACGAGATCTCATGGACAAGCAGAATTCCCATGAGCTGGAGCAGATTATGGAGCAGCGGAAATCCTACCGCTACACCGGAGGCAACCGGCTGCGGGCGGCAGAGAGCGTAGACGGCTACTATCTGGGGGTGGCGTCGCCCATTCTCTCCGGTGGCGATCTTATGGGCTGCGTCATGGTGCTGATGGATGATAAATCGGAGCCGGTGGGGGAGACCGAGCAGAAAATTTGCCAGACCGTGGCGGGGTTCTTAGGCCAGCAGATGGAGTCCTGAGCGCAAAAAGAGGCCGCTGCGTATGCATTGCAGCGACCTCTTTATTTGGTTTCGTTAGGCCATATGATCCTGGAAGAAGTCCAGCATATCGTTCAGAGCCTTCATCTCCTGCCAGCCGTAGAAGCCGTGAAAGCCGCCGGGAACAACCTGGAGGGTGCAATCCGGGAACCATTTTTCCGCTTCATAGCTGTAGCTGATGGGGGCGATAAAGTCCAGATCTCCGTGGAGAATCAGCACCGGGCCGGAATAGCTCTGGCAGGCGCTCTTATAATCCAGCGCCCGTGCCTCCTGGAGGAAGCCCTTGCCGTAGGTATAGCCGGCGGCCTCCAGCGTGTCCGGCAGGTCAATGGGATTGAAGAACGAGCCCAGCAGAAAGCCGCGACGCACCGCATCGGTTACGCCAAAGCCGGGATACCACAGGCACATGGCACGAATCTCGTCGCCTCGGCCCTGGGAAGCCAGCACTGCATCCACAGCGCCCATGCTTTTTCCTACCATGAAGATATTGTCGGGATCTGTAAAGTCCAGGCCCTCCACGTAGTCCAGCATTGCGGTGGTATCCCGCACCTCAGAGGAAATGGTCATATCCTCCGATGCGCCGTCGCTGGCGCCGTTGCCATCAAAGTCAAAGCGTACGCTGGCAATGCCGTTATCCGCCAGAATCCAGGCGATATCGTCGCACCAGCTGCGGTCCGTATTCAGGCCGTGCAGGAGAATGGCGACCGGAATCTGATTGTCGTGCTCTTTGGGCACCGTCAGCGTTCCACGGAGGGTGTTGTCTCCGGACTGACAGGTGACCTCCTGCTGTTCCCACTGTGGCGTACTGGGGATTTCGCGGGACGGTTTAAACTCCCGATAGGTTTCATCGTCGGCGGCAAGGGCTGCGCCTCCAAAGGGTCCAGCCATCAAAACCACCACAGCCAACATCATGGCGGTCAGTCGAATCCATTTCGTTTTCTTCATCAAAATTCGCTCTCTTACTTTTTTTTTTAACTATCCACAGCTTACCTTAGAAATATGGATTTTTTCATGGGATTCTCTGAATAATTTATAACATTCCTGTGAAGGTCTTGTGGAGAGTTTGATTTCTTCTTGTTTTCAGATTTGTCACACACTTTTTGTGAATCTATGCTATACTGTAGATAGCAATCAAGATGACTCTGAAAACGAAAGAAGGTCTGTGATCCATGGCTGTTCGACTCAACGCGGACCCGGAACTGGTAAAAACCGTCCGGGAAGGCCTAAAGCGCACCGGGGGCTACTGTCCCTGTCGGCTCCAGCATACCGAGGAAAATCGCTGCATCTGTCAGGAATTCCGGCAGCAGATCGCCGATCCTGACTTTGAAGGCTACTGCCACTGTATGCTCTACTACAAAACAAAAGATTAAAAGGAGGCATTTTTCATGTCTGTTCTCACCATTACCAAAGAAAACTTTGACCAGCAGGTGCTGCAAAACACCAAGCCTGTGCTGCTGGACTTCTGGGCGTCCTGGTGCGGCCCTTGCCGGATGCTCTCTCCCGTGGTGGATGAAATCGCCCAGGAGAACGATGCCATTGCCGTGGGCAAAATCAATGTGGACGAGCAGCCCGAGCTGGCAGCTCAGTTCGGTGTCATGAGCATCCCCACGCTGATGGTATTTCAGGATGGAAAGGCCGTGAATACTTCCGTGGGCGTGGTGCCCAAGGCGAAGATCCTCGAAATGCTGTAAAAACGCAAACAAAAATCCGGCAGATCAGATGCTTCTGGTCTGCCGGACTTTATTATCCTGTTTGGAGCGGGAAGTAGCGGTTTTTGATTTTGGTTAGGCCCACGGTCAGGGGACGCACCAGCACCAGGGCAATGACGAAATTCCCCGCGCAGTGCACCACGTCCCAGGGAATCCCGGAAACCCACCAGCTCAGTCCAAAGGCCCAGCCACCGGTCAAAAGATACACCGGAGTACAGAGCAGGCCAAAGCTCAGTCCAAAGGTCCCGGACAAAATGGCCCAGCCCCAGGGAGATTTCATATTCCGGAACACCATCGCCAGGAAAAACAGCACCAGCCATACATAGAGATAGTTGAGATTCCAGAGACCCAGGCCCCAGAACAAAACCTCCAGCATCACATACACATAGATGGGATACAGCGCCTTTCTTCCATACACCACCGTGTAGACGATCACCAGCAGGGACACCGGCTCAATATTCGGCAGTGCAGCCAGTGCCATTTTTGCCGCGAACATCAATGCCCCCAGCAGGGCCAGAACGATCAGCTCCAGAAGCCGGCTGTGCTTCATGATTTAATAGCCGGTGGTCAGGGTCAGCTCGTAGGTTTCACCGTCAGCAATGGGGGTCTCGCTGGCACCGGTCATCAGCATTTCGCCGCCCTTGGTGATGCACCACCACTGCTGCTCACCGTCATCTGCGGTTTCGCCGTCTACGGTGGTGATAAACAGGCCGTAGTCGCTGTCAGAGCCGGACGCGATGTCGTTTTCCGTCAAAGCCTCCGCCAGATATTCTGCATCGGTGTGGATGTCAAAGTCCTTCTCACTGCCGTCGCCATGAACGACCACGATGGTCAGGGCTTTAGCACCCTGGGTGGTATCCGGGCGGGTCACAAAATAAACGCCCAGCAGTACGGCAATGGCGACTACCAGCGCCACAACGCCCAGAATGATTTTTGTCTGTTTTTTCATAAATGGTTTCCTCCAATTTGTGATCGGCGCGCGGCCTCATTTAATAAACGCCCAATTTTCCGATGTAGCGGTCGATCATACGGAGCTTCTCCGCATTGGCGCCGCCCATTCGACGGCTGAGGCCCGCCGCAAGAATCTCCATCACCAGCTGCACGCCAACGTAGGAGTTGAAGAACGTGTTGGTGTCCACGTCCACGGTGAACAGCACCTTGGCGTACTGGGCCAGGGGTGCGCTGGGACGGTCGGTGAACACAATGATCCCCGCACCGGCATCCTCCGCCAGCTGCATGGCCTGTCGATCCATCTCGGAATACCGGGGGAAGCTGAACAGAATTACGCAGTCCTCCTTGCCAATGTCGCACATATGGTCGATGACGTTGACGGAGCTCTCCCAGGTGGGAATCACATCGGCAACCTGATGGCGCAGTAGCAGATTAAAATAGGATGCCACGCCGGTGTTGGCACGGGAGGCCACAATATACTTCCGCCGGGAGCCAAGCAGCAGGTCAATGGCCGCGTCAAAGGTCTCCTTGGGATTGTTCTTCACCACGGAGGTGATGTTGGTCTCGGTATTCATCAGGAATTCCTGAATATAGTTCTCGTCATTGTGGGCCATGCTGGCCTGAAGACGCTCATAGGGCACTGCCACCGCTGAGGAGATTCGGCCTAGCCGCTCGGTATGGGACTTTCTCAGGCTTTTCTGGAAGTCCATATAGCCGGAATAGCCCAAGGCCCGGGCAAAACGAATCACGCTGGCCTCACTGACATCCAGCTCTGTGGCAAGTTCCGTGGACGTCATAAAGCAGGCGTCGGTTTCGTGATCCAGCACATATTCTCCAATGATCCGGCTGGTTTTGGTGAGCTTTGCGTGCTTCATTGCATCTCTGAGCTGTTCCATTCCTGCATTCCCCTCCAATCCGTTTTTCTTCATTAAACCATATTCCGGGCAAAATTGCAATCCTTCTGCGGTGTTCGGGGACGATTCCGTACAAATGGCTGTGCCTTTTTGTGCAATAGTGTTGTATTTTTGAAAAAAACATTGCGTATTTCAAAATGTTCGTGTATAATGGAGCATGTTCCGAATACGAAACATCTTTTGAGAAAGGATTGAAATGGAAATGGGAACTGGAAAGTTTGTCACCGTATATCCCGGCGTATGGACCGAGCGTGAAAAGCCCTATGCCGAGGAGTATTTTGCTAAAATCAAAGAGCTGGAGGATCGCGGCCCGATTGACGTACAGGCGCTGATCTCCGGTAAGATCGAAAAGGGCACCCAGGGCTTCTCCAATGTTTTGGAAGTCAAGGAAGATATGATGCTCTACAATGCAAAGAAGTATGACCCTGAGAACAAGCTCTACACCGATGATGAGTATGCTAAATCTCTGGGCTATGCCGGAAAGATCGCCATGCCCGCATTCGCTGCCCATGACGACAGCTTCCTTACTGCCTTCAACGGCAAGGCCCGGGATTTCCTGGCCGTTACCGGGCTGCACCATGAGATCGAGCAGCTGGCCCCGGTCTATGCCGGTGATACGCTGTATCTGGTAAAGGACAAGCTGGAGCTCATCGACCTGACCCCCAAGGAGGGCGGCATCTATCGGAACCTGGTGCTCAAGTGCACCGGCTCTGTATACAACCAGAAGGGCGAAAAGGTTCTGGGCGTGATGTTCTCTGCTCGGGAAAACCTCAAGAGCTATGAGGACCCCAACGACATGGCCCCCGGCACCCGCGGCTGGGAAAGCCCCGACTGGTGGACCCGTCCCATCCACTGCTACACCGACGAGGATTGGCAGCAGATCTTCGACACCTGGGCCAAGGAAGACTACCGCGGCGACAAGCCCCTGTATTGGGAGGACGTCAACGTGGGTGATATGCCCAACATTACCATCGACGGCCCCATCCATGCGTCCTGCAACCCCACGCCCCCCTACGGCATGGCAGTGGGCGGCAGCCGCACTATGAAGGAGCTGGCCGACCCCGAGGTTCGCGCAAAGATGACCCGGGATCCCAAGTATGGCGTTTATGTCCCCGCAGATATGAAGGAGTGGGACCCCGAGGTTCCGCCCTATGACGATCCCCGGGCAAAGATGGGACCCCCTCCCGGAGCAGGCGCTCCTCCCAAGGAGGAAAAACGATCCATTTTCATTAACTTCCTGGGTCGTGATTTTGCCATCCATCACATCAACAACTGGATGGGCACCCACGGCTGGATTCAGAATATCCGCTGGGGCATTATGACCAATCCCACCGAGCAGGGCTTCTGCTTCCCCAAGAACACCGCCGTCTGCGAGATGATCGAAAAGATCCCCGCCATGGCAGGGAAGAAGTGCAACACCCACGGCCTCCAGTACGACGTCATGAAGATCCATTCTCAGGTCTATGACAAGTACGAGAAGGACGGCAAGCACTATGTAGAGCTGGGCTTCTGGATCACCACCATCAACGATGACGAAATCTATGAAGAGGGCGGCGCTACCATCGTGCTTCCCAGCAAGAACGACTAATCGTACATGAAAAATGCGCTGTAAGGGCTCTCCTTGCAGCGCATTTTATTTCGTGCATTGCTTTTTTCTTCCGATTCTGCTATGATATAATTCGCAATCTAATTATTAGAGGGTGAATGAATATGGCGACCCCAAAGACCTTTATCAATGACCTGACCGAGGGCTCGGTAGCGCGAAAGCTCCTGTATTTTGCGTTCCCGTTTATGCTGTCGAACCTGCTGCAAACGGTCTATAATCTGGTGGATATGTCCGTGGTGGGGCACTTTATGGGCTCGGCCGGACTGTCGGCAGTTTCCACCGGCGGGCGGCTGGTGGATCTTCTGACGTTTGTCTGTACGGGCTTCTGCACCGGCGGCCAGATTCTTTTGTCCCAGCAGGTGGGTGCCAAAAAGCATGAGGAGATGCAGAAGACCATCGGCACGCTGTTTTCCTTCACCATGCTCTCTGCCGTTGTGCTGGGCGTTTTGTCCATCGCCCTCCATAATAACCTGCTGCGGCTGCTGAATACGCCGGAAAGCGCCTTTGACGAAGCGGCAAAATATATGGTCATCTGTAATAGCGGCTGTATTTTCATCTTTGGGTATAACGCACTGTGTTCCATCCTTCGTGGCATGGGAGATTCCAAGCGGCCCCTGCTGTTTGTGGCCATTGCTTCGGTGATCAATCTGATTCTGGATTTGATTTTTGTGGCGGGCCTTGGGCTGGGCGCTGGGGGTGCTGCCATTGCAACGGTGATTTCACAGGCGATTTCCTTTGTGTCCGCGCTGATTTATCTCATCATCAAGCGGGAAGCCTTCGGCTTTACCTTCTCCCGTCGTTCGCTGAAAATTGATCTTCCCACACTGGGTGTCCTTACCAAGCTGGGAGTGCCCCTGGCCTTCCAGATGGCCGCCATTTCCATTTCCATGCTGTTTGTCAACTCCTTCATCAATGCCTATGGGGAGGCGGCCTCTGCGGTTTACGGCGCAGGGCTCAAGCTCCAGAACATTCCCTCCATTATTACCCATGGAATGTCCACAGCCAACGCCTCCATGGTGGGGCAGAATATGGCGGCGGGGCGGCCGGATCGGGTGCGCAAATCCGTCCATACCTGCTTTATCCTCAACGGCACGGTTTACGGGGTGTTCATCCTGGGCTGTCTGCTGTTTCCCCGGCAGATTTTCACCATTTTCACCACGGATGAAGCAGTGCTGGCGCTGGCCCCCACGTATCTGCGGATTTCCTGTATCGGGTTCGCCGCTTCCATTTTCAACTCCAGCTTTAACTCCGTCATCAACGGAATTGGATTCACGTCCCTATCCATGGCGATTGGCCTGCTGGACAGCGTGGTGGCGCGGATTTCCCTGAGCCTGCTGTTTGGCATCGTGCTGGACATGGGACTCAACGGCTTCTTCCTGGGGCACGCCCTTGCCATTTGGGTTACGGCGCTGATGGCCTTTGGCTATTATGTCTCCGGCCGCTGGCAGCACTATAAGCTGGCGGTACAAAAATAACGGAATCACGCAAGGACGGACGCATTCACCATGAAATGCGTCCGTTTTCGTGTTATCTCGATTTGCGCTTTTCCTCGTCCTGCTGGCGCATGCGTTCGATCCAGGCCTGCCGCTCCCGATAGGCGAAAATGCCTTTCGCCGTGCCCATCCCCACTGCGCCTATGATCATCAGGGAGATTCCTATGGTAAAGGGCACAGGAAGTCCTCGCCCATAGCCATACCCACCGCCGGTCATAACCAGATAGAGCGTATAAAGTGCTGTCCAGACAGCGCCCAAAATCAATGCGCCCTCCCCGAGCTTCTCCAGCCGTTGGAGCGTTTTGGGCATTTCCTTCTTTCCCACCACCGGGGTGCTCTCCCGTTCCGGGGTCATGGCATCCCGAAGCTGACCGAAGGCCACGCCCAGGTCATCTGATTTGTCCTTGGAGTTGGCTGCCACGAACTGACGGTAAATGCGGCTGTCCGCCATGCCGCCGGGCAGAGGCTCCTTCCACTCCGGCTCCACCTTCTCCGGGCGCTGCTCCAGTGCGTCGAGATATTGAAATTTCGGCTCGATATCCGCCGCAGGCAGGGGCATGGTTTCGGCTTCCCGCATCTTCTCCGACAGCTCCGATACGCTCTGAATCTTGGACGGGTCTACATTCTTGGCTGCCTTTAATAGGGATTCCAGCGTGGTTTTCTGCTTTTCCAGCCACTGGAGATACTGCGGGAAAATCTCCCCGATGGTCTCTGGGTTTTGCTGCATCCGGGCAATCTCGTCCATGGTGAACCATGCCCGGCGCAATGTGGCAATCTCCCGGAGGGCTTCCACATCCGCCTGGGTGTATTCCCGATAGTCCCGTCCATTCCGGTGCTCCATTTGGGGCACCAGCAGCCCCTTTTCCTCGTAGAGCCGAATGGTTTTCCGGCTGAGGCCGGTGGACTCGCAGACTTCTTTTAGCTTCATGATCTTTCTTCCCCTCTCCTAAAATCCTACCGCATCTCTCGATCCCAGCCCATGCGCTGAACCCAGGCCGCCTGCTCCCGCCGGTAGCGCCACCGTGCGATTCCTGCCCACAAGCCGCCGCTGATGGCAAATACCAGCCATGCCTGCCAGAAAAACCGCATCCCCATGGCGTATAGGCACGCCACGCCGAAGGAGCAGAACGTCACAGCGGTAATGGGAATCTGCACGACTTTCAGCCACAGCGGTTCCTTCTGGGGCGCGCGCTCCTTCACGGGCTGTGTCTCCTTTTCCAGCTTTCGTGTTTCGTCCAGCATGGTCTGACTGCGGGTCTTGTAGACCCAGGGCCAGAACAGGGGCTTCCCGTCCATTAAGAGCATGGTGTCCTGCAGGGATACCTTCGGCGGGCGCTGCTCCTGGGCGTCCAGGTAGCGGAAGTGCGGCTGAATGTCCATCGCCGGAAGCGGCATCTGGTCTGCGGCCTGCATCCGCCGGGACAGCTCCTCAATATTCTGCACCGTTCTCGGCTCGATGGCCCGGGCGGCAGTCAGCAGACGCTCCAAGGTCCCCTTCTGCCTTTCCAGCCACTGGAGATACTGTGGGAAAATCTCCCCGATGGTCTCCGGATTCTGCTGCATCCGCGCAATTTCGTCCATGGTGAACCAAGCCCGACGCAGGGTGGAGATTTCCCGAAGGGCTTCCACATCCGCCTGGGTGTATTCCCGATAGTCCCGTCCATTCCGGTGCTCCATTTGGGGCACCAGCAGCCCCTTTTCCTCGTAGAGCCGAATGGTCTTCCGGCTGAGGCCGGTGGACGCGCAGACTTCTTTTAGCTTCACATTGATCCCTCCTTTGCCCCTATTTTACGCCTGGCCCCAGGGGCCATGTCAAGGGATTTGCGCGATTTCTACCAAAATTCTCAAATTAATTCCGGATTTTCCGGGCAATCTGGATTTCCGCTTTCAAAATTCTACCGGATGTGATAGAATGATATAGATTGACATATGCGCGCCCACTTTGCATATGCCCCGGAGGTTCGTATGGAACTTGACCCCAAAGCCCTCAGCGACGACGGCTATATCATCGACCAGCGCCAAACCGAGTCCATTTCCTTCGGCGGCTGCCCCTCCAGCAAAAACGGCTGCGGATGGATCGCTGCCTATAATTTTCTCAAGGCGCTGGATCGCACCCCGAACCCGGAGGTGCTGCTTCGCCGGCTGGAGCGAACCCTGCTGCCCGGCGGAAAACTGGGGCTGAACTTTTTTGCCCTGGTGCATGAGCTGCGCCGTCAGAAGGTGCCGCTGGAGTTTGCCTTGCGTCCCTTCCATGCCCAGGAGCTGGCCCAGCGGAATCGGGCCGGGATTGTGCTCTATCGGGCGGGGAAGACCAACCACTTCGCCGCATTTGCCCGCCAGCCGGACGGAACGCTGCGATTCTTCGGCGCGGTGCCCGGCTATGCCCATCACAACCTCTCTATGGCGGAGTTTTATTGGGATTATGTCAAGTTCCCGCTGACTCTGACCATCACTGCAAAATAACACGGGGAATACCGACGACACATTTGTGTGGTGTTACCCTCAAAAAAGGATGAACCCAATGGAATACCCCAACCTCGAACAGGACTTTCGGGAAATCCCGGAGTCCATTGTCCGCAGCATGGCCACCCGGCTCACCGACGGTCTGGAGAAATGCGGACTGTATTATCGGCTGTTTACCCGCACGAAAACCGCCGCTTCTACCCGCGCAAAGCTAAAAGCGAAGAACTATCAAAACGGAAAACGGATGCAGGATCTCTTTGGCATCCGTATTGCCGTCTATTTTCAGGACGATCAGGCCCTGTGCAGGAGAATCATTGAAGACCGCTTTTCCGTGGTGTCCATCACTGAGGATCGCCCGGACGCAGATACCTTCAGTCCCACCCGGCTGAACTTCATCTGTAAGCTGCCCATGAGCTGCCGTCAGGAGCTTCCCAGCTCCATTTATGACCATTATCCCATTGATACCACCGTGGAAATCCAGCTGCGTACCGTCTTCTCCGAGGGCTGGCACGAGGTGGAGCACGACCTTCGGTATAAATCCAAGGCCGACTGGGATGGCAGCACCGATCTCAGCCGCGCACTCAACGGTATTTTTGCCACGCTGATCAGCTGCGACTGGTCTATGCTGAACATCTTCGACAAGCTCCGGGATCGGAAGTACCGGGAGAAGGACTGGACGGCCATGCTGAAAAACAAGCTGCGGGTTCACGTGGAGGAGCAGCCCCTGTCCCACGAGCTATGTACGCTTTTGAATCAGCAGCCGAATTTGGCCGCTGAGCTCTATCAAATTGACCGGTTCAGCCTGCTGAATTTCCTCTCGGACGGGCGCTTCCCCGGGTTCCTGATGACCCTGGACAATCTGGTGTTCCTGACCAACGCACTGTTTATGCACAACCCGGAAATCACTGCCATGACTCCGCCGGAGCTTCTTGCCAGCATTGACGACTGTGCCAGAAAGCGCTGAACTGCCCCGTTTATCGCCAAGTTGGTGCCGGAAGACATCCGGTTTCGATGGATTTTTATACATATCGCCAATCTTCTCCGGCTACAGCATATTTCATGTTGTATGCCGGAGTTTTTTGGAGTATAATCCTACCATACCTGATAGTTGGTACTAATTTTACCCTTTTTGCCGGAACGGTTCCGGCGATTCAAAGGGAAAGGAGCACGATTTCTATGTATGAAAACATGATAGATACCATCGGTGCAGTGGCCGCGGTAGATCCCGAGCTGGGCGCTGCCATGAACCGGGAGCTGCACCGCCAGCGCCAGAACATTGAACTCATTGCCAGCGAGAACATTGTATCTCCTGCCGTCATGGCGGCCATGGGCAGCATCCTCACCAACAAGTATGCCGAGGGCTATCCCGGAAAGCGCTACTACGGCGGCTGTATGTATGTCGACCAGGTGGAGCAGATTGCCATCGACCGGGCAAAGGAGCTCTTTGGCGCAGCCTATGCCAATGTACAGCCCCACAGCGGTGCTCAGGCGAATATGGCCGTTTACTTTGGCCTGCTGGATCTAGGTGACACGGTGATGGGCATGGATCTGAGCCAGGGCGGCCATCTGACCCACGGCAGCCCCGTGAATATGTCCGGCAAGAATTATCACTTCGTTTCCTACGGCGTCAACGACCAGGGCTTCATCGACTATGACAAGATGGCCCAGCAGGTGGCCGAGGTAAAGCCCAAGCTGGTGGTGGCCGGTGCTTCTGCCTATCCCCGTGCCATCGACTTCGAGCGGATCGCTCAGATTGCCCATGACAACGGCGCGCTGCTGATGGTGGATATGGCCCACATCGCCGGTCTGGTGGCGGCAGGCTATCATCAGAGCCCTGTGCCCTATGCCGATGTGGTCACTACTACTACCCATAAGACTTTGCGCGGGCCCCGGGGCGGTCTGATCCTCACCAACAACGAGGAGATTTCCAAGAAGATCAACAAGGCCATCTTCCCCGGCACCCAGGGCGGCCCTCTGGAGCACGTGATCGCCGCAAAGGCTGTGTGCTTCGGCGAGGCACTGAAGCCCGAGTTCAAGGAGTACGGCAGAAAGATCATCGAAAATGCGCAGGCCATGGCCCAGGGGCTGCTGGCCCGGGGCGTGAAGCTGGTGTCCGGCGGCACCGATAATCACCTGCTACTGGTGGATCTCACCGACGAGGAGTGCACCGGCAAGGAGCTGGAGCACAACCTGGACGAGGTGCACATCACCGCCAACAAGAACACCGTTCCCGGCGAAAAGCGCAGCCCCTTTGTGACCTCCGGCCTGCGTCTCGGCACCCCCGCTGTCACCACCCGTGGCATGGGCCCTGCCGAAATGAAAGAGATTGCGGACTGCATCGCCGACTGCATCTACCATTTCGACACCAAGAAGGACGAAATCACTGCCCGTGTCGATACACTGACTGCAAAGTTCCCGCTGTACGAATAATAAAATAGGTATCAAATTAGGAGACGGCTCAAACGGGTCGTCTCCTTTTTATATCGCGGAGGAGTATAGGCCATACATTACACTGGGGTAATACAGTATGTCAAAAAAAGCATTTGTGTAGATTGTGTGAAGGTAGTATGATGGGACTGGGCACAACAAATGAAACAAAGGAGGACAAATTGAAATGAAAAAGAAAACTGGAGCGATGTTTCTTGCTATCTGTATGCTCCTTGGCATGCTTTCCGGCTGCGGCAGCAAGCAGCCCTCTGCTCAAGCATCCACTTCCGCAAAAGAGAATCTGACCAGCTCGGCACCTGCGGAAGAAACCCCGGCCCAGCAGGATACGGCGCCGGAGCCCGAGACCTCCGCGTCCGAGGCGGAGCCTGCATCGGCTCAGGAGCCGGAGTATACCCCCGTATCCTATCCCCTCTGTGAGCCCGGCGAGATCAGTCTGGACGTGTATATGGCCATGTCCGGCTTCCTGCCCATGGTAATTCCCGATGTGGCCACCGAAGGCCTCAACGGCAACCGCGGCGTGCAGCTGATGGAAGAGGCCACGGGCGTACACCTGAACTGGACGCTCATTGACCAGGACGCTTATGCAGAGAAATTCTCCATCACCCTGGCGGCGGGCGACTATCCCGACTACTTTGGCGTGCCGGACACCCTGGTTTCCGGCGGCATTGATGCACTGGTGGAGCAGGATATCTGCATCGACCTGATGCCCATGCTGGATGACTGTCTGTCGGACTTTAAGAACGGCATTTTCTCCACCAACGAGGACTACCGCAAGGGCCTGATCTCCGATACCGGCCACATGACCACCATTAAGTCCTATGAGAACCAGTCCACCATGGGCCTGTACATCCGCCAGGACTGGCTGGATCAGCTGGGCCTGGAGACCCCGGAGACCTTTGACGAGCTTCATGATGTGCTGGCGGCCTTCAAGAATCAGATTCCCGGCTGCGACTATCCCATGCTGCTGACCCAGAACTGGGATTACTCCAACAATGGCTTTGTAGGCGGCTTTGATACCTCCGGCTACGGCACCAGCTCTGACCTTGCTTACTTTGTGCAGGACGGCAAGGTGCAGGCGGGTATCCTCAGCGACAATTATAAGGACTATGTGCAGATGCTTCGGGATTGGTTTGCCGAGGGCATTCTGGGCGAGCCCAGCATGAATATGCAGAATATGTTCCCCATCAATGAGTATATCCTCAGCAACCAGTGCGGCTTTGCCTTTGGCCAGTCCGACACCCTGTCCGAATCCTCCAAGCAGCAGGCAGGCGGCACCTATGATATGGAGCCCATCCAGGCCATCGTCCGGGAAAAGGGCGACACCTTCAAGCTCTATGCCAACAAGGGCCAGACCGGCAACGGCGGCTGGGCCATTACCACCGCCTGCGAATATCCCGAGGAGGCCGCAAAGGTCATCAACTGGATGTGGACCGAGGACGGCTACAAGGCCATGAACTTCGGCATCGAGGGCGAGACCTATAACATGGTGGACGGCAAGGTGCAGTACACCGATCTGATTACCAACAACCCCAACGGCTTCAACGCCATGTTCAACACCTGTAGCGAGATCGCCTTCTTCGACCTGCCCTTTGACTGCGCCATGGAGCGGAAGGCGGCAACCTTCTCCAACGAGGCCGAGGCCAAGGCCCAGGAGGTCTGGAGAGCCAACACCTCCAATGAGATGCAGTACTACGGCAGCCTCAGCGTTCCCGAGAGCGAGCAGTACGGCACCATTGCCAGCGACCTTGCCACCAAGGCCGCCGAGACCGTCAGCAAGTTTATCAACGGCGACAAGCCCATGGAGGAATGGGATGCCTTTATCGCAGAGCTGGAGAGCATGGGCATTGACCAGTGCATCGAGCTCAAGCAGGCTGCCTATGACCGCTATCAGGCAAGATAACCGATCCCTCTGAATTGCATGTGCCCAGTCAATCGTCCGTCCCCTGTGGAGCATTCCGCAGGGGACGTTTTTGGCTTGTTTACAAAAAGTTTACAGGGAATCCATTGTGCCCTTCATCCGGGGCGGAGTATAATTCCATTAGGGCAACACCGCGCAAATGCGCCTGCGGATTCTGACGGATCTTTTCCGCCAGAAATGCGTTAGTAAAACCTTGAAATACACAAAGTATTCCTGCGGTTTTACACCTTTTTCTGACGAAAAATCTCTCGTCAGACTCTCTTGACGATTTGTGCGGTATTGCCGTAGAAACCATTGGACCACGAACCATTGAAGGAGAAACGATTATGATTCAGTTTCGCGATGGCTTTTATGCCGATATTCGAACCGAGGATCGCAGCCGCACGAGCATTGCCTACCAGGGAGGCATTCTGGAGGAGATGAAGACGCGGGTGGAGCGGCGGGCATTTCTGCGGGTTTATGACGGAAAGCTCTGGTACTATGCTTCGGTGACGGATCTGGAGCATCTGCAAAAGACCCTGGATGGGCTTTATGATGCGGCTACGGCCAATCCGCAGATTTTGGAGGATCCCGTGGTGCAGCGTTTTGAGCGGAACCGGGACACGGTGATGACCTTTGCGGACTGCTCCGTGCGGGATATTCCGGCCAGGGAAAAGCAGGCGCTGCTGCTGTCCTATCTGCCGCTGCTGGAGGAGGATTCCTGCATCACCATGCCCAGGGGCCTGTATCTGGACCGCAGCAGCCTGTTCCATTTCCGGTCCAGCCTGGGGGCGGATATCACCTATGACTATCAGACCTGCGGCCTGTCATTTTCCTGCAGCATGGCCGAGGGCGAGAAAAAGTTCTCCGGCATCTGGCAGAAGGGCGGCACGCGCTTTACCGAATTGCAGGGGCTGGAGGACGAAATCCGGGCCGCAGTGGCGGAGCAGACCGCGTTCCTGCGCCAGTCTGTACCGGTGGTGCCGGGGAAATATCCCGTGGTGCTGGCCCCGGAGGCAGCCGGTGTGTTTGCCCATGAATCCTTTGGACATAAATCTGAATCCGATTTTATGCTCTCCGACGAATCCATGCGGGAGGGGTGGCAGCTGGGCATGACTGTGGGCGCGCCGATTCTGTCTATTGCGGAGTGCGGCGCTATCCCCGGCTGCGGCTATGTGCCCTATGATGACGAGGGAACCAAGGCCCGGAAGAACTACCTGATCAAGGACGGCATTTTGGCGGGACGGCTCCACAATGCCCAAACCGCTGCGGCACTGGACGAGGGCGTAACCGGCAATGCCCGGGCGGTGGACTGCACCTTTGAGCCCATTGTCCGTATGACCACCACCTATATCGAGGGCGGCGATCAGGACTTTGACCAGCTGATTGCGCCCATTAAAAAGGGCTATTTCATCAAAACCATTCGCCACGGCAGCGGCATGAGCACCTTTACCATCGCCCCCAGCCTGGCCTATGAGATCGTTAACGGCAAATTGGGCCACCCGGTGCAGATCAGCGTCCTGACCGGCTCGGTGTTTGAGACTCTGGGCCTGATCGACGGCCTGACCAAGGAGGTCACGCTCCTGTCCTTTGTCACCGGCGGCTGCGGCAAAATGGAGCAGATGAGCCTGCCCGTGGGCTTTGGCGGCCCCTATGTCCGGGTATCTTCTATGAACGTGCAGTGAGGTGGATGACATGGAAAGAGAATTCTTGAAGGATATCAGCAGCGCCGTGACGCTGAACGTCACCGGCGGACGGATCGACAGCTTCCGGCAGCAGGACGAGACCACGGGCACGGTGCGTGTCTACGATCAGGGCTGTATTGGCGTGGCAGGCTGCCTGGGTGAGCCGGATGAAGATGCGCTGACGAAAAAGGCCATAGAGGCATTGGAGCTGCAAATCCCCTATCCCTGCAATCTGGAGGGGGCGCTGGAGCAGTCGGATCTCCATGAGAAGGAGATCATCCCGGTGCCGGAGCTGATTCCCACCATGCAGTCCTTCCTGGATCGGCTGGGCGAAAGCTGCCCACGGTTCGCCTTTACCGGGAAAATCCGGCTGAATTATGGAAAAAGCGAATACCGCAACTCCCTGGGGCGGCATTTGATTAGCTCCGGGCGGAATGTTGCCGTGGAGCTCACCGTGCAGAATCGCGGCTCGGGCAATCTCTATGATACGGTGATGTGCTATACCGGTAATCATTTTGACCCGGAGGCGGTGCTGCGGCAATTCAAAGCGCAGTATGATGCCTATTATAACAACGTGGAACTGGAGCCTGGGCGCTATCCTGTGGTGATGGAGCCCTCGGATCTGCTCGGCACGTTCTTCCCGCATTTCCTTGGGGAGATGTACGTCTCCGGCGCTTCGCTGATCAGCGGCAAGCTGGGGGAGAAGATCTTCTCGGACAAGCTGACGTTCCAGGACGATATGAACTCCGCAACCACCCCCGGCGTCAGCTTCTTTGACACGGAGGGCTGTGTGGCGCCGAATCTCCGCCCGACGCTGGTTCAGAACGGCGTGCTCACCGGCCTGCTGACCACGAAAAAATCCGCAGAGCAGTTCGGGCTTCCCAATTTGGGCACGGCTGCGGCGGCCTATGACGGGGTGCCCGGCTTTGGCTACCATCGGTGCTACCTGGAGCCCACGGCTGGGAGCCTCAAGGAATTGGTGCCCGGAAAGGCGATTTATGTGGTGGTGGCCTCCGGCGGCGACACCACCCCGGATGGACATTTTGCCACCCCGGTGCAGATGGCCTATCTTCTGGAGGACGGCAAGCTGGTGGGACGGCTGCCGGAGCTGAACATCGGCGGCAATTTCTATGATCTGCTGGGCAAGGATTATCTGGGTGCGGTTAATGGCGACCTTGTGAAGGAAGATGGCCTTTTGTGTGCGGTTCGGATGGATGTGGAGCAGGCGTAAGGCATAAACGGATGCCGGAAGCGCTCCAATCGCCCCATTGACGAACGAAACAAGTTGTGCTATCATCTAATCACATCACCGAAGGGAGCGCTTGCCATGGACATCACCAAACGGCAGATTACAAAAATATCCCGGGAGGCGTCCAAGCTGGCAGGCCGGATGCTCCGGGACCAAGGGGTCGGCACGGCGGAGTTCGACGTGATTCACGTGATTCGAAAAAATCCCGGCATCACCCAGGCGGGAATCCGGGAACAGCTGGGGCTGGATAAGGGGGCCCTAGCGCGTCAGATTGCCAGCCTGGAGACCAAGGGATTCCTAATTCGCAAGGAGAATCCCCAGGACGGCCGGAGTCAGCTGCTCTATGCTACGAACAAGGCCGACCGGCTTAAGAACTCCAAGGCCTACATTGAAAGTACCTATTACGGCTGGCTGCTGGAGGCCCTGTCTCACCAGGAGCAGCAGGAGTTTGCACAGCTGTTGGATCGAATCTATCAGCGTTCCAAGGACGAAAGCCGGGAGAATTTCACCAACGTGATTCAACGGCTGGACAGCGAAAAAGTGTAAAAGGGATCCCTCTGCATCAGGATCGGTGCAGAGGGATTTTTGCGCGATTTATTGGTAGGAATAGAAGCCTTCGCCTGCGTTGATGCCGGTTTTGCCCTGATCCAGGTAGTCCTCCTTCAGCATCTTGGCCAGCTTGCCGTGAAGGGAGGCGGGATCCGTGGCGTCCGGGTAGTTCATAATGATATTGTAGGCGGTGGTGATGCCCACGATATCGAGGATTCGGAAGGGGCCAAAGGGTGCACCGGTGGAGAGCATCCAGGTCTTGTCGATGGTCTCCACGTCGGCAATTCCGTCGGCCAGTAGCTCCTGGGCGGACATCAGAAAGGGTACCAGCATGGAGTTGAGGATGTAGCCGGCCTTCTCCTTCTTGAGCTTCATGGGGATCATGCCCATGCTCCCGGCGAACTCCGCCACAGCCTCATAGGCCTGGGGATCGGTGCCGGGATGGCCCATGACCTCCGCAATGTTCTGCTTCCAGATGTTATTGGCGAAGTGGAGGGACAGAAACTTGCCGGGCCGTCCGGTGGAGTCTGCCAGAACGCTGGGCAGCAGGGTGGAGGAGTTGGTAGCGATGATGGTTTTCTCCGGCAGCAGGGGCTGAAGCTGGGCGAAGAATGCCTTCTTGGCCTCGGGCTGCTCGGCCAGGGCTTCGATCACCAGATCGGCATCGGCAACCGCTGCGGCCAGGTCAGTTTCATAGTGGAAGTGTTCAAAGGCTTCGTCGGCCTGACGGAGCAGAGTGTCATAGTCTGCGGTGGCGGCATCCCCGTTGAAGATCAGCCCACGGCTTACGGCACCGCCATGCTCCTTTGCGGCGGTCAGCTCGGCCTGATAAATCTTGTGGAGCCGCGCCACCTTGGGCTGGGCGCGATGGACGGATGCCTCGCTGCGGAGATAGGTGGTCACGTGGAAGCCCGCATAGGCGCACTGATAGGCGATCTGGCTGCCCAATACACCGCCGCCAGCTACGGTTACGTTCTGAATTTTCATAGTATATCCTCCATTCTGCCGGGAGGAATGCGTTCGTTCCGGCACAACAATTTAAGAAGGTTTGGGGAGTTTGGAAGGGGCGTGGGCCGATTCCGTTTTCTCTTTACGACTTTATTATAGCAGAGTGCATCCAAAAAACATTGTGCAAAATATCGAAGAATAAATGGGGGATTGTATGTTTTGACAGGAAAAACGGCGCCCCGGAAGAACTCCGAGGTGCCGCTTTGTGATTAAGCTTCTTCCTGCGGGATATCCTCTGCCGCATGCATACCGCACAGGCGCCCCAGCGTCCAGGCCATGCCGATGGACACGCCGGGAATGGGGGTGGAATACTGCACGCCCCAGCGTCTGCCGCAGCAGTTGCCGGTGGCATACAGGCCGGGGATGGGTTCCTTGTCCATGTCCAGTACGTTCTGCCGTTCATCCGTCCACAGGCCGTCCACCGTGGCGAGGAATTCGTTGCCGATCTGGGCATGACGGCGGAAGGCGTAGTAGGGCGGCTTGCACAGGGGCAGCAGCACCCGGGGATCCTTGCCGAAATCCTCGTCCCGTCCGGTTTCGCAGAACTCGTTATACCGGGCAATGGAGGCGAGGAAATTCTCCTTTTTCCTGCCGGTAAAGCCCAGACAATCCGCCAGCTGGGGCAGGGTGTCGGCACAGAACATCCGCTCGTTGGGGTCTTCCTTGGGGCCGGGAGGAGGGCTGCCGGGGCCACCGGGACCGCCGGGACCGCTGGGACCACCAGGGCCGCCCGGACCGGGACCGCCGGGGCCACCAGGCATACCGGGCATTCCTTCCTCCATGCCGGGAGGAGCCTGCCGTCTTCCGCTGCCGGGAGGCGTATGAACGGGACGCGCACTCAGGCTGCAACCTTCGTCTCCGGCTTCCCGGGCACGGCGCATCAGACTGCGGATGGCGTCCATGTCCCCCTCGTTGGAAGTCCAAACGGCATTGTGGCCGGGGGCCTGATAGGTCAGCCAGTTCTCAAGATCACTGTCGAACACCGAGGTCACATAACCCTCAGGGAGACGTGCGCCCTCGACGCCGGACAAGACCGCGTCACCAAAGCCCTCATTGCAGAACCGGTTGCCGTCCCGATCCAGCCAGACTGTGGCGGCGGTGCCAATGACCTGATTGGGGAAGAAATAGTTGGCGCCCATGGTGGCAATTGGCCCGGGCGCCATTCTGCCGCCTGCCCAAACGCCCATGCGGATGCCGCTGCCGTCCTGACCGCGTACCGAAGCCGTTACCACCTGGCCGGGCTTTTTCAGGGTGGCGATTTCGTCGCACAAATCCTCCACCATTTCGGCGTTTTTCGAGAAATCGCCTGCGGCCAGAATCACGCCGCGATTGGCATTGATTTGCACATAGCTGCCGTCATTCCGCTTGCAGATCACGCCGGAAACTCGCTTCCCGGTCTTCACCAGCTGGCAGGCGGTATGCTCAAACAGGAACTGTGCGCCGTGACGCTGGGCCTCCTGCTGATTCAGCCGCGCCACCTTGGAAAGGCTTGCAATCCCGGGGAATTCCGCACAGCCGGGCCAGAACTTAAAGCCGGACAGGTCACCGGTGAAATTCTTGTTTCCGGGCCAGTGGGTGACCACGATGGCGTCCCGCTGCTCCCGGGTCAGGGGCTCGATCATCCAGTCAAAGCACGCGCCACTGGTGCGGGCGAACTGCATCACCAGCTTGGGATTGGAGCGGTTGTTGCTTCGAAGCTGCCAGTCGTTGAGAAATTCAATTTCGTCCACATGGGGAATGCCCCGTTCCTTCAGAAACTTGGAATTGATATGGCCCAGATCGTTGCCCACCGCATGGAACAGTCGCTCTTTCTGCTGATCCACGGCGATCACGCTTGCACCGGATTCCGCAGCGGCGCGGGCGGCGGCGGTACCGGCATGGGCACAGCCAATGACCACCACATCCGCCGTCAAAGTCTCCTGGATCAGTGCCGGGTCAATGGGGGCCGGGGGTTGCCGCCAGGGGGCGTTTGGATTTGGCATGGGATCCCTCCTTCTTTTTTCTAAGGCAACATCACACAATTGCGTCTGCGGGCTTTGACGGCCCTTTTACCCCACAAATCCGCTGCGAAAAGTTTGAAATACACAAAGTATTCCTGCATTTTTGCAACAGATTTGTGGTGCAAAATTCCTCGCCAAATCTCCTTGCCGAATTATGCGATATTGCCTTTATTATCCGCTATGAAAATATTCTATCACCTGAGCTATGGCCGGGGCAAGTAGCGATTTATGCGCTTTGTGTCCAAGTGTTTCGGTTCTATTTGAGAAAGCGCGGGCATATACTGTATGTGAGGTGGTACATATGAAACAGGGTTCTGCGCTGCTGGCGGCGGGCATTTTGCTGCTGGGCACGGTGGGACTGCTGACAAGGGCAAAGGAAACGGGCCGGCAGGTGCAAAGTCAGGCCATTTCCGCATGGCTGGCCTCCACACAGCTGGGGGCGGCGGGGACAATCTTCCCACCGGAGGAAAGCACGGATTCAGAGAAAAATACGGAGATATCTGTTGCAGAGAATGCGGAATCCGTGGAATCGGAAGCATCGTCATTCCCGCAGCAGGTGCCGGTGACGGAAATTGCCGAAGCATGGGACGAGGCTGCCCGGGAGCATGAAACCTTGCCGCCGTCTCCGTCGCCCATTGCGGTAGACGACAACATTTCCCTGGAGATTCGCAATGAGACGGACTACGCGGTGGACTTTACCCAGCTGCCGGACTTAATGGAAGGACTGAATTTTCAGGCGGACGGCCCTGTGATTCTGCTGATGCACACCCACGGCTCTGAGAGCTATGAGGATCCGGACACCGGCGTTTACCGTACCCAGGATCCGGAGAAAAGCGTCATCAAGGTGGCGGAGCAGATGAAGGCGGTACTGGAGGGACGGGGGTATCAGACTGTCCACGACACCACCATCTGTGATGAGCCGGACTTCAACCACGCCTATCAAGCCTCCCGGCAGGTAATTCAGGACGCCATGGCGGAATACCCAACCATTGCGCTGGTGCTGGATATCCACCGGGACGCGGTAGAGGATGAAAACGGCGGGCAAATGCGCATGGCGTGCACCATAGACGGAGAAGATGCGGCAAAGCTCATGCTGGTGGTGGGCACCGACGCCGGGGGCCTGGAGCATCCCAACTGGCGGGAAAATCTCAGCCTGGCGGCGGTATTGCAGGCGCGGCTGCAGCAGGATTACCAGGGGATGATGCGCCCAATCAACCTGAGAACGGAGCGCTTTAATCAGGATCTTGCGCCCATGGATCTCCTGGTGGAGGTAGGCGCGTCGGGGAACAGCCTGAAGGAGGCCATACGATCCGGCGAGGCCTTTGCGTCGGTGCTGGCGGATGTGCTGGATCAGTACAGCGGTAAAAGTTCATAAAGTTCGCATTGGAAATTCTACACTTTGACCAAAAGTATCTGTTGACGAACCCCGTCTATTTGTGGTATATTTACTTTAACAAAACAAGCCAAAAGGGTTTGAGTTTTTAGGGGGTATCTTTTGTGGATAACAGTTTTGACAAGTTGAACGATCAGTTCGCTGACAAGGCCAGAGGTGGATTTAAGTATTGGTTCTGGCTGATTTTCTCGTATATCTTTGTCGTTCTGGGCGCTGTAATCGGCGTTATTGCGCTTCTGCCCGGCAATAACCGCTATTTGTCTCTGCTGACGCTCCTGTGCGGTGCGTTTGGCGCACAGACCAATGCTTGGGCGAAGGGGACTCAGGCCCGCAATAAGCCTCTGTTTGTCAGTTTCGTTGCAAACATGGCTGTGGTTGTGTTTGCCTGCGTGATCCTGTACATCATTCTTCCCTATGTGAAGGGCTGATTCCGTTTGAATTCAAAAGCCGCCCATTTTGGGCGGCTTTTTGTATTCTGTCGTTGTTTTTCCCGGCGGAAGCGTGTACAATAAAACGGAAGGGGGAGAGGCCATGAACCGAAAAAAGCTCAAGATTTTGCCCAATTTGCCGAAAATGCTGTTCCAGCGTGTGGTGATGGTGTGCATCAGTATTCTGGCGCAGGTGGCAGTCTTTGCACTGATGATCTGGCGATTCAAGGATCAGAACGATTTTATTTACTGGGTGCTGTTTTTCCTGAGCATGGGCGCGACCCTGTTTATCATCAGTAAAAATACGAATCCGGCCTATAAAATTGCGTGGCTGGTGCCGATTTTGATGTTCCCGGTGTTCGGTGGCGTGTTCTATTTGCTGCTGGGCGGCAACCGATTGTCCAAACGGCAGCGGAAGAAGATGAATTCCGTCGAGGCAAACCTGCGGCGGCATCTCCCACAGAATCCTGAGATCACCCACCGGCTGGAATTGCAGAATCCCAGTGCGGCGATGCAGTCGGCCTATATTCAGCGGGTGGCAGGATGTCCCATCTATGAAAATACTGCGACCCAGTATTTTCCTCTGGGCGACGATGCACTGCCTGCCATGCTGGCGGAGATGAAAAAGGCGGAAAAGTACAT
>ERZ1034844.267-NODE-267-length-29942-cov-4.654833_pt1 | contig 29942 bp, 21 predicted proteins | sample MGYA00520594_ERZ1034844 | MGnify/ENA primary metagenome ERZ1034844 (study PRJEB33766, sample SAMN09781733) | gut metagenome | biome: gut microbiome | host: Homo sapiens | place: Madagascar | study: EMG produced TPA metagenomics assembly of the PRJNA485056 data set... | reverse complement strand
GGGTACTAGCTGGGAGAAGATGGCAAATCTTTACACACTTTTATGCCTATATCCCCAAAAGAGGCTTCGCGCCAATTTGGGCCATAGGGCTGCTTGGGGTATCGATTTGCAGTGCTGAGCCGGGTTCACCGCATCCATGTCCGTCCATAGCGCCGCTCCAAATCAACCCATTCATAGCGCATTCCCAATGTTGCTCGAAGCGCTGTTGGGCCAACCTTGCTTATAGCGCCATTCCGAAGTTGCCTCGGGGGCTCAGAAACAAAATATCTGCCTTGTTTGCAACTTTTTTTCGATTAGGGATTGTTGCGAGCTCGCCAATCGCAGATTGTTTCCTGGAAACGTGGTGAAAGTGGCTGTTTAGAGACCAATTCATGCTTTACGAGGGCAGAAGAGAGTCCCTAATCGCAAAAAAGTTGCAAGAAAGTCGAGATTTTTGTTTTTGGAACGGGTGGATCGCTGCAACGGAGCAGATTTCGCGAAAGACGGGGGATGGGGCTGATCTTTCGAATGACGTGTGGGGGCATCGATGGCAATAGAAGCAGATCTTGGGAAAGGCGCAGGGGGTTGCGATGGTAGCAGGACAAATCCCGTGAGAAAGGGATGGAGGAAAGCGGCAACTCGGCATCGCCGCTGCGTTTTGCAACGGTTGCGTCTGTGCGAACTATGGACAGGATTTCTGAATCAACGGAGAAGGGTTTGAGATTTTGGGGCAGTCGATCGGAGGTGTCTAAAATTATTTTAAATAGGGTCTTGTGCTTGATTTTGATTGCTAGTAAACTATCGCAAGTCGCTAAAGACATGGGGTGTTAGCTCAGTTGGTTAGAGCGCCGGCCTGTCACGTCGGAGGTCGCGGGTTCGAGTCCCGTACATCCCGCCACTTTGCATGTAAGGCTTGCCGCAAGGCAAGCCTTTTTACATTCGGGTTTATTATTGGCGCTTAAAGAGCGTTTCTTTGCCAAAGTCCCCAATCCCCATGTTGCCGCATTTCTTATCGTTTCGTTCATGGTGTATAGTAAGCAAGTTCGACTTTAAGTTGCGTATGGCCAACGTTTCAATAGATACCAGGAGGGTGGAAACGCGATGGGCGATTCTCGTCAGACGAAGCCGGTGGAAATCGCCGCGTTCGACTTCGACGGTACCTGTATATCTGGCAATTCGCCAGTCATCTTGGTGAGCCATCTGGTTCGAAAGGGCCTTTTGGGCAAGGGCACGCTTCTGCGCATCCTTTGCTGGGGCGCTGCTTACAAGCTCCGTTTGCCACAGAATGAAAGTTGGGTTCGCGGCGCAGTCTTCTCTGCCTTCGAAGGCAAGAGGAAAGAAGAGGTCGATGAATACCTGCGTGACTTCTATGATAGTCACCTGGAAAAGCTCTTCCGCGCTCAGGCCAACGAAGTTATTGAAGAGCATCGTGCTGCAGGTCGTGAGGTGTGGGCGGTAACGGCAACGTTTGAGCCCCTTATTCAGCAGGCCATGACGCAGCATGCTTATACTCGGGCTTTTTCTACTCGGATGAAGACTGATTCCGATGGCTGCTATACGCGTGAAGTGGAAGGCTTGCCGGTGGAAGGAAGCCAGAAGCTCGAGGTTCTTACCCGCGAGGCCAATGCCCGATTCGGGGAAGGGAACTGGGTTCTTTCCCATGCTTATGGCGACCACCATTCCGATCGAACCTTGCTCGCTGCGGCTGAGCATCCTTTTGCGGTTACCCCCGATAGGCCCTTGCGCCGTACCGCGCGCAATCGGAATTGGCCGATTTTGAACTGGCGCTAGCCCATTTCCACTTGCCTGATTTCTTTGAGGTTCTCTATCTCGTTAGTACGGTTTCAGCGAACGTTGCGATTGCGGTAACGCTGGCTTAACGCTTTGTGACAGGGTTCGGTCTGCCGTTCACCCTATGGGAATTTGACGGATAATGGGTTTGTTTGAGCCGCCTGCATTGGGGCGGCATACAATTAAGTGCGATTAACGAACTCTCATATCAGTGCGCTCCCGCTCCAGCTAGCTGGGCGCGCTTGCAACCATTGTTACCTGCCAAGGAGGTGCACCAGGATGAGTGAAGATACCGCAAGCGGCCAAGTTCCTTTCCAGGACAGTCGCTCCAATTCTTCTCAGGCATACCTTAAGCGTGCCGCTTCCGCGGTTGCGGAAGGGGATAGCGTTCTCGGTATTCACCTGTATCTTGCTGCCTATGAACGCGCTTTGCGCGAAAGCATCATGCCGGGCGAAGAGGTGCTTAAGGGCATGAGCAAGGCATGGGATTTAGCCATCGAAACGAAACAACGTTCCCTTGCTGAATACATCTTTGAAAAGCTTGAGCCCTATTGGGACGGCAACGAGGTTTCTCGTCACGCTGACGAACTTCAGCGCTTGGCTTTCGACAAGCTCGAGGAATACGGCTTTGACCGTGACGCCATCGAAGGCATGGCCGATATGGTTAACCAGGATCTTATGGAAGCTGCCCCCGATATGCTGTGCCGCTTTGAGGAAGGCACTCCCGCTGCGGCTCCGGCCCCAGCTGTCGTAGAAGCCCCCCAGGCTGCTGTGAGCTCTTCGCAGGGCGCTCCAGGCACAGCGGAGGCCAACCAATCTTCGCCGGATGCCAATCGGGAACAAGCTGTGAAGGATCTTACTTCGCTCATTTTCGGGCAGGCTTCCGAGACGAAGGCTGAACCTGCGGCACCCGAGCAACGTTTCGACTATCGATCGCTGGTTGGGTTTGGCAATGCCATTGCAACTATGGGAGAGCTGGGCGTTGGTCGCTCGCGTGATCCTGAGTTTGCCCGCTTTGTCGCCATGCTCAATGCCCGTCATGGCCTGCCTGGTATTCCCCGGTTGGGCACTTTGTTGTTCCGTTGCCCGGCACGTGAAGACTCCAACTACTTCATGGTTGCCACGGCTGGTGAATTGAATATGCCCGCAATACGTATGCGCCTTGATCAGAATGCGCAAGGCCAAGCGGTACTGTGCGTAATGGCATCGGCTGATTTCAAATCGCGTATCTCTGGTGTGCCGCGTGCCGGCTTCGAGTCGCCCACTGTGGTTATCCTCGAGGATTTCGATTTATGGGATCTCCCCGATTTCGATCCGCAGCTTGCTGAAAATCCCGTGCAGGGCCTTCTTCAGATGCAGCTGTCCCGTGGTGCCCGCGAAGCTTTGGCGCTTATCCAGACAGCACTTGAAAGCCCTGAGGCAACGGTTCTTATTTCCGCATCCGAGCCAAGTGATATCGATCCGTTTTTCTGGGAGCTTATCGGGTCTCAGTATCGCATCATTGATATAGACCTCCCCAATGCACGTGAGCGTCACGAGATTTGGCGAGAAGTCCAGGCGCAGCACCCCTCTACTCGAGGTTTGGATGCTGCTCGTATGGTGGATCTGTCTCGTGGTCTTTCTCGTTTTGAGATTCTTGCCATTGCAAGTGAATCGGTTGAAGAGGCCTATCGGAAGAGCATCGCTGAAAACCATTTCTGCGCCGTTGAGACTGGCGCTATGGTTTCACGTTTAGCCAATTTCCAGCCATTGGATTCTGCGGAGTATCGCTGCATGGAGGATATGGCGGTTGAAGAGCTGCGCCGGAATACTTCCGACTTTGATGATCTGCTGGAGGGCTAACGGCAAATGAGCATTACGCGTCGTTGCGACTATGCGTGTCGCATCATTCGCGCCGCTTACCGTAGCGGCGACACGTATATCTCCATCGCAGAGGTGGCTGAGCAGGAGAGCATTCCTTATTCTTTTGCTCGTAGCATTCAGCATGAATTGGTGAAGGCCGGGCTGCTGAAAACCATTCGTGGCGTGAAGGGCGGTCTTGCTCTGGCGTGCGACCCTGCAAAAACCACTGTGCTTGACGTTCTTCGGGGGGTAAATGGCGGTATAAGCATAGCTGACTGCACGTGCGCCGATTACCCTTGCGTCCATAAGGATTGCTGTTCATTCAATGTTCTGTGGTGCGCGTCTAATGCGCTGATAAGCCATCTCTTTGCCTCCGTTACGTTAGAGGGGCTTTTTACTCAGGGCGCAAACCATCCCGCTATTCAGGCGGCGTTTGCCTCATGCGAGAATACGCCGGTTGCCGAATAGCATGGCTGCCCGAATCCCCTCAACCTGCTCTGACGAGCTGAGTCTGGAAGAGCGTGCCCTTGTTGCTAAAGTGTGGAGCGAGGGTGCGCGTTTGTACCGTGATTTGCCTTGGCGTAACGTAGAAGACCCCTATGCCGTTATGGTTTCTGAGATCATGCTTCAGCAAACCCAGGTTGCACGCGTTGAAAAGTATTGGAAACGTTTTATGGCGCTGTTTCCGACATTGGACGCATTAGCCAGCGCCGAAACTTCTCTTGTTCTGGAAATGTGGCAAGGGCTGGGTTACAACCGTCGCGCGTTGGCGTTGAAACGTACGGCAGAAATATGTTCACGAGAATTCAATGGAGCTCTCCCCGAGTCCCAGGAAGAGCTGCTTTCTCTTCCTGGCATTGGGAAGGCCACCGCGGGCGGCATCATGGCGTTCGCCTACCAGAAGCCTTCGATGTATCTGGAGACAAACGTGCGCACAGTGTTCATCCACGAGTTGTTTCCAGGGCGCGAAAAGGTCTCCGACAAAGAATTGGAGCCCTTGGTGTGGCGAACGTGCTCCAAGGAAGATCCTCGCGGTTGGTACTACGCATTGCTCGATTACGGCAGCTATTTGAAGTCGACGATACCCAACCCCTCTCGACGATCGAAGCATCATACGAAGCAATCGAAATTTGAGGGGTCACGGCGACAGAAGCGGGCAGAGTTGGTCCGTTTCGTTCTTGCCCAGCGCGAAGCGAGCTTTCGCGAGCTTGTCTCTGCCCTTTCCGATTTCGAAAAGAAGCAGGGTAGGAAAGCGCCTGATGCGGATCTTGTTCGCTCGATTGCAAGTGATCTGGTTGCCGAAGGGTTCTTTTCCCAGCAAGGCGAAGGAGAGAATGCCCGCTACTATGCCGACTAGGACCTGTTGGGGCATCTTGTAGTTCTGCTTCGCGCTATGCCGATAGCAAGAAGCGTTTTCGCTCGACAAATTAAAGCGCCTGCTGCCATTTCGAGCCGTCTCCCACTTTTGGCATATGGAGAAGTGAGGGACCGTTCGCGTGAGGGGCAACAGGCGCTCTCTGATTTGCGGTAGCGGCTATCTATTCGGCGGGGTAGGATCCAAGCACCTTTACTTCGCGCAGTTTCAGGCGGAGACAGTCGAGCGCGGTTTTGATTGCGGGATTGGCGGGCGTGCCTTCGATATCGATGAAGAAGAGGTAATCTCCCAGCCCTTGCTTGGTGGGACGGCTCTGGATCATGGTCAAGTTTACGTTGGCGTAGTTCAGTTCCGAGAGAATCATCAATAGGGAGCCAGGCTTATCGGCGTTCAACGAAAGCGCCAGCGTGGTTTTCATGTTGTCGCTCTCGAGCACTGGTTCGTGACCTTGGCGGGCAATGAGCACGAAGCGCGTTTGGTTGCCGTAATGGTCTTCGATGCCCTCTTCGGCAATAGTGCAGTTGAACAGCTGTCCTGCAAATTTACTGGAAATCCCCGCCACTGTTTTATCCTGAGCTGCCTTGCGCGCGCCTTCTGCGGTGGATGAGACCGTTAAACGCGGCACAGAGGGGAAATGGGCGTCGAGCCAACGGCGGCATTGGGCCAAAGCTTGAGGATGGCTGGCGATGGTGGTCACCTCATCGAGGGAGGATTCTGGGTTCACCATAAGGCAGTGGTGGATGTTGAGCACGGTTGAGCCCATGATGCTTACGCCGCCCTTGAACGCCAAGGTGTCAAGTGTGGCGGTAACCACGCCCTCAAGCGAGTTCTCGATCGGCATAACTCCGAATTCGCAACGACCGCGATCAACCGCTTCGTGAACCTCGTTGAAGGAAGGGCACTCCACGAACTCGGGGTTTTCGCAGCCCATTTTCTTTGCAAAAAGACGGGCAGCCTCATCGGAATAGGTTCCTTGCGGTCCGAGGTAGGCGATGGTTGCGTTGCTCATGGAGCGTCCTTTCTGGGATAGCGATAATCTGCCCATGATAACGCTTTATTGCGAAAACGCCGTGATGCTCGTGCTTCTTGCCCTTGGATTTAATGCCACCTTAACAGGGCAGTGTTGCTCTGGCGGTCTAAGTGGGGCTTTATTGCCATTGATGGACTCGATTGCTGGTGCGACCGCTGTGGGGAGTGTCGGATTGTTTTGGTTACAGCTCAGGTGTGGGCGAATATGTTGCCTACGCAAAAGCAAGGCATTGTCCGCAAAAACCTCCAGCTCCAAAGAATGGCGTGCCAACATGGTGAGGAAGCGCGATTTGCTCCAATATACCGATGGATAAATATTAAATTCTGGGTAGCAAAGAAAAACCACCTATCCAAAAAACGGATAGGACGAACACCAAAATATGTCCATTATTTGAAGAGCATTCGGTGATTGCGGGGTAACAATCTAGTCGCAATTCGCATTTTAAAAAGAAATAGAACGGTCAAATAAAATGAAATGACCGAAAACGGCCCATAAATCATTTTTAATCACTGAAAAGTGGAGAAATAATGTGTTACTCGAAAATAAGGCAGTAACATTTTCTGACCATTGGCGGGAATTACTCGATATTCGGCAATTAACCAGTCTTTTTTGGGAACAAATCAACGAGAATATGCATCAGAAGTTTTGTAGGACAAAGACACCCTTAAGGAGGTGTGCACATGGTAACAGAGGCTATTAGTCCAGAGTTTCTGAGCAAGCTCGAGGCACGTGGTGTTTCTCGTCGTAGCTTCATGAAGCTCTGTGGCTCTCTTGCCGTGGCTGCAGGCTTGTCTGAGCTGGCAGCACCTCGCGTCGCTCGCGCGATCGAGGATTCCGTTATCGGCGCAGAATCTGGCGGCCTGTATCCCGCAATCTGGATCGAGGGCGCTTCTTGCACTGGTTGTACGGAGTCGTTCGCACAGGTAGATGCCCCTGATCCCGCAACCGTAGTGTTGGAAATGGTTTCCCTCAACTATTGTGAGACCCTTTCCGCTGCTGCAGGTTGGTCCATGGAAGAAGCAAAGGCACAGACGATCGAGGCCGGAAACTACATCCTCATTTACGAAGGTGCAGTTCTGGAAGGTTGGAACGGCGAGGCGCTGCGTGTTGCCAATGAGCCCGGTACCGATCACTTGGTCCATGCCGCAGAGAACGCAAATGCAGTTGTTGCTCTCGGCTCTTGTGCTGTAAACGGTGGCTGGATGGGTGCAAACCCCAACTCCGCTGGTGCTCTGGGCGTTCAGCAGTACCTGAAGAAGCAGGGTATCGATACCCCGGTTATCAACATCCCTGGTTGCCCTGCTAACCCTGAATGGCTTGAGGCTGTTCTCGTAGATGCAATCCTTGTTGGCAAGCTTCCTGAGCTTACCGCCGAAAACAAGCCTAAGGTCATCTTCAACCAGACCATCCATGACAACTGCGAGCGTCGTGGTCACTTCGAGAATGGTGAATTCGTCTACGCATTCGGCACCGAAGAAGAGGCCAAGGGTTACTGCCTGTATCCCATGGGCTGCCGCGGTCCTCAGACCAAGGCCAATTGCGGTGTTGTTCGTTGGAACCATCGTCGTTCTTGGTGCGTTGCAGCGGGCGGCCCTTGCATCGGCTGCTGCACGGCTAACCCCAACGATCCCGGCGAGAACTGGGTTGAAACCAACACGCCCTTCCGCGCACGCTTCCGCGATCTGCGCATCGGCGGTCTGGTTGTTCAGCCTGAGGCAATTGCATGGACGCTCACGGGCGTTGTGGCTGCCGCGCTCGTTATCCACGGCTTTGGCATGAAGAAGATGGGCCGCACCGACGGTGGCGCAGACTTCGAGCCTATCCGCGAGTGGGATAAGAAGCATCCCGGCGAGTCCATCGGCCAGTACGACGAAGAAGTTCTGAAGGGAGGCAAGTAACCTATGGCACGTTCCGTAATCGATCCCGTAACCCGTATTGAGGGTCATCTCCGCGTAGAGATGGAGGTTGAAAACGGTGTTGTTTCCGATGCTTGGGTTTCCGGCGGCTGCTTCCGCGGCATGGAACTCGTAGTTAAGGATCGCACGCCTGAAGATGCTGCTCACATCGTGCAGCGCATCTGTGGTGTTTGCCCCGTATCCCACTCCCACGCTGCAACCATTGCTGCTGAAAAGGCATACGGCATCACCATTTCCAACAATGCCCGTATCATCCGTAACCTCATCGAGGGCGCGCAGTTCCTGCACAGCCATATTCTGTGGTTCTACACCTTGGCTGCTCTGGACTACGTAAACCCCCTGAACGCTCTGAAGGCAAACGTAGGCAGCGCCTACGACCTGGTAGAGGCTGCAGGCACTTCCTGCCAGTCCGACCTGAAGGCACTTCAGGAGCGCCTCACCAAGTTTGCAGAAAATGGCCAGCTGTCCATCTTCTCCGGCAACTGGTGGAAGAACGGTCAGTCCGATACCGAATTCAAGCTTCCTGCTGAACTCGACCTTATCGCTACCGCTCATTACATTGAAGCTCTCACCATGCAGTCCAAGGCATCCGAGGTCTGCGCCCTTCTTGGCGGCAAGATGCCTCATGTTATGACCATCGTTCCCGGCGGCACCTCTTTCGTTCCCACGGAAGAAAAGCTCGACGATCTGTGGTCTCTCGTTCACGAGCTGCGTGACTGGATTAAGGCAACCATCATCCCCGACACCAAGGCTATCGCTCCTTATTACAAGGAAGCTCTTTCCTTCGGTAAGGGCTGCGGTCGCTATGTTGCTTGGGGCGTTTTCGAGCGTCCGAGCTTCGCTTTGGCTGATCGTTATCTGCCCTCTGGCGTTATCGATGAGAACCTCAACCTTTCTGAGGTTGACGTTGACCTTATCAAGGAATACATCGGTCATTCCTGGTATGTTGGCGACTCCGACCTCAACCCCCGCGAAGGCATCACCGAGCCTGAGTTCACCGAGTACTACAAGGCTGGCACCCTGCGCGAGGAAAATGGTCACGAGATCGGCGATATCAACGATCGCTACTCCTGGTCCAAGGCACCTTCCTACGACGGCAAGTGCATGGAAGCTGGTCCGTTCTCCCGCGTTCTTGCTGCTTACCTGCGTGGCAACGAGTTCGTTAAGCCTGCTGTCGACGGTCTGTGCGCTGACCTTGGCCTCACCATTCCTCAGCTGCAGAGCACTCTTGGTCGCGTAGCTGCTCGCAACGTCGAGCCCATCTACATCGCTGAATGCATGGTTGAATGGGTCGACGAGCTCATCGAGGCTGTTAAGGGCGGCGACTCCGAGTACTTCCGTACCCCTGAAACCATCACGGGTGAAGGCACGGGCCTTTGGGAAGCACCTCGTGGCGCATTGCTGCACACCGAAAAGGTTAACAACGGCAAGATCACCGATTACCAGATCATCATTCCTACCACCTGGAACATCGCTCCCCGCAACGCTGAAGGCGTTCAGGGCCCGATGGAGCAGGCTCTTATCGGTACCCCCGTTGCCGACGTTGATATGCCTATCAACGCTCTGCGTACGGTACATAGCTTCGACCCCTGCACTGCTTGCGCCGTGCATGTGACTGAGCCTTCCACCGGTAAGCACTTTGAAACCGTTACCAGCCCTTGGGGGGTGAAGTAAATGGCACATTTGGCTCATTACCGTGAAGCGCATCCTCTGCCGATGCGTATCACTCACTGGATCAACCTTAGCTGCATGGTCCTGCTTATTTTCTCCGGCTTCTTGATCCACTTCCCGTTCTGGGCAGCTCTTACGGGCGTTGCTCGCGGCGTGCATGTGTTCTGCGGTCTGGTGCTGCTCTTCAACTGCATCGTTCGTTACGTGCTTGCATTCCTGGTTACCTCTGCTCCTACGGGTGGCACGCGTAACCGTGTTCGCGACTACAAGACCTGGATGCCCCAGGACGACAACAAGCATCAGCTTATCCCTTGGATCAAGTACTACCTCTTCATGAAGAAGGATCATCCTCTTTCTGCAAAGCTTGGCGTTCCTCAGAAGATCTCGTACTTTGCTGTTGGTATCCTGATCCTTATCATGGCTTACACGGGTCTTTGCCTGTGGGTACCCACCTCTGAGTGGACCTTCTTCGCAGCAGGTACCGCTTTTGTTGGTGGCGCTATGTCTATGCGCATCATCCACTACTTCATGATGTTCGTATTCATCATCTTCACCATGTTGCATGGATACCTCGTATTTATCGAGGGCACTGCCAATGCAAACCTCATGTTCTTCGGCAAGGAACATGGTGGATTGGTTTACGATCCCAACCGTCACGTTATCGTTGGCGAGGATCATTCCGTAGACCAGCACTAAGCATATACCGCAAGGTAGTAGCGCTTAACAAAGGAGCTCGGCCGCAGGGTCGGGCTCCTTTTTCGTTTTCAGGCGTATTTACTTGATTAAGGCAGGCGGGTGGTGGCGAATCGGGGGAGTGTGAAAACCAGGAGCAAATCAGCTACCAGTTTCTTTGGAAAACCAGGTATTCGTTGAGGTTGCCTGTGCGTCCATCGGCTTGGAAGCGAGCCAATAATTGTGCTGAGCCCGATACCGTTTCGATAAGATCCTCGATTTCTGCATCTGAGAAACTATGGCAATAACGGTAGGCGCCTGCCTCGTTTCTCCAGCCCAACAGGCAATCGCCTTCGTCGAATTGTTCTTTGGGGTATCCCAGCTCTGCTATTCCCGAAGTGGTGCTGGCTTTGGCCTTGGCGGCAAGCCCATCGTCGGTCAAAAAACGCCAAAGAGAAATACAGGCAAAGCCACCCGGTTTAGTTGCATCTATTAATGCTTCCAGGAATGCCGCGCGCCATTGGGGAAGCGGGATATGGTGCAGAAATCCGAATGATACGCTCAAATCTGCCTGTGCATCGAATTGAAGTGCATCAGGCAAGGTACCCGATCGAAGCTCTTTCATGACATCGCAGTGGGTAAACGAAACCAAGATGTTCGGCGGGAGCCGAACGCTGTTTAGGGCAAGTTCATCGCAAGCGTCAAGTGCCTGCACTTCAATAGTGGCATCGGGCATTGAGCGAGCAAGGTGGCTCTCGAACCGTAGATTGCCGCAAGCAACATCAAGTACATGGAGGGGCAATTGGTCGGGATGGGGTTGGCTGGTCAATTTCGATTCTTCGAGGCAGCGAATCCAACCTGGCCATGCGTTATGGCGGGGATCGGAAAATGAGTTTGCCCAAGTGCGGTAAAAATGGTTGTTCAACTCACAGATATCTTGGGCGAATTTGGGATCCATGCTTACCTTTCTTGTTGGTTTTAAATTGGGCGATGGCGGTATTGTATGTAAGACTTGCTAAGGGCTAAGGGCTAAGGGCTAAGGGCCAAGGGCTAAGGGCCAAGGGCATCTGATGGCTCAGAGACCGCAGAATATCGTCTCTGCGAACAACCAAGACCATCTTGCCTGTTCAGCTAATTTTCGCATTTCTTTCGCACAACTTTCCTACAGCGTTCTCATTAATGTTTCATCTGCTCAATATCGTTGACTCATAAGCATTTTGCGAAAAGGAGCAGCATATGAGCATGGTTTTAAGTCATAGAACGGCATTGGAATTGTACCGCTCTTCGATGATGCCCGTTTCTGGTTACGAAAAGGTGCCTTTCCTTTCGCTTTCGGTTCCCACGCATAATGACGTCGAACGCTATCGAGCTTTGCCAATCCGTACTTCCCATATACCGCTTCATTGCGTTGTGCCTAAGCCAAGGAACCGTAGAAACATTAAAGACGGTCATTGTCATGTGTTCGGCGGTGAAATGAACGCAATCCGTCTACATAAAAGCAGGGACGAGTCTTCCCTCTGTGTCGTTTCGCCTGAGGTGCTGTTTTTGGAAATGGCTGCACAGCTTTCAGGAATTGAATTGGTGAAGCTTGGCTATGAGCTGTGCGGGGTGTATTCGCTTCCTATGTCCCAGCCTAACTATGCGGGGACGCCACGAGGATATTCCAGAAGGAAGGCGCTAACTTCCGTTGCGCGGCTAACTGCCCATGTTGCGTCGCAGAACAAGAATCGGAGCGTCAAAAAAGCTCGATGGGCTCTTCGCTATGTGCTCGACGGCTCCGCTTCGCCGAGGGAAACGGAGCTGAGTATGTTGATGGTTCTACCTAGGAAATTGGGCGGATATGGTCTTCAGAAGCCGGAAATACGGCATGATTTCGCTACTTCGAGCGAAGTGCTGTTGTTTTTATCGGGGAAGAGTACTGCCTTTGACCTGTATTGGCCCGATGTTGGGCTGCTGCTGAGGTATGGAGACCAAACGTATACAGGGAATGATGATAATCGAAAACGAAATTGCTATCTAAGCTCTTTGGATGTCGTTGGTTCAAGGGTTCTTCATGTGACCAATCGAGATATCAGGCATGCCGAAAGCCTTGATGAGGTTGCTGATGCGGTGGCTCGATGTCATGGGCGTCATCTCCGCAATGATTTGCAGTATGACTTTGCTGCCAGGCAGGCTGAGTTGCGCGAGCGAGTATTAAGCAGCAATTAAAAAAGAAGCCTCGGTTCAATGAACCGAGGCTTCTTTGAAGCAATCTTTATCCGATCGTTACGGAAGGATAAAGGAAAGAACACTGGATTCTGCGAATACCAGTACGCAAAGAACAGCCAGCATGCCGACGCTCCAAGGGATAACCTTCTTGAACAGACTCGACTCGTGCTCGCCGGTGGTAACGGCGGCGATGGCCAAGGACTGAGGTGAGATCATCTTGCCGATAACGCCACCCATGGTATTGGCGGCAAGGAACAAATCGGGGGAAACGTGAGCAAGCGAAGCGTTCGACTGGGCAGCTTCGTACTGCAAGCTGGAGAACAGGGCGTTTGCGGACGTATCCGAGCCGGTAACTGCAGTTCCTACCCAGCCAAGTACGGGAGAAAGCAGCGCGAAGAGCGAACCCGTGTGTGCCAAGAACTGACCGATGGAGATGGTCATGCCCGAGAAGTTCATGATGTAAGCCAGGCCCAGAACCATAACGATGGTCAGGGAAGAGAATCGCATGGCCCAGAAGGTCTGGCCGAGCTGTTTGCCGGACATGCCCAAGGTGATGCGATACTTGCCCTTCTCGTTGAAGATGCTGTACACGATGGTGGTGATCAAGCCGGCGATAAGGAGCATGGTACCCGGGTTGGAGAGCAGGTTCAGGTTGTACGTGGTGCCAGGATCCTTGCCTGCGGCATTCAGGACATTGCCTGCGAGGCCGGGGAAGGGGATCTTGATGTCAGTGCTTGCGAGCAGTGCAGGAATACCCAGCTTGCAGATAGCGAATACTACAACAACGATGATGTAGGGAACCAGTGCCATCCAGGCGCGTACGGGAGCGAGTTCGGCGCCTTTGCCCTCGGCAATGGGCTCCATGCCGAAGCGCTCGCGAGCGTCGTTGACGTTCTTGGGCTTAACAAAGTGCAGGAAGATAACGCTGATGCCAAGAGAAGCAAGGGAAGCTACAACGTCGGTCAGCTCGTAGGCGAAGTGGTTGGAGCACCACCACTGGGTAATTGCGAAGGAAGCGCCGATAACCAATGCGTGCATCCAGCAATCGCGCAAGCCCTTCTTGCCGTCCAGGATCAGGACGACCAGCAAAGGAACAAAGAGGGCGAAGAGCGGAGCCTGGTAACCAACGATAGCAGCAACGTGCTGCGCCGATTCCAGGGCAACCGAAGCATCGCCGCCAGCAACCATGTTGCCTGCGGTGGTGATGGGGGTACCAGCTGCGCCATAGGCAACAGGGGCGGTGTTTGCAATCAGGACGGCAAGCGCTGCCTTGGAAGGCTTAACGCCCAGAGCGAGGATCATGGTTGCGGTGATGGCGATAGGGGCACCAAATCCGGCAAGCGCTTCAAGCAGGCCGCCAAAGCAGAAGGCAACGAGCACTGCCTGGATGCGGATATCGCCGCCGCCAACGATGTCAAACAGGCTTTTCAGGTCCTCAGAGCGTCCGGAAACAACCGTGACCTCGTAGAACCATACCGCCATGATAATAATGAATACGATGGGGAATGCGCCGTAGCAGGCACCCTGCAAGCCGGAAAGGACGGCGAGGTTAGCGGGCATGCCGAAGGCAAATATTGCAACTACCAGCGCAACTACCAGCGCAACGAACGCGGAAATGTGTGCCTTTGCCTTTACGCCCACCAGCATAACGAAGAATGCCGCGAGCGGAATGCAGGCAACCAAGGCCGACAGGGCAAGATTGCCTGCGACCGGATCGACCACAGCTTGGAACATAGGTTTCTCTCTTTCGAATAGGGGACACTCTGCTCTTGCGTATGCAAAAAATAGAACGCCCCAATACTAGGGATTCGAGTTTCACTGGCGTTGTGAATCTGTCAAACGGGCAAATCTAGGGAATAAAGGGAGCTGTTTTTTTGCAAACTGCGTCACAAACGAATAGTGAACGCCGTTCGCCGAGCAGGGAAAACCGCTATGATCGCACTAGGCAAAAGAACCATCGGGACGAAAGTTCGCATGGTTTGTCTACCAATCCGCAAAGGGCTATTGCGTTCCGCTTTGCTTTGGCGGGACATTGCTACCGTGCCGGGTGTCCCTAGGGTCGTGCTTGCGAGCGGAAATGAAGGAGTATCTTATGCCGTACCGCTGTCTCTATTCGCCTATCAAGATCGGTCCTATGGAAGTGCCGAATCGTTTTGTTGTTCCGCCAATGGGAAACAATTTTGCCAACTCCGATGGGAGTTGGTCCGATCAGTCGCGCGCCTACTATGAGGCGCGAGCGGCTGGGGGCTTCGGCCTGATTACCATCGAGGCTACGGTGGTACATCGCGGTGCGAAGGGCGGCCCCTTGAAGCCTTGCCTTTATAGCGACGATTCCATTCCCAGCTTGCGTGCTGTTGTCGATGCCTGCCATAGGTACGGATCCAAAGTCTCGGTGCAGCTGCAGAATGCCGGCCCCGAGGGCAATGCGAAAAATGCAGGTGCTCCATTGCAGGCGGCCTCTCCCATTCCCGCGGCATGTGGGCGTGATGTGCCCGAAGAGGTGCCAACCGAGAAGGTGTACGAGCTGGTTCGGGGTTATGGGGATGCCGCTGAACGTGCCCTTCAGGCGGGCGCGGATGCGGTGGAGGTGCATATGGCTCATGGCTACCTGGTCAGCTCGTTCATTTCCCCGCGAACCAATAAGCGTATCGACGAATTCGGTGGATCGTTTGAGAATCGCATGCGCTTTCCCCGCTTGATATTGGAAGAGATTCGCAGGCGTGTCGGAGACGGGATGGCGGTGCTGTGCCGCATCAACGCAGCCGACGAAGAGCCAGGTGGCATCGATGTGAACGATGCGTGCGTCATTGCACGTTACCTTGAGGAATGCGGCGCCGATGCGCTACATGTTTCCCGTGCGGTTCATTTGCGGGATGAATTCATGTGGGCTCCCACCTCGGTCCACGCTGGATTCAACGCTGATATGGTGGCGAAGATCAAGGGATGCATCAGCGTCCCCGTCATTTCCGTGGGTCGTTTCACCGATCCGTATTTGCCCGAGCTCCTAGTCGAGCAGGGGAAGTGCGATCTTGTGGCATTCGGACGTCAGAGCTTGGCCGACCCCGATATGCCCCGTAAATATGCCGAGGGCCGCGAAGAGGATGCGATGCCATGCATCGCCTGCCTTCAGGGGTGCGTTGCCAATATGTATGCGGGCAAGCCCATACGCTGTTTGGCGAATCCTCGTTTGGGACATGAGAGCGAAATCGTACCCGCGGCGGTTGCGGTTAAGCGTATTGTCGTGGTTGGCGGTGGCGTTGCGGGTCTGGCAACGGCTGCTATCAGCGCCGAGCGCGGGCATGAGGTGATTTTGTTTGAGGGGGCTAACACGTTGGGCGGGAACATGCGTTTGGCATCATTTCCGCCGGGCAAAGGCCCTATTGCGGACATGGTTCGCTCGTGGGTGGTGCGCGCGCAAAAGGCGGGCGTCGAGATACGTCTTGGTGCAAAGATGCTGCCTGATGATATCGCCGCGTTGCACCCCGACGAAGTCGTGGTGGCTACGGGTGCCCGAACTTTAGTGCTTCCCATTGAAGGCATCGGATCTTCTGCGGTCTTGCGTGGAGGAGATGTCTTGGCAGGAAAGGCATATCCGGGGAAGAACGTGTTGGTTGCCGGTGGAGGGATGGTCGGCTGTGAGATTGCCGATTTGCTGGCCGAGTTGGGGCATAGCGTTACTGTTGCCGAATACCGTGAGAATTTGGCGGCCGATATGGTGGCGGAACACCGTACCGTTTTGATGCGTAGCTTTGCCGAGCATGGCGTACGTCAGGTTCCAAACGCTAAGATCTGCCGTTTCTATGCTGATGGCGTGGAATATGAAGACGTGCCAACCGGACAATTGCGTGAATTGCGCGGGTTTGATTCGGTGGTGCTTGCCATGGGGTACGTTGCCGATGATCAGCTTTCGGAAGCGTTGGTGCAGCGCGGCATTTCGGTTCATGTGGTCGGCGATGCCGCGAAAGCCCGTCGTGCCATCGATGCCTTGCGGGAAGCGTACGAGCTGGCGGTATCGCTTTAGGGAGGGCGTTAAAGGAAGCGCCGCATTGGCCGTATACAAAAGTGTGAGTTGCGAGCGTGAACGTTTCGGTTATTCTGCAAACGAAAAGAAAATACCTGCGCATGGAAAGAGGTTGCGATGAATGTAGTGTGCTTGGATCTTGAAGGTGTTTTGGTTCCTGAGATATGGATTGCCTTTGCTGAGGCAACCAATATTCCCGAATTGAAGAAAACCACGCGTGACGAACCTGATTACGACAAGCTCATGAACTATCGACTCGGCATCCTCAAGGAGCACGGGTTGGGATTGAAAGAGATCCAGGATGTTATTGCCACCATCGACCCTATGCCTGGTGCAAAGGAGTTCTTGGATGAGCTGCGCGAGCTTACTCAAGTGATCATCATTTCGGATACGTTCGCCCAGTTTGCCCAACCCCTTATGAAGAAGCTCGGCTGGCCCACGTTGTTCTGCAATGAGCTTGAGGTGGCCGAAGATGGCACGGTTACGGGCTTCAGGATGCGCTGCGAGCAGTCGAAGCTTACCACCGTTCAGGCGTTGCATCAGGCAGGACTGGAAACCATTGCCGCAGGTGACAGCTTTAACGATTTGGGAATGATCAAGGCTAGCAAGGCGGGCTTCCTGTTCAAGAGCACCGATTCCATCAAAGCGGACAATCCCACCATTCCCGCATTTGAGGAATATGCCGAGTTGATGGCGGGCATCAAAGCTGCCCTTTAACCCCCCCTTTTTTTAATCATTGAGGCCGAAACCCGTCGGGTAGTCATCGGGACGTTCGCCCATGGCACCGAGACCTTTAACCATCAGGGTCGAAACCTGCAGGTGATCCACCTGCATGCTTTGGTTGTACCAAGAATGGTTAAACGCCGGATTTGTGTTTGTCGCATGCATCCGGCGTTTTCTTTGCCCGAAAACTAGTTAAGTACCTAAACTATTAAGCCATTAAATGGTTAAGGAGCCTCATATATGAACGAAACCGCCTGCGACCGTTCTCCTGAATCGCTGGAGAATGAGATTACCGCACTGACTCGTCGGCTTAAGCGTTTACGCCCCGCCTTGTCCCCGAGCATGGATGGACTTACTCCGATGGAGGTTCACGCCCTTGTGCTTCTGTTTTGCGCTGACGAACAGCAGCTCGGTGTCAAGCCTTCCGACATTGCGCGTCGTCTACGCGTCTCCGCCAGTGCGGTATCCCAGCTCCTGAAAAGCCTCGAGCGGAAGGGTTTCATCGTGCGAGCGCGTGCTGAGGGCGATCTGCGTTCTGTTCGCATAGGCCTTACGGAAAAGGGCCAATCCCTCTCTGCGCAGCTTCGCCGCGAACGCAGCAAGCAGTTCATGGATATGGTTGAAATCGTCGGCATCGACAACATGAATCAATTGGTAATGATTCTAGAAAAGATCTGCGATTACGCTGAGGCATCAGATTCGTTCGTTCCCGTTTCCCATGAGTGCGGTATTCCCGAAAGGGGGATTCCATGCGCATAATTGGGTATCTGAAGCAATCGAAAGTGGCTGTAGCCCTGATCGTGGTTCTTCTTATCGTACAAGCTTTTGCCGATCTGTCGCTTCCTCGCTACACGTCGGACTTGGTTGACGTTGGCATTCAGCAAGGCGGCATCGAAGATTGTTCGCCTAGCGTTATGAGCTCCGATACGTTCAACTATGCTTGCATGTTGGCATCCGATGCCGACGAGCAGCTGTTGCGCAGTTCCTACGAGCGGGATTCAGATGGGAACTATGCCCTAACCAAGCAAGGTTCCGAACAGCGTGAGGATCTTAACTCTGCGATCGCCCTTCCCCTTGTGGTGGTTCATTTTTCCGATCAGATGGCGGCTTCTCTGAGGGGTCAACAGAAAGAAGGGTTGCCGGCATTCGATGGCGTCCCAGAGGATTTCGATTTGCCTCAGCTGTATGCTGCATATCAGGCAGGAATCATCAGCAAGACCCAGGTTGGCGAGGCGATGTCTCAGGCCCAAAAAGCATTCGGGTCCATTGACGAGTCCCTTATCCAACAGCAGGCAATAATGGCAACCAAAGCTGAGTATGAGCAGCTTGGTATCGACATGGGCGCCATGCAGATGAGCTATCTTATCTGGTTGGGCGCTCGGATGCTGGGAGTTGCAGCATTGATGATGGTTGCCTCGATTGCGGTTGGCTTCATCGCGTCGCGAACGGCGGCAAAGACCGCTCGAGGCTTGCGTGAACGCCTTTTCGAGAAAGTTATTTCTTTCTCGGATGCCGAGGTCCAATCTTTTTCTGCGGCTTCTCTCATTACGCGCGGCACTAACGATATCCAGCAAATCCAGATGGTAATGGTGATGCTCCTGCGCATGGTTCTGTATTCGCCGATTCTTGCTATTGGCGGTATCGTCATGGTTTCGCAGACGAACGTTTCGATGAGCTGGATCATTGTGCTTGCGGTAGTGGTAATTGCTGTCATCATCGGCATACTCATGGCGGTTGCCATGCCGAAGTTCAAGATGATGCAGAAACTGATCGACCGCGTGAACCTGGTATCGCGTGAAATGCTTACCGGTCTATCTGTCATCCGCGCATTCGATAGGCAGCAGTATGAGGAAGAGCGCTTCGACAAGGCAAGCACGGCGCTGTACCGCACGCAGTTGTTCACGAACCGGACCATGGCATTCATGATGCCTACAATGATGTTGGTTATGAATGCCGTTTCGGTTCTTATCGTGTGGGTGGGCGGATCCTACATCGATGCGGGCACGATTCAGACCGGTGACATGATCGCCTTCATCACGTACTCCATGGTTATCGTCATGTCGTTTTTGATGATCGGCATGATTGCGATCATGCTGCCGCGTGCCGATGTTGCGGCACGTCGCGTTAACGAGGTTCTGGAAACGGAAAGCTCTATCGCGGACCCCCTTCAGTCGAAAGCATGCGGGCTCGATCCGGCCGCGGAGGGCCTTGCCGTTCAATTCGACCATGTCACCTTTGCCTACAGCAAGAACAGCAGCCCTGTTCTTGAAGACATTGATTTCACGGCTGAACCAGGTCAGACTACCGCCATCATCGGTCCTACGGGATCGGGTAAATCGAGCGTCATAAAGCTCATCGAGCGCTTCTATGATGTGGCGGATGGAGCGGTTCGCGTGGGCGGTGTCGATGTTCGTGATATGAATCAAGGGGAGTTGCGAAAAGAGCTCGGCTACGTACCTCAGAAGGCATTCCTGTTCTCGGGCACTATAGGGTCGACCATCGCCTATTCCGACGAGGCAATGGGCGAGGAACGCATTCGATCGGCAGCTGAAATTGCGCAAGCTACCGAGTTCATAGATGCCAAGGCGGAAGGTATGCAAACCGCAATCAGCCAAGGGGGAACTAATGTTTCAGGCGGCCAACGCCAGCGTCTTTCGATTGCGCGCGCGTTGGCAACCGATGCCCGCGTGCTGCTGTTCGATGACAGCTTTTCTGCGCTCGATTACGCAACCGACGCTAAGCTGCGCCGCGCTTTGGCGAAGAATGCCGCGGGTAAAACGGTGATCGTGGTGGCGCAGCGCATCTCTACGGTGCTCAACGCCGACAAGATCGTGGTGCTTGAGGAAGGGAAGATGGTTGGTTGCGGAACCCACTCGCACTTGATGAAGGCCTGCCCAACATACCGCGAGATTGCCGAATCCCAGTTGTCTGAGGAAGAACTGAAAGGAGGTGATGAGCGATGAGCATCGACGAGGAAAGAAAGAATCAGGAAAACGAGCCCATTGCTGCCCGCGCCAGCACCCAGCCCCGTCGTCGTGGGCCGATGGGGCGTGGGGGCATGATGCCTGGCGAAAAGGCAGGAGATTTCAAGGGCTCCATACTGAAGCTGCTGGCTTTCATGGGCAAATTCAAGTTTGCATTGGGAGCGGTGTTTGCCTTCGCCATCGCCTCCACCGTGTTTAACATTGTCGGTCCGAAGGTTCTCTCGACTGCCACTACTGAGCTTTTCGAGGGTGTCACGGCGAAAATCGCCGGCACGGGCGGTATTCATTTCGATGTGGTAGGCACTATCTTGCTAACAACCCTTGCGCTCTATGCTTTTTCTGCCCTGTGCTCGTTTGTCCAAGGTTGGCTGATGACTCATGTCACGCAAAAAACCTGCTACCTTCTCCGACAGCGCATCGCCCAGAAGATCGATGCGTTGCCTATGGGGTATTTTGAGCGTACCAGTACCGGTGACGTGCTTTCACGTATCACCAATGACATCGATACGTTGGGGCAAAGCCTCAACCAGGGCGTGACGCAGCTGATCACCTCTACCGCTACGGTAATTGGCGTGTTGGTCATGATGCTTTCCATCAACGTGCCAATGACGCTTATCGCCCTGCTGGTGATTCCTCTTTCAGCCATCTTGGTGAAGGTGGTGGTCGGCCGAAGCCAGAAATACTTCCGTATGCAGCAAAACCGTCTTGGCGCTATCAACGGGCAGGTTGAAGAGGCATTTTCCGGGCAGGCTGTGGTGCGCGCCTTCAACAAAGAGGGTGATGTGCTGGCGCAGTTCAAGAAAACGAACGCAGAATTGTACGAATCGGCGTGGAAGTCGCAGTTCCTTTCGGGTCTGATGATGCCTGTGATGAATTTTGTGAGCAACCTAGGCTACGTTGCCGTTGCTATTGCCGGTGCGCTCTTCGCTATTGGTGGGCGCATCACGGTAGGCGATATTCAGGCTTTTATCCAGTACGTGAAGAATTTCACGCAGCCTATTACCCAGCTCGCTCAGGTGTCCAACGTGCTGCAGCAAATGGCAGCTTCGGCTGAGCGTGTATTTGCATTTCTTGAAGCTGAAGAGGAGCCGAAGACCGTAGTGACGGCAAAGGCTTCGGATGTTTCGGGCGGTGTGGAGTTCGACCATGTCCATTTCGGCTATGAATCCGGCAAGCCTATCATCAAGGATTTTTCAGCTGCAGTTCAACGCGGGCAAACCGTTGCATTGGTTGGGCCGACTGGCGCCGGCAAAACAACCATCGTCAAACTGCTGATGCGTTTCTATGACGTCGACAGTGGTTCAATCCGCGTAGGCGGTCACGATGTGCGCGAGTTTGATCGCAACGATTTACGCTCGCTATTCGGCATGGTTTTGCAGGATACTTGGTTGTTCAAGGGGACGATTCGGGAAAACATACGGTACGGTCGCCTCGATGCGACTGATGAAGAGGTTGAAGCGGCGGCAAAGGCGGCGTTCGCTGATCATTTCATCCATACGTTGCCAGGTGGCTACGATATGGAGATCAATGAAGATGCGAGCAATATCAGCCAGGGACAACGCCAGCTTTTGACCATCGCCCGCGCCATTTTGGCTGACAGGCGCATGCTGATTCTGGATGAGGCAACCAGTTCGGTTGATACGCGCACCGAAGAACGCATTCAGATGGCTATGGACAATTTGATGGAGGGGCGCACCTCGTTTGTTATCGCCCATCGTCTTTCCACTATCCGAAACGCCGACCTGATCCTGGTTCTTCAAGAGGGCGATATCGTGGAGCAGGGGACTCACGATGAACTGCTTGCTAAGGGCGGCGCCTATGCTGAGTTGTATAATTCGCAGTTTGCCGAATAGAGAAGAGCGCCAACGCCTTTTCCTCTATACTCTTCAGCGGAATAGCGTAAGTGAAAGAGAGATGTTTGTGTCGAAGCAGGAAAAAAGCCCCCGTCAGCTTAGCCAGGAACAGATTATGGAAGGTTTGCCCCCTGTCAATATCGGAGCGCTTTTCATGCCTCCCATCTGGGGTGCCGCCAACGGCATTTGGTTGGCAATCCTGTATTATCCTGCATGGCTTTTGGCCGACAACCTCTTTTACAGCGTCTACCTCGACCCTCAACCTCTTACGGTGGGTCTGAGCATTGTGGCGGCATTGGTTCTTGCGTTTGCGACGGTCGTGTTCGCTCGTGCTGGTCAGGGTTATGCGTGCCAGCGTGCCCTTTCCATGGGCAAAACCAAGGAGCAGTATTTGAAAAGCCAGAAGAAGTGGGCTATTGCCATGATTTTGCTTGCGGTGGTCATGATCGCTGCAGCAACGTATTACAACTTGGTTATTCGTCCGACGGTTGGTGCGTAAATGAAGCGCATTGCAGTTTTCTTCGTGGGCAATCGCTTGATGCTCGATGACGGCGTTGGCCCTGCTGCTTATGATCTGATTCGCGAAGAATATGTTCTTCCTCGCAATGTAGATATGTTCGATGTGGGCTGCATGAGCTTGGACATGATTTCCAAGGTCGATGAATACGATTTTATGATCACGGTTGATGCCGTTGACGGATCAGGCTCAGAGCCTGGTACGGTGTTCCGCTATCGTCCGCATGACATTGCGCGAACCTGCGGCGCTCGCACTTCCCTGCACGACACGAAGCTTGCCGACCTGTTCGATGCGGCAGCGTTGCTTGGATACACCAGTGAAGGCATGTGCTACGGCATGCAGGTTCTGAATCTTGAGCCCGTAGAGTTTATGGAGGGCCTCACGCAACCTGTTGCCGACAGACTGCCTTTTTTGGCTGAGTCGGTTATAGCCGAGTTGGTGCGTCAGGGTTGCAGCATCGAGCGCAAAGACGGTGTTCCGTTGCCGGAATTGCTGTCATAGGCAAATTCGGCAACCGCCTCTAGGGAGGGGCGCTGCCAAACGCCTTTCTATTCTCTTGTTTCCAAGGATGGTTATGGGGAACGGTGCTTATCCCTGGGCGAATGCGTAAGGCCGCATTCTGCCTATAGGCTGAGATCGCCCACAAACGAACCGTCGCTTAAGAGCGTTCAATTTCGTCGCAGTGTCTGCTGCGATGTTATTTGTATCCGATTTGGAATTGGGTTTCGTCTTCGTTTTCGCGAGGCAACCAGGCGGGTAAAACGCGATGGTTGCAAGCGTAGTTGATGAAATCGCGCTGAGCATCAGTGAGCTTATCGTCGGCGCGGTGGATCAGGTAAATCTTATGGAAATCTCGCGGTAGGTTGTCGATGGGGATGCAGACCACATCGTTGAATGCCTTCATCAAGAACGAGTAGTCCACAAGCGCCATTGCCTCATCGCTGGCGGAAACAATGGAACATGCGGTGATTTCCTCGCGGAAACGCTCTTCTACTTGAATGTCGAAATGCTTGGTGTGCTCCATGACCAGATCATGGGGAGGGCAATCGACAGCGTAGGAAAGTACCTTCGAGCCTTCAAGTTCTTCGAGTTTGATCGATTTGCGCTTCGCCAGGGGATTGCTTTCGTTCACTGCAAGAACAAGCTCTTGCGACCAGAAGGGAATGTAGTCCAGGCCCTCGGGAGCGTCTTCGAGTTTTGTGGCGAATGTGACGTCGAGCGTACCGGCGGCCAGGTCGCGCAAAAGCCCAGCGCTGAAACCCTGCAGAACCTTTACCGACGTGTTTTCGTTGAGGTGGGCGCGGAAAGCGCGCATCATGCGGGACCAGTCTTCGTTCTGGATGGAGAACGGTACGCCGATACGAAGCGTTTCAACCTTGCTGTTGACCATGACCCGAACGCGTTGGCGCCCTGTCTCGATGTTCTTCAACGCAAGGGAGGCATAGCGGTAGAATTCCTTGCCGTAAGGCGTAAGCAGGAATGTGCTGCCGTTTTTGGTGAACAGGGGAGCTCCCAGATCCTGCTCGAGATTCGAGATTGCAAGAGAAAGCGTTGAGCGTGCGATAGAGAGCGACTTTGCCGTGTTTGCGAAGTGCTTCGAATCTGCCAAGCTGATGAAGTATTTCAGGTGAGAGAGGTTCATCGTTATTCCTTGCTCCCGATAGCGTCCCTTGCCAGGGCGCTGCTTTCTCATGATTATTTGAGAATAGCAAACGCTTGTTGATTTTGTTTGAACTGCATGGGAATTTACGGATGATGACGCTGTTTTCGGCATCGACTGCTATCTATTCAGGTTGCTTGGTGGTTTCTTGGGGATGCTCCGGGTCTCCTATGAGTTCTTTGGGGCAGCTTGGGCAGAGATCGTTGATGAAGCAATCGGCACATTTGGGGCGACGGGCTATGCAGGTTTCGCGGCCAAACAGCACCCATTGATGATTGATCGGGCCCCAGTATTCACGTGGATACAGAGAAAGGAGAGCCTCCTCCGTTTTTGCGGGGGTATCGGCAGAGGGCCCGGCGAACTTCAGTTTATGGGCGATGCGAAATACATGGGTATCTACGGCGATGCCTTCGACGATGCCGAATGCCTCATTGAGCACCACATTTGCAGTCTTGCGCCCTACACCGGGAAGCTTTTGCATTTGGTCTATGTCGCGGGGAACCTCGCCGCCGAAATCGGACATGATCATCTGTGCGCAGGCGATGCAGTTTTTTGCCTTGGTACGGTAAAAGCCAATTGGTCGGATGATCCGTGCGATGTCTTCAGGGTCGGCTTGTGCCATGGCTTGTGGCGTTCCGTATTTCGAAAACAGCTCGGGTGTTACCTTGTTCACGCCCGCATCGGTTGTTTGGGCGGAGAGCAGAACGGCAATGGTGAGCGTGAACGGCGTGGTGTAGTGAAGCGCGCAGGCTGCCTCTCCGTAATGACCGTTCATGCGTTCGGCAACGGCTAGGGCGCGGGCGAGCTTGTCGGCTTTCTTTTCGCGTGCCATGGCATTTCCCTTCAGTGATGTGTGGTTGGTTGCGCATGCCTTATGGTAACGCCGATTCTTGGCGCGAATTAGCGCATGCGGATATTAGAATAAACGAGAGAAAACGCCCGAAGCATTTGCTTTCGGGCTTGTTGAGGTTGTGATGCCTTGCGGCAATGTTGAGCGCCGATTGGCCCCAGGGGCCCTTGGCGTTATATGCCAACGGTGCTGTTGGAGAATGCCTCATCGTCTGCCTCTTTTGCCGATACGGAGGAAGCCAAGACTTCTGCCCTTGGTTTGTTGGCGTGGGGCACTTACCGAAAGGAACGGACATGTTGATAGATATGCTATCTGCGTCGCTTGCTAAATCGGGCGCTCTCGAGGACGCTTGGGCGAAGCTCGATTCGGGGCAGGACGCTACGGTGGGTGTGGCTTCTTCTGCTCGTCCGTTTTTGGTTGCGGCGCGTTTTGTGGCTGACCCTCGGGCAACACTTGTGGTAACGGCAGGGGAAGAAGCCGCCGACACCTTTGCGCGCACGGTGGGCGCCTTCATTGGTGAGGAACGTGTTTTGCGTTTTCCCGATTACGAGGGCAACCCGTTTTCGGTCGATGCTCCGCTTCAGCCACGCCTTCACGGCCGTAGGCTCGAAGCCCTTTGGTCGCTACAGCAGGGAAAGCCTGCTGTGGTGGTTGCTTCGGCTCGTGCCTTGCTGCGTCGCATTGCTCCTGCCAAAGAAGAAGTGGCACGTCCTCTTGCCCTGGTGGCGGGGTCCGACCTTTCGGAGGACCCCCAGCGCGGCATTGCCTGTTTCGAAGATCTAGAGCATTGTCTGGTGGCTATGGGCTACGAAAACAGTGGAAAGCTCGATGGCCCTGGCACGTTTTGCGTGCAAGGCGGCGCCATCGATGTGTTTCCAGGGAACCTTGCGTATCCCGTACGTCTTGATTTCTTCGGCGATGAACTGGATGAGATTCGTCGTTTCCTCCCTTCAACGGGACAGACCATTTCTTCATTGGAACAGGTTGATATCTTTCCTGTGCGTGAGTTCACTCAGACGGATGCGGCGTTGCGTCGCGCCAAGCGTGCCATTTCCAAAAGTGCGGAAACAAACGCTGCGCAGCGTGATTTGCTAGAGCGCTTCGAGGACGACTCTCGCGATCTGCCTGATTTGATGGCGGCGTATCTGCTGGAAAAAACGGCAGCGGTGGGCGATTACCTTTCCGCGGATGCCCTCACGGTGCTTATTGAGCCGCGTTCACTGGTCGATGACGCCATGCATGCCTACGACGAGCTTTCAAAGCGCTGTGTAGGCACTTCGATTCCTGTTTCAGATCTGTATATGGGCCCCAACGAACTTGATTTCGGTGCGAACCCGCGTGCTACCTATGTTTCTATCATGCGCGTAGGTGTGCAGCTCGATAGCGAGTTGGTGGTAAAGCGCGTAGATGTAGCGGGCGATCCGGAGAAGCTTTTTGGCCGATTGCGCTCTTTGGCGGAAATGGGTTTCACGGTGGTTTTTTCCGTGCCTCATTTCCGTGCTCGACAAGAAATGAAGCTTTCCTTGGTTGATCTGGGAATTCCCATCAACGAGGTCCTTGACGTGGTGGGGGATGCGTCGCCAAAGCTCAAGCGCGGTCAGGTCAACATCGTTGATGTGGACATTCCTTTGGGCATGATCTTCCCTGCGGCAAAGATGGCGCTTGTTTCCCTTTCGGATACACAGGGCGCCATGGCTACTCGCAAGCGGAGCCGTATTGATGTGACGGAGATCACCTTTCCTTTCAAGCCGGGAGATTACGTAGTTCATGCGGCTCACGGCGTGGCGTTCTTCCGTGATATCGTGCGTCAAGATGTGGGTGGGTCTGAGCGAGACTATCTGCTTCTGGAATATGCCGAGGGCGATAAGCTGTATGTTCCCGTAGAGCAGCTGGATCGCGTGACCCGCTATGTGGGCCCAGAAGGATCGTCGCCTCGTTTGACGCGCTTGAACACGTCTGACTGGAGCCGTGCCATGGCAAAGGCGCGCAAGGCAACCAAGCAGCTGGCGTTCGATTTAGTTGATGTGTACACGCGCCGCTCTTCGACCCAAGGGTATCGCTATAGGGAAGACACTCCCTGGCAGCATGAGATGGAGGAAAGCTTCCCTTACCAAGAAACGCCCGATCAGTTGGCTGCTATTGCCGATATCAAGGCCGATATGCAATCACCGCGCCCCATGGATCGTTTGGTCTGCGGCGATGTCGGATTCGGCAAAACCGAGGTTGCGTTGCGCGCAGCCTTCAAGGCAACGCAAGACAGCAAGCAGGTTATGGTGCTGTGCCCAACCACCATCTTGGCCCAGCAACACTACTCTACGTTCAAAGATCGTTTCGAACCTTTTGGCGTAAAGGTGGAAGTGCTTTCGCGTTTTCGTACCCCAGCTCAGCAAAAGCAAGCTCTGGCTGATTTTTCGGAGGGAACGGTTTCGGTGTTGGTTGGGACGCATCGTCTTCTTTCGCGCGATGTCAATCCGCACGATTTGGGCCTTGTCATCATCGACGAGGAGCAGCGCTTTGGCGTTGCCCACAAAGAGCAGCTGAAGAACATGCGTGAATCCATCGATGTTCTCACGCTTTCTGCAACCCCTATCCCGCGTACCATGCAAATGGGCCTTTCGGGCGTGCGCGATATGAGTTTGATTCTGACGCCGCCCGATGACAGACGCCCCGTGGAAGTGCATGTTGGCGAATGGGATCCTGATGTTGTGAGCGATGCCATACGTCGCGAGATGGCCCGTGGCGGGCAAATCTACTATGTAAGCAATCGTGTTCGCTCTATCGACGAAGCGGTGAAGCGCGTGCAGGCAGCTGCGGGTGAGGCGCGTGTTGGCGTTGCCCATGGCAAGATGACCAAAGAGCAGCTGGAAGATGTTATGGAAAATTTCGCTGCCGGTGAGCTTGATGTGTTGGTGGCTACTACCATCATCGAATCGGGCATCGACAACCCTCACACCAATACGCTTATCATTGAGGATTCTCAGCGCCTGGGGCTAGCGCAGATGTACCAGTTGAAGGGTCGCGTTGGGCGCTCTTCCACCCAGGCGTATGCGTATTTCCTGTTCCCTGACAATATCCCGCTTACTGAAGAGGCGGTGGCTCGTCTTACCGCGCTCGGCGAACACACAGATTTGGGAAGCGGCATGCGTGTGGCTATGCGCGATCTGGAAATCCGCGGTGCTGGTAGTCTGTTGGGTGCTGAGCAGAGCGGTAACATGTCGGCAGTCGGCTTCGATCTGTTTGCACAAATGCTGTCCACGGCGGTGAATAATGCGCGCGAGGGCAATTCGTCGGCTAAGGATTTTTTGCCGCCTGCCCTGTCGGATATTGTGGTGAACGTGCCTGACCATACGTATTTCCCCGAGGAATACCTCCCCGATGCTGATGAGCGCGTGCTGTACTACCGAAAGATTGCCAGTGCCGATACCATCGATGCGGTAAACGACATATACGAGGAACTGTTGGCAAAGCATCCTGAGATGCCCCAGGCTTCAATCAATCAATTTGAGAAGGCGCGCCTTAAGGCGTTCGCTAACGAGCACGGCATCAAGCTTATTTCCGTTTCGGCGGGCAAACTCACCGTGGAGCCGTTTACGCTGACAAAATCACAAGCTTCCAGTTTGCGCCGTAAGGCGGGTCGCTATTTGGCTGACAAAAAGAAGATGGCAGTTCCCCTGCGTGTCGTGGTTCCCGGCTATGGCAAAGAAGAGGAAGCAAGCGATGCGGGCATGCTCACCAACGTGCTTGCATATCTGCAGCAATTGGTGGATGAGGGGAAGGAAAGCGGGGAGCGCCCGGCATCGGGGCGCGGCGAGGTTCTGCGTAGTGGCTCTTCTTCGGCGGGTGCGAGCGCTCCTGCGCGCTCTTCCCGCAAGGGTTCTTCAGCGACGGGTTCTGGCTCGCGCCGATCGACTTCCCGCAGCACGCGAGCCCAGAGTTTGGGCGTCACCAACTATGTAGGTCGTCGAGGGTCGAGACGGTAGAGGTCAACAAAAAACCAGGGCGAGGTCTGTGGGTGCCTCGCCCTGGTTTCGCTTTCAAGTGGCGCAATGCGGCTATTTTTTTGTAAGGGCTATGCCAATCCGGTGGGCTTCATCTGCATGTTGTAAAGCTCGATGTAGGTACCGGCTTCCAGCGTAATGGTGTCGGGTTTGTCTCCCTTTATGAAGTAATTCCGGTACAGGTAGCTTGAATTCTCGTCGAAATCCAGGTCTGCCATTACGGTGCAAGAGCTGTAGTCGTCGGCGCCGTCTCCCACTACGAGTTGGTAGGTGCCCTCGGGGATATCGACGCCAATGCGGTATACACCGCTGCCATAGGGCGGCATGAATGATTCGGTCATTTGGTCGAGAGGAAGCATGCTGCCATCGTTATCGAGGATGAGTACCTCGCCTTCGCGTAAGTCCATCAGATTGTGGCCATAGTAGCTATTGATGTGCACGGTGTCGTAGGTGGTAGCTCCTGCGGAAGTTGGCTGAAGGATGTAGAAGGTGGAGAGATTGGCTTTATCTCCGGTAAACCAATAATCTCCAGCGGGTATATCGGTTCCCACACGATATACCCCTGCGGCATAGGCGCCGTTTGCATCGGGGGCTTTGCCGGCATTGTCGAAGAAGCTTGATTGAATGGCATCAAGCTCTGCGCTGTCGAGGGCGGTACTGCCTACAAGCCCGAAATCTGTTCGGGTTTCCCTGTTCAGAAATTCCTGTTCGCTTATGGGCGCGCTGTAGTTCTGGTATCCCTCATCGAAATCGCCGTGTGCGTGCCAGGTGTCGTCTGCATCATCAAGCGTTGCTGACACCACTGCGGTGCATGCAGCGCAGCCACCCATCCCAACCAGCAAGGCGGCAATA